>Ga0081540_1000497_pt1 | contig 38627 bp, 45 predicted proteins | sample TabmetS2T1R1_FD_71024 | JGI IMG/M metagenome (GOLD analysis project Ga0081540, IMG submission 71024) | Tabebuia heterophylla rhizosphere microbial communities from the University of Puerto Rico - S2T1R1 | ecosystem: Host-associated > Plants > Roots > Rhizosphere ...
GGGGGCGGCCCGCGGGGGGGGGGGGGCGGTGGAAGGTGGCCAGGAATGCGTCGCCGATCGTCTTGACCTCGCGGCCGCCGAAGCGATCGAGCTCGCGGCGCACCGCGACCTGGTGGGCGCCGAGGAGGTCGCGCCAGGCGCCGTCGCCCAGCCGGGCGGCATGACCGGTGGAGCCGACGATGTCGCTGAAGAGGACGGTCAGCAGCTCGCGCGCCACCGCGCGCGAGCGCCCGCCGGTGAGGAACTCCTCGATCTCGCCGAGGATGTCCTCGCTGTCGACCGCGCCGGGGAGGTTGTCGACGCCCTCGAGCTCGACGTAGCGCGCGCCCGGGATCCGCTCGGCCAGGTAGCGCGAGTGGCGCACGTCGATGAGGCGGTCGCCGGTGCGGTGCAGGATGAGCGTCGGCACGCGCAGCTCGCCGAGCAGCGCGCTGACGTCGTGGTCGCCGACGTAGCGCATGAGCCGGGTCAGCTCGCCGGGGCTGGAGGAAAGGCGCTCCATGCGCGCCATCCACGCCTTCATGCGCGGGTCGCCCGCGCGCGAGGGCGCGATCTGCTCGAGGTTGTTGCCGGTGCCCCAGACCTCGGCGAGCTTGGACCACATCGCCTGGCGCTCTGCCTCGCCGTAGGTCCAGTCGACGTCGTCGTCGGCCACCGTCCGCGCCATCGACGCGTAGAGGACGATCGCCTGCACGCGCTCGGGCGCGAGGGCGGCGGCGGTGATGGCCAGCGGGCCGCCGGTCGTGTAGCCCATGAGCACGGTGCGCTCGCTGCCCGCCGCGTCGAGGACGGCGAGGACGTCGCCGGCCTCCTCGTCGAGGTCGAGCGCCTCGGTGCGCGGATCCGAGAGGCCGCAGCCGCGACGGTCCATGACCACGAGGCGGACGAAGGCCATCAGCCGCTCGAAGAAGCCCGCCAGCCCGGGCTGCTCCCACACGTGCTCGACGTGGGAGATGAAGCCCGGGATGAACAGCAGGTCGGTCGGCGCGGCGCCCGCCGCGGTCCACGCGATCGTGGCGTCGCCGTTGCGGGCGTAGCGGGTCTCGATCTGCACCGCGCCCTGAAGCCTACGCAGGCGCGATCAGCGGTCAGCCGCCGCCGCGGGCCATCGCCGCGTACTCCTCGTTGGGGAGCATGTTCGTGGCCATCGCCAGGCGGTTGGTGAAGTTGTACATCGCCGCGATCTCGGCGACGTCCCATGCCTCCTCGAGCGTCAGCCCGACGTCGAGCAGGCTCTGCAGGTCGGCCTCGCCGAGCTCCTGCGGGTCGAGCGTCGCCTTCTCGGCGTAGGCGCAGATCGCCCGGCGACGGTCGTCCAGGCTCGCGCGGCGCCAGTCGAAGGCGATCCGCTCGCCGAGCACCGGGTCGCCGAGCGCCTCGCGCAGCGCGGCGCCGTGCGCAACCAGGCAGTACAGGCAGCGGTTGGCCGCGCTGACCACGACGGCGACCATCTCGCGGTCGGCCGCGTCGAGGTTCTCGGTGGGCACGTGCAGCGCGCGGTAGTGCTCGAACCACGCGCTGAGCCGCTCGGGGCGGAACGAGTAGGCCCTGAAGACGTTGGGGACGAAGCCGAGCTGCTCGCGCGCCTTGGCGAAGAGCCCCTGCAGGCGCTCGGGCAGCTCAGACTCGTCGGGGACCGGAAACAGCGAGCCGACATCGGCGGCCGCGCGCTCGTGCGTGCTCATGCGGGCAGGCTAGAGCGCGGGAGTGGGGCCCACTAGCCGAAGGTGAAGGCGTAGGCCCCGACGCCGGGACTGACGCGGAGGGTCAGGCGGTGGTGCTCGCCCTTCGGCGCCGACACGAGGTGGTAGAGGCGCTGGCGGTCGACGCGGACGGTGGCGCCGTGGACGTCGGCGCCGGCGCGGTCGGGGGCGATCGGGCGGCCGTCGAGCTCGACGCGCACGGTGCCGGCCCGCCCGCCGGGCGGCGGGCCGAGCACGAGGTAGACGTCCTTGCCGACGACCGACGCGTGGATCGCGGCGTCGCCGACCGCCGTCGCGGCCTCGTCGCCGACGTTCCACGTGCCCGACAGCGCGAAGTGGCTGGTCTTGAGCTTCCCGGGCTCGGCGTAGGTCGCGGTGCCGGGCTGCGGCGGCGGATCGAAGCGCTCGGCCCGCGCACGTCCGAGGTAGGTCTCCGGCGTCGCCTCGAAGGTCGGATGCACGACACCGCGCGGCGCGGCCATCGCGCCGGGGTCGCGGGAGCCGGCCTCGCGCAGCAGCGTCCGGATCGCCATCTCGGTGCGGTCGTAGTCGCCCTCGCCGAAATGCGCCTCGCGCACCTGGCCGCGCGCGTCGATGAGGTACTCGGCCGGCCAGTACTGGTTGCCCCAGGCGTCCCAGGTCGCGAGCTGGTTGTCCTGCGCGACCGGATAGCGGATGCCCTCGCGCCCGATCGCCGACTGCACGTTGCCCGCCCCGCGCTCGAAGGGGAACTCCGGCGAGTGGACGCCGACGATCGTCAGGCCGTCGTCGCGGTAGCGCGCGTCCCATGCCTCCAGGTAGGGCAGCGTGCGCAGGCAGTTGATGCAGGTGTAGGTCCAGAAGTCGACGAGCACGACGCGCCCGCGCAGCGCGCGCAGCGTCAGCGGCCGGCCGCCCGGCGTGTTGAACCACCGTTGCGTGCCGGTGAACTCCGGCGCGGCGCCGAGGTCGGGCAGCTTGGGCTCGGCCACGCCGTCGCCGCGCTTGCTGCTGGCCACCGCGAAGCGCGGCGCGCCGCGCAGCTGCGACAGGCGGCTCGAGACCGCGCGCGACGTCTCCAGCCCGTGGGTCGGGTTGACGATCCCCGCGGGCAGGTGGTCGGCGATGGCCGACTGGAAGCGCACGTCGAGGTTGGCGGCCATCGCCACGCCCGTGAGCACGAGCACCCCGGCCAGCGCGCGTTGCAGCCACGGGCCGCGCAGGCGCCCGGCCAGGGCGCGGCCGCCGAACGAGAGCGCGAGCAGCACGAGCGCCGAGCCGGCGGCGAACGCGATGCCGACCGGCACCGTCCGCGACGACGCCGCGCCGACGGCGATCACCGCGGCGAGGATCGGCCCCGCGCACGGCGCGTACACGAAGCCCAGCGCGCCGCCGACGAGCAGCCCGGACGTGAAGCCGTCGCCCTGGCTGCGGGGGCCGAAGCGCGACAGGCGCGCGAGCGGCGCTTCCAGCCGCGCGGCCAGCGCCGGCACCGCCATCGCGACGCCGAAGGCGATGAGCACGATGACGGCGAGCGTGCGCGTAGCGCCGGGCCCGAGCCCGACGCCGTCGATGACGCTCGCCAGGCCGACGATGGTCACCGCGAAGGTGGTGGCGAGTCCGACGGCGATGCCGACGGGCCGGCGCCGCCCGCCGGCCGCGCTCGCGCCCAGAAGCGCTGGCAGCACCGGCAGGACGCACGGGCTCAGCGCGGTGCCCGCACCCGCGACGAGCGCGAAGCAGACGAGGACGATCACGGCGCGGGCGCGCCGGCCTCGGCGGGCACCCGGAAGCGGACGCGCGCGCCGACCGGCGCCTCCTCGAGCCAGATCGCGCCGCCGTGGGCCTCGACGATCGCGCGCGAGACCGCCAGCCCGAGTCCCGCGCCCGCGTCGGTGCGCGCGTCGTCGGCGCGGTAGAACGGCTCGAACACGCGGGTGCGGTGCTCGGCCGCGATCCCGGCGCCCGTGTCGACGACCTCGATCTCGACGCCGTCGCCGACGGTTTCGGCGCGGACGGTCACGCTGCCGTCGGGCGGGGTGTGGCGAATGGCGTTCTGGATGAGGTTGAAGAGCACGCGCTGCAGCTTCTCGGGGTTGGCACGCGCCGCCGCCATCGGCGCACGCAGCTCGGCGGTGACGGTCACCCCGTCGGCCTCGGCAGCCGGCCGCATCGCATCGACGGTCTCGCGCAGCAGGGCGTCGACCCCGACGCGCTGCATCGTCCACGTCAGCTCCCCGCTCTCCAGGCGCGTGAGCTCGAAGAGGTCGTCGATGAGCGCACCGAGCGCGCGAACGTGGGTACCGATGCGGGCCGCGTACTCGCGCCGAGCCTCGGCGTCGACAACGTCGTCGTCGATCGCGTCGGCCAGCAGCCGCAAGGCGGTGATCGGCGTGCGCAGGTCGTGCGAGACCGCCGCGATGAGGCTGCTGCGCGCGCGCTCCTCGGCCTCCAGGCGCGCCACCATCGCGTCGACGTCGGCGGCCCCGCGCGCGATCTCGTCGCGGCCGCGAACGCCGGTACGCACGTCGCGGCGGCCCGCGCCGACCGCCGCGAGCGTGCGGCGCACCGCATCGACGTCGTCGAGGGCACGGCGCCCGAGGAGCCGCACCGCCCACGCGGTCAGCGCGGTGGCGTAGACGGCGGCCAGCACGGCATAGAAGGCGTCGTGGCCGGAGACGAACATCCGGTCGACGAAGAGGACGACGGCGGCGACGAGCTGCACCACGGCCACCGTCGACACCACGGCGAACTGGCGGCGCAGGCTCCCGACGCGTTCGCGACCGAGTGCCAGGGCGTGGGCCACGAGCACGGTGGCGCAGCCGAGCGGGGCGAGGATCTCGAACGTCGTCGTCGCGGCGTCGAGGTCGTAGCGAGCGAGCGCCACCGCGCTGACCGCTGCCGCCACCGCGACGGCGAACGCGAGGCTCCACGCGACCCTTCTCATGGCGCGAACCGGTACCCCACGCCCCACACCGTCTCGATCCAGCGCGGGCACTCGGGCACCGCCTCGAGCTTCGCGCGCAGGCGACGGATGTGCACCGTGACGGTCGAGGTGTCCGTGTAGAACGAGTAGCGCCACACGTGGTCCATGAGCTCGTTGCGCGTGAACGCGCGGCCGGGATGGCGGGCGAGGAACAGCAGCAGCTCGAACTCGCGCTGGGTGAGGGCGACCTCGGCGCCGCCGACCTGCACGCGGCGGGCAGCCGGATCGATCGCGAGCCCGTCGAAGGCCAGCGGCGGCTCGTGCTCGGACACCGTGTCGACGCGCCGCAGCACGGCGTCGACCCGGGCGACGAGCTCGGCGGGCGAGAACGGCTTGACGATGTAGTCGTCGGCGCCGAGCCGCAGGCCGATCACCCTGTCGGACTCCTCGCCGCGCGCGGTGAGCAGGATGATCGGCGTGCGCCGCCCGTCGGCTGCGCGGATCCGGCGCATCGCCTCGAGGCCGTCGAGCCCGGGCAGCATCAGGTCCAGGACGACGAGGTCCGGGCGCTGCTCGATGGCGAGCTCGACCGCCTCGAGCCCGTCGAGCGCGACGCGCGTGTCGTAGCCGGCGCGCTGGAGGTAGCGGCACACGACCTCGCCGATCGTCGGCTCGTCGTCGACGACCAACACCGAGCCGCGCTGGTCCGCGGCGTTCATCGCGCGATTGTGGCAGCGGCCAGCGCCGCCATGCCGCAGGCGAAGTCCTCGCGCGCGGCGAAGCCGAGCCGCTCGGCCGCCCGCGCGGGCGAGGCGAAGACGTGGCGCACGTCGCCGAGGCGGTAGGCGCCGGTCACCGCGATCGCGGGCGCGTCGTCGCCGTGGGCATCGCCGATGGCGTGAGCGATCTCGAGCACGCTGCGCGGCTCGCCCGAGCAGACGTTGAACGCCCCCTCCACCGGTTCGGGCGCGAGCAGGGCCAGCAGGTTGGCCCGGGCGACGTCGCGCACGTGGACGAAATCGCGCATCTGGCGTCCGTCCTCGAAGACCCGCGGAGCGTTACCGGCGGCGAACGCGCTGGCGAAGATCGCCGCGACCCCCGCGTAGGGCGTGTCGCGCGGCATGCGAGGCCCATAGACGTTGTGGTAGCGCAGCGCCGTGACGTGCGCGCCCGTCTCGCGGGCGAAGGCGAAGGCCAGATGCTCCTGGTGCAGCTTGGTCGCCGCGTAGACGTTGCGCGGGTCGGTCGGAGCGTGCTCGGGCACGGGCTCGGGCGCGAGCTCGCCGGCACAGCGCGGGCAGAGCGGGTCGAAGCGCCCGGCGGCGAGGTCGGCTTCGCGGCGCGGCGCCGGGCGCACGATCCCGTGCGTCGCGCAGCGATACAGGCCCTCGCCGTAGACGACCATGCTGGACGCCAGCACCAGGCGCCCGCGGAAGCGCTGCCGCGCGAGCGCGCGCAGGAGCACCGCGGTGCCGAGGTCGTTGTGGGCGACGTAGTCGGCGACGTCGGCGAAGTCGACGCCCAGGCCGACCATCCCGGCCTGATGGCAGACGTGATCGACGCCGCAGACGGCGCGCGCGACGGCGTCGGGGTCGCGCACGTCCTCGCCCGAGCGGGCGTCGAGCACGCGCGCCTCGTGGCCGGCCGCGTGCAGCGCGTCGACGACGTGCGATCCCACGAACCCCTCGCCTCCGGTCACGAGCACCCGCATCCCGGATCAACGGTAAGGGCGCCGGCGCGGTGTCCCGCGAGCGTTCACCGACTCGTAAGGAGTGGCGTTCAGCGAGCCGTAATGGGATCGCGGCCCGGCCGCGCCTAGCCTCGCCGCCGTGGTCGACGTCATCCTCCCGGTCCTCGACGAGGAGGCCGCGCTGCCCGCGCTGCTGGGCCGCATGCCCGACGGTCATAGGCCGATCGTCGTCGACAACGGGTCGACCGACGGGTCGGCCGCGGTTGCGCAGGCCGCCGGCGCGCTCGTGGTCGCCGAGCCGGCGCGCGGGTTCGGCGCGGCATGCTGGCGGGGGTTGCGCGCGGCGAGCGCGGAGGTCGTCTGCTTCATGGACGCTGACGGGTCGCTGGACCCGCGCGACCTGCCGCTCGTGTCCGCTGCCGTGACCGACGGCACCGCCGACCTCGTGCTCGGCGCGCGCCGCGCGAGCGCCGGCGCGTGGCCGGTGCACGCACGGCTCGCCAACCGCCTGCTCGCTCGCGAGCTGCGCCGTCGCGGCGGCGTGGTGGTGACCGATCTCGGGCCGATGCGCGCCGCCCGGCGCGAGGCGCTCCTGGCCCTCGGCGTCGCCGACCGGCGATTCGGATGGCCGCTGGAGATGGTGCTGCGCGCGGCCCGGGCGGGCTGGCGGATCGAGGAGGTGCCGGTGCCCTACGCGCCGCGAATCGGACGGTCGAAGGTCACCGGCACGGTGCGCGGAACCGCGCGCGCCGTGCGCGACATGGCGCGGGTGCTGACGTGACGGCGATCATCGTGATCGCCAAGGCCCCGCGGGCGGGCCGCAGCAAGACGCGGCTGTGCCCTCCGTGCACGCCGGACCAGGCGGCGGCGCTGGCGCTCGCGGCCCTCGCCGACACGCTGGACGCGGTGCGCGCCACGCCGGCCGCGCGGCACGTGCTCGTCCTCGACGGACAACCGGGCGGGTGGCTGCCAACCGGCTTCGACGTCCTTCCCCAACGCGGGCGCGGGCTCGACGAGCGCCTCGCGCACGCGTTCGACGACGTCGGGGGGCCCGCGCTGCTCATCGGGATGGACACGCCGCAGGTGACACCGCGCGATCTCCGCGAGGGCCTGGCGCGCCTGGCGCAACCGACCATGGACGCGGTGCTCGGCCCAGCGCCCGACGGCGGCTATTGGGCCGTAGGCCTGCGCAGGCCCGACCCGCGCGCCTTCCTCGGCGTCCCCATGAGCACGGCGCGGACGGGCACCGCCCAGCGGGCCCGCCTGGCGCGCCTCGGGCTTCGCGTGCGCGATCTGCCTGCGTTGCGCGACGTCGACGTCATCGCCGATGCGCGCGCGGTTGCCACGCTCGCGCCGGCGGGTCGCTTCGCTCATGCCCTCGCGCAGATCGGGACGGCGTGATCGAAGCTGCCAGCGAGCTCTACGGCGCCTCGCTGCGTCACCGCCGCGCTCTCGTTCTGCGCGACGCGAAGGGCAACGCGCGCCCGGTCCCCATCGACACCTGGCTCGGGGCGGCCGACCCGGTCGACGAGCGCGTGCTCGACCGTGCCCGCGGACCGGTGCTCGACGTCGGCTGCGGCCCTGGGCGCCACGTCCACGCGCTCGCGCGCCGCGGCGTACTGGCCGTGGGGGTCGACGTCTCCCCGGCCGCGGTCGCGCTCGCGCGCCGCCGCGGCGCCCTGGTCCTGGAGGCCTCGATCTTCCATCGGCTGCCGGGCGACTGGTCCACGGCCCTGCTGCTGGACGGCAACGTCGGCATCGGCGGGCGCCCCGATGCCCTCCTGCGCAGGCTGGCCACGCTGCTGGCGCCAGGCGGGCGGGTGCTCGTCGAGCTCGATCCGCCGGACGTCGGCGTGGTCCGCGCCCAGGTCCGCCTCGAGGCCGGCGCGACGAGCAGCGACTGGTTCGCCTGGGCCCGCGTCGGCGCCGACGCCATCGCGATCCCGGCGGGCGCCGCAGGCCTGCGCGTCGCCGAGCGCTGGCGCGACGCGGAGCGCTGGTTCGCCGCTCTGGAGCGGCCGTGAAGGCTCCTCCCGGACCCGCGCGCGAGACGTTCTGGCGCAGCCCGCTGCGCGGCCCGTGGCTGACCACCGCACTGGGCTCGCTGCTGCTCCCGCTCGTGCTCGTCGTCGCCGCGACCGGCTTCGTCTCGAACGCCGCCTACCAGCCGGCGCTCGGCCACAACGCGCTCATCCCGCCCGGTGGCCCGAGGCCCTTCGGCTTCGGATGGCCCTCCTCGCCCTCCTGGCTGTACGCCCTCAACCAGGGCCTGCACGTGACGGTCGGGATCGTCGCCGTGCCGCTGCTGCTGGCCAAGCTGTGGTCGGTGGCGCCGCGCCTCTTCGCCTGGCCGCCGCTGCGCAGCCCCGCCCACGCGATCGAGCGGCTGTCGATCCTGGCGCTGGTCGGCAGCGCGATCTTCGAGCTGGGCACCGGGATCCTCAACGTCCAGCTCTACTACCCGTGGCACTTCAACTTCGTCGTGGCCCACTACTTCGGGGCGTGGGTCTTCGTCGTCGCGCTCACCGTGCACGTCGCGGTCAAGCTGCCGACGATCCGGCGCGCGTGGCGCGAGCGCGGTGCGCTGGCTCGGCTGCGCGCCGGCCTGGACGACACGCGCCCGGAGCCGTACGAGCCGGGCGGCCTGGCGCCGCCCCGGCCGGCGGCGCCGACGATCAGCCGCCGCGGGCTCCTGGCGCTCGTGGGCAGCGCGTCGGGCGGGCTGCTGATCGTCACTGCCGGCCAGTCGATCGGCGGGCCGCTGCGCCGGCTGGCGCTGCTGGCGCCTCGCGGGCAGTCCATCGTCGGCACAGGTCCCAACGGCTTTCCCGTCAACAAGACCGCCGCGACCGCGGGGATCGGGCACGGTGACGTCGGCCCCGCCTGGCGCCTGGGAGTGGCCGGCCGCGACCGGCTCGCGCTGTCCCGGGAGGAGCTGCTGGCCATGGAGCAGCACGAGGAGGACCTGCCGATCGCCTGCGTCGAGGGATGGTCGACGACGCAGCGCTGGAGTGGCGTCCGGCTGCGCGACCTCGCCGCTCGGGCCGGCGTGACCGGGCAGACCGTGCTGCGCGTCGAGTCCCTGCAGGCCCGCGGCGTCCTTCGCCGTGCGACGCTCGGGCCCGATCAGCACGGCGACGCGCGTGCGCTGCTGGCCCTGCGCGTCAACGGGGCCGATCTCTCGCTCGACCATGGCTATCCGGCGCGCGTCATCGTCCCCGCGCTGCCGGGCGTGCACTGCACCAAGTGGGTGGCGAGCCTGACATGGGAGGCGGCGTGATCGCCGCGCTGCGACGGCGCTACGGCGCCTCGCCATGGCACCTGATCGCACACGCGGCGGCCATCGCCATCGCGGTCTACGCGGTCAGCCGGGTGCTGCATCCTCGCTACTCGCGTGGGCTGAACGTCGTCGTGTGGCTGCTGGCCGGGGCGGTGCTCCACGACTTCGTGTTCGCGCCCGCGCTCGCGGTCGCGGACCGGCTGGTGCGCGCGCTGCCGGCTCGGTTCGTCAACTACGTGCGCTTCCCGGCTGTCGTCTCGGGGGCGATGCTCCTCGTCTACTGGCCGCTGATCTTCGTACGCGCCGACGGCAACTACGTTCGCGCGACCGGTCGGCACGTGGAGGGCTTCGCGACGCGCTGGTTGTCGATCACGGCCGGGTTGTTCCTGGCGTCGGCGCTCGTCTACGCAGCACGTGCGGCCGGCCGTGGGCCGGCAGCTCGACGACCTCGCGCCCGTCCCGCAGGGACACGACCAGGCGGCCCCGGGCATGATCGACGCTGATGCGATCCGGGCCGCCGCGCAGGTACAGGCGGCGCCGCGGCTCGATGCCCTCGCCGACGGCGAAGACCAGCAGCGCGTTCCCGCGCGTGTCGGTCACCCAGCACCACGCAGGCCGCGTTCCCCGATCCAGGCACGCCACGTGCGTCGGCCCGACGCCCGCGGGCGCGCGGCCGGCGACGTGCCCGCGCGCGTCGCGCAGCTCGACCGTGCGCTCGCGGCCGAGCAGGACGACGCTCCGGCCGTGGGACAGATCGGCGGTCTCTCGCGCGGCGCCTGCGGGCGGCGGCAGCTGCGCCACGGGCACCGAGCCGCAGCCTGTCAGCACAGCGATCGCGAGCAGGACGCCTCGACCTAACCGCATGGCCGCAGCTTCTCAGCCCCTTGCCGCCCCGGCACGCGCCCGATCGATCGTTTCGCGAATCGTCATCCTCGCCAGTGGCGCGACGGTGGTGACCGGAACGCTCGTGCGCCACCTGCACGGCGGGCTGGGCACCGCGACGCCGCCCTTCGTGATGGTGTGGGGGCCGCGGCTCGACGCGCTGGCCCCCATCTCCGCGCTCGCCGCCGGCGCGGCCGTCCCCGTCGTGCTCCGCCTGGCCCACCGGCCCCGCCGCCCGCTCGCCTTCGCGGCGGCTGCCATGGCGCTGGCCCTGGCCCTCGGCCTGGCCCTCAACGTCGCGCGCACGGGTGTCAGCGGCTGGTCGGCGATCTTCGACCTGGGCCCACGCGGCTCCTTCGAGGCGGCCAACGAGTACCTCCCCGGCCTCCCGGCGCTGTCCTACGGCACGCGCTTCTACCTCGATCGCTTCGCGGAGCTCGTCCCGTCGTTGCCGGTCAACGTGGCAGGCCACCCGCCGGGGCCGCTGCTCGTGCTCGACGCGCTCGGCATCTCGACGGCCGCCGGTGCCGCCGCGCTCTGCATCGGGGCCGGCGCCATGGGCGCGCCGCTCACCTACGCCCTCGGCCGATCGCTGCTCGGCGAGCACGAGGCCCGCGTCGCCGGGCTGCTCTTCGCCTGCTCGCCGCTCACGCTGCTGTTCGGCGTGACGTCGTTCGACTACCTCTTCGCGACGTGCGGGCTCGTGGCGGCCTGCCTGCTCGTGTCGCACCGCCGGGCGGTGCGCGCGGCCGGCGCAGTGGCGCTGGCCGCGGGCAGCCTGCTGTCGTGGGCGCTGCTGGGCATCGGCGCGTGGGCGGCGATCCTTGCCTGGCGACAGCGCGGCCCTCGGGCCGCGCTCGTGCTCGCCGCGTCCTGCGCGGCCGCGTGGGCCGCGCTGAACGGCGCGCTGGCCGCCGTCTACGGCTATGACCCGATCGGGACCCTCGACGCGACGGCGGCGGTCTATCGCAACAGCGTCGCGTCGGCCCGCCCATACGCGTTCTGGGCGCTCGGCTCCCCCGTCGCCTGGGGCGCGATGCTCGGGGTGCCCATCGCCGCCGGAGCGCTGCGCGCCGCGGCCGAAGGCGCCGACGCCGCGATCGCGCTGGCCGCCGTGCTCGCCGTCGCGGCGGGGGCCGGCTTCACCAAGGCCGAGACCGAGCGGATCTGGCTGTTCCTGGTCCCGCTTGCCTGTGTCGCGGCGGCGCCGGTCCTCGCGCGCCTGCGGCTCGGTCCGGTCGCCGCGCTCCTGCTTGCCCAAGCGCTGGCGGTCGAGGTCCTCTTCGACACCATCTGGTGACCGATCGGGAACTTGGGATGTAAGGTCGTCGCGTGACCGATCAGCCCGCCGTCGAGCGCCGCAACCTCGCCGATGCCGACCTCACCCGCGCGGTCGAGGAGAGCTTCGAGAACACGCCGGACCCGCGCCTGCGCGAGGTGATGCAGAGCCTCGTCCGCCACCTGCACGCGTTCGCCAGCGACGTCGAGCTGACCGAGGAGGAGTGGTTCCGCGCCATCGACTTCCTCACGCGCACCGGCCACATCACCGACGACAAGCGCCAGGAGTTCGTGCTCGCCTCCGACGTCCTCGGGCTGTCGATGCTGGTCATCGGGATCAACCACCGCCACCCCAGCGGCGCGACCGAGTCGACCGTCTTCGGGCCGTTCTTCGTCGACGGCTCGCCGGGCTTCGAGAACGGCGACGACCTCGGCAACGGCGCGCCCGGCAGCCCGTGCTTCGTCTCGGGCGTCGTGCGCTCGGTCGACGGGGAGCCCGTGCCCGGCGCGCGCCTGGAGATCTGGCAGGCCGACGAGGCCGGCCTCTACGACGTCCAGTACGCCGACCTCGACGAGCCGCGCGGCCGCGGCCACCTGCTCTCCGACGACGAGGGCCGCTACTGGTTCTGGACCGTGCACCCCGTCGCCTACCCGATCCCGACCGACGGCCCGGTGGGCGAGCTGCTGGCAGCGACGAACCGCAGCCCGATGCGCCCGGCCCACATCCACTTCATGGTCACCGCGCCCGGCTATCAGACGCTGACCACGCACGTCTTCGACGTCGACGACCAGTACCTCGACACCGACGCCGTCTTCGGCGTGCGCAGCTCGCTGCTGGCGACCTTCGAGCGCCACGACGGCGGCACCGCACCCGACGGGCGCGCGATGGAGGGCGAGTGGTCGAGCACCGCGTTCGACCTCGTCATCGCTCGCGACTAGGGCGCGTTGCGCCGGGACTCCGTAAGCAGCTTCGCCCCTTCTTCGAGGTTGCGGACCGCGTCGGCCAGCCGGTGGCCGCCTCGCCCTGCAGGTGCGCTCGCATTGACGAGGGGCGGGCTCGACCCGCGCGCCGCTACGGAGAAGCCTGCACGCCCGTCCTCGGAGGGCCTGGTCGCGGCGGTCGCGTCCGCAGGCACGAGCACGATCGTTGCGTCGAGGGTGAGGAGCCGCATACCGAGCAGGCGCGCGGAGACGGACGCCTCCACGAGCGTTGCGTCTGACAGCCGCTTGCGGAAATCAGGCGCGACTTCCAGAACGGTCGGCGCCGTCCAACCGCCTCTGGGCGGCCCCACGTGCGCTGAGCGCCTCCAGGCGCCGGGACGCCGCAGCGGCGGTCTCGACGATCTGCGCATATCGCTCACGGCCCGCCTTGGCACCGAAGAAGTATCCGACAGCCAAGAGCGCAGCCGCCTTGGCCGACGTCACGAATCGTCGCGCCTCTGCTCGATACGGTCCCGCAGGGAGGAGATGCCGGCGCTTACGGCAGTCAACCCGGCGACGCTACCGGCCGCGATCAACCCTGTCCTCACGGATTTGCCAGAGCGCACCGCCGAGAGGTCCGGCTTCGCCTGCGTCGCTGTGTCGAGCTGGTCGCCGACCGTGTCGAGAAATCGGTGGAGCGTGCTCTTGCGTCTGAAGGGTGGCTTGAGGTTCATGCGATCGTCCTCCTATTGCCTGGTCCGAGACGCCTTCGCGATCGCGTCGACGAGCTCGGCCTTGGTCATGGTGGTTCGTCCTTCGATCCCGATGCTGGAGGCAAGCTCCACCAGATCGGGCTTGTTGTAGGACTCGAGGTCGCCGTTGGCGACGCGCTTGAGCTCCTGCGCCGTGTCTCGGGCTGTCGCGTCTGAGCGCTCGCGGAGCCGCTCGGCCGCCTCGATGCGGGCGTCCGCTTCGGATGCCTGCTGCTCGGCCTCGTCCGCCAGCTCGCGCGCTTGGCGGTGCGCCTCTTCGGCGGCCGCGCGCGCCGCGTCCGTCGCCTCGGCGGCCAGCTGCCGCGCCTCGGCGAGCTTCTCGGTGGCGTCGGCTACGAGCTCCTGGGCACGCGCCTGCGCGTCCTCGGCCTCGCGCTCGGCGTCTTGAACCTGGTCGTCGATCTCTGCTTGCGCCTGCTGGCGTTGCTCGGAAGCTTCTGCCTCGGCCTCTTCGCGCTCTCGCCGGACCGCTTCGTCTGCGGCCCTCTGAGCCTCGGCGACACGCTGCTTGACCTCTCGTTCGGTCCCGCGCTGCACTTCGGCCAGGTGGGCGCGCCCGCGCTCGCTGACCTTCCGCGCGTGGTCTGCGCGGTCCCGCGCCTCCTCCGACGCCGCGACGGCCTGCTCCTCGGCGTCGCGAGCCCGCTCTGCGGCTTCCCTTGCCCGCTTCATCCGGATGTCGACGGAGTCGCCGCCGACCGGAACAGAATCGATGAGCGCAGCGCCGGCCCGGCGCCGCTGGTCGCGCGCGGCGCTTACCGCGGAGTGCGCGGTATCCCCCACACCCTCGGCCGGCTTGAGGGCCTGCGAGAGCAGCCACGCCGCGTTGGACGGCATCTCTCGCAGGCCTGTGCGGGCTCGTTCAGATAACGACATCAAGGCACCTCCAGGCACATTTGGACGGCCCTGACTCTTAGCGAGACATTGGTGTCTCGTCAAGAGACAGTGTATGGTTGCAGCGAGACATGACGTCTGAGCCGGCACTCAGGCCCGCGCTGCAACAGCGGGTGGCCGAGGCGATCCTCGACGGCGCCGCCCGGCTGTTCGCCAGCGAGGGAGAGCACGCGAGCATGAACGAGGTCGCGGAGGCGGCGGGCGTCGCTCGCGCAACGGTCTATCGGTACTTCCCCAATCGCGAGGCCCTGCTGAACGAGCTCGCACACGCCGCCGTGCGAGACGCCGGCGCACGGCTCGAGTCAGCTCGGATCGAGGCGGTGGCGCCGCCAGAGGGCGTCGTCCGCGCCGTGCGCGCGCTCGTCGAGATGGGAGACCTGTTCGTCATCCTGGCCCGCGAGCGACGACGCTCGGGCGCAGACCGGTTCGAAAGCGGTCTCGTCGACCCGGTGCGCAAGCTGATCGAGCGCGGTCAGGCGAGTGGTGACATCCGTGATGACATCTCGGATGTGCGCCTGGCCGAGTCGCTCATCGGCCTGATCGTGAGCCTGCTCACGTCGACCCCAGCTCTGGGCCGCGAGGACATGACCGCGACGATCACGGCCCTTTTCCTCGACGGAGCCGGTGCGCGCGGGCCACGACCTCGATGACCTTCGTCAACCCGACACGCGAGGAGCAGGACATGGACGAGCAGCGCACAGCCGAAGCCGGCAAGGGGCGTTCAGCCGAGCCGTCCGGGGGCGAGGACGACCTGCTGCAGGAGCTCGTCGCCTACCTGCGCGACCAACGAACCGAGCTGCGCGAGGAATGGGCGCAGCGCATCAGCGATGCCGAGCTGCTGCAGGTCATGTCCGACGAGGAGATCTTCTCCGAGGCGACCGAGGTCTACGACAACTACGTCGACGCGCTCGAGACCGGCAGCATCGAGAACCTCCAGGCCTACGCCCGCGAGCTCTCGGAGCGGATCATCCCGCGCGGCGTCGAGACCGACGAGGTGCTGGGGATCGTCCTGCTCCTGCGCGACGTCCTGGCCCGCTCGCTGTTCGCGCGCTATCAGGAGGACCTGGGCCTCCTGAACCGGATCCTCGATTCGTACGAGCCGGCGGCGAACAGGATCGCTGTGACAGTCGGGGTGAGCTTCGTCGAGGAGCGCGAGCGGGTCATCCACGACCAGCAGGAGGCCATCCGGGAGCTGTCCACGCCGGTCCTCCAGGTGCGCGATCGGCTCCTCATCCTGCCGATCATCGGCGTCCTCGACACCGCGCGCGCGCGGCAGCTCACCGAGCAGCTGCTCGGCTCGATCCGCGACAACCGCGCCACGGTGGTGGTCATCGACATCACGGGCGTGGCGACGATCGATCGCACGGTGGCGAACCACCTGGTGCAGACGGTCGAGGCATCCCGGCTCATGGGCGCGAGCACCATCCTCACGGGTCTCTCGCCGGACATCGCGCAGACGCTCGTCGACCTCGGCGTCGATCTGGGCATGATGAAGACGGTCGGAGATCTGCAGGGTGGACTCGAGGAGGCCGAGCGACTCGCGGGCTACCGGGCCGGCGACGCCGACGACGCCGAAACCTCCTAGACCCGAAGCATCGATGTCGGTCGCGATCCTCCGGCAGGGCGACGTGCTCATCGCGTCGGTCCAGTCGGATCTCTCCGACACGCAGGTGCTCGAGCTGCGCCACGAGCTCGCCGTCCTCGTGGGCAGGCACCGGGCGCGGGGGATCGTGATCGACGTCAGCGCGCTCGACGTGATCGACTCCTTCGTGACGCGAGCGCTCCGCGCGATCGTCCTGACCGCGCGGTTGCGCGGCGCCGACACGATCATCGTCGGCATCGCGCCCGACGTGGCGATCGCAATGGTCCAGTTCCGGCTGAACCTGGAGCCGCTGCGCGTTGCGCTCGACCTCGACGAGGCCCTGGCGATGCTCGATCACCGTGGCCGGAGGGACACCGAGGATGGCCGATGAGGTCCGCGTCCGCATCGACAGCGACGCCGATCTCGTGACCGCGCGGGCGCAGGCACGTGCCATGGCCGAGCGGGTCGGATTCCCACGGCCGGATCCAACGCTGATCGCGACCGCGATCTCCGAGATCGCGCGCAACATCATCGCGCATGCCGGCCAGGGCGAGATCGTGCTCGAGCCCTTCGAGGACGGCAACCGCTTTGGCATCGTCGTGACCGCCGTGGACCACGGCCCCGGTATTCGCGACGTCGAGGCGGCAATGCGCGACGACGTCAGCGGCAGGGGCGGCCTGGGGCTTGGCCTGCCCGGGGCGCGCCGCCTGATGGACGACTTCGAGCTGCGATCCGACTCGGAGACCGGCACGACGGTGACGATGAGGAAGTGGAGGTACCGTGACGAGCTGGCGCGTTTGCGCGAGGAACGCAGCCGGCGTGCTTGAGCGGGGCCACCGGAAGCCCGTCGAATGGGGCATCGCGACCCGATGCCGTCTCGGCGAGGCCATGAGCGGAGACCTCGGTCTCGTCCAGCTCCTGCCTGGCGGAGCGCTCGTGGCAGGGATCGACGGCCTCGGACACGGACCGGAGGCGGCCCGCGCCGCGCGCCGCGCCGCCGCAGTCATGCGCGGGAGCCCCGGCGAGGACCTCGTCGGCCTCGTCCAGCGCTGCCACACCGCGCTGCGCGGTACGCGCGGCGCGGCCATCAGCCTGGCCTTCCTGTCGGCCTCGGACGACCAGATGACCTGGCTCGGCGTCGGCAACGTCGAAGGGCGCATGCTGAGCGGCGATCCGGCGGCGCCTCGGCCCAAGGGGTCGCTCGCACTGGGCCGCGGCGTGCCCGGCCACGAGCTGCCCTCGGTACAACCCGCGACCATCGGGGTACAGCCCGGTGACGTCCTGCTCCTGGCCACCGACGGCGTGCATGCCGCCTTCGCCGATTCGCTCGAGCTTTCGGGCTCGAGTCAGGCGATCACCGAGCGGATCGTCTCCGATCACTGGAAGCGCTCGGACGATGCCCTCGTGATCGCCGTTCGCTACCTCGGGACGCGATGGTGAGCGGTCAGCACTACGCGGCCACCCCGTTTCGCGCCGCCTACGCCTGGGCGCTCGAGGGGCATCTGCTGGCCCCCACCGAAGCGTCTTTGCGCGGGGCCTACGAACTCGCACGCGAAGCCGTCCGGCGCCGGCTGAGCGTCCTCGACTTCGCTGTCGCACACGAAGAGGCGTTGCAGAGGTCGCTGGCCGTCGCGTCGGACCCGGCGGACATGCGTCGCGTGGCCGGCGCCGCCGGTGACTTCTTCCTCGAAGGGCTCGCCGCGTTCGAGATGGTCCAGCGCGGCTTCCGAGAGGCTCAGCAGGCCGTCGGTCTCGAGCGGCGCCAGACCGAGCTGTCGCGCCAGCTCTCGAGCTTCCTGGCCGACGCGTCGCTCGTCCTCGACGCCGAGGAGTCCCTGCCCGAGATGCTGCGACTCGTCGCCGAGCATTCTCGCGAGCTCGTGGATGCGGACTGCTGCGTGGCCACGGTCGCCGGCGACGGACAGCCACGCGCAGCCGAAGCCGTCTCGCACTCGGAGGGCAGCCGCTGGCCGGCGTTCGTCCGGTGGCTGGATCTCGTCGAGACCTACCGGCTCCTTCGCCGCCGCGGCGGCTCCCTGCGCGCCGTGGGGGAGGAGCTCGCCGGCTCACCGGTCCAGCGCAATGTCGGCGGCCCGCCGCTCCGGGGGTGGCTCGCGGCCTCGCTCACCGCTCTCGACGGCAGCGAGCTCGGAGCCGTGCAGCTCTTCGACAAGCGCAGCGGAGCCTTCAGCGCGGAGGACGAGGCCGCCCTCGTCCATCTCGCTCAGATGGCCTCCGCATCCGTGGATCGGGCGAGGCTCTACCGAGATCCGCGCTAGACGACGCCGCGCGCCACCTCTCGCCCCGTCGCGACCGAGCGCTCGCCTGACGCGACCAGCTCGGCGACCCGTCGCAGCACCCGCTCGGCCTCGCGGCGCTCCTCGTCGCCGACGAGCAGGAACGGGTGCAGGATGAGCACCGCCGGCTCGTCGGCCTCGAGGCCGGCGATGAGCGCGTCGGCCGTCGCGCGCGGCGAGCGAGGGTCGGGCGCGTCGGCGTGCTCGCGTCGCAGGCCGGCGAAGGCCTGCATGCGGTGATAGGCGTCGACGAGCGGCCAGCGGAACGGCAGGATCGCGACGCCCTCGCGGCGCTCGACGCGCGTGCCCAGCGGCGAGCACCACTCGACGCCGTGCCCGGCCAGCCCGCCCAGGCTCTGCGGGCCGAGGTTGCCGCCGGGCGGCCGGAAGCCGTCGACGTCGATACCCAGGGTCTGGAAGGCGGCGATGCTGCGCATCAGCAGGGCCTCCTGCTCGGCGGTGCCGAGCTTGCCCCACTGCTCGTGGCGCCACGCGTGCAGCCCGACCTCGTGGCCGGCGGCGGCGATCGAGCGCACCGCATCGGGATAGAGGGTCGCGTTGATGCCCTCGACGAAGAAGGTCGCCGGCAGGCGCAGCGTCCGCAGGAGATCGAGCAGCGCCGGCAGCGCGACGGTGACCGACGGGTGCTCGCCGACCGGCGCGGGCGGCGTGACGTCGCGCTCGAGGTCGGCGGCCTCGCCCAGGTTGTCGAACGTGAGCAGTACCGCGGCGGCCACGAACTGCCGCGCATGTTCGCAGAGCGAACGCTCCGTTACAGTCAGGTGACCATGCCCGAGGCGCCCGAGACCGAGCGATCCGCCGACGTCGAGCGCCAGCAGTCGCTGCAGTCCCTCGAGCGCGGCATGGCGGTGATCCAGGTCTTCTCGCGCGAGAAGCCCGCCCTGACGCTCAGCGAGGTGGCCAACCTCACGGGGATCACGCGCGCGACCGCGCGGCGGATCCTGCTCACTCTGGAGAAGCTGGGCCACGTGCGCTCCGACGGGCGCCTGTTCTCGCCCACCCCCCGGCTGCTGACGCTGGGCTGGGCCTACCTCTCGTCGCTGAACCTCTCCGAGCTCGCGCTGCCGCTCATGGAGGCGCTCGTCGAGGAGACCCACGAGTCGTGCTCGGCTGCCACGCTCGACATCCCCGACGTCGTCTACGTCGCGCGCGTGCCCACGCGCCGGATCATGTCGATCACCTTGAACGTCGGCACACGGCTGCCGGCGCACTGCACGTCGATGGGCCGGGTGCTGCTCGCCGCGCTGCCGGCCGACCAGCTCGAGGCCTACCTCTCGGGCACGGAGCTCGAGGCGTGGACCGAGCGCACGATCACCGACCCCGACCGCCTTCGCACGGTGATCGGCGACGTGCGCCATCGCGGCTGGGCGCTCGTCGACCAGGAGCTCGAGGTCGGGCTGCGCTCGGTGGCCGCCCCGATCCGCCGCGGCCAGGAGACGATCGCGGCGCTCAACGTCTCCTCGGCGGTCTCGCGCGTCTCGCTCGACGACCTGCGCAGGCGCATCCTGCCGCCGCTCGTCAAGACCGCCGAGACCATCTCCAACGCGCTGACCCACCAGGGCCCGCAGCACCACCGCCCCGTGAGCTGAGCGCCGCTTCCCGGCCCGGGAAACCCGGCCTGGTAGCGTGCGCACAGCGTACGCATGTGCGCTTTCCGAACGCCTATCGTCGTGGAGATCACATGAGCAGCGAGGCCTTCCTGGTTGGCGGCGTACGCACGCCCTTCGGCCGCTACCGCGGCGCTCTGGCCGACGCGCGACCCGACGACCTCGCCGCGCTCGTGCTCGGCGCCGCGGTCCAGCGCGCAGGTGTCGCGCCCGATGCGGTCGACGAGGTCATCTTCGGCGCCGCCAACCAGGCCGGCGAGGACAACCGCAACGTCGCGCGGATGGCGGTCCTGCTGGCCGGACTGCCTGAGGACGTCCCCGGCTACACGGTCAACAGGCTCTGCGCCAGCAGCCTGCAGGCCGTCGCCTCCGCGGCACACCAGGTGCGAAGCGGCGAGGCCGACGTCGTCGTCGCCGGCGGCGTGGAGTCGATGACCCGCGCGCCGATGGTGCTGCCCAAGAGCGGGCGGCCGTGGGCGGCGGCCGACGCGGTGGCCGACACCACGCTGGGCTGGCGCCTGGTCAACCCGCGCATGAAGGAGGTCGACGGCGGCGAGGCGACGATCAGCCTCGGCGAGACGGCCGAGAAGGTCGCGGTGATCGACGGCATCGGTCGCGAGGAGTCAGACGCTTTCGGCCTGCGCTCCCAGCAGCTGACCGGCGCCGCCCGCGAGCGTCTCGCGCTCGACCTCGTCGCGGTCGAGGGCCCCAACGGGACCGTCGAGGCCGACGAGGCGCCGCGCCCCGACAGCAGCGCCGAGGGCCTCGCCAGGCTCAAGCCGTCCTTCCGCGCCGACGGCGTCGTCACCGCCGGGACCGCGTCGCCGCTGTCGGACGGGGCCGGCGCGATCGTGGTGGCCAGCGAGGACGCCGTCGAGCGCCACGGGCTGACCCCCCGCGCGCGCATCGTCGCCGCCGCGTCGGCCGGCGTGGCGCCGAGCATCATGGGCCTGGGACCGGTGCCGTCGAGCGAGAAGGTCCTGCAGCGATCGGGCTGGGAGCTCGCCGACGTCGACGCCGTGGAGATCAACGAGGCGTTCGCCACGCAGGTCCTCGCGAGCATCCGCCGGCTCGGCCTCGACCCCGAGCTCGTCAACCGCTACGGCGGCGCCATCGCCCTCGGACACCCGCTCGGCGCGTCGGGCGTCCGCCTCGTCCTCTACCTCCTGCGCCGGCTCGAGGACGACGACGCCCGGCGCGGCCTGGCGACCCTCTGCGTCGGGGTCGGGCAGGGCATGGCGCTGACGGTCGAGCGCGTGTGACCGCAACGCTGCCCTTTACCAGTCCCACGGCGGTCAGGTACGTTCTTGCTGCGCACAGCTGTGCGCAGAACGAACGGAGGTTCAGGGAGTGAGGAAGGCCGGGAAGATCCAGCCTCTGCCCGAGGCGATCGCGACCCTGGTCCAGGACGGATGCTTCGTCGCGCTCGAGGGGTTCACGCACCTCATCCCCTTCGCCGCCGGCCACGAGCTGCTGCGCCAGGGACGCCAGGACCTCACCGTCGTTCGCCTGACCCCCGACGTCCTGTTCGACCAGATGATCGGCCTGGGCCGCGTCGAGCGGGTCGTCTTCTCCTACGGCGGCAACCCCGGCGTGGGCTCGCTGCACCGCTTCCGCGACGCGGTCGAGCACGGCTGGCCGCGCCCGATCGAGGTGCGCGAGCACTCGCACGCGGGCCTGGCCAACGCCTACGTCGCCGGCGCCTCGCACCTGCCATTCGCGGTCCTGCGCGGCTACGCGGGTACCGACCTGCCCGAGCACAACGACGACATCGCGTTCATCGACTGCCCGTTCACCGGCCAGCGGCTGAGCGCGGTGCGGGCGATCAACCCGGACGTGGCGATCATCCACGCCCAGCAGGCCGACCGGCAGGGCAACGTCCAGCTGTGGGGGCTGTCCGGCGTGCAGAAGGAGGCCGTCCTCGCGGCCAGGCACGCGATCGTCACCGTCGAGGAGATCGTCGACGAGCTCTCGGCCAAGCCACGCGCGATCGTCTTCCCCGCCTGGGTGCTCGACGCGGTCTGCCACGTGCCCAACGGCTCGTGGCCGTCCTACGCGGCCGACTTCTCGGTGCGCGACAACGCGTTCTACGAGGAGTGGGACGGGATCGCCCGCGATCGCGACCGCTTCCGCCAGTGGATGGACGACAACGTCCTCAGCGCCTCCGCCCCGGTCGGCCCGGCGGTGGCCGCTTCATGAGCGAGCTCGACGCCACGCCCGAGGAGGTCATGACGATCGCCGCCTCCCGCGAGCTCGACGACGGCGAGGTCGTGCTCGTCGGGGTCGGCCCGCCGAACGCCGCGGCGAACCTCGCGCGGCGGCTCGACGCGCCGGGCTGCGTGCTCATCTACGAGTCGGGCGCCATCGGCGCGCGGCCGCAGCGCCTGCCGCTGTCGATCGGCGACGACGATCTGGCCGCCGCCGCGCAGGATCTCGTGTCCGTGCCCGAGATGTTCAACTACTGGATCGGCGGCGGGCGCATCGACGTCGGCTTCCTCGGCGCCTCGCAGATCGACTCTGCCGGCAACATCAACACGACGGTCATCGGCGACTACGACGCGCCGAAGGTCCGCCTCCCCGGCGCCGGCGGCGCCCCGGAGATCGCGGCCTCGGCCGGGCGCGTGATCGTCATGCTGCGCCACTCGCCGCGCTCGTTCGTCTCCGAGGTCGACTTCGTGACCTCGGTCGGCCGCGAGCTCGACGGCACCGACGGCACCGGCTCGGTCGTCATCACCGACCTCGGCGTGCTGCGTCCCTCGCCCGGCGACGGCCAGCTCGAGCTCGTCGCCGTCCACCCCGGCGTCGACGTCGACCAGGTCCGCGAGGCGACCGGCTGGCCGCTGCGCGTCCGCGAGCCCCTGCAGACCACCGCGCCGGTCACCGAGCGAGAGCTCTCCGAGCTGCGCGCCCTGCGCGTCTCGGCCGACGAGCGCTGACGCGCGCCGACAGACGCTGTAGCGTCGTCCGTCGCGGTGTCGGATCGGCGGCTGCGACTGATCGTGGGAAGGGCGCGCCATCGCTGGCGCCGGCGACTTCCAGCCATCGTCGCCGGGCTCGGCGCTGCGACGATCGGCGCCGGGGTCGCGCTGCTCTTCGCCACCGACCACGAGGCGCGCAGCGCGTTCCTGCTCGCGCTCGGACTCGCGCTGCTCCTCATCGGCACGCTCGGCGACCGGATCGAGCTCGAGAGCTTCGAGCTCCTCGGCGCGAAGCTCCGGGTCCGCGAGGTCGTCAAGAACCGCCTCGAGCTCGCCAAGTCGGCCGAACGCGATCAGCCGGTCGACCCCGACGCGCTGCGCCGCCAGGCGGTCACGTTGCAGAAGCTCGTCGGCCTGTACGGGCTCTACGAGCACGTCCGGCGCATGCAACCGCCCGGGGACGAGCGCACGCAGGTGCTGGACGAGATCGGCGAGCGCATGCAGCAGTCGGGCGGTGAGGCGCAGTTCGACCCGGCCGAGGTCATGGGCTGGTTCCACCAGGGCACCGATCCTCTTCGCGTCATCGCGCTGAACCTGATGCTCGCCAACGAGCGCTACAGGGACTTCCTCGCCGTGCTCGAGAGCATCGACGCCCCGCACAGCGGCTTCGAGCAGTACTACGGCCTCCTTCTCGCCGAGGAGATGATCCCGAGCCTCGACGAGCTCCAGCGGCGCCTGCTGGCCGACGCGATCTCGCGCGCGCGTCGCAAGCGACGGCTCAGGCGCGACGAGTACCGCTTGGATCTCAGCGACGAGCTGCTTGCAGCGCTCATCTCCCCGGGGCGAGGGCCGGTCACCGGTGCCGGCGCCGGCGACTCCGCGTAGCCTGTGCGCCATGCTCGCATCGACCTGGCGCCTGCTGCTGCGACCGGCGTTCGACGCCGAGACCGAGGCCTCGTGTGGGACCTCGGTCGCCGAGGCCCGTGAGGCGCTGGCCTACTGGCGCGGGCGACTGAGGCGCCTGCCGTGGTACCGCCGGGCCGCCCGCGCCGAGGCGCGCGAGATGGCGACCCGCTGGCAGCGGCGGATCCTCGTCGCCCAGCTCGAGCGCTGGCGGCTGGCCGCCTTCGCCGGCCCGGTGCTGACGCTGCTCGACCGCGCGCCCGTCGGCGCGGTCGCGGCGCGCCAGGTCGCCAAGCAGGTCGTGCGCGTCACGCCGGTGGCGCGCATGCTCGCGGTGGCCGCCGCGGCGGTGACCGTGACCGCGCTGGCGGTGCTCGTGCTCGTCGTGATCGCGATCGCGCAGCTGGTCTGAGCGGCGCCCGCTAGAGCACTCCGCGGATCTCGCTCTCGAACGTCCCCACGTGCTCGGCGGCGATCGAGCGCGCGCGGGCGGCGTCGCCCTCGCGGATCGCGAACAGCAGCTGGCGGTGCTCGTGGACGCGGTCGAAGAGGTGCGGTAGGCGGTCGAGGACGAGGTACCAGATGCGCAGCGAGAGGTTCAGGTAGCGCTCGAGCGTCTCCTGCAGGAAGGGGTTGCCGGCGCATTCGTAGACGAAGCGGTGCACGCGGGCATCGAGGCGCATCAGCGTGTCGGCGTCGCCGCAGCCCTCGCGCTCGTCGATCTCGGCGACGAGCTCGTCGAGCTCGCTGCGCTGCGCCGGGGTCAGGCGCTCGGCGGCGCGCTCGGCCGCGTGGCCCTCGAGCTGCACGCGCACGTCGGAGATCTGCGCGAGGTCGGTGATGTTGATCTCCGAGGCGAAGGTCCCGCGGCGGGGGAAGACGGTCACGAGCCGCTCGAGCGCCAGGCGCTTGATCGCCTCGCGGACCGGCGTGCGCCCCATCTCCAGCTCGCGGCCGAGCGCGTCCTCGTTGATCGGCGCGCCTGGCGCGATCGCCAGCGTGACGATCCGATCGCGCAGCTCGGCATAGGCGCGGTCGGCGAGCAGCTCGCTTGCGCCCGTGGGCTGGACGCCACCAGCGCGCCGCAACTCGCCCACGGCGTCCGATCTTCCGCCGGAGTTTCCGCTCGCAGTCACGCCACGGTCCTCGCGTGGCGGTGGAACGTCGCGGCCGAGGGCGGCTCGGGCGCGTTGCCGAGCACGAGGTCGGCCGCCTTCTCGGCGATCATCATCGTCGGCGCGTAGATGTTGGCGTTGGTGACGTGCGGCATCACCGACGCGTCGACGACGCGCAGTCCGTCGAGCCCGTGCACCCTCATCGACGAGGGGTCGACGACCGCCGTGTCGTCGACGCCCATGCGGCAGGTGCACGACGGGTGCAGCGCGGTCTCGGCGTCGCGCGCCACCCACGCGAGGATCTCCTCGTCGCTCTCGACCGAGGGGCCGGGCGACAGCTCGCCGCCGCTGAGCTCATCGAAGGCCGGTTGGGTGAGGATGTCTCGCGCGCAGCGCACGGCCTCGATCCACTCGCGGCGGTCCTGTTCGGTCGAGAGGTAGTTGAAGCGCAGCGCCGGGTGCTCCCGCGGGTCGGCGGACACGATGCGCACGGAGCCCCGCACGTCGGAGTTCATCGGCCCGACGTGGACCTGGAAGCCGTGCTCGCTCGCCGGCGCCGAGCCGTCGTAGCGCACCGCGAGCGGCAGGAAGTGGAACATCAGGTTCGGGTACTCGACGTCGTCGTTGGAGCGCACGAAGCCGCCGGCCTCGAAGTGGTTGGTGGCGCAGGGGCCGCTGCGCCGCAGGAGCCACTGCGCGCCGACGACCGGCCGGTTGCGCCACTTCAGCGCCGGCTGCATCGAGACCGGCTGGGTGCAGGCGTACTGCACGTAGACCTCGAGGTGGTCCTGCAGGTTGTCGCCCACGCCCGGAAGGTCGGCGACGACGTCGATCCCCAGGCTGCGCACGAGATCGGCGGGCCCGACGCCCGAGAGCTGCAGCAGCTGCGGGGAGTTGATCGCCCCGCCGCAGAGGATGACCTCGCCGGCGCGCACCACCTCGCGCCGGCCGCGATGCAGCGCCTCCACGCCGACCGCGCGGCGCCCCTCGAACAGCACGCGGCTCGCCAGCCGCCCGGTGCGGACGTCGAGGTTGGGCCGGTTCATCACCGGATGCAGGTACGCGCGTGCGGCGCTCAGCCGCCGGCCGCGGTGGATGTTGCGGTCGAAGGCGGCGAAGCCCTCCTGGCGGTAGCCGTTGACGTCGTCGGTCAGCGGGTGGCCGGCCTCCTGGACCGCCGCGAAGAATGCGTCGAAGAGCGGCCCCTGCGCCGGCCCGCGCTCGAGGATCAGCGGCCCGCCGCCGCCGCGCCACTCGTCGGCGCCCGCCAGGCAGGTCTCCATCCGCTTGAAGTACGGCAGGCAGTGCGCGTAGTCCCACTCCTCCAGGCCGGGCTCGCGAGCCCACTTCTCGAAGTCCAGGGGATTGCCCCGCTGGAAGATCATCCCGTTGATCGAGCTCGAGCCGCCGAGCACGCGGCCGCGTGCATGGAAGATCCGTCTCCCGCCCATGTGCGGCTCGGGCTCGGACTCGTAGCGCCAGTCGTAGAAGCGGCTGCCGATCGGGAACGGCAGCGCGGCCGGCATGTGGATGAAGACGTCCGCGAGCCAGTCGGGCCGGCCGGCCTCGAGCACGACGACCCGCGCCGACGGGTCGGCGCTCAGGCGGTTGGCCAGCGCGCAGCCTGCCGAGCCGCCGCCGACGATCGCGTAGTCGTAGGTCATGGCGGCCCGGCGGCGCATCTCCCCTCCTCGGCAACTGGCCTGCAGACAGATATATTACGCCCGCATGGCGAGGCGAGCTGACGCGATCATCATCGGCGCCGGTGTGATCGGCGCTGCGACCGCGTACGAGCTGGCCAGGCGCGGCTACCAGACGCTCAACGTCGACAAGCTGCCGAGCGCCGGCTATGGGCCGACGAGCAACTCGTGCGCGATCGTGCGCGCGCACTACTCCTCGCGCGACGGCGTCGCGATGGCCTACGAGGGCTTCTCCTACTGGCAGGACTGGGAGCGCTACCTCGGCGTCGTCGACGACATGGGCACGTCGAAGTACATGCAGTGCGGGACCGTCCTGCTCAAGAGCGCCACCGGCCATCACGACAAGGTCCTCGCCCACTACCGCGACCTCGGCGTCGAGTACGAGGAGTGGGACAACGCCACGCTGCGGGAGAAGGTCCCGGTCTACACGACCGATGCGTTCTGGCCGCCCAAGCGCCCCGACGACCCGCACTTCTGGGACGAGCCGCAGGCCGAGCTCGACGGCGCGGTCTTCACGCCCGGCTCGGGCTACGTCAACGACCCCCAGCTGGCCACGCACAACCTCCAGCGCGCCGCCGAGGCCAAGGGCGGCGAGTTCCTCTACCGCGTCGAGGTCGGCGAGATCCGCCGCGCCGGCGGGCGCGTCGCCGGCATCACGCTGACCGACGGCACGGAGATCGACGCCCCGATCGTCGTCAACGTCGCCGGCCCGCACTCGTTCGTCATCAACCGGATGGCGGGCGTCGAGGACGAGATGAAGGTCAAGACCCGAGCCCTGCGCCACGAGGTCCATCACGTGCCCTCGCCGCCGGACTTCGATTTCGAGAGCGACGGCTACCACACGTCCGACGGCGACACCGGGATCTACTTCCGGCCCGAGAGCGGCAACAACATCCTCATCGGCTCCGAGGACCCCGACTGCGACCCGAAGGTCTGGGTCCAAGAGCCCGACAAGTTCGACCGCCACGTCACCGAGCAGCAGTGGGAGGCGCAGGTCTACCGGCTGGCGCGCCGCATGCCGTCGCTGCGCATCCCCACCGAGCGCAAGGGCATCGTCGACCTCTACGACGTCTCCGACGACTGGATCCCGATCTACGACCGCTCGGCGCTCGACGGCTTCTACATGGCGATCGGCACGAGCGGCAACCAGTTCAAGAACGCCCCGGTCGTCGGCCACCTCATGGCCGAGCTCATCGACCGCGTCGAGCACGGCCACGACCACGACGCCGACGCCGTCCAGGTCCCCTGCGCCTACAACACCGAGATCGTCCTCGACGCCGGGTTCTACTCGCGCCTGCGCGAGATCAACCCCAACTCGAGCTTCTCGGTCAACGGCTGAGCCCGGCCGGTCGTCGGACACGCCGGACAGCCGGCGTTCGCGCGTCGCCTCCGGCGCGCTAGCATCGGCGCCGGCTGCGGGTCGTGCCTCTTGACGTCCACACCGACCGTACCGAACCCCGATTCGGTCACCGGGATCTGCTCCGCACCGTTGCGGAGGGGACCGCGGGCGCCGTCGGCGGCACGTTCCTTCGCGAGCTCGTCCGCCACGTCGCGTCGGCGTTCGATGCGAAGTTCGTGTTCGTCGCCGAGGCGACGGACGCCACCGGCGCCTACGTGCGGGTCATCAGCGGCTGGTACGACGGCGGCTGGATGGACGAGCCGTTCGAGTACGAGACCCGTGGCAAGCCGTGCGCGCTGGTGGTCGAGCGGTCGGTCGTCGCCTTTCCCGACGCGCTGACGAAGCGCTTCCCCGAGGCCAAGCCGGCGATCGACATGGGCCTGGAGAGCTACCTCGCGGTCTGCCTGCGTGCTTCCGACGGCACCCATCTCGGGCACCTTGCCGTGATGGACGCAGGACCCATGGTGGCCGGGGACGCCGACGTCGCCGCCATGCGGATCTTCGCGTCGCGGGCAGCGGCCGAGCTCGAGCGCCGCCGGCAGGCCGCCGCGCTGCGGCGCTCGCGCGCACGCGTGATCGAGGCGGCCGATGCCGAGCGCCGGCGCGTCGGCCGCGACCTGCACGATGGCGCGCAGCAGCGGCTCGTCGCGGTCGCCAACCTCCTCAAGGTCGCGCAGCGCCGGATGGGCGACGGCGATGACGCGGCGGACGCGTTGCGCCTCGCCCGCGACGAGCTCGGCGCGGCGCAGACCGAGCTGCGCGATCTCGCGCGCGGGCTGCATCCGGTCGCGCTCTCCGAGCGCGGCCTGCGCAACGCGCTCGAGTCGGTGATCGTCGGGTGCGAGGTGCCGGTCGCCCTCGACGTGGCCGTGGACGAGCTGCCCGACGAGGTCGAGATCGCCGCGTACTTCATCGTCTGCGAGGCGCTCACGAACGCGCGCAGGTACGCCGACGCCGGGCGGGTCCGCATCCGCGTCGCCGCTGAGGCCGATGGCGTCGTGGTCGAGATCGCCGACGACGGCAAGGGCGGCGCCGATCCGTCATGCGGCACGGGACTGCGCGGGCTCGCCGACAGGGTCGATGCCCTGGACGGCCGGCTCGAGGTCGACAGCCCGGCCGGCGCGGGGACCACGGTGAGCGCTCAGCTGCCGCTGCGGCCCCTGAGCTGAGCGCGGACCAGCAGGATGTCGTGGTCGGTGTGCCTCGCCGTCACGACCTGTGCCGCGGGCGAGCTGAACCCGCTGCTTGCGTAGACGTGCTGCAGCCCGGCAGCCTGCCCGGCCGACCGGTCGGTGCGCGTCCAGAACCCGTCGCGGGCGCAGGAGCGGCGGCGGTTCACATCGCCGCCGAAGATGACGGCCCGCTCGGTCGCGCGACCCGCGAGGAGCGTCCCCAGCTCGGCGCACTGCGCATCGTTCCCGGCGGTCTCGGTGCTCGAGCGCGTGTTCAGATGGGCCGTGCACACGTCGACGCCGTCGCGCGTGGCCACGCACAGCCAGCGGCGCCGCTCGATCCCGGCCTGCGTGGCGAAGTCCTCGTTCTCGCTGCCCTCGATCGGCGCCTTGGTGAGCACGGCGTCGCCGAAGAGCCCTCGGCCGCCCGGCCGGACGCAGCGCAGGCGCTCTCCGCGGTAGATCACCGTCGAGAAGCGCAGGTGGTAGCCGGTCCGCCGCGCGATCCCGGCGACGTCGCCGCGGCAGGCCTCGTTGAACGTCACCGCCTGCGGGTGCGCCCCGCGGATCCGCGCCACCGCCTCGTCCACCACGGCCGGGTACTGCACCTTGGCGTAGCAGCCGGCCAGGCCCGACAGGCACAGGTTCATCTGCATCAGCGTGTAGCTCGAGCTCGCCGCCGAGGATCGGCTGCAGCCCGAGAGCGCGAGGACCAGCGCGCAACCCACGGCTGACAGGGCCACGAGCTTCACGATCGCCGAAGGTACCGCGACCCGGAGGAGGTCTAGATTCCAGCGACCGTGAGCGGGCACGTCGACTGGCTGCACTGGCTGGCGCGCTGGGATGCCCAGCAGGAGGGCTACGTCCCCGAGCGCGAGGCGCGGTTCACCGCGATGTTCGACGCGCTCGAGGCGCTGCTGCCCGCATCGTTCGTGGCGCTCGACCTCGGGTGCGGGCCGGGATCGATCAGCCAGCGGCTGCTGGCCCGCTTTCCCGGCGCACGCGCGATCGCGGTCGACGTCGATCCGGTCCTGGTGGCCATCGGGCGGGGCGCGGTGGGCACGGTCGGCGACCGCCTGCGCTTTATCGAGGCCGATCTGGGATCGCCCGGCTGGCTGGACGAGCTGGGCGAGACGCAGCTGGACGCGGTGCTGAGCACCACCGCGCTGCACTGGCTCATGCCGCAGGAGCTCTCCCGCCTGTACCGCGACCTCGGCCGCGTGCTGGGGCGGGGCGGTCTGCTGCTCAACGGCGACCACATGGCCTTCGGTCCGGCGTCGCCGACCTTCGCGCGGCTGAGCAAGCGCGTGCTCGACGAGCAGTGGACGGACGCCGCCTTCGCCGCGCGCGGCATCGAGACGGCGGAGCAGTGGTGGGAGGCGGTGGGATCCGAGCCGGCCTTCGGCCCGTTGCTGGCCGAGCGCACGCGGCGCTTCGCGGGCAAGCAGCGCCAGGAGTCGCCGCCCGATCTCGACTTCCACGTCTCGGCGCTGCGCGAGGCCGGCTTCCGCGAGGTCGGGACCATCTGGCAGGTGGTCTCCGACCGCGTGCTGCTGGCCGTGCGATGAGATCATCCGCGGCGTGCGCGCGACCGCGATCACGGCATGCCTCGCGGCCGTCGCGCTTGGTGTGGCCGCCGGATCGGCCGCTGCCGCAGACCGCCCGCGCCTGGCCGGCGAGTGGACGCTCACCGAGCGCTCGCGGCAGGCGAGCGAGAACACGCTCCCAGCGCCCGGCGAGACCCGTACCTGGCGCTTTCGCCACATCCCAGGGGCGCGCGTGCTGCTCTTCGCGCAGAAGGGCACCGGCGGATTCCGGCGCGTCGTCCTGCGCTGGACGGGAGACCGCTACGTCGGCACCGCCCTTGGGCGCGACCTGTGCCTCGACGGCCACGAGGACGAGCTCGGCACGGCCCGCTTCCGCTACAGCGCCCGCGTGACCGCCAGCCGCCGGGCCGGCGGCAAGCAGGTCGCGACGCGCATCGACGCCTACTACCGCGCGACCTACACGGGCTGCGGCACCGGCACGGGCACCGAGGCGATCGCGTGGCGCGGGGTCCGCGCCATCTAGCTCCGGCTCGCGATCTGGATCAGGTTGCCGCAGCAGCTCGATGCCGTCCGGGTCGTCGGGTGAGACGAGGGTCAGCCGGCGGCCTTTCGCCGACGGGTTCGCCGGGCGAGGTAAGACTTCGAGCTGCGATCGAACAAACCGCTTATCACGCGTGGATTGCAGAAACGGCCGACCGTGCCGGGTCATCTCACTACCGGTCACTCGATTCTGGCCGGATTGGTCCGCTCGGTCGCTGCCTTCGCCGCAGTTGAACGCGCTTCGCGTATCGGCGCCGTGCGCCTCGAAACAGAACCAGTCATGGAGCGATGAAAGGACCAGCATGAGCTCGAGCGCGACGGCGTCCTCCCGGGGGATAGGCGCCACGACCACGATCGGACACCGCGTTCTTCCGGTGATCCCACCGAACTACTTCGGGATCGCGTTCGGTTTGGCAGGGTTATCCGAGCTGTGGGTGTACGCGACCCCCATCTGGGGTTTCAGTGATGTCATCGCCCGCGTCATGGAGCTGGTCGCGGCCGTGATCTGGCTGGTCCTGCTCCTGCTCTACCTGTCCAAAGGCGCGAAGCGCCTCGTCGACGACTGGCGCAGCCAGCTGTTCTCGCCTTTCATCGCGCTCGCTGCGATCGTGCCGACGCTGTTGGCCGGTGGGCTCTGCGACGTGGACCTTCCCGTCGGTCGAGTGTTCGTGATCGTGACCTCGTCCATCACGATCGCCATCGGCGGCTGGCTGACCGGCCAATGGATCCTCAACGAGATCGAGGATGAGTCGATCCATCCCGGATACCTGCTGCCCACGGCAACCGGCGGACTGGTCGGATCGTTCGCAGCCGCCGAGGCACACGTCCCACTCCTGGCCGAGGCATGGTTCGGGATCGGCATTTTCTGTTACGTCCTGACCGGCTCGGTCATCCTGAACCGACTCTTCCTTCGATCACGCCTCATCCCGGGTCTGACCCCGATCATCGCGCTCGAGGTCGGCCCTCCGGCCGTCGCCGGCGTCGCCTATCACGCGATACACCCAGGTCCGGTGGACACGTTCGGAGCCGCGCTCGCTGGATTCTCGATCCTCATGATCCTGGTACAGCTCCGCCTGATTCCCATGTATCGCCGGCTTTCCTTCAGCCCAGGGTTCTGGTCGTTCACGTTCCCTACGGCAGCCGTTGCGCTCTACGCGGTCGAGTGGCTGCAGATCGGAAACCCGGGGGCACTGGTGGCGTTCACGGCGATCGTGGTCGGCATCGCTACCGCGATCATCGGTGCGGTAGCCGCCAGATCGCTCCTCGCGATCTCACGCCATCAGTTCTTCCCGCCTGCCGCGCCGCCTTCGATGCAGACGCAGCGCTGACGACGATGTCGATGCCGGCGAGATCGAAGTCCTGGTTGCCCAGTGGCCGCAGGCGGGGAGCGAGGTCGGCCGCGGCCGGATGCAGCTCCGTCATGCCGGTGTCGACCAGCACACGCGCATCGGGATGGTCGATGACGTGCACGTAGACCGGCATGCGCTCGCCATCGGCGAGCAGGTCGGCAACGAAGACCGGCGTGACGGTGATGGCGGCGCCGTTCATCTCGGATCGACCGCCGCGCCGAGCGTGGCCGGCAGGTCGAAGCGCTCGAACACCGCGGCGCCGAAGGTGACGATCTCGGTGACGACCCCGTCCTGCAGCCGCAGGACGTCGATGGCCAGCGGTTCGTACGCGGTGTCGCCGGGCTTGCGCACATAGCCCGCGACCGCGGACTGACCGTTGGCGGAGGTGACCACGCACCGCATGCTGCCGAACGCCTCCGATCCGAACCCGCCGTCGATCCAGCCCTCCACGACTGTGCTTCGACCGGTCCAGACGCCGGGCGTCGGCGGCATCGAGAAACGGACGTCCTCGTGCATGAGCGCGGCCAGGCCCTCGGCGTCGGCGCGCTCGCTGCACTCGACGTAGCGTGCGAGCAGCTCCCGCTCGGCGGCGGTCGGCTCGGCGGCCTGCTGCCACGCCTCGCGGTCCTCGGGCAGGCTCTCGCGCAACCCGGCCCGCGCGCGCTGCAGCGCGGAGTTCACCGACGCCTCTGTCGTCTCGAGCAGCCGCGCGGTCTCCTTCGCCGAGCAGCCGAGGACGTCGCGCAGCACGAGCACGGCCCGCGGCAGCGGCGCAAGGCGCTGGATCGCGGCGATGAACGCCAGCTCGATGGTCTCCTTGGCGAGCGCCACGTCCTCCGGGCCCTCGCGCCGGTCGGGCAGCTGCTCGAGGAGCTCGTCGGGATAGGGCTGCAGCCACGCGACCTCGCCGTTCGCGCTCGGCCGCCGCGGGCGCTTGTCGAGCGCGTCGAGGCAGGCGTTCGTCGCGATCCGGTACAGCCACGCGCGAACCGACGCGCGGCCCTCGTACGTCTCGCGCCCGCGCCACGCGCGCAGGAACGCCTCCTGGACGAGGTCCTCGGCCTCGTCGAACGAGCCGAGCAGGCGATAGCAGTGGACGTGCAACTCGCGGCGGTGCGGCTCGACGCGGGCGCCGAAGGCCCGCTCGTCGAGGGGCCGGAGGTCTTCGGTGATGGAGGTCATGGTGTCTGTGACGGCGGGCGGCCCGAAAGCTCATCACCCGGCGCCGGGCAGCGTCGTCAGTCCTCCCCGGCCCTCCGAACCGCGCCTATTGTTCTCGCATCGCCGATGCTGGCAAGCAACCCGGCCCTCGGGTCGATTCGATCGAGATGCAGGAGCGGCGGGCGAGCCATCGACTGCATCTCGAGTTCGGGTCGCGCGCGGAGTGGGACGACCCTGCGCTGGAGTTTCGCCGGTTGTTCGCCGAGCTGTTCGGGACGTTCCTGCTGGTCCTGGTCGCGGCGGGCGGTGGCCTGCTACACGCGAAGGGTCAGATCAGCCTGGCCGCGGCCGTGGTCTCGCCGGGGCTGATGGTCATGGCGATCATCCTGTTCATGGGAGCGGTTTCCGGGGCGCACCTCAACCCGGGTGTCTCGCTTGCGTTCGCGATGCGCGGTGACTTCTCGTGGCAGCGCGCGCCGGGGTACGTCCTCGCGCAGCTGATCGGAGCGACGCTCGCGAGTCTGTTCCTGCTGGCCGTGTTCGGCAACGTCGGTCAGCTCGGAGCGACCCTCCCCGGAGCGGGCTACGCCGATTGGCAGGCGCTGCTGCTGGAGACCGCGCTGACCGTCGGGCTGATCAGCGTCATCCTCGGCACGGCCTCGGCCGCCCAGAACGTGGGGGCCATCGCCGCTATCGGCGTCGGTGGCTACATCGCTCTCGCCGGGTTGTGGGCGGCGCCGGTCAGCGGAGCGTCGATGAACACGGCCCGCTCGTTCGGGCCCGCGCTGGTGGGTGGAGACTTCTCGAGCTTCTGGGTCTACGTCGTCGGGCCGGTGGCGGCCGTTCCGATCGCGGTCGCCTTCGCCCACATCCTGCGTGGTCGGGGCGGCGATCCGATCTCCCGTGCCGCGGGATCGGGCGTTCTCACCAGGGGACCTGACCGTCGCGGCTGAGAAAGGTCGCGGTCGGGCCGTCGGGGCCGACGGTGGCCATCTGCACGATGACGTCGGTCCCTTCCCGCACCGTCTGCGTACCCCGGTTCTGGTTGAAGCCGGTCCCCGTGAACCCCGGATCCACCGAGTTGACGCGCATCCTCGCGATGGGCTGCGCCGAAGCACCTGGTGCCCATGCACGACGCGATGGAATGAGAACGGGTCGCCGCCCGTCGTAAGGAGGCATGGAAGTCCACAACCCAACGCCAGAGGACCTCGGGGCGCTCACGCCCGTGCCGCTGATGCAGATCTCGACCGGCTTCTGGGCGTTCAAGACGCTCGCGGCCGCCAACGAGCTGGATGTCTTCACCCGCCTGGCAGGCGGCGCCGAGACGACCGCCGAAGAGCTCGCGCGCGAGCTCGCGATCGAGCAGCGCCCGGCGGAGATGCTGCTGACCGGCTGCGCGTCACTCGGCCTGCTGGAACGTGGTGACCACGGGTACCGCAACACGCCGCTGAGCGAGGGCTTCCTCGTGCGCGGCACGCCGTACTACTTCGGCGGCCTGGTGACGATGTTCGACAGGCGGCTCTACCCGGGGTGGGCGAAGCTCACCGAGGCGATGAGGACCAACCGCCCGACCACATGGGACCCCGAGCGGGAGCGCTCGATGTTCGAGCGCGAGGATCCCGCGCTGCTGGACACGTTCTGGGAGGCGATGCACTCCCTGTCGAGCTTCACCGCACGCACGCTCGCAGACGCCATCGACCTCGACGCCGCGACGCGCCTGCTCGACGTCGGCGGCGGCTCCGGCGCGTTCGCGATCGAGCTCTGCCGGCGCTACCGGTCGCTGCGCGCGACCGTTTTCGATCTGCCCCACGTGATCGACATCGCGGCCGACAAGATCGCCGACGCCGACCTGCGCGATCGCGTCGCCGTGCACGGCGGCGACTTCTTCGCCGACGCGCTGGCGCCCGGGCACGACGTGCACCTGTACTCGATGATCATGCACGACTGGAACGAGGAGCACGATCGGCTGCTGCTGCGCAAGTCATTCGACGCGCTCCCCAGCGGCGGCGCCGTGATCATCAGCGAGCTCATGGTGGACGACGACAAGACGGGGCCGCCCGCCGCCGCGCTCATGAGCCTGAACATGCTCATCGAAACCGAGGGCCGCAACTACACGGCAAGCGAGTACATCGCGTGGCTGGACGACGCCGGCTTCATCGAGCCTCGCGCCGTCCGGTTCGACGCGCCGGGCGCCACCGGCGCAGTCATCGCACGTAAGCCGTAGACCGCGGGCCGCGCGACAGACCCACCGCGCTGGCCGACGTTCAGCTCAGCCGCAGGACGATCTCCTTGACCGGGTCGCCTGCTTCCTGCGCCTCACCGACGACAACGAAGCCGCACTTGGCAAGCACCCGCATGCTGGCGGTGTTGTGCTCGGCAACACGCGCGTACAGGGGCCGCTCGGGGAACTCGGCGACGAACTCGGTCAAGGCCCGCGACGCGTGACCCTGCCCCCAGTGCTCGCGGCCGATCCAGTAGCCGACGTGTCGTTGGCCTTCGATGTCGAAGCTGCCGATGTTGCCGACGACCTGGCCATCGGGGACGACGATTGCGCGCGCGACGCACGAGCTGTCGCCGAGGATCCTGGCCCAGTGCTCGTCGTGCGCCACCCGGTCACGAGACGGGAACGCCGCCATCGCGGCTGCTGCCGGATCAGCCTGCTGCTCGAAGAAGACCGCGATGTCGTCGGGCTCGACGCGGCGAAGCACTCGTGTGCGCGATCCGCTCACGTCCCGAACGCTACATCCCGCAAAGGCCGGGACTTGCCTATTCGCTCTGGGGGGTTGAGCAGAGTCCGTGGATCATGAGCTCGATCTGCCGGCGGGCTACGCGCTCCCAGTCTCCGGTGCCCGGCAGTGGCCGGGAGAGGAGCGACGTGGCGAGGATCAAGTCCTCGGGAGTCAGGTCCGCCCGCAGCTGCCCGGCGGCCTGTCCGCGTTCAAGCAGACCGCGCAGGACCGTACGAACCTCTGCTTGGCGCCGGCGGGTGGCAGGGGTGAAGACGGGTGGGCCACCATGCAGCGGGAGCACGAAGCGCTCGCGGTCGCGCAGGGTGGCAAGGAAGAACAGCCGGACGCCTTCCAAGGCAGATCCGGGGTGAGCGGCGGCCGCTCGCGCGTTGTCCAGCGCAAGACCGAACGAGCGGTGAACCAGCGCGCCGAGCAACTCCTCACGGCTGGGGAAATGGCGGTAGACCGTCCCGACGCCGACGCCCGCGCGCTCGGCGATCTGAGCCATCGGGACCTTCTCGCCGTCGCGCCGAACCAGCTCGGTCGCGGCATCCAGCACGCGTTCGCGATTCGCGGCTGCGTCCTTGCGTGGCTGGCGTGCGACGCGTGATGGCACGCGGACGATGATCGCAGCGTTTGCATCGAACTAACACGGACGATATCGTCCGAAACAGAAATGGACGAAAACATCCGAAACGAAGGAGCCTGGGTGAGGATCACGGTGCTCGAAATCACCAGCGGCGGGGCATTTCGCGAGGGGCTCGTCCGATGAGCGACCTGCCTGACGATGATCTGGGTCGCGACCTGGCCATCGTGAGCCCTGACGACGCCGCGCTGGTCCACCTCGCCGTCGTCGGCGACACCTACACGGTCCTGCTGTCCGGCGAGCAGACAGCAGGGCGCTTCACGCTGCTCGACATGCTCATACCGCCTGGCGGCGGGCCGCCTCCGCATAGGCACAACTTCGAGGAGTGCTTCCACGTCTTGGAGGGCTCCATCGAGGTCACGCTGCGAGACAGCGCGACGGTGGCCCTCCAAGCCGGCGAGACGGCCAACATCCCGGCCAACGCGCCGCACTTCTTCCGCAACAGCGCCAACGCCCCCGCAAGGCTCTTGTGCACTGCCGCCCCGGCCGGCCTGGAGGCGTTCTTCGCGGAGTTCGGTGACCGCCTCGACTCGCGAACCTCGGCGCCTCCCGAGCTCAGCGACGAGGAAACGCGAGCGCGGATGCGGCGTGCCGCCGAGCGAGCCCCGGACTACGGGATCGAGATCCTTCCCCCGGCTGACGCGCAGACGGAGGCTCCATGAAAGCCGTTCGCTTCCACGAGTACGGCGACCCGGACGTCCTCCGCTACGAGGACGTGGAGCAGCCGATCCCGGATACAGGGCAGGTGCGGCTGCGCGTCGCCGGATCGGCGTTCAATGCCGTCGACGACGGCATCCGCGGCGGCTACCTGCAGGGTCCGTTCCCGGTGACGCTGCCGCACACCCCCGGCATCGACGTCTCCGGCACGGTCGACGCGCTCGGCGACGGTGTCATCGACGTCGCCGTCGCCGACGCGGTCATCGGGTTCCTGCCCATGACCGCCGACGGCGCGGCCGCCGAGTACGTCATCGCGCCTGCCGAGATCCTGGCGCCCGCGCCCACGAGGATCCCGCTGTCGGACGCCGCCGCTCTGCCCATGGTGGGCCTCACCGCCTGGCAGGCGCTCTTCGACGACGCCGGGCTGAAGCCCGGCCAGCGCGTCCTGATCAATGGCGCGGGAGGCGGGGTCGGCGGCTACGCGGTGCAGCTGGCGAAGCGGACCGACGCCTATCTGATCGCCACGGCCAGCTCGCGCAGCAGCGACCGCGTCAGGTCCGCGGGCGCCGATGAGGTCATCGACCACGCCACCACCCAGGTGGGCGCCGCGGTGACCGAGCCGGTCGACGTCCTGCTCAACCTCGCACGCATCAGCCCTGAAGAGCTGGTCGCGCTGGTGGCCGTGGTGCGCGACGGCGGCGTGGTCGTCAACACGGTGCCGACGATCCCGACACCCGGTGACGATGAGCGCGGCGTGCGCGCCGTCGGCGTCTTCGTCCGCAGCGACGCCGAACAGCTGTCTGGGCTCGTCGAGCTGGTCGATCGCGGCGAGCTGCGTGTCGATGTCGCCGAGCGGGTGCCCTTGGCCGAGCTTCCGGAGGTCCACGCCAAGGCGGCCGCGGGCGCGCTGCCCGGCAAGGGGGGCGTCATCCCGGCCGCCGCCCGACGTCGCGAGCAC
>Ga0081540_1000499_pt1 | contig 38575 bp, 44 predicted proteins | sample TabmetS2T1R1_FD_71024 | JGI IMG/M metagenome (GOLD analysis project Ga0081540, IMG submission 71024) | Tabebuia heterophylla rhizosphere microbial communities from the University of Puerto Rico - S2T1R1 | ecosystem: Host-associated > Plants > Roots > Rhizosphere ...
CGGCCAGGCGCTGCACCTCGGGCTCGGCGGGCGGCGGGCCGGGCACCGCGCGGTGCGGCGCGGCGTCGGGCACGTCGACCTCGCTGGTGAGCATGTCCTCCGGCAGCGCGACCACGACGGGTCCCGGGCGCCCCGAGGTGGCGACCGCGAACGCGCGGGCCATGATCTCGGGCACGCGCTCGGCGCGATCGATCTGCGTGGCCCACTTGGCCATCGAGCCGAACACCGCGCGGTAGTCGAGCTCCTGGAAGGCCTCGCGGCCGATGGTCTCTCGCGCGACCTGGCCGACGAGAAGGATCATCGGCGTCGAGTCCTGCTTGGCGGTGTGCACGCCGTTGCTGGCGTGCGTGGCACCCGGGCCGCGCGTGACCAGGCAGATGCCCGGGCGCCCGGTGAGCTTGCCGTAGGCCTCGGCCATGTTCGCCGCCCCGCCCTCGTGGCGCGTGACCACGAGGCGCAGCGGCGCGTCGTGCAGCGCGTCGAGGACCGCGAGGTAGCTCTCGCCGGGGACGCCGAAGGCCAGCTCGGCGCCGTGCAGGACGAGCTGGTCGACGAGGACCTGGCCGCCGCTGCGGGTCACCGCTCCACGGGCTGCTCGAGGAAGATCGTCGCCCGCTGCGTCTTGGGCTTGTCGGCGTCGGCCGGATCGACGTAGCTGATCGTCCGCCTGCCCTCCCACTCGGCGGGCAGCAGCATCACGCGCACGAAGGCGCTGGGCTCAGCGGCGGCCGTGGTCGCCAGCACCGGGTCGGGACCGCGCTCGAACCACGGCTCACCCGGGCCGTAGACGTGCTCGGCGCCCTCGGAGTCGATGGTGATCTGGCCGAAGAGCAGGTAGCGGATGCCGGGGCCCGGGTGGACGTGGCGGTAGGCGATGCCGCCCGGCTCGAAGTCGACGCGGTCGTGGCGCATGAGCCACGGCGTCGACGGGTCGAGCTCCACCTCGCGCGAGAGCAACGCGCCCTCGGGCTCGGACCCGCCGACCTCCCACACCAGCCTGCGGCCGTCCTCGAGCTCGTGGACGACTCGGTTGCCGCCGGTCTGGTCGGCATCGCCGTCGTGCACCGAGAGCGAGAGCCGGGTCAATGGAAGTACTGCCCGCCGTCGATGACCATCGTCTGGCCGGTGAGGAAGCTCGACTCGGGCCCGCAGAGGAAGGCGACCGCGCCGACGACGTCCGCGGGCGTCATGTCGCGCTTGAGGGTGCGGCTGGCGATCGAGACGTCGCGCAGCGCCTCGACGACCTCGGGATGGTCGTTGACGCCGTCGCTCATCGTGAACCCGGGCGCCACGCAGTTGACGAGGATGGCGTCGTTGCCCAGCTCCTTGGCCAGCGCGCGGGTGAACGCGACGATCGCGCCCTTGCTCGTGACGTAGTGCAGGACGAACGGCACGCCCCGGAACGGCGTCCCCGACGAGATGTTCACGATCCGCCCCTCGCCGCGCGCGCGCATGTGCGGCACCACCGCGCGGCAGGTCAGGAACATGCTCAGCACGTTGACGTCCATGACCGTGCGCCACTCGTCGGCCGGGATCTGCTCGAACGGGCGCATGGCCAGCTGGGCGTAGAGCCCGGCGTTGTTGACGAGGATGTCGATCTGGCCGCAGCGCTCCAGGGTGTCGGAGGCCATGCCGGCGACGTCGTCCTCGGAGGCGACGTCGACGGTCAGCCCGACGCCGCCCTCGTAGCGCGCCGCGGCCTCGCCGGCGCCCTTGAGGTCGGCGACGACGATCCGCGCGCCGTCGGCGGCGAGGCGGTCGGCGATCGCGCGGCCGATGCCCCGCGAGGCGCCCGTGACGATGGCGACCTTGCCGTCGAGCGAGCCGCTCATCGCACCGGCGAGTACGGCGTCGGCAGCAGCATCCGCGTCCGCTGCGTGTGGATCAGGGGCTGGATCTTGGCCAGGAACGCCTTCCAGCGCTCGTCGGCCTGGAGTACCGCGCGCCGGCGCTCGCGCTCGGCGTAGGAGTCGTAGCTCCAGAGGTGCACGATCGTGCTGACGTCGCCGACGTCGACGGTGAACGCGCCGACGAGGTTGCCGAGGATCTCCTGCTGGACCGCGGTCCCCTCCTCCGCGTAGAGCCTGACCACCTCGGGAAGCTTGCCGGTGGTGACGTGGTAGCTGCGCTCCTCCACTATCAAGCGACGCCTCCCATGCAGAGGTACTTCGTCTCCAGCCACTCGTCGATGCCGTACTTGGAGCCCTCGCGCCCGATCCCGGACTCCTTGACCCCGCCGAACGGCGCGACCTCGGTCGACACGACGCCGGTGTTGATCCCGAGGATCCCGTACTCCAGCGCCTCGGAGATCCGCCAGATGCGGCCCATGTCGCGCGAGTAGAAGTAGGCCGACAGCCCGTACGGCGTGTCGTTGGCCTTGCGGACCGCCTCCTCCTCGCCGGTGAAGCGGGTGATGCCGGCGACCGGCCCGAACGTCTCCTCGCTGCTCATCGCCATTGCGTCGGTGACGCCGGTCAGCACGGTCGGCGTGAAGAACTGCTCGCCGAGCTCGTGGCGCGCGCCGCCCAGCAGCAGCTCGGCGCCGTGCTCGCGGGCGTCGCCGACGTGGCGCTCGACCTTCTCGATCCCGGGCGCGTCGATGAGCGGGCCGACGTTGACGTCGGCGGTGAAGCCGTCGGCGACGACGAGCTTCGTGACCCGATCGACGAACGCGTTGACGAAGTCGTCGTAGACGCCGTCCTGCACGTAGATGCGGTTGGCCGAGATGCAGGTCTGGCCGGAGTTGCGGAACTTGCAGATCAGCGCGCCGTCGATCGCCGCCTCGAGGTCGGCGTCGTCGAAGACGATGAACGGCGCGTTGCCGCCGAGCTCGAGCGAGACCTTCTTGACCTGCCCGGCGCACTGGGCCATGAGCAGCTTGCCGACCTCGGTCGAGCCCGTGAACCCGAGCTTGCGCACGATCGGGTTGGAAGTCATCTCGGCGCCGATGACCGGCGCGTCGCCGGTATCGCCGGTGACGATGCTCAGGACGCCGGGCGGCAGGCCCGCCTCCTCGCCCAGGCGCATGACCGCCAGCGCCGTGAGCGGCGTCTGCTCGGCCGGCTTGAGCACCATCGTGCAGCCCGCGGCGAGGGCGGGCGAGGCCTTGCGGGTCGGCATGGCCGCGGGGAAGTTCCAGGGCGTGATGCCGACGGTGACGCCGACCGCCTCCTTGGTCACGACGATGCGCCGGTCGGGCAGGTAGGTCGGGATCGTGTCGCCGTAGACGCGCTTGGCCTCCTCGCCGAACCACTCCAGGAAGCTGGCGGCGTAGGCGACCTCGACCCGCGACTCGGCGACCGGCTTGCCCTGCTCGGTGGTCAACAGCGCCGCCAGGTCCTCCTGGTGCTCCATCATCAGGTCGGCCCAGCGGCGCATGATCCGCGCGCGGTCCTTGGCGAGCATGCCCTTCCACCCGGGCAGCGCCCGCTGGGCGGCCTCGATGGCCCGGCGGGTCTCGGCCGCGCCCATGCGCGGCACCTCGGCGACGACCTCCTGCGTGGCGGGGTTGACGACGGCGAAGGTCGCGCCCGAGTCGGCGTCGACCCATTGGCCGTCGATGTGGCCCTGGCGGAGCAGGAGATCGCTCTGCAGCGTGCTCACGAGCCCAGCGCCGCCTTGATCTGCGCGCAGCTGGCGACCTTTGCCACGTTGGTCATCGCGTAGTCCAGCGCCGCGTGCTGCCACTCGTCGCCGGTGGTCGACGTGCCGTCGGACGCCACCACCACCTCGTAGCCGGCATCGGCGCCGTGACGGGCGGTGTGCTCGATCGACATGTTCGTCCAGGCGCCGGTGATGAGGATCGTGTCGGCGCCCAGGCCGCGCAGGAGGATGTCCAGGCGCGTCTCGTAGAAGCCGTTCATCCGCATCTTCTCGACGACGTGGTCGCCGTCGTGGGGCTCGAGCCCTTCGGCCGGCGCGGCGCCCCACGAGCCGCGGACGAGCGCATCGGCCTCCTTGACCCCCTGGAAGAGCGGCGCGTTCTGCCTGAGGCCCGCCGCGCCCTCCTCGACGAGGTACCAGATGTGGATCACCGGGACCCCGGCCGACCGGCAGGCGGCGGCGAGATCGGCGACGTTGGCGACCGCGTTCTGGGAGATCGCGTGCGCCGGCGCGCCCGAGTCGGCGAAGGCGCCGCCCTCGATGATCACGTCGTTCTGCATGTCCTGGATGATCAACGCGCAGCGCAGGGGATCGAGCTGCAGGGCTTCGTCGCTCAATGCCTCACCTCATGTAGTGGAGTCGGTTGCCGGAGACCTTGCATTCGGTGCGGTACACCGAGCTGGTGGCGGGGATGAACAGCTGGCTCCAGCTGGGCCCGCCCCAGTTGATGTTGCCGACGGGCTCGGGCACCTGGACGGTGCCGATGTGCTCGCCCTCGGCGCTGAACACGCACACGCCGCCGGGGCCGGTGACCCAGATGTTGCCGCGCTCGTCGAGCTTCATACCGTCGACGAGGTCGCCGGCCTCCAGGCTCGCGGTCCCGATGCCATCGGCCAGCACGCGGCTGTTGGCGATCGAGCCGTCGGGCCGGACGTCGAAGACGCGGATGTGCGCCTTCTCGGTGTCGTTGACGTAGAGCAGCGACTCGTCGGTCGAGAAGCACAGCCCGTTGGGCTGGCCGAAGTCGTCGGCCAGCAGCTGGGTGTCGCCGCCTCCGGGCGGGATCCGGTACACGCCCTGGAAGTCGAGGTCCTGCTCGCGCTCGATGCCGAAGCCCGGCATGCGCCCGTAGGTCGGGTCGCTGAAGTAGATCGCGCCGTCGCTCTTGACGACGACGTCGTTGGGCGCGTTGAGCTCCTTGTCGCCGTAGTGGCTGGCGAGGACCTCGCGGTCGGCGCCGGTGCCGTCGGGGTTCATGCGCACGACCGAGCTCGTGACGTGCTCGCAGACGATCAGCCGTCCATCGAGGTCGAAGGTCATGCCGTTGCCCTTGTTGGAAGGGTTGGCGACCTCGGTGACCCCGCTCTCCGGGTCCCAGCGGCGGCGCACGTCGCCGGGCATGTCGCTGAAGAGCAGGAACCCGTCGGGGTTCCACAGCGGCCCTTCGGTGAAGGTGAACCCGGTGCCGAGCTGCTCGAGCTCGGCGTCCTCGTCGACCAGCTCGAGGAAGGCCGGTGAGTGGACCTGCACTGCCATCGGCGACCCTCTCCTCCGATTATCGATTACGCGGGCGCGAACGTAACAGGTCACCCTCCGTGCCGCCGTTCGATCTGCGACAGCAGCCCGCCGAGCGCCTCGAGGCTCGACAGGTTGTGGCCCGGCACGAAGCGGTCGATGTGCGCAAGGGCGGCGCGCATGCCGGCGGCGAGCGGCTGGTAGTCGGGGTGGCCCTTGACCGGGTTGACCCAGACGACCGCGTAGGCCGCACGGTGCAGGCGCTCCATCTCGCGGCCCACGAGCTCGTGGTCCTGGCGCTCCCAGCCGTCGGAGGCGATGAGCACCACGGCGCCGCGGGTCAGCGCGCGCCGGCCCCAGACGTCGTTGTAGCGCTTCAGCGAGGCGCCGATCCGCGTGCCGCTGGCCCAGTCGACGACGCGCTCGGAGGCGCGGGCCAGCGCCTGCTCGGGGTCGCGCGTCCTCAGCTCGGAGGTCAGATGGGTCAGGCGGGTGCCGAACGCGAAGACCTCCACCCCGCGGCCCGACCGGACGACGGCGTGCAGGTAGAGCAGCAGCGCACGCGAGTAGGCCTCCATCGAGCCCGAGACGTCGCAGAGGACGACGAGCTTGCGCGGCGTCTCGGCGCGGCGGCGGAAGCGGCGGGCGACGGGATCCCCGCCGGTGGCCAGCGAGTCGCGCGCCATGCCGCGCATGTCGAGGATGCGCCCGCGGCGGTGGCGGCGCAGGCGGTGCGAGCGCCGGTTGGGCCGCGCGGTCGCCATGTCGGCGATGAGCCTGCGCGCCTCGGCGAGCTCCTCGGGCGACATCGCGGCGAAGTCCTTCTCGCGCAGCACCTCGTGGACGCTGTGGCCGATGCTGTCGGGCTCGCCCTCGGCCGGCGCCGCCTCCCGCGTGCCGCGCGGGTCGCGGCGCACGCGCTTGGCGTCCTTGTGCACCGAGCGCGGGTCGGCGTCGCGGCGCAGCAGCGCACGGCCGGCGCGGCGCAGGAACCACGCGTCGAAGGCGCGGTCGAACGTCTCGAGGTCCTCGCGGCGGGCGACGAGCGTCGTGCGCAGCGCCCAGAAGACCTGCTCCTGGTCGGCGATGTCGACGTGGTCCATGCCGCGCAGCGCGTCGGCGATGCGACCGGGACCGACCTCCATCCCGGCCTCGCGCAGGACGCGGCCGAAGGTGACGATGTGGCGGGTGAGCGCCTCGCTCACCCGGTCGCCGCCGGGGCCGCCGCGCGGGCCTCGCCGAGCAGCGCGACGACGGTGTCGTCGCGCAGGGCGTCGAAGTCCTCGTAGTACTTGAGCACCGCGCCGAGGGTCTGCTCGACGACGGAGGCGTCGAGCTCCTCGCAGCCCAGCGCGGTCAGCGCATGGGTCCAGTCGATCGTCTCGGCGACACCGGGCGCCTTGGCGAGGTCGAGGTCGCGCAGGCCGGCGACGAACGCCGCCGTCTCCGCGGCCAGGCGCTCGGAGACGCCCGGGACCCGCAGGCGCACGATCTCGATCTCGCGCTCGAGCGTCGGGTGGGTGATCCAGTGGAAGAGGCAGCGGCGCTTGAGCGCGTCGTGCAGCTCGCGGGTGCGGTTGGAGGTGAGGATCACCGCGGGCCGGCGCGTGGCGGTCAGGGTCCCGATCTCGGGGATGGTGATCTGGAAGTCCGAGAGCACCTCGAGCAGGAAGGCCTCGAACTCGTCGTCGGCGCGGTCGATCTCGTCGATGAGCAGGACCGCCGGCTCGTCGGAGGCGATCGCCTCCAGGAGCGGACGGCGGATGAGGAACTCGGGCCCGAAGAGCTCCTGCTCGTCGACCGCGCCCTCCTGGGCGGCCCGGATGTGCAGCAGCTGGCGGGCGTAGTTCCACTCGTAGACGGCGTGGGAGACGTCGAGACCCTCGTAGCACTGCAGGCGGATCAGGCGGGCGCCCGAGGCCGCCGCCAGGGCCTTGGCGAGCTCGGTCTTGCCGACCCCCGCCTCGCCCTCGAGCAGCAGCGGCTTCTCGATGGCCAGCGAGAGGAACAGCGCCGTCGACAGCCCTCGATGGGGCAGGTACGACTGCGCGAGCAGCGCCTCCTCTATGTCTGCGACGGACTGGAACCGCACGGGCTGCACCCTAGCCAAGGTGTCCGCAGACGATTATCGATAAACGGTGGACACCGTGTCGGGCCCTGCTGTATAAGAGCCCGGTCCCGTCTCACTGCCGGAGGAGAGCTGCATGGAAGGGTCCGTGGACGCCGCGGAAGTGATCGTCGCAGCGTCGCCGCAGGAGGCCGTCGAGGCCTTCGGCGACGGGCGCGACGTCACCGTCGTGGCCGGCGGGACGATCGTGATGCCGGAGATCCGGCACGGTCGGCTGCACCCGCGCAAGGCGCTGCTGATCAACCGCGCCGGCCTCGACGGGATCAGGCGCGACGACGGCCGGATCGTGATCGGCGCGGGGACGTCGCTCGCCGACCTCGAGGACGCCGTGGAGCCGCTCGGCGCCTGCGCGCGCAGGGTCGCCGACCTCGAGATCCGCGGCCAGGCGACGCTCGGGGGCAACCTCTGCGCGCCGCCGGGCGACGAGAGCCCGCGCGGCGACCTGCAGGCCGCCCTGCTCGTCCTCGACGCCCAGGTCCGCTCGGCCGGCGAGGGCGGCGAGCGCACCGAGCCGGTCGAGGACTTCCTCGCCTCCGGGCCGGCCGGGCGGCTCGTCCTCGACGTCTCCGTCGCCGAGCCGGATGCCGCGGCCACCGCGACCGTCCGCCGCCCCCATGCCCACGCCTACACCGTGATGCGCGTGTGCGCAGCACGCGCCGGCGGCCAGACGCGGATCGCCGTGTCGGGCGCCGGCCCGACCGCGGTGCGCAGCCGCGCCGCCGAGCAGGCGGCAGCCGACGGCGCCGGCGCCGCTGCCGAGCGCGTCCTCGACGACGTCACGCTCCAAGACGATGCCATCGCGTCGAGCTGGTACCGCAGCCAGGTGCTGCCGGTCCTCGTCCGCCGCGCCCTCAACGACCTGGCCCAAGGAGACCGATGAGACTGACGGTCAACGGTGTCGAGCGCGAGGTGCTCTCGCCCCCGCTCACCACACTCCTCGACGCCCTGCGCGAGGAGCTCTTCGTCACCAGCCCGAAGGCCGGCTGCCAACAGGGCGGCTGCGGGGCGTGCACCGTGCTCGTCGACGGCGAGCCGCGCCGCTCGTGCCTGACGCCGGTCGCCGCGGTCGACGGCGCGGCGATCGCCACGGTCGAGGGCCTCGGCGACGGCGACGAGCTCTCGACCGTGCAGGCCGCCTTCCACGAGCACTACGCCGCCCAGTGCGGCTTCTGCACGTCGGGCTTCCTCATGGCCACCGAGGCGCTCGTCGCCCGCAGCGAGGGCGAGGTCGAGCGCGAGGAGATCCTCGAGGCGCTCAGCGGCCACATCTGCCGCTGCACGGGCTACGTGAAGATCGTCGACGCGGTTGCTGCCGCCGCCCGCGGCGACGTGAACGCCGACCGGGCGTCCGCCGACACCGGGCCGCAGGGGGAGGACGCGGCCACCGTGATCCCGGGGAGCCCGGCATGAAGGCCGTCGGCGCCCGCCTGCCCCGCTACGACGGCCTGGCCCACGTCACGGGCCGCACCCAGTACGTCGACGACGTCCGCGTCCACGGCACGCTGTGGACCAAGGCGCTGCGCTCGCCGCACCACAGCGCGGCGATCCGCTCGATCGACACCAGCAAGGCCGAGGCGATCCACGGCGTGCACGCCGTCGTGACGGCCAAGGACGTCCCGCACAACGTCTACGGCCACCTCGAGGCGCTCGGCGTCCCGGCCGACGAGCCGCTGCTCGCGGCCGACGACGTGCGCTGGAAGGGCCAGCCGATCGCCGCCGTCGCGGCCGAGAGCGAGGAGATCGCCCAGGCCGCCGTCGAGGCGATCGAGATCGAGCTCGAGGAACGCGAGCCGATCCTCGACATCCGCACCGCGCCCGCGACCGGCGACGAGCACTTCCATCAGTGGGGCGCCATCTATCCGCACTTCGGGCCCCACAACCACCGCCGCGTGCGCAAGGGCGACATCGACAGGGCCTTCGACGACGCCGATCTCATCGTCGAGGGCGTCTACCGCCCGCAGGCGATCGAGCACTGCCCGCTGGAGACCCAGGTCTCGCTCGTCGTCCCCGAGCCAAGCGGCCGCCTGACGATCTACTCCTGCACGCAAGCGATGTACTTCTCGATGGGTGTGGTCGCCGCGCACCTGCAATGGCCGCTGAACAAGCTGAAGTTCGTCGGCGGCACGGTCGGCGGCGGCTTCGGCGGCAAGGTCGACACGGCGACCGAGACGATCTGCGCGCTGCTGGCGATCAAGGCCAGGCGCCCGGTCAAATGGCGCTTCACGCGCGAGGAGGAGTTCCTGTGCTCCTCGACGCGCGCCCCCTGGCACATCGAGATCCGCGACGCGGTCACCAACGACGGCTGGATCCTCGGCCGGCGCACGCTGACCATCCACGACTCCGGCGCCTACGCGCGCTTCTCGCCGTACGGCCTCACCAAGCACGCCTTCCACCACACCGGTGCCTACACGATCCCCAACCTGCGCTTCGATGGGTTCGTGGTCTTCACCAACCGCGTGCCGACGACGGCGATGCGGGGCTTCGGCGTCACCTCGGTGTCGCTGGCGGTCGAGCTGCACATGGCGCGTGTTGCCGACCTGCTCGGCATGAACCCCCTCGAGCTGCGGCTCAAGAACGCCAACCGCATCGGCGACACCACGGGCAACCGCGTCGTCATGCACGACCCCTCGACGGTCCCCGTCACGCTGGCGGCCGCCGACGCGGCCGGCCTGGACCTCGCCGCCGAGTACCGGTCGATGACACAGGCGCGCCGCACCGGCGACCTGCTGCCCGAGCACCTCGTCGCACAGCAGGCGCCCGACGGCGAGGACCTTGCCACCTATCGCGGGGCCAATGGAGGAGGTCGCTGATGGCCAAGCAGCGCGGTCGCGGCTTCGCGACGATCGAGTACCCGACGGGCATGAACCAGAACGGCGACCCCAGCCAGGCCTGGATCAAGCTCAAGCCCGACGGGCGCGTGGACGTCTTCGCCGGCACGGTCGACATCGGCCAGGGCTCGAAGACCGTGCACACCCAGATCGTCGCCGACGCGCTCGGCGTCCCCTACGACTGGGTGACGATGGACAACTCGAACACCGACTCGTCGGCGGTCTGCACCGGCACGTTCGCCTCGCGCGGCACCTTCATCGGCGGCAACGCGGTGCGCTATGCGGCCGAGAAGACGCGCGAGCGGATCCTCGACATCGCCTCCAAGGAGCTCGAGATCTCCGCCGACGACCTCGAGATCGTCGACGGCGAAGTGCTGGCCAAGGGCGCGCCCGACCGCAAGATCTCGATCCCCGACGTCGCCGGCGCGGCGACCTACGTCTACGGCGAGCTCATCAGCGGCAACGGCACCGCGCTCAAGCCGCTGGCCGAGGTCGACGACGACGACGGCTCGGTGACCGTCGAGCCGCACTCGGCGATCTCCTACGCGGCCTGCGTCATCGACGTCGAGGTCGACGACGAGACCGGCGAGGTCACCGTGCTGAAGATGCTGCAGGTCTACGACGTCGGCCGGGCGATCAACCCGACCCTCGTCGAGGGCCAGATCGAGGGCGGCGCGATGATGGGCCTCGGGCTCGGCCTGCTCGAGGAGTGCTACCCCTACTACCCCTCCGTCGACCACCGCGGCGAGCAGTTCGGCTCCTACCTGGCGCCGTCGCTGGAGGACCTGCCCGAGCTCGAGAACGTCATCCTCGAGAACCCGTCGATCGACGGGCCGTTCGGCGCCAAGGCGATCGGCGAGATGGCCAACAACGCCCAGCCGCCCGCGATTGCCGCGGCGATCCACGACGCGGTCGGCGTCTGGGTGACCCAGATGCCCGCCACGCCGGAGCGGGTGCTGCGCGCCCTGCAGGCCAAGCGCGAGCCGCGGCGCGAGGGCAAGCGCGTCATCTACGACGAGGACATCTCCGTGGCCGGCCTCAATGCCGACGGCGGCGCGGTGTTCTGGGGCGTCGATGGCTGACTCGCCGTTCGGCACCTGGAACGGGCTCGACGCCTTCGAGTTCGTCGACGGCGTGCGACTGCACGCGATCGGCGGCGACCAGGTGCTGCTGTGCCGGGTGCAGTACGAGCCCGGCAAGCAGGTCACCCGCCACGCCCACGAGCACACCGAGCAGCTCATGGCGGTCGTCGAGGGCACGGTGCGGATGACGATCGGCGACGAGACCCGCGAGCTGGTCCCGGGCGACGTGGTCTGCGTCAACCGCGGGCTCGAGCACGAGCTGTACTCCGAGAGCGGCGTGACGTTCTTCGAGGCGCTCGCCCCGGTCCCGTTGGACCACGTGCCCGACAAGCAGCGCGATCTCGTGCTCGCCGAGGGCGGCGCGACGCACGTCGAGCGCTGATGGGCGAGTTCGACGGCAAGGTCGCGCTCGTCACCGGCGGGGCGCGCGGGATCGGCGCGGCGACCGTCGCGCTGCTCCTGGGGCGCGGGGCGAAGGTCACCTCGTTCGATCTCGACGCCTCCGGCAGCCCGGACGGGGCGCTGAAGCTCGACGGCGACGCGACCGACTCGCGCTCGGTCGCCGACGCCGTCGCGCGGACGGAGAGCGAGCTCGGGCCGCTCGGGGCGCTGGTGTGCTGCGCGGGCACGGCGGGCGACTCGCTGCGGACCGTCGACGTCTCCGACGACGAGTGGCGCCGCGTCTTCGCGCTCAACTGCGACGGCGTCTTCTACTTCAACCGCGAGGCCGCCCGGGTCATGGTCCCACGCGGCTCCGGGCGCATCGTCAACGTCGCCTCGATCGCGGGCAAGGAGGGCAACCCGATGGCCGCCGCGTACTCGGCGAGCAAGGCGGCGGTGATCGGCATGACCAAGTCGATCGGCAAGGACCTGGCCACCACCGGCGTGCTGGTCAACTGCATCGCGCCGGCGGTGATCGCCACGCCGATGCTCGACCAGATGAGCCAGGAGCACATCGACTACATGGTCGACAAGATCCCCATGCACCGCATGGGCCAGCCGGAGGAGGTCGCCGAGCTCATCGCCTTCCTGGCCTGCGAGCGCATGACCTTCTCCACCGGGGCGACGTTCGACATCTCCGGCGGGCGCGCGGTCTTCTAGCCGCAGTCATCGCCAGGACAGATCACACGCACACGCCTGGCGCTTGAGCGCCCCACGTCGGCGCCTACTGTCGGTGCATGAAGCCCAGTCAGATCGGCCCGGCGCTGCTGGCGGTCGCGGCCGCCGGCTCACTGCTCGCCGCCTGCGGAGGCGGCGGCGGCTCGGCCACCGCGAAGTCGGGCGCGCCGAAGTCGAGCGCCGCAGCCGACGCGGTGACCATCGCCAACTTCGCCTTCTCGCCGGCAACCATCACCGTCAAGCGCGGCGCGAAGGTGACCGTCACCAACAACGACAGCACCGCGCACACCGCCACCGCCGACAACGGCACCAGCTTCGACACCGGCGACATCGACCCGAGCTCGTCGAAGACGTTCACGGTGAGCAAGCCCGGCACCTACGCCTACCACTGCACGATCCACCCGTTCATGCACGGCAAGCTCGTCGTGCAGTGACGCCGCGTCAGCCGAGCGTCTCGTAGAAGTTGCGCTCGCGCTCGCCCTCCATGAGCGGGAAGAGCTGCTCGAGCCCGATCGACTTGAAGTGCTCGGTCTGCCCGTGCGCCTTGAAGGCGTCCTCGTCGGCGTACTGCTCGTAGACCATGAAGGTCCGCGGGTTCTCGACCGAGCGATGGCCGATCCAGCAGAGGTTGCCCGGCTCCTGCTGCGTCGCCGCGGCGAGCTCGCCCATCAGCTGTGCGGCGCGCTCCTCCTCGCCCTCGCGGGCGGTCATGCGGACATTGAGGACGTAGGCCATCTCAGCGCTCCTTCTCGACGGGGTTGGTCAGGGTGCCGAGGCCGTCGATCTCGACGCTGACCTCGTCACCGTCCTTCAGCAGGACCTTCGGGTCCCGGAAGACTCCGACGCCGGCCGGCGTGCCCGTGGCGATGAGGTCGCCCGGCTCGAGCGTGATGACGCGGCTGACGTAGGCGATGATCTCGGCGACCGAGAAGATCATCTGGGCGGTCGACGAGTCCTGCATCGTCTGGCCGTTGAGGATGCAGCGGATCGCCAGCTGCTGGGGGTCGTCGATCTCCTCGCGCGCGACCAGCCGCGGACCGACGGGGCAGAAGGTGTCGGGCGACTTGCCGCGCGTCCACTGGCCGTCGGCGAACTGCAGGTCGCGGGCGCTGACGTCGTTGAGGCAGATGTAGCCCTCGACGTGGTCCAGCGCCTGCGCCTCGGCGACGTGCTTGGCCGTCGTGCCGATGACCACGCCCAGCTCGGCCTCGTAGTCGACCTCCCTGGCCTCGCCGGGCAGCACGATCGTGTCGCCGTGCCCGATGAGCGTGTTCGGCCACTTGGCGAACAGCAGCGGCGCCCTCGGGACCTCCTGACCGGTCTCCTGCGCGTGGTCGAGGTAGTTCAGCCCGACGCACACGATCTTGCCGGGACGGCTTATCGATAATGCCACGCGCGTGACCCTATTCGGTTGGTCACGTCAGCGGCTTGCCGAGCCGCTCGCTGAGCCCGGCGACCGCGCTCTTGGCGTTGCGGACGAGCGCGTCGACGTCGACATCGACGAGCTCGCCGTCGCGCTTGCGCTGCACGCCGTCGATCCAGACGTGCTCGACGTTGCGCGGCTGGGCGGCGAGGACGACCTGCCCGTCGGCGACGTTGATCGGCGCGAGGTTGAGGTCGTCGCCGCGCACCACGATGACGTCGGCGCGCTTGCCAGGGCTCAGCGAGCCCGTCTTCTCGCCGAGGCCCAGCGAGCGGGCGCCGTCGATCGTGCCGTGGCGCAGGACCTGATCGGGCTGGTAGATCGTCGCGTTCTCGTGCTGGCCGCGCGGCACGAGCAGCGTCGTGCGCAGCACGGCGAAGTAGTCGGAGTTGTCGCTGGCGGCCATCGTGTCGCAGCTCAGCGACAGCAGCACGCCGGCCTGCATCATCTCGGCGATCGGCGGGATGCCCATGCCGGTCCGCAGCTCGGACAACAGGCTGATGGAGACCGGCGTCGCGGTCTGCGCCAGGTAGGCGCGCTCGTCCTCGTTGGTGTGGATCGCGTGCACGAGCAGGACGTCGGGGCCGAGCGCCTCGTGCTCCTTGTAGATGCTGATCGCCCGCGCGCGCTCGACGTCGTGCGCGGTCATCATCGTGTGGACGGTGATCGGCAGGCCGTGCTCGCGCGCGAAGGCGAACTCGCGCTGCCAGATCTCGGGCTTGGAGTACTCCACGCCACGGCAGGCGATGCCGAGGTGCAGGCGCCCGTCGTCGCCCTCGAAGCGCTCGCGGCGCACGCGCAGGACGTCGTCGAAGTCGATCGTCTCGGTGCCCTGGGCGAACGAGCTGCCGGCCGACGGGTCGCTCGAGGGCCCGTAGGAGAAGCGCCCGCGCATGCCCGACTCGTCGAGGGCCTGCAGCGCGGCGTCGGCGTGCGCCGGGGTCTGGAGGTTGTGCTCCCACGCGTGCATGGTGGTGATGCCCGAGTCGACCGCCTCGGCAAGGCCGAAGCGGATCGACGCGTAGGTGTCCTCGGGGGTGAAGTTGGCGCCGTAGGTGAAGACGACGTCGTGGAAGTAGGTCCCGAGGTCGCCGTAGCAGGCGCAGCCGCGCAGCATCGCGGCCCACATGTGGCGGTGGGTGTCGACGAAGCCCGGCATGACGATCCGGTCGCGACCGTCGACGACCTCGTCGCCGGACTCGCGCGGCAGCGATGGGCCGACCGCGGCGATGTGCGCTCCATCGATGAGGACGTCGGCCTGCTCGAGCGTCCCCAGCTCGTCGTCCATCGTGATGACGAGCGCGTCGGCGATCAGCGTTCGGCTCATGGCGCTTGGCCATCCTTTCGGTAGACGTCGTGCTCGAGCGTGCCGATCCCGTCGATGGCGATCCGGACGCGGTCGCCGTGGCGAAGGGTGAGCTCGTCCGGCGGGACGACCCCGGTGCCGGTCAGCAGCACCGCGCCCACCGGGTGTGAGAGCTCGGCGAAGAGGGCGGCGACCAGCTCGTCGAAGCTGCGCTTCATCTCGCTCACCGAGGTGGCGCCCTCGAAGACGCGCTTGCCGTCGCGGTCGATCGCGACCTCGATGGCGGCGCCCGTGACATCGCCGGCGTCGCGGGCGAGCACGATGGTGTCCGAGAGCCCGAGCGAGTCGTCGTAGATCTTGGCCTGCGGCAGGTAGAGCGGGTTGGCGCCCTCGATCGCGCGCGAGGAGACGTCGTCGGCGACGAGGTAGCCGACGATCTGCGCCTGCGCGTCGAGCACGAGCGCGAGCTCGGGCTCGGGCACGTCCCAGCCGGAGTCGGCGCGGATCCGCAGCGGCGCGCCGGGCCGGGGCACGCGGATGGCCGGGGCCTTGAGGAAGAGCTCGGGCCGGTCGGCCTCGTAGACCATCTCGTAGACGTCGCCGACCGAGGACTCCTCGACGCGCGCGGTCGCCGAGCGGCGGTAGGTCACGCCGGAGGCCCACACCTCCTGCTCGTCGACCGGGGCGAGGACCTCGGTCGCCACGACCGGCTCGGTCTCCAGCGCGCGGTCGACCGCGGCGTGGAGGCTGTCGCGGCCGGCGGCGAGGAGCGCAGCCAGCGATCCGTCGAGCGCATGGAGGTCGTCGCCGCGCGCCACGGCCAGCCGCGCCGCGCCGTCGATGACCACCCGCCGCAACCCGTCCGGCATCGCGTACGACCCTAATCGATGATCGATGTGCTGCGCGAGGAGTTCCCGAGGGTGGCCTCGATCCCGCGGACGTCGCCGTCCTCGTCGCGGATCACGGTCACGTCGCGGTAGCCGCGGCGGTCGAGGTCGGGCGCGAGCGCGTCGGGCTGGCCGGCGCCGAGCTCGAGCACGAGCGCGCCGCCGGGGCGCAGGAAGCGCGGGCTGCCGGCGACGGCGCGGCGCAGGACGCCGGTGCCGTCGGCGCCGCCGTCGTAGGAGAGCGCGGACTCGAAGGTGAGGGTGTCGCGCTGCAGGAGCGCGAGCTCGGGCGTCGGGACGTAGGGCACCGAGCCGACGACGACGTCGGCGCGGCCGGCCAGCTCGGGCGGGAGCGGCTCGAAGAGATCGCCGGCGTAGGCCTCGACGCCGTTGCCGCGCGCGCAGGCGACCGCGCGCTCGTCGAGGTCGGTGCCGACCACGCGCGCCCGTGGCCGGCCGGCGCGCAGCGCGGCGGCGATCGCCCCCGCGCCGGTGCACAGGTCGATCGCGGCGCCGTCCTCGGGCAGGCGTTCGAGCGCGCGGCGCGCGACGGCCTCGGTCTGCCAGCGGGGCACGTAGACGCCCGGTTCGACTCGGATGGCAAGGCCGCAGAACTCGACCGTGCCGGTGATCCAGGCCAGCGGCTCGCCGGTGAGCCGGCGCTCGAGCATCGCGACGAGCAGCTCCTGGTCGCCGGCGGCGCGTGCGAGGAGCTCGTCGGCCTCCTCGTCGGCGGCGACGAAGCCGTTGTCGGCGAGCAGCTCGGCGAGGGCGTTGCGCGATGAGTCCATGGCTGCTCTCTTGTCTACACCACCATGAACGTCACCTTCCCCGGAGAGTCGGCCGACTACCGAGCCGCGCGCCAGCGCCTGCTCGAGCGCGAGATCCAGCTGCGGCGCGAGATGGAGGCGGTGGCCGTGCAGCGCCGCGAGCTGCCGCCCGGCGGGCTCGCGCCCGAGGACTACGTCTTCCAGGGCGTCGGCGCCGACGGGTCAGCCGCCGACGTGCGCCTGTCGGAGCTCTTCGCGCCCGGCAAGTCCGCGCTGGCCATCTACAGCTTCATGTTCCCGCGCGACCCGCACGACGACCGGCCCGGGGCGCCGGGCGGGCAGACCTCCCAGCTGCCGCTCGCACAGCAGCCGTGCCCGTCGTGCGTCGCCTTCCTCGACCAGCTCGAGGGCATGGTCGAGCATTCCGGGCAGCACCTCGCCTTCGCGGTAGTGGCGAAGGCGCCGCTCGAGCGCGTGGTCGCCTTCGCCGCGGAGCGCGGCTGGCGCCACCTGCGCCTGCTCTCCTCGGCAGGCAGCACCTACAACCGCGACTACCTCGCCGAGACGCCGCAAGGCGACCAGCGCCCGATGCTCAACGTCTTCCAGCGCGAGGGCGACACGATCCGCCACTTCTGGGGCTCCGAGCTCTTCTACGCGCCGACGGACGAGGGCCAGGACACGCGCCACGTCGGCACGCTCGAGCCGCTGTGGAACCTCTTCGACCTCACCCGTGAGGGCCGGCCCGACTGGGACGAGCAGCTGCGCTACTGACCATCGCCGAACGCGCGGAAGGCGTCCGTCATCGCCTGGTCCTCCTCGGACCGGGCGTCGTCGGCGCTCTCCTCGTCCGCGAGGTCCGTGTTGGCCTGCAGGACGACGCTTTCGAGGAAGTGATGCAGGTCGTCCTCGGAGCCGGCGCTGACGGCGTCGACGCGCAGCTGCTTCTTGGTCACCTTGACGGCGCCCCAGCCGCTGCCGGGCCGCTCGAGGCGCTCGACCACCCGCTTCAGGCGCTTGCTCCATCCCTGCGGGACCTCTCCGGCCACGGGCACGGTGAGCGTCGAGTCCTCTACAGAGGCCGAGCCCCAGTCGAGCGCCGGCTGCTGATCGTCGTCGGGCATTCGAGGACCGTCTTCCCGCTTGCGGGCGCGCTCACGCGCGGCGCTCGAGCTCGTGCTTGAGCGCGCGCAGCCGGCGGGTCATGCCCCGGCGGCGGCCGATCGCCCGCAGCGGGCCGGCCTCGACCGCGTCGCGGCGCGTCACGCGCGTCGCCGTCCAGACGGGTTCGAGCTCGTAGACCACCTCGGCGCCGTCCTCTCCGGGCACCGCGATCCGGTGCGGCGGGATCGCCGCCGCGCCCGGACCCGCGTCGCGGGCGAGGTGCTCGAAGACGTCCTCGATGTGGCAGTCGATGACGACCGTTCGCTCGATGGGCACCTCCGGGAATATCCTCCGACATCGTGCAGCGCGGAGATCCCGTCTCGTATCTGGCCTTCGAACCAGGCGCCGACGTCGTCAGCAGCGACGGTCAGGTCGTCGGCAAGGTCGAGCACGTCCTCGCCGTACCGGCGCAGGACATCTTCGACGGCCTGGTGATCGACATCAGGACCGGACCCGGCGGCCTGCGCTTCGCCGACGCCGAGCAGGTCGACGAGCTCTACGAGCGCGCCGCGGTGCTCAACATCGCCGCAGCGGACATCGACGCGCTGCCCGAGCCGGCTCCGGCCCCAGGCGCGCTGGAGAGCCACGGCGCCGAGGACACCGAGGGCGCCCTGCGGGCCAAGCTGCATCGCGCCTGGGACCTGATCTCGGGCAACTACTGAGACTCGGGCCGCTTCTCGAGCACCGCGCGCCGCTCCTGGTACTCCTCGAGGCCTATCTCTCCCTGCGCATAGCGCCGGTCGAGCACGTCGAGGGCGCTCTCGCGCGCAGGACCGGCGAGGCGCGGGGGCCCCCACGGGCCGCGGGCGCGCAGCAGGAACACGATCCCGACGAGGACGAGGATCCAGAACAGCGGGAACACGATCCACCATCCCGGCCCGTCGTGGTGCCAGTCGGCGAAGACCGAGACGGTCGACATCAGTACGTCCATTTCCAATCAGCTCCTTGGGTTTTGCACCATGGATGCTGACCGCCCCGCAACGCCGTGTCGTCGGGCCGGCGGCGTCATTCGCCGTACGTCAGCGGGCGTATGCCGTGGCCGACCGCAGTGCCGGGAAGTCGGCGAGCAGATCGGGCGCGCGGACCTGGAAGAGCTCGATCGGCTCGGGCAGGCCACGGAACCGCCAGGCCCCCAGGCCGTCGAGCGAGACGTCCTGCGGCAGCTCGCCGTGGAGCGCGGCATGCACCGCAGCGGAGAGCACGATCTGCCCGCCGTGGGCGGCGAAGCCGATGCGCGCGGCCGAGTGGACGGCGAGGCCGACGTAGCCGGTCTCGGTGAGCGCCGGACGGCCGCGATGCAGCCCGATCCGCAGCCGCACGTCGTGGCCGTCGGGCCACGCTCGGTCGCGCATCGCCCGCTGGATCGCGACGGCCGCCTCGACCGCCGCCGGCGCGCGCTCGAAGACAGCGAAGACCTCGTCGCCGCGGGCGTCGACCTCGCGGCCGCCGGCCCGCCGCACCTCGGCGCGCACGAGCCGGCGGATGTCCGCCAGCAGACCGGCGTAACGGTCACCGAGCCGGCCGAGCAGCTCGGTCGATCCCTCGATGTCCGCGAGCAGGAAAGTGACGTTCCCCGTGGGGAGCCTGCGTTGCGGCTGCAGCTGGGCGCGCAGGAAGCCGATGGGCATGATCCCGTGCTTCTTGGCGGCCCGCAGCAGACGCAGGCGCGCGCGGTCGCGCGCAGGGTCGTCCTCGAAGTGCACCTGCCCGAACCGCGCCAGCGCGTTGCGCACGTGCGCGGCGTCATGGATCGGGAGCCGCCGCCGACCGGCCGAATCGACGTAGGCGAAGGCGCTGTCGGGGAGCGCCGCACGCTCCTTTGCGGTCAGCGATGCCACGAGCGGCATCATCCCAGTGGGCATGCCCTCCGAAGCGACGACCATCGACGCCGGCGGCCGCGACCTGCGGGTCTCCAGCCCCGACCGGGTGATCTTCCCCGCCACCGAGCGCACGCCGCAGATCACCAAGCTCGACGTCGTGCGCTACTACCTCTCCGTCGGCGACGGGATCATGCGGGCGCTCGACCGGCGCCCGACGACGCTCGAGCGCTGGCCGAAGGGCGTGCACCCCGGCATCGTCCTGTCGACGCGTGAGCAGAGCGGCGGCGACGCCTTCTTCCAGAAGCGCGTCCCGCGCGGCGCGCCCGACTACGTCCAGACCGCGCGCATCGAGTTCCCCTCCGGGCGCCACGCCGACGAGATCGCGCCGACGGAGATCGCGGTCGTCGGATGGGCCGGCCAGATGGGCACGATCACCTTCCACCCGTGGCCGGTCCGCGCCAAGGACGTCGACCATCCCGACGAGCTGCGCATCGACCTCGACCCCCAGCCCGGCACCGACTTCCCCGACGCCGTGCGCGTCGCCGGCGAGGCGCGGGCGCTGCTGCGCGATCTCGGCTACACCGGCTACCCGAAGACCTCCGGCGGGCGCGGCGTGCACATCTACGTGCGCATCGAGCCGCGCTGGAGCTTCACCGAGGTCCGTCACGCCGCGATCGCCTTCGGCCGCGAGCTCGAGCGCCGCCTCCCCGGCGAGGTCACGACGAAGTGGTGGAAGGAGGAGCGCGGCGAGCGCATCTTCGTCGACTACAACCAGAACGCGCGCGACCGCACGATCGCGTCGGCCTACAGCATCCGCCCCAAGCCGGGCGCGCCGGTCTCGGCGCCGCTGGACTGGGACGAGCTGCCCGCGGTCGCGCCCGAGGACTTCACCGTCGCCACGATGCCCGCGCGCTTCGACGAGGTCGGCGACCGCCACGCGACGATCGACGACGAGTCCCACGACCTGCAGCCGCTGCTGGACATGTACGAGCGCGACGAGGCGGAGGGCGAGGGCGACATGCCCTATCCGCCCGACTACCCGAAGATGCCGGGCGAGCCCAAGCGCGTGCAGCCGTCGCGCGACCGCGACCGCAAGCAGTAGCCCGCTACGGCGCCTGCGGCAGCTTCGCCGCCCCGCGCTTGATCACCGGCGCCGACGGCGGCGGCACGACCGGCCCGATGTCGCCATCGGGGGCCTCGTCGAGGTCGACGATGACCGGCGCGTGATCGCTGGGGCCCTTGCCCTTGCGCGCCTGGCGGTCGACCCACGCGGCCCTGACGCGCGAGGCCACCGGATCGCTTGCCAGCACGAGGTCGATGCGCATGCCGAGATCCTGGTGGAACATGCCCGCGCGGTAGTCCCAGTAGGTGAAGACGCGCTCGTTGGGCCAGTGGTCGCGCACGACGTCGTGCAGGCCCAGCGACTCGAGGTCGGCGAGCGCGGCGCGCTCGGGCGGCGTGACGTGGGTCTGGCCGACGTAGGCCTCGGGATCGAAGACGTCCTCGTCGGTGGGGGCGATGTTCATGTCGCCGCAGACCACCGTCGCCTCGGGCCCGGCCTTGACCATGGCCTTCAGCGCGGCGAGCCACTCGAGCTTGTAGCGGTAGTGCTCGGAGTCCGGCTCGCGCCCGTTGGGAACGTAGACCGAGACGACGCGGACGCCGTCGCAGGTCGCCGAGACCGCGCGCGCCTCCGGATGCGGGAAGCCCGGCCCGTCGGGGATCCCGTTCACCACTTCGTCCAGGCCGGCGCGCGACAGGATCGCCACGCCGTTCCACGCTGTCTCGCCGTGCGCCGCGAAGGCGTAGCCGCGCTTGTCCAGCTCGTTGCCGAGGAGGTCGGCGAACGCGTCGTCGGCCAGCTTGGTCTCCTGCAGGCAGACGACGTCGGGCTTTCGCTCGTCGAGCCAGGGCAGCAGCCGGGGCACGCGCTGCTTGACCGAGTTCACGTTCCAGGTCGCGATCCGCACGTTCTCCACGGTACCGGCCCGCGCACGTTGCCCCGGCGAGCCGGGCGCGAATAGCGTTGGCCCATGAGCGCGGCGTTCACGCGAGGGCGTGCGACCCTCATCGCGCTTGCGGCGCTCGCCTGCGGCGCCGGCATGGTCGCGCTGGTCCAGACCAGCGACCTCGAGGACGCGCAGACGGCGTGGGCGATCCTCGGGCCGGTGGCCGGCTGGAGCTGGGTGGCGACCGGCCTGTACGCGTGGCGCCGCCGGCCCGAGAGCCGGACCGGCGAGCTCATGGTGCTCTTCGGCTTCGCGTGGTTCCTCGCCGCGCTGCACTTCGCCCCGTCACGCGTGCTGTTCTCGCTGTCGGAGGTGACGGGAGGCCTGTGGGGCGGGGTGTTCCTGCACCTCGTCATGAGCTTCCCGTCGGGACGACTCAAGCCCGGCCTGGATCGCGCGCTCGTCATCGCCGGATACGTGATCTTCACCGTCGGCTCCGTGCCGGCGGAGCTCTTCGGCAACCCGGAGGAGCTCGGCTGCAGCGACTGCCCGACCAACGTCCTGCTCATCCACCACGACCACACCCTCACGACGATCGCCCTCGCGTTGCAGACGTTCCTTTACGCGGCGCTGTTCGTCCTCGTGCTCGTCCGCCTGGTCGCGCGCTGGCGTCGAGCGGAGCGGGTCGAGCGCCTCCAGCTCACCCCTGTCTACGTCTGCGGGATGGTCGCCTTCCTGGTCGTCACCATCGGGACGGCGGGCGCCGGCGGCTCGGTCTGGTGGGTCGCGTTCAGCGCGACGGCGCTGCTGCCCTTCGCCTTCCTGGCCGGCCTGCTGCGCAGCCACGTCGCGCGGCTGGACGCCGAACTGCTCGCGCGCCTCGACGAGCTGCGCGCCTCGCGCGCACGGCTGGTCGACGCCGGCGACACCGAGCGCCGCCGCCTGGAGCGCAACCTGCACGACGGCGCGCAGGCGCGGCTGGTCGGCGTGCTGCTGCTGCTCGGCCACACGCGCCGCAAGGTCGACGCCGACCCGGCCGACCGCGAGGTGCCGGTGCTCCTCGACCGCGCGCTGCAAGAGCTCAAGACGAGCCTCGCCGAGCTGCGCGAGCTCGCCCGCGGGATCCACCCGTCGGTCCTCACCGACCAGGGGCTGGAGCCCGCCCTGCGCGCCCTCGCCGACCGCTGCCCGGTGCCGGTGACCATCGCCGCCGACCCGAGTGAGGAGCGCCTGCCCGCGGCGGTCGAGATCGCCGCCTACTTCGTGGTTGCCGAGGCGCTGGCCAACGTCGCCAAGTACGCGCAGGCCAGCGAGGCGACGGTCGCGGTGCAGCGCGTCAACGGCCGGGTGAGCGTCGAGGTGGCCGACGACGGCATCGGCGGCGCCGACGCCGCCCAGGGCTCGGGCCTGCGCGGCCTCTCCGACCGCGTCGCCGCGATCGACGGAACCCTGTCGGTCGAGAGCCCGGCGGGCGGCGGAACTCGCCTGCACGTCGAGATCCCGGTCCCCTCCTGAGAAAGCGAACGGCCCCGCGAGCTCGAAGCTCGCGGGGCCGCTTGCGACCTTCCTGCCGGACCGGGTGCGGCTAGGCGCCCTGCGGCAGCGGCTCGTGGCTGACCTTGGGCAGCCAGTCGAGCTTGCGCGGCAGGTACCAGTTCCACTTGCCCAGGAGCTTCATCGCCGCGGGCAGCAGCACCGCGCGGACGACGGTCGCGTCGATGAGGATCGCCGCGGCAAGGCCGACGCCGAGCTCCTTCATCTCGATCCCGCTCTGCAGGGCGAAGGCGCCGAACACGACGACCATGACGATCGCGGCGCTCGTCACCGTGCCGGCGGTGGCCTTGATCCCGTGCGCGACCGCGTCCTCGGTCTTCATGCCGCGATCGAACGCCTCGCGGACCCGGCTGAGGATGAACACGTGGTAGTCCATCGACAGGCCGAAGAGGATCACGAACAGGAAGATCGGCAGCCAGCTGGCGATGCCGCCGTTGGCCGTGTAGCCGAGCTGATCCTGGAAGCGGCCGTCCTGGAAGATCCAGGTCAGCAGGCCGTAGCTCGCGCCGACCGACAGCAGGTTCAGCACGATCGCCTTGATCGGGATGACGATCGAGCGGAAGGTGACCAGCAGCAGCACGAAGGCCAGCGTGAGCACGAAGGCGAACACGATCGGCGCCTTGGACTTCAGGAGGTCGTTGAAGTCCTTCGTGCCGGCCGCCTCGCCGGTGACGTAGGCGTGCTCGACCCCCGGCGCCTGGCCGACGGTGCGGTCGACGATCCCGCCGCGCAGCGTCTGCAGGGCATCGACCGACGCCTTGTCCGTGCCGTCACCCTGCATCGGGATCGACACCATCGCAAGGTGCTTGTCGGGGCTGACGTCGACGCTCAGCGGAGCGTTGAACTGGCCCGTCGCGATCGCCTTGTCGCCCATCGCCTTGGTGGCGGCGGCGATCTGCGGCGTGGTGACGTCGCCGGCCTCGATGGCGACCACGGCCGGGACCTGCCCGCCGGGGAACGCGGCCTGCATCCGGTCGTAGACCTGCATGACCTCGAGCTTGCGCGAGTAGTCGTCGGTGCCGCTGAGCACGGTGTGCATGCCGAAGGCCGGCAGCGCCATGACGACGAGCAGCCCGGTGGCGAGGACAGCCGAGATGGCGGGGCGCCGCAGGACCTTGTCGAGGATCCAGCTCCAGACGCGGCTGTCGCCGTCGGTGCGCCGCAGGCGGTGCAGGAACGGGATGCGGCCCTTGTCCACGCGGTCGCCCAGCGACGCGAGGATGGCGGGCAGCACGGTGATCGATCCGAGCATCGCGACCGCGACGACCATGATCGAGCCGATGCCCAGCGCGGTGAAGATGCTCAGGCCGGCGAAGAACATCCCGGCCATCGCGACCATCACCGTCGAGCCGGCGACCAGCACGGCACGGCCGGAGCTGGCGGCGGCGGTGTGGACCGCGTCGAGCTTGCTCGCGCCCTTCGCCCGCTCCTCGCGCTCGCGGCGCAGGTAGAAGAGCGAGTAGTCGACGCCGACCGCCAGGCCGACCAGCAGCACGACCTCGGTGACCGTGTTGTCCATGGGCAGCAGGTGGCTGACCGGGCCGATGAGGCCGAGGGTGGCGAACACGGCGGTGATGCCGAGCAGCAGCGGGATGCCCGCCGCGACCAGAGCGCCGAACGTGACGACGAGGATGAGCAGCGTCGCGGGGAGCGAGAGCTGCATCGACTTCGCCGAGTCCTCGTCCTGGGCCTTGGTGATCGCCTTCTCGCCGCTGGCGGCGCCGAACTGGCCGACGAAGACGCCGGGGTTGGCCGCCCTGACCTTGTCGATCGCGGTCGTCGTGGCGCCCACGAGATTCTGCGTCGCGTCCTCATCGCCCTTCAGCGAGAACTCGACGAGCACCGAGCGGCCGTCCTTGGAGATCTGGCCCTCGTTGCCCTTCGTGAACGGCGACTGGACGTCGGTCACGCCGGGCTTGCCCGACACGGCAGCGATGGTCTGGTCGACCGCCTTGCGCACCGACGCGTCGGTGGCGTGGCCGCCCTTCGGCGCCTGGACGATGACCTGCTCGTCCGCCTTCTTGGGGAAGTGGTTGTCGAAGAGCTTGGCCGCCTGGCCCGAGTCTCCGATGTAGTCCTGGTGATCGGGCTTCTGGGTACCGACCGCGTTGCCGACCGCGAAGGCGATGACGACGAACGCGATCCACCCCAGGATGGCCGTCTTGCGATGCCGGGCGCTCCAACGGCCCATGCGCCCGGCGAACGTCTTGGTGTGCACTTTGATGGTCCTCGCAGGAAGGGGTAGCTGAGACGGGTGGCAGTCTCGCTTCGCCGGCAGGCCGCGACGATGCGGCCCCCACGTCTCTTGGAGGTACCGCTAGCGCCGCCGGGAGGTGCGGCTAGCCCCAGGCGGTCGCCGCGGCCAGCTCCCCACAAGTGGTTCGCGCGGCAAGGAGCACCACGGCAAGGTCGTCGTGACCGTGAGCCCGCTCAGTGCTCGAGCAGGAACTCGAGCGTCACGGCGTTGAAGGTCTCCGGGTCCTCGTGCAGGCCGGCGTGTGAGAGGTGCTCGAAGACGACGAGCTCGCTGCCGGCGATGCCGGCGTGGATGGGATCGGCGAAGCGGGTGGAGCAGAGGAGGTCGCGGCCGCCGACGGTGATCAGCGTCGGGGCCTCGATCTGCGGCAGTGCCGCACGGGCGTCATGCGCGAGGACCGCGTCGATCTGAGCCAGGAACGCGTCCACCGGCTGCGCGGGTCGGCTACGGACGAAGTCGATCAGCCCGCTGATCGCCTCCGGGCGCTGCCCGTACATCTCCGGCGTGAAGCACCAGGGGAAGATGGCGCCGATGGTCACGTCGGCGACCGTGGGGAGCGTCGTCGCCAGGACGCGCCACTGCTCGACGATCGTGTGAAGGTAGGCGTCGGTCGCATGCCAGGCACTGTGCAGCGACAGCGAGCGCACCATTCCGGGATGGCGGGCCGCCAGATGCAGCCCGACAGCGGCGCCCAGCGAGACGCCGGCAACGTGGGCCTGCTCGATGTCGATGGCGTCGAGGAAGGCGGCGACCTGCTCGGCGTAGCCCTCGGTCGAGTACGGCCCCGGCGGCTTGTCGCTCTCCCCCGACCCAGGGAGGTCGATGGCGATGCAGCTGAAGTGCTCGGTGTAGGCCGGGAGCTGGAACGCGTAGCAGGCGTGATCGGCCGAGGTGTAGGGGATCAGCAGGAGAGGGTCACCCTCGCCCTGCACGTCGTAGTTGATCGTCACCCCGTCGACGTCGACCCGGGGCATGCTCGCCTCCTATTTGCCCGGCGACTGCGGTTGCGACGATCGTCCGCCTCCGACGAGGTGACGGTCAACCCCTCAGGTGACGAACCTCATGGAGCGGCCCGGACGTAGGCTGAGGCCATGAGCGAGCGCCCCTACTTCGACGAGTCCGGCGAACCCTCCACCGAGCCCGGGCGGTTCGTCCGCGTGGACGAGCTCGACGCGGTGGTCCCCGGACCCGGCCTCGAGTTCCGCCCCGTCACCACCGACTCGGTGATGGCCAACTTCGTTACCTTCGAGCCCGACATGCCGACCCCGATGCACCATCACGCCGAGCAGCAGATCGCCATCGTGCTCTCGGGCGAGCTGACGCTGACCGTCGGCGAGGAGACGAGGACGATGCACGCCGGCGACTGCGTCGTCATTCCGCCACACGTCCCCCACGGCGGCGGCTCGGGCCCGGAGGGCTGCACCGTGCTCGACGTGTTCTCGCCGCCGCGCGCGGCGATCCTCGGGCTCATGGGCGCCTGAGCGGTTGCATGGCAGAGCACGTGGCGCTCGTGCGGCGGCCGAGCAGCCGCATGGCGGACGGCATCACGACGCACATCGACCGCGTGCCCGCCGACTCGGCGCTGGCCGCGCGCCAGCACCGCGCATACGTCGACGCGATCTCCCGTGCGGGCTGGGAGATCCGCGAGGTCGACCCGGCCGACGATCTGCCCGACTGCGCCTTCGTCGAGGACACGGTGGTCGTGGTCGGCGGCCTGGCCGTGCTGACGCGACCTGGCGCCGCCGAGCGGCGCGCCGAGGTCGCCGGCGCCGAGGCGGCCGCGCACGCGCTCGGGCTCGAGGTCGCCCGGATCGAGGCCCCGGGCACGCTCGATGGCGGCGACGTCCTCCAGGTCGGCCGCGCCGTCTACGTGGGCCGCGGCGGGCGGACCAACGCCGAGGGCATCCGCCAGCTGCGCCGGCACGCGGCGACGCGAGGGCGCGTGGTCGTCCCGGTCAGGCTGCACGGCGTTCTGCACCTGAAGTCCGCGGTGACCGCTCTGCCGGACGGCACCTTCGTCGCCTTCGATGCGTCGCTGTTCGATGCGGCGCCGTTCCCGGCCCTGCGCCTGGTGGCGGAGGAGCCGGGTGCGCACGTCGTGCTCCTCGGCGGCGGCACGCTCGTCATGGCGGCCTCGGCCCCGCGCACGGCCGAGATGCTCGACGACCTCGGCTTCGACGTCGTCACGGTGGACATCGGCGAGTTCGAGAAGCGCGAGGGCTGCGTCACGTGCCTGTCGGTGCTGGTTGGGGACGACTCGTAGCAGGGCCCGCCCGGGAGCGCAATCCCTGCGCCGCGGCTAGGGCCGCTGGATGAGCTCGATGACGTAGCCGTCGGGGTCGTCGACGTAGACGATCCGGGCGTCCTTCCAGCGGCCGTCGTGGTCGTCGAGCAGGACCGACGCCGAGCGGCTCGGGAAGCCGTGGTCGCGCAGGCGGCGCACAGCGGCTTCGACGTCGTCGACGACGAGGGCGACGTGGCCCGCACCGGGATCGTTCGGGCTGGGGCGCAGCGCGCGGCCCAGGGGCTCCTCGTACTCGAGCAGCTCGACGAGGCGGTCGTCGCCGAGCGCGAGGTCGGCGAAGCGCACCCGCGCACCGGGGAGGCCGATGACCTCGGCGATGCGCTCGTCCTCCTCGACGCCGCGCTCGAGCACGGCAAGGCCCAGGCCGTCGCGGTAGAAGGCCAGGGAGCGGTCGATCGAGGTGCAGGTCACCGAGATGTGGTCGACGGCGCGCGCGACGTCGGTCGAGGGCCGGCCGCCGAGCCGCGACGGGACGAGGTCGCGGGCGAACACGTCCTCCTCGCGCTCGCGGCGGCGGATCACTTCCGAGCCGTCGCCCGAGACGAGCACGGCGGCGGGCCGGGGCATCGCGTTGAAGTTCGTGGAGAGGCTCTCCTGGTAGGCGCCGGTGTCCAGCAGCGCGATGACGTCGCCCGCCGCCACCTCGGGCAGGCTCGCGTCGGCGACGAGGACGTCGAAGCCGCACGAGCAGCCCACCACGTCGGCGCGGCCGGCGGGCGGCGCGCCGGCGCGACCGGCGACGACGACCGGCCAGCGGTTGCCCTCGATGAGGGTGTCCAGGAGGAACTGCTCGGAGGTGTCGGTCTCGACCCAGGCGCGGTCCGAGGTGCGCTTGACGCCCAGCACCGTGGTGAGGTGAAGGCCCGCGTCGGCGTGCAGCGAGCGGCCGGGCTCGACCTGCATCACGAGGCCGTCGGTCGCGACGCCGGCGGCGGGCAGCGCCCTGGCGAGCTCGCCGCAGATCGCGTCGGCGATCGCCTCGATCGGCGGCGTCGACGGCTCGAGAGAGCCGTCGTCGGACGCGGTGCGCCGCAGCGGGTCGCGCGGGGTCGGGAACCCGCCGCCGACGTCGAGCTCCTGCAGGGCCCAGCCGCCGAGCGCCCCGCCCAGCTCGCCGACCGCCTCGGCGACGCAGGCGGCCATGAGGCGCCAGGTGTCGAGGTCGGCGCGGTGGCGGCCGAGATGCACCATCAGCCCGGTGAGCTCGACGCCAGGCTCGGCGAGCAATGCCTGCGCGAGCCCGACCGCCTCCTCCGGCGGCACGCCGGGCTTGTAGGCGTGCGCGGCCTGCGCGACGGAAGCGCCGTCGGGTGCGAAGTCCGAGGGAGCCTCGATCCGGGCGTAGTCGGGGCGCAGGCGCAGATGGACCCGCGCGGGCCGCTCGGCTTCTGCGACTGCGGCGCGCAGCGCGTCGAGCTCCCCCGCGTCGTCGAGCGTCACGATCGCGCCGGCCGCGATCGCGACGGCGAGCGTCGCCGCGTCCTTGCGCGGCCCGTTGAGCGAGATCCGCTCCCCCGGCACCCCGGCCCGCAGCGCGGCGCGGAACTCGTGCGCACCGAATGCGTCGCACCCGAGCCCCTCGTCGTTCAGGATGGCCCGGACCGCGAGCGACGGCGCGGCCTTGAACGAGGGCAGGACCTGCACCGGGCCGTGTGGCCACGCGCGCGCGAAGGCCGCGCCGATGCGCCGCGCGTTCGCGCGCAGCCGGCCCTCGGAGACGACGTAGCAGGGCGTCCCGTGGCGGCGGGCCAGCGCCTCGGCGTCGCACTCCTCCACCCACAGGCGCCCGTCGCGGATCGACAGCATCAAGTCATCATCGCCGGTCTCCCGTCTGGAGCTCGCGGATCATCCGCACAGCCTTGGGGCCGACGCCGTGGAGCGCCACGAGGTCGGCGTCCGCGGCGGTCCAGGCGGCGCCGAGGGTCGTGATGCCCGCGGCGGCGAGGCCGCGGACGGCAGGTCGGGGCAGCCGCAGCGACGCGTCGTCGAGGGGCGTGGTGGCATCGGGCTCGGTCGGCACGCAACTCACGACCGCCGGGCCCGGCGAAACTCATCGCTAGTGGCGTGCCATCTCGTCGATGCAGATCGCCGCGGCGAGGATCAGGCCGGCGTCCTCGCCCGGCGCGACCTCGATCCCGTACGTCTCGCGCACGCGGAACCAGCGCTTGGAGATCTCGGCGACCTGGTTTCCGTCGCGCTCGATCTTGTACTCGTGATCGACGATGTTGCCCTTGGCGTTGAGCTCGTGCCCGTCGGCGAGCTCGATGTGGAACCGCTCGCGCAGCGGCGAGACCAGCGCCTTCTTGATCGTCGCGACGGTCTTGCCGTCGTGCTCGAGCTGCATCGTGTCGCGGACGCGCAGCTTCTTCTCCTGGAGCTTGAACAGCTCGTCGCCCGAGGGGTTCTCGAGGATGAACGTGCTGCGGATGCGCAGCGCCTTGCCGTTGACCTTGAAGGCATGGCGCTCGTCGTCGGTGTCGATCCAGAAGTCGTCGCCGATCGCGAAGATCTTCTCGCGCATCTGGTAGCGCGTACCGGCGGCGTCCTGGTTTCGGCGGAGGAATCCCATGGCCCCGACCCTCCAGCGGGCGGCTGTCGCGCGCAAGGGTGCGCTCCGGCGGGTGCCGGTGGGGTCCTCACGACCCGACCGAGGATCATGAGCGACATGGATCACGACCTCGACGCCAGAGTGCTGCTCGTGACCGGCGCCGCCTCCGGCACCGGCCGCGCGACGGCGCAGGCGCTTGCCGGCATGGGCGCGCGGATCGTCGTCTGCGACATCGACGCAGGCGCCGGCGCGTCCGCCGCGTCGGCCCTCGGCGAGGGGGGCGCCGACGTGCACTTCGTCGCCGGCGACGTGGCGAGCGAGCGGGACACCGCCGCCATGGTCGAGGCAGCCGTCGCGCGCTTCGGCCGCCTCGATGGCGCCGCCAACTGCGCGGGGGTCGGCGCCGGGCACGCGGCGACCCACGACTACCCGGTGGACGTGTGGGACAGGATCGTCGCCGTCAACCTGCGCGGTACCTGGCTGTCGATGCGCGCCGAGCTCGCCGCGATCCTGGCGCACGGCGAGGGCGGCGCGATCGTCAACGTCGCGTCGACGCTCGGCCTAGGCGCCGCCTCGTTCGTCACGGGGGAAGCGATGACCGTCGAGGGCGGGCTGCTGTCGCGATGAGCTCACGACTCCAGCGCGCAGTCCTCTTCCGGCTGGCGACGAGCGAGCGGCTCGAGCGGGCGGTCAAGGCGGTGCCCTTGGGCGAGGACGCCGCGTGGCGCGCGGCGTCGCGCTACGTCGCCGGGCGCTCCCTGGCGCCCGCGCTGGCCACGGCGCGCGAGCTCTTGGCGCGTGGGCACGGCGTCAGCCTCGACCTCTTCGGCGAGCGCGTGAGCGACCCCGCGATCGCCGACGCCGTCGCGGCCGACTACGTCGAGCTCGCCGGCGCCCTCCCGGCGCCGCCCGCCGACGCCTGGCTCTCGGTCGACCTCTCGCACCTGGCCCTGCGCACCGACGCGACCGCCGTGGCGGATCGCCTCGCCGCCATCGCCGGGGCCCTGCCCGCCGGCCGCCGCGTCCAGGTCGGCGCGGAGGACGCCGCCTGGACCGACGCGATCCTGGCCTGCGTGCTCGACGTCGCCCGGCGCGGCCTGGCCGGCCGGCTCGGCGCCACCATCCAGGCGAACCTGCTGCGCTCACCGGCCGACGCCGACAGCCTCGCGGACGCCGGCGTGCACGTCCGGCTGGTCAAGGGCGCCTACGTGGAGCCGTCCGGCGTGCACCCCTTCGGCGAGCCGACCGACATGGCCTACCTGCGCCTCGGCTTCCACCTGGCCGCGCGCGGCGCCGCCTGGTCGATGGCAACCCACGACGGCCGGATGCGCGAGGCGCTGCTGCTCGCCCACGGGCCGGTGCCCGCGGAGCACCTCCTGGGGGTGCGCCCCGAGGTGCTCGACGAGCTGCACGCGCGCGGGATCCCCACTCGGGTCTACGTCCCCTACGGGCCCGACTGGTACCGCTACTGGCTGCGCCGCATCGCCGAGTCGCGCGGCGCCTGACCGGGTCCGACCAGTGCACCGGCCAGGGACTCCCCCGGGCGCGAGCGCCGTCCGCTTCGGCGAGGGTTCCGATGCGATGTTCTCCACCCAACACAGCGCGCTCGACGCATTCGACCGGGCGCCAGACTGGATCAACTCCGAGCCGCTCACCGCCGAAGCCCTGCGCGGGCGCGTCGTCCTGATCGACATCTGGACGTTCTCCTGCGTGAACTGGCTGCGGACGCTGCCCTACGTCAGGGCGTGGGCGGACAAGTACGCCGATCGCGGGCTCGTCGTCGTCGGCGTGCACGCGCCCGAGTTCGGCTTCGAGCACAAGCTCGACAACGTCCGCCGCGCCAGTGCCGACCTGGACGTCGCCTACCCGGTCGTGATCGACAACGACTTCGCCATCTGGCGGTCGCTGCACAACAACTACTGGCCGGCGATCTACCTCGTCGATCGCGAAGGGGGCATCCAGTACCGCCACTTCGGCGAGGAGGCCTACGAGGAGACCGAGCGCGCCATCCAGGAGCAGCTGGACGCCGACGACGCCCTGGTCGAAGTCGAGGCCGACGGCCTCTTCAAGGCCGCCGACTGGAACACGCTGCAGTCACCCGAGACCTATGTGGGCTTCGGCCGCGGCGAGCGCCGGCGCGACGCGCGTCCGGAGGACCTGCGGCTCAACGAATGGGCCCTCGGCGGACGGTGGACCGTCAGCGACGAGTCCGCCGTGCTCGACGCGCCCGGCGGCTCGGTCGCGTACTGCTTCGAGGGCCGCGACCTCAACCTCGTCATGACCCCGCCGAGCGGCGGCTCGTCGCGCTTCACCGTGCTCGTGGACGGCCAGCCGCCGGGCGACGATCGCGGCATCGACGCCGACGAGGCGGGCAAGGGCGTCGTCGACAAGCCGCGGATGTACCAGCTCGTCCGCCAGGCCGGGCCAGTGCGCCAGCGGACCTGCGAGATCACCTTCCACGACCCCGACGTCGCCGCGTACGTGTTCACGTTCGGCTAGCGCCGGATCTACGAGCGCAATGTTCGGAACGCGGCGCGGATCTCGCTCGTGAACAGCTCGGGCTCCTCCCATGCGGCGAAGTGGCCGCCCTTGTCGACCTTGTTGTAGTAGACGAGCGTGGGGTAGGCCAGCTCGACCCAGCTTCGTGGGGTCGGGACGATCTCGCCGGGGAACGTGGTGAATCCGACGGGCACCGAGACCGGCGGCGGGGCCTGGCCGGCCGCGCGAGCCGTGGCTTGCCCGCTCTCCCAGTACGAGCGGGCCGCCGAGGCCCCGGTCCCGGTCAGCCAGTAGGTGGTGATGTTGTCGAGGATGTGGTCACGGGTCAGGTTGCCCACGGGCTGCTGATCCACGAAGGCGCGGGAGATCTTGTAGTAGCTGTCGGTGTCGTGGTCGAGCATCCAGGCCGCCAGGGCGACCGGTGAATCCAGCAGCGCGTAGCCGATCGTCTGCGGCCGTGTGGCCTGCTCGAGGAAGTAGCCGAAGCCGGTCGCCCTGAACGCGGCTCCCGCCGCGGCGGCCGCGCGTTCCTCCTCGGTCTCCCTCGGGAAGGAACCGCCGGCCAGGCCGGGCACGAAGAGATTCGTGTGGATGCCGATCAGCCCCTCGGGACCCTGACGGCCCATCGCGTCGGTGACGGCGGCGCCCACGTCGCCGCCCTGCGCGACGTAGCGGGTGTAGCCGAGGCGGGGCATCAGCTTCCCCCACGCCTCCGCGACGCGGCCGGCGTACCAGCCCAGCTCGGTGGGCTCAGGCGAGAAGCCGTACCCCGGGACCGAGGGCAGCACCAGGTGGAACGCGTCCTCGGCGCGTCCGCCGTGCGCGGTCGGGTCGGTCAGCGGGCCGACGGTCTCGAGCAGCTCGATGACCGAGCCGGGCCACCCGTGGGTCATGATCAGCGGCAGGGCATCCTCGTGGCGCGACGTCACGTGGATGAAGTGGACGTCCACTCCGTCGATCTCGGTCATGAACTGCGGCAGCGCGTTCAGCCTCTCCTCGCACCGGCGCCAGTCGTACTCGCTCGTCCAGTACCGGGCGAGCTCCTGGATCGTCGCCAGCTGCACGCCCTGCGACCGATCATCGACGAGCTCCTTGCTGGGCAGCCGCACCGCGGCGACGCGGCGGCGCAGATCCTCCAACGCCTCCTGCGCGATGTCGACGTGGAAGGAGCGAATCGCCGCGGCGCCCGACGTCTGACTTGTGGCAGACATGTCGTTCTCCTCGGATTTGGTGACGCGACGAAGCCTCGCCGCCCCGCCCGCCGGTTGCGCCCGTAAGGGCCCTGGTCCGCACCCCGGTCCGTCTGGATCCTCAGCCCGACACGGTGTCGCCGTGCCGATGGGCGACCTTCCATTCGCCGTGTTCGCGGCGGTACACCTGCGTTGCCCGCAGCGTGTAGCTGCGCTGCTGGCCGTCGACGGACGCCGACGTGTGCTCGAGGCCGACGGTATAGGCCATGTCGCCCTGGACGTCGTACGCCTGCAGCTCGAATCGGTACGACGTGCAGTCCGAGAAGCTCTCGGCCAGCGACTCGAACAGCTCGTCGATCTCCCGCTGACCGTGGGCATTGCGCCACGCACCCAGGACGCTCACCGGGTCGTTGCGCGACCAGATCCCCCGGCGTGGCCCGGCGTCGCCGTTGTGCAGGGCCACCTCTGCTTCGCAGAGCGCGGACTCGACCCAGGTCAGGAAGTCGTTGCGGTCGCTCATCCGAGGTTGACGCGGGGCGCCTCGTTCGGGACGACCCTACAGCGACGGCGCGCCCGCGCCACCGAGGTCTCGGCAGCGCCGGGCGCGACCTGAGGCCTAGCGGCCCTCTCGGACCTGGAGCCGGTTGCCGTCGGGATCCTGGAACTGCGCGACGTAGCCCCAGGGGAACTCGAGCACGTCCGAGACGAACTCGACCCCCCGCGACTTGAGCTCCTCGACCGTCTTGCGGCAATCGTCGGTCTCGATCGTGACGGACGCCGGGGGGCGTCCCATCGCCAGCTCGGCCTGCCCGGGTGTCCCGGGCCAGAGGACCAGCTGGAAGTCGTCGCCCTTGACGCCGACGGTCAGGAACCGCGGCCCGTCGGGCGTCGGGTTCTCGACGCGCTTCTCGAGGCCGAGGACGTTGGTGTAGAAGTCGAGCGCCTTGTCCTGGTCGCGGACGAGCACGCTCGTGTAGAAGACCTTCTCGAGCACTGCTGTGCCTCCTGTGGTCGTGGTCACTACTCCCACGACACGCGGCGCGCGCCGAACGTGACCGACGACGCCTAGTCCCGTTTCGCGTACTGCACCTGCTCGAACGGCCACTGCTCGGCGAGCCAGCGGCTGACCGCAGCGTGCAGCGGGGCATCGAGCTCGGCAGCGGCGGCCGAGACCCACGAGCGCACGTTCGCGTCGTGCTCGCCGCCCCTGGCCGGGTAGATGTAGACGCAGCCGATCACCTCGCCGTCCGGGGCGAGCACGGTGTACGTGAACCCGCGACGCGCCGCGAAGTCGGCGGCGTGGCCCTCCAGGTCGCGGAGGTTCTCCTCGGCCGACATGCCCTCCACCGGCGGCCAGTCCGACCCCTCCCAGCCCGGCGTCGCGCGGATGTGCTCGACGCTCGACGTCCACGCGGCGCGGTCGGCCGCGTTGTGCTGCGGGCCGAGTGGCTCGAGCCGGAACCGCCCATCGATGAGCTCCTGCGGCACGGAGAAGTCGTCGGGCACGAACGGGCGGGCGGTCACCGAGCGTATGATCGCCCGACCATCGGCAGGAAGGGAGCGAGCGCATGACGGACACCGCGAGGACCGAGTTCTGGCGCGACATCAAGCCGATCACCACGGTCTTCAAGCCCGAAGCCGTGCCCGAGGCCTACATCTCGAACGCGCCGACCGACGACGACCGCTACTACGTGCCCCTCACCGAGACCGTCGGCACAAGGCCGCTCTTCATCTCGCCCACGCAGAACCGCTGGTGCGACATCCTGCGCTCGACCGGCGCCGGCCTGGTCAACCGCCACTACCACCCCCAGCAGGTCTTCGCCTACACGATCTCGGGCAAGTGGGGCTACCTCGAGCACGATTGGGTCGCCACCGCCGGCGACTTCGTCTACGAGGCTCCGGGCGAGGCGCACACGCTGGTCGCCTACGAGTGCGACGAACCGATGCTCGTGCATTTCAACGTCACCGGTCCGCTCATCTGGCTGGACGAGAACGGTGAGGCCGAGGGCACGTTCGACGTCTTCGACTACATCCGGATCTGCAAGGAGCACTACGAGAAGGTCGGCATCGGCGCCGACTTCGTCGAGACGCTCTTCCGGTAGCCGGCACGAGCCCGCCCCAGACAGACCGAGGGCCCGCACGTGGCGGGCCCTCGATCGGCAACTGCGTCAGCTGACGGCGCGGACTACGACTGCGAGTCGTCGCCGGAGTCGCTGTCCGGCACGTCGAGCTCGGCGAGCTCGTCGGCGAACCCGGTGTCGCCGGCCCCGGCGCCGATCTCCTCGAGCGACGCCAGGTCCTCGTCGAACGCCGAGCCGAAGCCGCCGAGGCCGTCGCCATCGCCCAGGCCGAGCTCGGCGGCGATCTCGTCGGAGTCCAGCAGGCCGACCTCGTCCATCGCGCGAGGCAGCGGCTCCGCCGGCTCGATCTCGATGCGGCGGTAGCGCTTCAGGCCCGTGGCCGCCGGGATCAGCTTCCCGATGATCACGTTCTCCTTCAGGCCGTTGAGGGTGTCCTTCTTGCCCTCGAGCGCCGCGTCGGTGAGGACCTTGGTGGTCTCCTGGAACGACGCCGCCGAGAGGAACGAGTCCGTGTTCAGCGAGGCCTTCGTGATGCCGAGGATGATCTCCTCGAACTGCGCGGTCTCGCCGCCGTCGGACTTGATCCGATCGTTCTCCTTCGCGAACTCGTAACGGTCCACGAACTGGCCGGGAAGGTAGCTCGTGTCGCCCTTCTGGTCGACGCGGACCTTCTTGAGCATCTGGCGAACGATGAGCTCGATGTGCTTGTCGTTGATGTCGACGCCCTGGGACTTGTAGACCTCCTGCACCTCCTTGACGAGGTAGCGCTCGGTCTCGGTCCGCCCGCGGAGCTTGAGCAGGTCGTGCGGGTACAGCGAGCCCTCGTTGAGCTGCCGCCCGGCCTCGACCTTCTCGCCCTCCGACACGTACAGCCGCGTGCGCCGCGGGAACGTGTGGCGGTGCTCCTCGCCGGTGTCGTCGGTGACGACGACCGTCAGGGCCTTGTCGGTCTCCTCGATCGACACGACGCCGTCGTGCTCGGTGATCTGCGCCAGGCCCTTCGGCTTGCGCGCCTCGAAGAGCTCCACGACGCGCGGCAGGCCGTGCGTGATGTCCGCGCCGGCGACGCCGCCGGTGTGGAACGTCCGCATGGTCAGCTGCGTGCCGGGCTCGCCGATCGACTGGGCGGCGATGATGCCCACCGCGTCGCCGATCTGGGCGGTCTTGCCCGAGGCCAGCGAGCGCCCGTAGCAGGCCTGGCACACGCCGGTGACCGCCTCGCACTTCAGCACGGAGCGCACCGGCACCCAGGCGTCCTCGTCGAGCGACTCGAAGAGGTCGGCCAGCTCGGCGCGGTCGATCTCGGCGTCCTTCTCGACGATCACGCGACCGCGCTTGGTCGCGATCTCCTCGGCGGCGATCCGGCCCACGAGGTTGTCGTTGGGCTCGCCCTGCTCGTTGCGGAGCGCGAGGTCGATGTGCTCCTCGGTCCCGCAGTCGGGCTCGCGGATGATGACGTCCTGCGCGACGTCGACCAGGCGCCGGGTGAGGTAGCCCGAGTCGGCGGTACGCAGAGCGGTGTCAGCCAGGCCCTTGCGGGCGCCGTGGGTCGAGATGAAGTACTCGAGCACCGTCAGGCCTTCCATGAAGTTGGCCCGGATCGGACGCTCGATGATCTCGCCCTTCGGGTTGGCCATGAGGCCGCGCATGCCGGCGAGCTGACGGATCTGCTTGATGGTCCCGCGAGCGCCCGAGTTGGCCATCATGAAGATGGGGTTCAGGCGATCGAAGTGCTTCTCCATCGCGTTGGCCACCTCTTCGGTGGCCGCCGTCCACTTGTCGACGACCGCCTCGTGGCGCTCCTCCTGGGTGATGAGACCCATGTCGTACTGGTCCTGGATCTCGGCGACCTCCGCCTCGACCTTGGCCAGGATCTCGCCCTTGTCGGGCGGGATGACCACGTCGTTCTTGGAGATCGTGATGCCGGCCTGCGTCGCGTACTTGAACCCGAGGTCCTTGAACGCGTCGAGCACCAGCGCGATCACCGAGGCGCCGTAGCGCTGGACCAGCATGTCGATGAGCTTGACGGTGTCCTTCTTGCGCATCGACTGGTTGATGAAGTCGTACTGCAGCTCGTCGTAGTGGTCGCCCAGTGCGTCCTTCAGCGCGCGGTCGATGCGGTCGTTGTAGATGATGCGCCCGACCGTGGTCAGGATGTGGCCGCCCTCGCCCTCGACGCGGCGGTACTCGGCCACGTCGTGCAGCTTCACGCCGCCGAGCTCGTAGCTCAGCTCGGCCTCCTGGGCCGTGCGGAAGCGGTGGACCTTCGGCGTGTGGTTGGCCGGGTCGATCTGCGCGAGCTCCTCGGCCTCCGGACCGTAGGTCAGGTAGTAGGCGCCCAGCACCATGTCCTGCGTCGGCGTCGCCAGCGGCGCGCCGTGCGCGGGGGACAGGATGTTGTTCGACGACAGCATCAGGATGCGGGCCTCCGCCTGCGCCTCGGCGCTGAGCGGGAGGTGGACCGCCATCTGGTCGCCGTCGAAGTCGGCGTTGAACGCGTGGCAGACCAGCGGGTGGACCTGGATGGCCTTGCCCTCCACCAGCACCGGC
>Ga0081540_1000500_pt1 | contig 38559 bp, 34 predicted proteins | sample TabmetS2T1R1_FD_71024 | JGI IMG/M metagenome (GOLD analysis project Ga0081540, IMG submission 71024) | Tabebuia heterophylla rhizosphere microbial communities from the University of Puerto Rico - S2T1R1 | ecosystem: Host-associated > Plants > Roots > Rhizosphere ...
TCGCGCTTCTTTCAAAGGCTGGTAGCCTATTTGCCATGCATCAGCTCGTCCCTCGTCCATCGTTGCCTGGCGTCCTGCTGGCCTCCGTGCTGGCCACGATCAGCCTGCCCGGCGTGACGGCCGCGCAAACGGCCAAGGCGCAAACGGGCAAGGCGCAGACGGCGGCGGTGGAAAAGCACGGCGGCCAGAGCGGTGCGAAGGCCGGCGGCCAAAGCATCGTTGCGCTGGTCAATGACGAGCCGGTGACGGCCTACGAGGTCGAGCAGCGCGCGCGCTTCCTCTCGCTCAGCGCCAACATCGGCGACAAGGTGAAAGAGAACTTCAAGCGTTTGGCCGAGCAGGAAAGCACCAACCAGCAGCTACGCAGCCTCATGCAGGGGGTGATCGAGGCCAACAAAGGCAAGTCGCCCGACCAGCTCAAAGCCCTCTTTGACGAAAAAAAGAAGCAGTTCAGCATGCAGCTCGAGCGCCAGGCGATCGAGAGCGCCCGCTCCGGGCTGGTGCCGCAAATGCGCAAGGGTGCGCAGGAGGAATTGATCGAGGAACGCCTGAAGCTGCAGGAGGCCAAAAAGAACGGCATCGAAGTCGGCGACGAGGACGTGCGCCGCGTCTTCAAGGGGCTCGCCGAGAACAACAAAATGACGGAGGAGCAGTTCGTCCAGCACTTAAAGGGCCTGGGCGTGGACGCCACCACGCTGAAAGAACGCTTCCGGGCCATGATCGGCTGGCGGGAGGTCGTCCGCCGTCGGTTCTCGGCCCTCGTCTCGGTCACCCAGCGCGAGATCGACCGGGCGGTGTCGGCCTCCGGGGCGGAGGCCGGCGATGATGGCCTCGAGTTGCACGTGCAGAAGATCACCCTGCCGACCGCCTCCGACCAGGCGGGCATGGCCAAACGCTTCGCCGAAGCGGAGGCGTTGCGGCGCAAGTTCGGTGGCTGCAAAAGCATGGCGGGCCTTGCCAAGGAGGCGCCCGGCCTCAAATTCGAGGACATGAAGTTCATCAAACCGAGCAGCATCAGCGAGCCGACGCGATCGCTGCTGCTCAGCGCCAAGGAAGGCGATATGCTGCCGCCAAGCGCCACGCCGGGGGCCATCGATCTGATGGCCGTGTGTGCACGGCGCACCGTGAAGGGCGACGAAAAGCAGCGCGAAAAGGTGCAAGAGGATCTGCGGGCCAAGGAATTCGAGATGCTCGCCAAGCGCCACCTGCGCGATATCAGACAGGATGCCCATATCGAATTCAGGTGAAGCGGGGGGTGAGCTCGGGCGGCCGCCGACGCCGGGGCCGCGAGGGGATCCGCCGCTCGCCGTGACCATGGGCGACCCGGCGGGGATCGGGCCCGACATTACGCTTGCGAGCTGGCTGGAGCGGACCTCCCTGGCGCTGCCCCCGTTCGTGCTCCTGGGCGATCCGGATGTGCTCGCCCGACGGGCCGGACAGCTGAACCTCGCCGTGCCGATCGAAAGCGTTGCCGACTTCGAGGCGGGACGGGCCGCGTTCGCCGAGGCCTTGCCGGTTCTGCCGGTGCGCGGCGCCGGCGCGCAAACCATGATCGTTGCCGCCATCGAACAGGCGACGCTGGCCGCCCTAGAACGGCGGGCGCTGGCGATGGTGACGAACCCCATCACCAAGAGCGCGCTCAATTTCGCCAACCTTGCCTACCCCGGCCATACCGAATACCTGGCGCGCCTGGCGGAACGGCATGCCGGCGGCCCGCGGCCGCGGCCCGTCATGATGCTGGTGGCCGAAGAGCTAAAAGTTGTACCCGCGACCGTGCACGTGCCGCTGACGGCGGTGGCGCCGCTCATCAGCGCCGAGCTCCTCAGCGAGACCATTACCATCACCGCCGCCGCCCTGCGGCGGGACTTTGGCATTTCATCACCGCGCATTGCCGTGACCGGGCTCAATCCGCATGCCGGGGAAGACGGCCTGATCGGCCTGGAGGAGGCAACGCTCATTCGACCGATCATTGCCGCGCTGGCGGCCTCGGGACTGGCGGTTTCGGGGCCCTACGCCGCCGATACCCTGTTTCACGCCGAGGCCCGGCGCGGCTACGATGCCGTGATTGCCATGTATCACGACCAGGCCTTGATCCCACTGAAAACGCTGGCCTTCGAGCGCGGCGTCAATGTCACGTTGGGCCTCCCCTTGGTGCGCACCTCACCCGACCACGGCACGGCCTTTGCCATCGCCGGCACCGGCAAGGCGCGCCCCGGCAGCTTTATCGCCGCCCTCCGGCTCGCCGCCGAAGTCGGCCAACGCCGGGCGCGCGCTTCCGGGCTTCCGCGCCGATGACGCCGACCTTGACCGCGACCCCCGATGGGCTGCCGCCCCTGGGTGAGGTGATCCGCTCGCTGGCGCTCGACGCGCGCAAGAGCCTTGGGCAAAACTTTATCCTCGATCTCAACCTCACCCGGCGCATTGCCCGCGCCGCCGGTGACCTCAACGGCCGCACGGTCGTCGAGATCGGTCCCGGCCCGGGCGGCCTCACGCGGGCGCTGCTGCTGGAGGGGGCCGGCCGCGTCCTCGCCATCGAAACGGATCAGCGCTGCCGGCCGGCGCTGGCCGCCATCGCCCAGCGCTATCCCGAGCGCCTCCAGGTGTGTTTTGAGGATGCGCTCAAAACGGACTGGGCACGGCTCGCAGCCGAGCTTGCGCCCGCCAGACCGCTGATCGCCGCCAATCTCCCCTACAATGTGGCAACGCTGTTGCTGATCGCCTGGCTCGAAAGCGAGCCCTGGCCGCCGTGGTACCAGCGCATGGTGCTGATGTTTCAAAAGGAGGTCGCCCAGCGCATCACGGCGAAACCCGCCACCAAGGCCTATGGACGCCTGGCGGTGATCGCCCAATGGCGCTGCCGCGCCCGCCTGCTGTTCACCATCAAGCCGGAGGCCTTCACGCCGCCGCCCACGGTTGCCTCGGCGCTGGTCGAATTTGAGCCGATCGAGCGGCCGCAGCCGGCCTGCAGCGTCAAGAGTTTGGGCCGCGTCACGGCCGCCGCCTTCGGGCAACGCCGCAAGATGCTGCGCCAGAGTCTGAAAGCCCTCGTCCCCGATGCCGAGGCCCTGCTTGCCGCCGCCGCAATCGATCCGACCTTGCGCGGGGAGGCACTCGGCGTTGCCGAATTCGCCCGGCTCGCCTATGTGCTCGAACGCTGGCCCACGGGTCGCACGCTCAAAGCTCGCTGAGCACCCGCGCAACGAAGCTCTCAAGTCCGGTCTGCCGCGCGCGCTTCAAGCGCTCCGCGGCCAGGATCGCCCGCAGGCCGGCGAGGCTCGCCTCGAGATCGGCATTGACGATGACATAGTCGTAGTCGCGCCAATGGGCGATCTCGCTGGCCGCCGCGGCCAGGCGTCGACTGACCACCGCCTGGCTGTCCTGGGCCCGCGTCTTTAGCCGACGCTCCAAGGTGGCCCCATCCGGGGGCAGAATGAACACGCCCACCATATCGGCGGCGGCCTCGGCCTTGAGCTGGCGGGCGCCCTGCCAATCGATATCGAATAGCATGTCCCGCCCGCGGGCGAGCGCACTCAACACCGGGGCGCGCGGCGTGGCGTAGAAATTGCCGTGCACTTGCGCCCACTCCAGCAGGTCGCCCGCTTGCTTGCGGCGCTCGAACTCGGGCTGATCGATGAAAATGTAGTCCTTGCCGTCGACCTCGCCCTGGCGCGGGGCACGGGTCGTCACCGAGACCGACATGCTGAGGCACGGATCGGCCTCCGTCAGCCGGCCGGCCAGCGTGGTTTTGCCTGCCCCGGAGGGCGAGGAGAGCACCAGCAGCAGGCCGCGCCTTGCGATCGGCAGCTGCCCTGAGGTTGGGCTCGTCTCACTCAACGTTTTGCACCTGCTCTCGCATTTGATCGATCACCGCCTTCAGCTCCAAGCCGGCGCGCGTGGTCTCCTCGTCATTGGCTTTGGAGCAAAGCGTGTTGGCCTCGCGGTTGAGCTCCTGGGCCAGAAAGTCGAGCCGGCGCCCGGCCGGCGCGTCGACGGCCAAAAGTTCGCGGGCGGCGGCGACATGGCTGCCGATGCGCTTGAGTTCCTCCTCCACATCGGCGCGCGCCGCCAGGAGCGCCGCTTCCTGATAAAGCCGCGTTTCGTCGAAATTGGCATTGCTCTCGAGCAGGCGGCCGACCTGCTCCTTGAGGCGCGCGCGCACCGCCTCGATCGAGCGCGCCGGCAGCCCGGCAATGTGTTGCGTCAGCCGTTCGATGACGAGAAGCTGGTCAAGCACGATCTGTTCGAGCCGGCGGCCCTCGGCGTTGCGCACCGCAACCAACTCGCCAACCGCCTGCTCCAGATCCGCCAGCATGGCATCGCCGCGCGCGCTGGTCTCTTGCGCACTTTCCTCGGGCTCGACCAGCTCCAGCACGCCCTTGATGCCGAGCAGCGCCTCGGCCCGTGGCGGCGCCACCTCGACCATGCTTTTCAAGGCCTCCAGCGCAGCCAGCACCTGGCGCAGCGCCGAGGCGTTGAGCCTGATCTCGCTGCCCCCATCGGTGCGCTTGGCGCTCAAATTGACCGCCACGCTGCCGCGCGCCAGGCGCTGGGAGATGGCCGCGCGGATGCGCGGCTCGAGAGCCTCAAAGCCGGGTGGCAGACGCAGCCTGATGTCGAGCCCGCGGCCGTTGACCGAGCGCAGTTCCCAGTGCCAAGCGGTGGGGCCCGCGACCCCGTCCCGACTGGAAAATCCGGTCATGCTTTTGAGGCTCATTGCGACGGTGCCGGGGCCTTCGAAGAGCCAGCGACTCTAGCTGGCGCGAACTTTAGCCTTAGAGGCGCGCCGCAACAAGAACGGGGCCTAGCGGCGCTTGGGCTCGGTCGGCGACGGATCGGCGGTCGCGGCGCTGCCGGGGGCAGGAGCGGGGGCCTTTTCGGCGGCGGCCTCGGCTTTGCTGCGCACCGCTGCCCGCTGCTTGAGCCCGGGCCGGCCTTTGCTGGCGGTCTCCTCCGGCGGCGGCTCCCCGGCCGTCTTGGCTTTGAGGTCCTTTTCCACCAGGCGCCATTTCTGCACGTTGCTGTTGTGATCCTTGAGCGTCTCGGCAAAGACGTGGCCGCCGCTGCCGTCGGCCACAAAGTAAAGCTCGCGCGACTCCCTCGGTTGCAGCACGGCCTCGATCGAGTGGCGTCCCGGGTTGCAGATCGGCGTCGGCGGCAAGCCGTCGATTTGATAGGTATTGTGGGCGGTCTTCTGCACGATCTCGGTGCGCTGAATTGGCCGCCCCCACACCACCTTGCCGCCGAATAGCCCGTACAGGATGGTGGGATCGGACTGCAGCCGCATGTTCTGGCGCAGCCGATTGATGAACACCGCCGCCACCCGATCGCGCTCATCGCTGCGGCCGGTCTCCTTTTCCACGATCGAGGCCAGGATCACGGCCTCGTCCCAGGTCTTGACCGGCAGGTCCTTTTTGCGCTGCGCCCACAGGCGCTCCATCAGTTTGCGCTGCTCGGCCGCCATGCTGTCGAGCATGCTTTGGCGGGCGGCGCCGCGCTGGGTCACGAAGGTCTCCGGCAGTAGGCTGCCTTCGCCCGGGGTGGCGGTGATGTCGCCGCTGAGATTGGGGTCGGCCTGCAGGCGATCGACGATCTGCTGGCTCGTTAGCCCTTCGGGGATGGTGACCTTGTAGGTCACCGTCTTGCCCTCGCCCAGGAGGTCGACCAGCTCGCGTACGCTGGCTTTCGGGCGCACCTCATAGTCGCCGGCCTTGAGTTGCAGGGCCTTGTTCCCCTCGAGCCAGGCCAGCAATTGCAGCCAGCGGTAGCCGGCGGTGAACAGGCGCCGATCGCTGACCACGCCCTCGCGCTCAAGCCGCGCGGCGATCTCCAGCGAGCCCTCGAGTTTGGGGATGACGATCACCTTGCCCTTGTCCAGCGGGCCCGGCGCGTCCATCTGGCCATCGAAGTAGTAGGCGAGCGCGCCGAGCAACAGCATGCCGAATAGCGCGACGGTCAACAGTCCGTTCATGAAGGCCAGGACCGGTCGGGGCCTGCGCTCCTCCTCAAGGCGCACCTTGCGGTTGACGCGCGCCGGCGGGCGCGTCGGCTCGAGCCGCTCGGCCGGGCTGCGCGCCAGCGATCCGCGCGTGCGGGTCGTCCTGGGGTCTGCGTGTCGGTCCGCCGGTTGGCGGTTTCTCATGGCTCACGCTCCCCGTCAGATGCGCCGCCTTTCCAAGACCTTGCGACGCGCCCGCACTCGGCTCCGAACCTAGCAGCAAATGTGGCGAAAGCAGGATTGCTTGGCAAGCGCGGACGTGACGGCAAGGTTAGAGACTTTTCCGTCACGCGCTGGCAGGAAGCGGGGCGCGAGCAGACTTCGCATCCGCCCACGGCACCGGCGCATCACGTCAAAGCGGGCGCCACCCGCGCTTGGGGCGCGCGCGCCGCCGGCCATTCGAGCCAGGGTTAAGCAAAGGTTAGCGCGCCTTAGGGGCGGCCACAAGCTGTGGGGGGCGTGCGCGTGGCGCGTCGGCCCTGGCCCGCCCTCCTTTGGCTGCCCGCGCGCCTTTGCCCGGCCGCGTCCTTGGCTTAGGCCTCGTGGCGGCGCAGCACCAGCGAGGCGTTGGTGCCGCCGAAGCCAAACGAATTGGAAAGGGCCGTATCGATCCGGCGCCGTTGCGCCTTGTGCGGCACCAGGTTGACCGGTGTCGCCACCGAGGGGTGATCGAGATTGAGCGTGGGTGGGGCGACATGGTCGCGGATCGCCAGCACCGAGAAGATCGCCTCCACCGCGCCGGCGGCTCCCAACAGATGACCGATCGCCGACTTGGTGGAGGACATGGCGAGCGTGCCCGCCGCGTTGCCAAATAGGCGCTCGACGGCGGCGAGTTCGATTTCGTCGCCCATGGTCGAAGTGCCGTGTGCATTGATGTAGTGCACCTCGCTTGGCCCGATGCCGGCGCGCTGCAGGGCCATTCGCATCGAGCGGTAGGCGCCGTCGCCATCCTCCGACGGGGCCGTAATATGGTAGGCGTCACCCGACAGACCGTAGCCCACGACTTCGGCATAGATGCGCGCGCCGCGCGCCTTGGCGTGCTCGAGCTCTTCCAGCACCACGATCCCGGCGCCCTCGCCCATGATGAAGCCGTCGCGATCCTTGTCGTAGGGACGCGAGGCCTTCTGCGGCTGATCGTTGAAGGTGGTGCACAGCGCCCGGCAGGCGGCGAAGCCGGCGATCGCCAAGCGGCAGATCGGGCTCTCGGCGCCGCCCGCGACCATGACGTCGGCATCATCGAGTGCGATCAGCCGGGCGGCATCGCCGATCGCATGCGCGCCGGTCGAACAGGCCGTGACCACGGCATGGTTGGGTCCCTTGAGCCCATGTTTGATCGACACGTAGCCCGAGGCCAAATTGATGAGGCGCCCTGGAATAAAGAAGGGACTGACGCGCCGCGGCCCCTTCTCCTTGAGGAGAATGGAGGTCTCCGCGATGCCGTTGAGGCCGCCGATGCCGGCTCCGATCAAAACGCCGGTGCGTTCCTGCTTCTGGGTGCTGTCGGCCCGCCACCGCGCATCCTCGAGCGCTTGGGTGGCGGCGGCCATGCCGAAGATAATAAAGTCGTCGACCTTGCGCTGCTCTTTTGGCTCCATCCAGTCGTCGGGATTAAACTTGCCTTCCGACAGGGGGCCGCGCGGAATGAAACACGCGACCTGGCAGCTGAGGTCGCTGACGTCGAACTCCTCGACCCTGCGCGCTCCGCTCTCGCCGGCAATCAGGCGCCGCCAACTCGCCTCGACGCCACAGCCAAGCGGCGTCACCAAGCCAAGCCCGGTGATGACTACGCGGCGGGGCATTCGCATGCTGGACATCGTCGGAGTTTCGGCGGGGCTCTTGGGTCGCGGCGCGGGGCCTCATCAAGGCAACACCGGGCGCCCGCTGACAAAAGCTTAAGCCGCGCTCGCGTGCTTCTCGAGGAATTTCACGGCGTCGCCGACGGTCTGGATCTGCTCGGCGGCGTCATCGGGAATCTCGCAGCCGAATTCCTCCTCGAAGGCCATCACCAGCTCGACCGTGTCGAGGCTGTCGGCACCCAGATCATCAATAAAGCTCGCGCTGTCGGTGACCTTGTCGGCCTCGACCCCGAGGTGCTCCACCACGATTTTCTTCACGCGCGCTGCGACGTCGCTCATTGCTCTATCCCTTGGCTCTTGCTGATCCACGCTGTTGCCGTGTGCCAAAAATCGGGCCTGGTCAAGCCCACGCCCGATACTGCGCCATGGCTCGAGCAGATTCGCGGCCCGACAGCAGACATTTCCCGAGTTGAACGCCTAAATCAGCGGGCTCGTTAACACACTTCATTGGCCTTGACCAGCATTCCTCAGGCGCATCCCAGGGTCAATAATCGCTGGTAAAATCGCCGTCAAACCATGACCAACCCACCGTTCACGTTGAGGGTGGCACCGGTTATGTAGCCGGCCTCCTGCGAGGCAAGGTAGACGGCGGCAGTGGCCACGTCGTCGGGGGTGCCGAACTTCTGGGCCGGGATGGCCTCCTTAATGCTGGCGGTCTGCTTCTCGGTGAGGGCGTCGGTCATGGGGGTCATGATGAAACCCGGGGCAATGCAGTTGACCGTAATTCCGCGCGAGGCCACCTCGCGTGCCAGCGACTTCGACATGCCGATCATGCCGGCCTTGGCGGCGGCGTAGTTGCCCTGGCCGGGATTGCCGATGATGCCGCTGACGGAGGAAATGTTGATGATGCGCCCATAGCCGGTTTTGGCGCGCATCATGGCCCGCGCGGCCGCCCGCATCAGCATGAAGGTCGAGGTCAGGTTGACGGCGATCACCTCGTCCCACTGCTCGTCCTTCATCACCATGAATAGGTTGTCCTTGGTGAGGCCGGCATTATTAACCAAGATGTCCAGCCGGCCGAGCTTGTTGATCGCCGCATCGATGAGCTTGCCCACCTCGTCCCTGCGGCCAAGATCGCAGGGACAGACCACCGCGCGGCTGCCGAGCTCGCCGGCGAGCGCCTCGAGCCGATCGAGCTGGCGCCCGGAGAGGGCCACGTTTGCCCCCTGCGTGTGCAAGGCCCTGGCGATGGCGCCACCGATACCGCCCGTCGCACCCGTGATGAGCGCCGTTTTGTCCGTCAGTTCGAACATGAATTTTTCCTATCTCAGCAGGGCCGGCAGCGCCGCCTCGATGTCGGCCGGGGCGCCGATCGATTGGGCGTTGAGGCCGGGCACAATCCGTTTGGCTAGCCCCGAAAGCACCTTGCCGGTGCCGATCTCGTAGACATCGCTGACGCCGGCCGCCGCCATGGCGGTGACGCTCTCACGCCAGCGCACCGTGGCGGTAACCTGCTCCACCAGGCGCGCCCTGATGTCGGCTGGATCGCTGATCGGAGCCGCCGAGACGTTGGCCACCAGCGGCACCAGCGGCGACTTGATGTCGACGCCCGCCAGCGCTTGTGCCATCACCTCGGCTGCCGGTTGCATCAAAGCGCAATGGAAGGGGGCGCTGACGTTCAGGGGCAGAAAGCGGCGCACGCCGTGCGCCTTGGCCAGGCCACCCGCCCGCTCGATCGCGCTTCTGGCGCCCGAGATCACGGCCTGGGTTGGTTCATTGTCGTTGGCGAGTTGGCAGGTCTCGCCTTGCGCCGCTTCGGCCGCCAGCTTTTCGGCCACCTCCTTGCCGACCCCCAGCAGCGCCGCCATCGCCCCCTGCCCCACCGGCACGGCGCTCTGCATGGCCTTGCCGCGCACTTTCAAAAGCCGAGCGGCATCGGTGAGGCTCAGGGCCCCGGCGGCCGCCAGGGCCGAGTACTCCCCCAGCGAATGACCGGCGACGAACTTGACGCGATCGGCGAGGCGAAACCCCATTTCGGCCTCCAGCACGCGCAGCACGGCGAGCGAGGCCGCCATCAGGGCGGGCTGGGCATTTTCCGTCAGCGTCAGTTCCTCGAGAGGCCCGGAAAACATCAGTTCGGAGAGCTTTTGGTTGAGCGCGGCGTCGACCTCGGCAAAGACGGCGCGGGCCGCCGCATAGGTCTTGGCCAACTCGGCACCCATGCCGACGGCTTGACTGCCCTGGCCGGGGAAAAGGAATGCAATAGCCATGCCCGTTTTTTTTAAGCTCCCTGCTGTCGGGGCGGGCTTCACCACACTCCCAACCCGGCGTCAAGCTTGCAACCCGGCCTCACGCTTGCCCGCCGTCGAGTTGCCCCCAAGTTGCCCTCAAGTCCCCACCCTTGCCGCGGATGCAAATTGCGCTATAAGAGCGCCACACCCCGCTCCGGTCGGAGGCTGAAGGGGAGGCCGTCGTCAGACGGCAGGGCCTTGGCCCGCCTCCCTGTGTCTTCGCTCTTTCGGGTCCTTTGGGCCTTTCCGCGCCGTTTCGGCGTGCCGGCCTAAAAGGGGCTATGCGCCGGAGGGGGACAACGAATAGGGCAACGGAAGGGCCAATCATGCCGCTTTACGAGCACGTTTTCCTGGCGCGCCAGGACATTTCCCAGGCGCAAGTCGAAGCGCTGACCAAAGAATATAGCCAGGTCATCGAAGAGGGCGGAGGCAAGGTCGGCAAGACCGAATACTGGGGCCTCAAGACCATCGCCTTCAAGATTAAGAAGAACCGCAAGGCGCACTACTCGCTGATGAACATCAATGCGCCGCCGGCAGCCGTCGCCGAAATGGAGCGGCGCATGGGGCTGTCGACCGACGTCATTCGCTTCATGACCGTGCGCGTCGGCGAGCACGAGAGCGAGCCCTCCGTGCAGATGCGCAAGGGCGATCGCGACGATCGCCGTGACGGCGACCGCGGCGGTTTCCGCGGCGATCGCGGCGGCTTCCGCGGCGGCGATCGCGGCGGCTTTCGTGGTGGCGGTTTTCGCGGCGGTGGCGGTGGTGGCTTCCGGCGCGAGAGCGGCGATGGGGAGCGGCCGCGCAGCCCGCGCCCGCCCCGCGATGAGGCCGAAACGCCGACCGCTGAGGAGCAATCATGAGCGAAGTCACCACCATTCCGGCCCGGCGCCCGTTTCACCGGCGGCGCAAAACCTGCCCCTTCTCGGGCGATAACGCGCCCAAGATCGATTACAAAGACATGCGCCTGCTCGGTCGCTATGTGTCCGAGCGGGGCAAGATCGTGCCGAGCCGCATCACGGCGGTGTCGGCCAAGAAGCAGCGCGAGCTGGCCAAGGCCATCAAGCGCGCCCGCTTCATTGGACTGCTGCCTTACCTGATCAAGTGAGCGGGTCGCCGGGGCACTCCCGGCGCCCTTGACGTTGGCCAATGGTTGGGACGCTGCAGGCGTCTCTAACCGCTGCGGCGGGACAGCTGTTACACATGCCGATCGGTTTGCTGACGGGTGTCGGCTCGGGCCTTGCCTCCGCGCTGTTGTTTTATTCGGCGACGCGGGGCTCGCCGTTCCTCAGTTCGGTTTTGCTGCTGCTGACGCCGCTGCCCTCGCTGATCGCCGGCTTTGGCTGGGGCTGGCTGTCGGCGCTGATCGGCGGGGTTGCCGCCGCCGCGGCGATGCTGCTGATTGCCAGCCTGCCGTTTGCGATCGGCTATTTTTTGGTGCTGGGCGGGCCGTCGGCGCTGTCGGCGTACCTTGCCTATCTCAATCGCTCCGATCCCGCCGGCTCAGGCGCCATCCAGTGGTATCCGCCCGGTCGCCTGCTCGCCGCCCTCAGCCTCTACGGTGGCGCCCTGCCAATCCTGGTGCTGCCCCTCATCGGCGGCAGCTATGAGGGGTTGCGCGAGCCGATGGGCGACTACTTCCGAAGCTTTTCGGCGCGGACCGCGAGCGACCTCAACATGCCGCCCCTGAGCGAGGCGCAGATCGAAAGCGTGACCGAGTTCTTGCTCGCCGTGCTGCCGGCGGCGCTTTCCGCCTACTGGCTCAGCATTTTCGCCATCAATCTTTACCTTGCCGGCCGCATCGCCCGCGCCTCGGACCGGCTCGGGCGCGATTGGCCGGATTTGGCAGCGCTGGCCTACCCGACCGGCTTCCCGCTCCTTGCCGTGGCCGCCTTTGCGGCGTCCTTTGCGCCGGGCCTGCTCGGGGTCGTCGGCACCAGCTTCAGTGGCGCCCTGCTGGTGGCCTACCTGATGGCCGGCCTCGCCCTCATGCACTTCCTCGCCCGCGGCCGCGCGCGCTGGCTCTTGTGGCTGGTCTACGGCGCGCTTTTGCTGCTTGGTCCCTACGCCGCCCTGGCGCTGACCTTGGCCGGCCTCGTTGAACCCGTCATCAATCTCAAACGGCGGCTCGGCGCGCCGCCGCCAACGCCGCCGACTTGAACCGCTTGCAACCGACGCTTGCGAAACCGGAGAAAACAGTATGCAGGTCATTCTTCTTGAGCGCATCGGCCGACTGGGCCAGATGGGCGACGTCGTTAATGTCAAGGATGGGTATGCGCGCAACTTCCTGCTGCCGCAGAAGAAGGCCTTGCGCGCCACGCAGGAAAACCTGGCACGCTTCGAAAAGGACCGCGCCCAACTCGAAGCCCGCGACCTTGAGCTTAAAAAAGAGGCCGAGGCCGTGGCGGGCAAGCTCGCCGGCCAGAGTTTCCTCGCCGTCCGCCAGGCCGGCGACACCGGTCAGCTCTATGGCTCGGTGACCACACGCGACATCGCCGAGGTGGTAACGAGCGGCGGCTTTACCATCGATCGACGGCAGATTGTCCTGGATCGGCCGATCAAAACGCTCGGCCTGCACCACACCCGCATTGCGCTGCACCCCGAGGTGATTGTTCAGATCACGCTCAATGTGGCCCGCTCCGAGGACGAGGCGGAGCGGCAGGCGCGCGGCGAAGACGTCACCGTTATCAAGGAGGAGGGGGTCGAGATCGAGACCTTCAATGCCGAGGCGCTGTTCGAGGAGGAAGCCCTGGCAAATCAGCGCGACGAGGAACCCAAAGCGCCGGGCGGGGTTGAGTAGCCGCGCCTGATCAGTTGCCGTCCGGCGGGCACGCGGCAGGACGGGCGGGTATGAGTTGTGCTGCGAACTAACCGCCAAGGGTAAGCTTGGCGGTGACATCGCGCACGGCTTTCGTATAATGCCAGACCACCAGGACCTTGAGGCCGACGGGAGGAACGGTCGAGGACCGCATACGGCAGCGTGCGTCATGTTGATGTTGCTCAATGTCATGTTGCGCCGCATCGTCCGGCGCGGCGATTTGACCTTCATTGATGCCGATGGCTTGTCGCATCACTACGGCGACGGAGCCGGGCGGCCGGTCGCCGTGCGCGTCAAGGAGCGCCGCGTCGAGTGGCATTTGGTGATCGATCCGCAGTTGGCCTTGGGCGAAAGCTACATGCGCGGTGCGCTGCGCATGGAGCGCGGCAGCATCTATGATCTGCTCGAGCTGCTCTTGAGCAACATCCAGGCCAATCCGGTACCCGTCTGGGCGCGCGGTCTCGACGTCGTGCGCTACCTGATCCGGCGGGCCGCGCAGTTCAATCCCGCGGGCAGGGCGCGGCGCAATGTGGCGCACCATTACGATATCGACGGCGCCATCTATGACCTCTTTCTCGACAGCGACCGGCAGTATTCTTGTGCCTATTTCACGCCCGGCGCCGATCTGGAGGAGGCCCAGTTGGCCAAAAAGCGCCACCTGGCGGCCAAGCTCGCCATCGAGCCGGGCCAGCGCCTATTGGATATCGGCTCGGGCTGGGGGGGGCTCGGGCTCTATCTGGCCAAGGCCGCGGGCTGCGAGGTGACGGGCGTGACGCTGTCGACCCAGCAGCACGAGATCTCCAACGAGCGGGCGGCCAGGGAGGGGCTCAGCCGATCGGTGCGGTTCGAGTTCATGGACTATCGCAAGGTGGTGGGACGCTTCGATCGCATCGTCTCGGTGGGCATGTTCGAGCACGTCGGCGTCTCCCATTACGGCACCTACTTCAGGAAAGTGCGCGACCTCTTGAGCGAGAACGGCGTCGCCCTCATCCACACCATCGGCCGGTCCGAGCCCCCCACCGTCACCAACCCGTTCATCGCCAAGTACATCTTCCCGGGCGGCTACATTCCCGCCCTATCGGAGGTGGTTGCGGCGATCGAACGTTCCGGCCTCATCATCACCGACATCGAGGTGCTGCGCCTGCACTACGCGGAAACCTTACGCGCCTGGCGCGAGCGGTTTCTTGTCAACTGGGACAAGGCGGCGGCCACCCTCGATGAAAAGTTCTGCCGCATGTGGGAATTCTATCTCGCCGGCTCGGAGACGGCCTTCCGCTACCAGGGATTGGTGGTGTTCCAGCTGCAGCTCGCCAAACGCGTGGCCACGCTGCCGATCACGCGCGACTACATCTGGGACGACGAGCAGCGCCTGCTGGCGCAAGATGCCATCGATCGCCGTCCGCGCCTGGCGGGGGAATAGGGCCGCGGCCCACAAGCGATTCGACACCCAAGCAGATTCTAGCCCCGGTGTGCAAAACAGGGATGGTCATGCTTGACAGGCGGGGTCCACCCCTAGCGCTGCCATCGGAATCGGCTAATGCCTCGGCGCATGAGCCAATCCCCCCAGCGCACCTTGCTGGCGCCCGCCCCCATGGCGCCGACCGGCGAGGCGCTGCCCTTCCGCAGCGCCCCGCACAATCTCGAAGCCGAGCAGGCCCTGCTCGGGGCCATTCTGATCAACAACGAAGCGCACGACCGCGTCTCGCACTTTCTTGAACCTCACCACTTCTACGATCCGCTGCATCAGCAGATCTTCGAGACCGCGGCCAAGTTGATCGCCTCGGGCAAGCAGGCGACGCCCATCACCTTGAAAACGTTTTTCGAACACGCCGAGCGTATCGATGCCAGCTTGACGGTGCCGCAATATCTCGGTCGCCTAGCCGCCAACGCCGCCAGCATCATTAACGCGCGCGACTACGCCCAGACCATCTATGACCTGGCCATTCGCCGCCACCTCATTCTGATCGGCGAGGACATGGTCAATGCGGCCTACGATAGCCCGGTCGATTTCCCGCCGCGCGAGCAGATCGAGGAGGCCGAGACCCGGCTTTTTTCGCTGGCCGAGACCGGCAAGTACGGCCAGGGCTTCCTCACTTTCAACAACGCCCTCGTCAGCGCCATCGAAATGGCCAACAACGCCTTTCAGCGCGACGGTGGGCTGTCGGGGATCGCCACCTGCTTGCGCGATCTCGACGGCAAGCTCGGCGGCCTGCAGCCCTCCGATCTCATCATTCTCGCCGGGCGCCCGTCGATGGGAAAGACGGCCCTTGCCACCAACATCGCCTTCAACGTGGCGCGGGCCCGCGCGCGGTCCCTGCTCGAGCGCGGCGATCTCGCGCCCGAGGATCAGGGCCACGACGGGGCCGTGGTCGGCTTCTTTTCGCTGGAAATGTCGGCCGAGCAGCTGGCCACCCGCATTTTGTCAGAGCAGGCCGGCATTCCCTCCGAGAAGATCCGGCGCGGCATGATCGACGAGGGCGAATTCAAACGCCTGGTGGAAGCCAGCCGCGAAATGTCCACCGTTCCCCTGTTCATCGACGAGACCGGCGGCATTTCCATTGCCCAGCTGGCGGCGCGCGCGCGCAAGCTCAAGCGTCAGCATGGCCTTGGCATGATCGTGGTCGACTATCTGCAGCTGCTCACCGGCTCGCAACGGCGCGCTTCGGAGGGGCGGGTACAGGAGGTCTCGGAGATCACCACCGGTCTCAAGGCGCTGGCCAAGGAGCTCAACGTGCCGATCGTGGCCCTGTCGCAGCTCTCGCGCGCGGTCGAAAACCGCGAGGACAAGCGCCCGCAGCTCGCGGACCTGCGCGAGTCCGGCTCCATCGAGCAGGATGCCGACGTCGTTATGTTCGTGTTTCGTGAAGAGTATTATGTTGAGCGCACCAAGCCGGCCGAGGGTACGCTCGAATTTCAGGATTGGATGGCCAAGATGCAGCTGGTGAGTGGCAAGGCGGAGGTGATCATCGGCAAGCAGCGACACGGCCCCGTGGGCACGGTTCAGCTACAGTTTGAGTCGAACGTCACGCGCTTTTCCGACTTGGCGCGTGAGGCCTACATGCCGGAGCGCTTCGGGTGAGCGTCGACCAAGCCGGCGCGCGCGCCCGCCCCCGCCCGGCGGTGCCGCCGACCGCGCGCGCCGTGCTCTCCGTCGACCTCGCGGCGCTGCGCGCCAATTGGGCCCGGCTCAATGAGGCCTCGGGCCGGGCCGAGTGCGCCGGCGTCATCAAGGCCGACGCCTATGGCCTGGGCCTGGCGCCGATCGCCAAGGCGCTCACCCGTGAGGGGTGCAAGACCTTCTTTGTCGCCACCATCGATGAGGGCCGCGCCGCGCGAGAAGTGCAGCCCGGAGCCACCATCTACGTGCTGGACGGGCTGTTGCCGGGGGCGGAGCCCAGCTATGCGGGCTTCGATCTGAGGCCCGTGCTTTCGAGCCTCGCCGAGGTGCGCGACTGGGCCGCCTACGGCCGGGCCCGCGGTCGCAAGCTGTCGGCCGCCGTGCACCTCGACACCGGCATGAACCGGCGTGGCATGCCGGAGGCGGAAATCGAGCGGCTCGCCGCCGAGCCGGGCCTGCTCGAGGCCTTCGACATGTGCCTGGTGATGAGCCATCTCGCCTGCGCCGACGAGCCGGACAATCCCATGAACGAGCGCCAGCGCCAGCGCTTCGATGTCCTGCGTGCCAAGCTGCCGCCGGCCCCCGCCAGCCTCGCCAATTCCGGCGGTACCTTCCTCGGGCCCGCCTTTCACTATGACCTGGTGCGTCCCGGCATTGCCCTTTTCGGTGGGCGAGCGCACGAGGGCAAGCCCAACCCGATGCGGACCGTGGTCAGCTTTGCCGCCAAGATCTTGCAGATTCGCGAACTGGAGCCGGGCTCGACCATCGGCTATGGCGCCACCTACCGGGTCCAACGGCCCTCGCGCATCGCCACCATCGGCTGCGGCTATGCCGACGGCTTCCTGCGCGCCTTGAGCGTCAAGACCGGTGAGGCGGGCCCGGTGGGGTTCATCGGCGATTATCCCGTGCCCATCGTTGGTCGCGTTTCCATGGATTTTACCACCGTCGACGTCACCGGTGCCCCCGCGGCCCTCGCCCGCCGCGGCGCCTGGGTCGAGGTGATGGGGGCCCGTGTCACGGTCGATGATCTCACCGACCGCGCCGGCACCATCGGCTATGAGCTTTTGACCCGGCTGGGGCAGCGCGTTGAGCGCGTCTACGAAGAGGCCTGAGCGCATGGCGCGCCCGCAGCGAAACGCCTACGTGTGCCAGAACTGCGGCGCCGCTTTCGCGCGCTGGGCCGGCAAATGTGCCGCCTGCAACGAGTGGAACAGCCTCGTCGAGGAGGCGGGCGCGGCCCCCCCGCCCGGCACCGGGCTCGGCGCGGCCCGCAAGGGTCGCGTGCTCGAATTGGAAAATCTGGCGGCACCCGATACGCCACCGATGCGGCGCTTGGCGAGCGCCAGCGCCGAATTCGACCGCGTCACGGGCGGCGGCATTGTGCCGGGGTCGGCGCTGCTGATCGGCGGCGAACCCGGTATCGGCAAATCAACCCTGTTGCTCGAGCTGGCCGCCAGGTTGGCGGCGCGCGGGCGCCGCGCGCTCTATTTCTCCGGCGAAGAGGCCGCCGCCCAGGTGCGGCTCAGGGCCGAACGCCTCGGCGTTGCGAACGCACCGCTGGCGCTCGCCTGCGACAGCAACCTTGCCAACATCCTGGCGACGCTGCACGAGGGTCCGGCCGCGGATCTCGTCATTATCGATTCGATCCAAACGCTCTGGGTCGATGGCTTGGAGGCTGCCCCCGGCACCGTCGCCCAGGTGCGCGCGGCCGCCCACGCGCTCGTGCGCTTCGCCAAGCTGAGCGGCAGCGCCGTCATCCTGGTCGGGCACGTCACCAAGGATGGCCAGATCGCCGGGCCCAAGCTGGTCGAGCACATGGTCGACACGGTGCTCTATTTCGAGGGCGATCGTGGCCACCCCTACCGCATCCTGCGCGCGACCAAGAACCGGTTCGGCGCCACCGACGAGATCGGCGTGTTCGAGATGGCGGGCGAAGGCTTGCGCGAAGTCGCCAACGCCTCCGAGCTCTTTCTTCCCGACCGCCAGGCGTCCGCGCCGGGCTCGGCCGTGTTCGCGGGCCTCGAGGGCACCCGCCCGATCCTGGTCGAAATGCAGGCGCTGGTGGTCCCCTCGGGACTTGGCACGCCGCGCCGGGCGGTCGTTGGCTGGGATGCCAACCGTCTGTCGATGCTGCTCGCCGTCCTCGACGCGCGCGCAGGGGTCAGCTTTTCCTCCCACGACGTCTATCTCAATGTGGCGGGAGGATTGAAGATCACCGAACCCGCCGCCGATGTTGCCGCCGCCGCCGCCCTGCTGTCCTCGATCGGCCAACTGGCGCTGGCGCCGGAGCGGGTGTTTTTCGGCGAAATCGCCCTGTCGGGGGCGGTGCGCGCCGTCCGGCATGCGCCCTTGCGGCTCAAGGAGGCGAGCAAGCTGGGCTTCAAGGCCGCCGTTCTGCCCGCTGCCGTGGAGGCCGGCGCCGACCACGACCCCCTGCAGCGCCTCCCCCTGACCCACGTGCGCGAGCTGCAGGAGGCGCTGGCCGCGCCCGCACCCCGCCCGGGCCGGCGCCCCGCCCGCGGGGCGGGCGAGGCCACCCCTGGGGCCGTGCGGCCGTGAACCAAATGGGATCGCGCGGGGGCGCCGCGGATCGCCTTCGCGTTGTGCTCACCCAGCATCACCCGGGCGCGCCGAACCCGGCTATATTGTGTTCGCCAACAAGCTGCCCTAGAGCCTATGCGTCGGACGGCGGCACGGGGAGGGGCGGGCGCGGCGCGCGCTGCGCGGCCCGAGCCTGGCACCGGGAGCGGACTTTGACCTGCGCGGCGTGGACAAGAGCACGGTCTGGGGCCCCCGTCGGGTGCCGCCCATGGCCTGTGGCTCGGCGACCCCGCCGAGCTTGGCATGGCCCGCGTGTGCGTTTTTTAAGCGGCAAGCGCGTGGCTGAGGATCCTCGATCATGAGCGGAGTGGGACCCTTCACCAATCTTGACCTGGCGGTGATCGCCATCGTCGTCCTGTCGGGGCTCGTGGCAATGTATCGCGGCTTGACGCGGGAGGTCCTCTCGATCCTGTCCTGGGCCGCCGCCGCCGGGGCGGTTTTCTATTTCATCCGCTACCACAAGGACATTGCCGAGGAAGTCGCCAAGCAGTTCGCCAATCCCGTGCAGACCTCCTACGTCTACGTGGCCCAGGTGGCGATCGGCGGCCTGATTTTCCTGGTTGTCCTGATCATCGTTCATCTGATCACGGCGCGCATTTCCGATTCGGTGCTCGACAGTCGCGTCGGTGCGATCGATCGCATTCTTGGCTTGGCCTTTGGCATGGCGCGCGGCTTTGTCCTGATCGTCATTCCCTACATGTTCGCCGTCTCCTTCGTCTGCAAGGACAACCCGGCGCGCTCCTCCGCGCAGGGCTGTCGGCCGGGCGAGCTGCCGGGTTGGGTCGAAAACGCCCAGTCCCTGCCCCTCATCAACCAGACCAGCGGCACCCTGTTTTCGCTGCTGTCGCGCTATGCCCCCTCGGTGCCGCTGGGGACCGGGGAGCAACGCCAAGGCCGCTTGCGGCTCGATCATAACAGCCCCACCGCCGCGCCCAGTAGCAACTCAGGTTGACTTGCCCTATATCCAGCTCGCCTGAGGTTGTCGCGGCAGATTCGGGATGAGTGGGCTTGGCCGTACGCCGGACTTTCCACGTCACGAGGCTCTCCATGCAAGGTTCGCCCTCACACGCTGAAACCGCGGCGGCCGTGCCGCGCGCGCAAGACGACCGCCTGCGCGAGGAGTGCGGTGTCTTCGGCGTGTTCGGCAACGAGGATGCCGCGGCGTTAACCGCGCTCGGGCTGCATGCCCTCCAGCACCGCGGCCAGGAGGCCGCCGGCATCGTCACCTACGATGGCACGCACTTCCACTCCGAGCGCCGGCTCGGGCTGGTCGGCGACAATTTCAACAAGGTCGACGTGATCGCCCGCCTCAAGGGCCACATCGCGCTCGGCCACAACCGCTATTCCACCACCGGCGACACCATTCTGCGCAACGTGCAGCCCCTGTTCGCCGATCTCGACACCGGTGGATTTGCCGTTGCCCATAACGGCAACCTCACCAATGCGCTCACGCTAAGGCGCGAGCTGATTTCGAGCGGGGCCATCTGCCAATCCACCTCCGATACCGAGATCATCTTGCACCTGATGGCGCGCTCGCAGCGCCGGCGTGTCATCGAGCGTTTTGTGGAGGCGCTGCGCCAGATTGAGGGCGCCTATGCACTCGTCTGTCTCACCAACGACATGCTGATCGGCGCGCGCGATCCCATCGGCATCCGCCCGCTCGTGCTCGGCCGCCTCGGCGGCGGCTATGTCCTGGCCTCGGAGACCTGCGCCCTCGACATGGTCGGGGCCGAGTTCGTACGCGAGATCGAGAACGGGGAAATCGTCACCATCACCGCCGACGGCGTCGAAAGCCATCGACCGTTCCCCAAACGCCCGGCCCGGCCCTGCATCTTTGAATACATCTATTTCGCCCGCCCCGATTCGATCGTTGGCGGGCGCAATGTTTACGACCTGCGCAAGCACATGGGCGTCGAGCTCGCCCGTGAGGCCCCCGCCGATGCCGACGTCATCATTCCCATTCCCGACTCCGGTGTGCCCGCCGCCATCGGCTATGCCCAAGCCAGCGGCATTCCCTTCGAGCTCGGCATCATCCGCAATCACTACGTCGGGCGCACGTTCATCGAACCCGAACAGCGCATCCGCCAGCTGGGCGTCAAGCTCAAGCATTCCGCCAATGCCAGCGCGGTGCGCGGCAACCGCATCGTCTTGATCGACGACAGCGTCGTGCGCGGCACCACCTCCAAGAAACTGGTGCAGATGATGTTCGAAGCGGGCGCCCGCGAGGTGCATCTGCGCGTCTCGAGCCCACCCATCACCCACCCCGATTTCTATGGCATCGACACGCCGCGCCCCACCGAGCTGTTGGCGGCCAACATGAGCATCGAGGAGATGCGCGCCTTCACGGGTTGTACCAGCCTGGCTTTTCTGTCGGTTACCGGCATTTATCGGGCGCTGGGTGTCGAGCGGCGCGATGCGCGCGCGCCGCAGTTCACCGATCACTGCTTCACCGGTGACTATCCCACCGAACTCACCGACCAGAATGGCGAGGCGCATATCAGCCAGCTCTCCTTCCTGGCCGAGGTGCGCTGAGGCCTCGCGCCGGCCGCGGCCGGCCGCCTAAGCCCAAGACGGTCGTGTTGCGAACCGAGCGGGATGCTGCCGCGCGCGCCGCGCCGCGGGCGCCGCGCCTGGGGGCAGCGGGGCACGCGCCCGCGCGCCGCTGCGAGCGTGCGAGCCCTCTGCCGCCAGGCTCGTTCGCTTTGGCGCCGCCGCTGGCGCCAGGCTTGCCATCGCCCTTAGATCCCCGCTATCACGCCCTGGGCGAGGGCAAGTCTTAAGGGAAGGCCATGACAGCAGCGAGGGTAGCGGCGGTGCCGGCCGGGGATGAGGCGGGTCTCGCCGGCAAGGTTGCCATCGTCGCCGGCGGTGGCGCTGCCGGCGACGGCATCGGTAACGGCCGCGCGGCGGCGATCCTGCTCGCGCGCGCCGGCGTCAACGTCTTCATCGTCGATCGCGACCTCGCTCTCGCCGAGCGCAGCGTTGCCATGATTGCCGGCGAAGGCGGCAGCGCCGTCGCGCACGCCGCCGACCTGACGCTGGAGGGGCAATGCCGCGCCATGGTGGCGGCCTGCGTCGAGCGCTTCGGCCGCCTCGATTTTCTCGACAACAACGTCGGCATCGGCAGCCGCGGTTCGGTGGTGGAGGAGACACCGGAGAGCTGGCGGCGCGTCATGCAGGTCAACGTCGAGGCGATGTTTCTCACCTCCAAGTATGCCATCCCCGCCATGATCGAGACCGCCGGCAAGGGCGCCATCGTCAACATCTCCTCGATCTCGGCACTGCGGCCGCGCGGCCTCACGGCCTATACGGCCTCGAAGGGCGCCGTGATCGCGCTTACCCGCGCCATGGCCATCGACCACGCTAACGAGGGCATCCGCGTCAACTGCGTGGCGCCCGGCCCGGTCTACACACCCATGGTCTACGCGGGCGGCATGAGCGCCGCCGCCCGCGAGCAGCGCCGTAAAGCCTCTGCGCTCGGCCTCGAGGGCACGGGCTGGGATATCGGCCACGCCGTGCGCTTCCTGTTGTCCGATCACGCGCGCTACATCACCGGCCAAACCTTGGTGGTGGATGGAGGCACGTCCTTGCAGGCCCCCGCCCGTGACAGCAAAACGCATTGAAGCTTGAAGTTTGGGAGTGACGCCAATGGCCCGCGTGCCCTATTTGCAAAAGAGCGAGCTTGCCGCCGAGCATCAGGATTTGCTTGCGCGCAACATCACCCTGTTCCAGGCGCTGGTGAATAGCCCCAATGCCGCGCGCGCCTTCAGTGGTCTTGGCCAGTTCATTCGCTTCAAGAGCCGGCTCGACCCGCGTCTGCGCGAACTTGCCATCCTGCAGGTGGGCTATCTGGCGCGCCAGCCCTACGAGTGGTCGCACCACGTCAAAATCGGCCGCGACTTCGGCGTCAGCGACGCCGATATTCGCGGCCTGATCGCCGAGACCGAGGGCGAGCCGAACGATCTTGATCCGCTCGCCAAGGCGGTCTTGCGCGCGGCCCGCGAGATGACCGTCGAGCTGGCGATTTCGGAGGCCACCTATGCCGAGTTGCAAAAGAGCCTCGACAACGAACGGCTGGTCGACCTCACCATCACCATTGGCTTTTACAATGCCGTCGTGCGCGTCCTCAACACGCTCAAGATCGACGTCGAGGACGCCTACCAGGGCTACCTTGAGGAATTCCCCTTGCCCGCGGCCGGGGCCAAATCCTGATGTCCGCTCCCGCACCTGATCCCGCCGTTCCCGCCTCCGATCCCACGGCAAACCCCAGCCAAGCGCCGGCGCGCCCCGCCGCCACCGTCGTCATCCTGCGCGATGGTGGCCTGGGCCCCGAGGCCTTCATGGTGGTGCGCCACCGTGCCATCGATTTTGCCGGCGGCGCCCTGGTTTTTCCCGGTGGCAAGGTCGACCCGGGCGATGCCGACCCGGGCTGGGGCGCACTCGCCCCCGTTGCGGCCGCCCCGCCGGCGCGCTCCCTCTACGTCGCCGCCGCCCGCGAAAGCTTCGAGGAAGCGGGACTGATGCTGGCGCGTCGCCAGGGCGCGCCGGGCCTGCTGTCGGCGGCCGAGACGCACGAGCTCGTCGATCGGCACCGCGCCAACCTGATCGCCGGCAAGATTTCCTTTCTCGACCTCGTGCGCCGCGAACGCTTGCAACTGGCGACCGATCTCATGGTGCCGTTCGCGCACTGGATCACGCCGGAGGCTGTGCCGAAGCGCTTCGACACGCATTTCCTGCTGGTCGCCGCGCCGGTCGATCAGCTGGGCGCCCATGATGGCGGCGAATCCATCGAGGGCTTGTGGATCTCCCCGCAGCAGGCCTTGGCCGAGGCCGAGGCCGGTCAGCGCACCCTGGTGTTTGCCACGCAAATGAACCTGGCAAAGTTGGCGCGCCACGCCAGCGTCGCGGCGGCGATTGCGGTGGCGCGCGCAAGCCCTGTCGTCACGGTGACCCCGCAGGTGGAGCGGCTCTCCGGCGGCCGCCGCCGGCTCAGAATTCCGGCGGAAGCTGGCTATGGCGTGAGCGAAATCGTCGTGACCGCGCCGCCGGCCATGCCGTCGAGCTGAGCCGACGCGCCTCGGCTCGGCTAATTGCCCTTCTTGGCGCTCTCGGCGACGATGTCGAGAAAGCCGATCGTCTCACGGTTGATGAACTCGACGTCGGGTGCAAAGGCACCACCCGCGGCGGCGTGTCCGGTTATCGCCGCCGGCCTGATGGTCACCACCTTGGCATTGCGGATGTGCTTTGCGGCCTCCTGCGGCTCCCATTCCGGATTGAGCAGGTCCTTGCTGCCGAGCAGGAGCAGCGTCTTGGCCTTGATGCTCTGCAGCGCCTTGGCGGTATCGCCGTTGAAGGGCTGCGTGGTGCCGACGTCGTGCCGCTCATAGGCCCAGGTCTGATAGATCCAATCGTTGGCATCGAAGGCCTTGATTAGGCTGGTTTCGGTTTGCTGCAACCAGGGCAGGACCTCGAGCTGGTTGTTGGGGAACTGGTCGCGATTGATCTCCGGCGTGCGCGCCGCCAACAGCAGAATGTCGCGCCACAAGCGAATGCCGCGCTCCGGCGGGCTGGTATAGTTGCCCTCCTGCCAGGCCGGATCCAGCATGATCGCCTTGCGCGAGGCCTCGAGCACCGTCACCGTCCAGGCCGGCGTTTTTGCCAGCGGTACCAGCGCCACCAGGCCATCCATGAACTCCGGATGCGACACCCCCCATTGCAGGGTTTGCATGCCACCCATGGATGGTCCGACCACGGCCAAGACGTGGGTGAGGCCGAGATGCTCGGTGAGCAAGCGGTGCTGCGAGGCCACCATGTCGCGGATCGCGAACTTGGGGAACTGCAGGCGCGGCTGGGCGCGGCTGTTGCTCGGCGACGTGGTCAGGCCGTTGCCGATCGCATCGGTACAGATGATGAAATACCGGTCGGGATCGAGCGCCTTGCCCGGGCCGATCATGAAGTCCAAACGATGGTGATTGCCGCTGATGGCGGTGACCATCAGAATGGCGTTGGTTTTGTTGGCGTTGAGCTTGCCATGCGTCACATAGGAAATGGCAAAGTCCCTGATCACCTCGCCGCTTTCCAACGTGAAGTCGCCCGTGCTGTAGAGCTGGTGCGGCGCCTGCTCGGGTGAATGCGCCAGGGACGGCGTGGCCAATAGCAGCATTAAAGTTAACGTGCCGCGCAGCGTCCAAGCCATGGCAATAACTCCCAAGCTACGGCGATGGGCCACGACGATTAACGCATCCGCGCCGGGCTTTGTCAAAAACGACGGGCGCCGGCGTCACCCTAAATGTTGACTCTGGTGGTCAACAATAGCTAGTCTGGCGCATCCGCCCGTCGCTGGTGGCAGGCGGCCACAACAGGCGATACCCCAATGTCCGACAGCGCTCGAGCGATCGCCGTGCAGGCGCTCACCCATTGCGACGTTTGCTGTTCGGGGCGGCACGTCGAAATCGGCTTTACGGATCACGCCGGCAAACCGGGCGTCATCTATCTGCCGCACGAGAGCCTGAGCGCGCTGCTGGCAACCTTGACGGCGGCGGTCGAGGAGGCGAGCGAACGGCGCACCGGTACGGCCGGCGTGCAGCTCGTGCACCCCTTGGTCGACTGGGGCCTTGATCGCAACGGCGATGATCAATCGATCGTTCTGACGCTGAGGGCGCCGGGTGGTTTCGACGTGTCCTTTCGGGCCGCGGCCCCGCTGGCCTCCGCGCTGAGCGAAGCGCTCAAGAGTTCGCCCCAGACTGTGAGCGCCGCGGCCAAGCCGGCTGCGCTCGCCCGCCTGCGCCACTAGCTCAGTTGGCCTTGACCCCCGCTGCCCGGATCACGGCCCCCCATTTGGCGACTTCCAACTCCAGCTGCGCCTTCAAGGCGGCGGGCGTGGCGAGGTCCTGTGCCACCGGCACCGTCGCCAGTCCGGCCATGCGCTCGATCACCACCGCTTCTTGCAAGGCTGCCTGCAGCGCCGCCGTCAGCTTCTCCACCTCGTCCCTGCCGAGACCCTTGGGTCCCCAGAGCGCGTGCCAGGCCGAAACCTCAAAACCCCTGACCCCCGCCTCCTCAAGCGTGGGCAGCTCGGCCAGCAAGGGTATGCGCGTTTTGGTGGTGGCGGCGAAGCCGGTGATGGTGCCGGCCCTGATTTGGTTGGCCGTGCCGGTGGTCTGATCGCACATCACGTCGAATTGGCCGCCCACTAGGTCATTCATGGCGGGGCCGGTGCCGCGGTAGACGACGGCATGCATTTTGATATCGAGCGCGCTCATCAACAGCAATCCGCACAGGTGCGCCGCCGATCCGATGCCCGCGTGTGCGTAGGTCACCTGGTCCTGCTTTTCCCTGAGCCATGCCATCAGCTCGCCGATGTCCTTGGCGGCCAGGGACTTCTTGCCGACGATCGTCATCGGCACGTCGGTGATGCGTCCGATTGGATCGAAATCGCTGAACACGTCGTAGCGCAGGTTGTCGTAGAGCGCCGGCGCGGTCGATTGGCCGATGTGCCAAACCAGCAGCGTGTGGCCATCGCCGGCGGCCTTTGCCACCCGGCCGACGCCGATGGTGCCCCCCGCGCCGCCGACGTTTTCCACCACGATCTGCTGGCCCAGCCTCCGGCCCATGGGCTCGGCGATCAGCCGGGCCACCGTGTCGGTGGGGCCGCCGGCCGCCGCCGGCACCACAATGCTGATCGGCCGCGTCGGGAAGGCCTGCTGCGCCTCGCTCCCCGTTGCCGTCGCCGCCAGCACCGCCAGCACCGCGGCCAAGCCCCTGCCCCGCGGCCGACCGCCGAGCCTGGCTGCGAGTTTGGCCAACATCCAACCCTGGCCTGGCCTGTGGTTCTCCCTCAAAAAAAGCGGCCAAAGGATAGCCAAGCCGGCAAGCGCTGACCACGGAAAGCTCACCCTCCCGGCGCCGATGCCGCGCTTAGGCCCGCGCCCGACTTGGGGTGGCTCAAAGGTTGTCGCCCGTCAGCGCTTCGCAAACCGCCGTCGTCACGGCCCGCGTGGTGGCGGTGCCGCCGAGGTCGGGCGTATGCAGCCTCGGTTCGGCCGTGACCCGCTCGATCGCCCGCATCAGCCGGGCCGCCGCCGCCCTTTCGCCGAGATGCTCCAGCATCAACACCCCGGTCCAGAAGGTGCCGATCGGATTGGCGATCCCCTTGCCTACGATGTCGAAGGCCGAGCCATGGATCGGCTCGAACATCGAAGGAAAGGTGCGTTCGGGATTGAGGTTGGCGGTGGGGGCGATACCGAGCGAGCCCGCCAGCGCCGCCGCCAAGTCCGATAGGATATCGGCGTGCAAGTTGGTGGCCACCACCGTGTCGAGGCTTTCCGGCTTCAAGGTCATGCGCACGGTCATGGCATCGACCAGCATCTTGTCCCAGGTCACGTCCGGGAACTCGCGTGCCACCTCGAGCGCGATTTCGTCCCAAAGCACCATGCCGTGGCGCTGGGCGTTGGATTTGGTGACCACGGTGAGCAGCTTGCGCGGCCGCGAGCGCGCCAAGGCGAAGGCGAAGCGCATGATGCGGGCGATGCCGGCGCGCGTGAACATCGACACATCCGTGGCCGCCTCCTCGGGCAAGCCACGATGCACGCGACCGCCGACGCCGGCATATTCGCCTTCGGAGTTCTCGCGCACGATCACCCAATCGAGCTCCGGACCCGCGACCCGGCGCAGCGGCGAGGTGATGCCGGGCAGGATCCGCGTCGGCCGGACGTTGGCGTATTGATCGAAGGGCTGGCAGATGGCCAGCCGCAAGCCCCACAGCGTGATATGGTCGGGCACATCGGGCGCACCCGCCGAACCAAACAGCAGCGCATCGTGGTTGCGGATGAGGTCGAGGCCGTTCGCCGGCATGAAGGCGCCGCTGTCTTTGTAGCGCTGCGATCCCCAGTCGAAATGCTCGAAGGCAAGCGCGAAGCCGCCATCCCGCTTGGCGCACGCCGAGAGAGCCTCGACGCCGGCGGCGATCACCTCGCCACCGATGCCGTCGCCCGGAATGGCGGCAATTCGATACTGGCGCATGGTGCCCCTCGCGACGGCGGCCGCGCTGATTTCGGCGGCTCCTTAGACGATTGCGCACTCTAGGCGGCGTGGGCGGGGCCTGTCACGCGCAGCTTTTGCCAACATGCGCATGGCCGCAACGGCGGCCGCTACATGCCCTTGGATCCGCGTCCAATGGCGGCAATGCCGGTGCGCGACACCTCCGTCAGACCCAGCTCCGTCATGATGGAGATGAATTGCTCGATCTTGGAGGTGCGTCCCGTGATTTCGAACACGAAATGCTCGGTGGACGCGTCGATGACGTTGGCGCGGAAGATTTCAGCCATGCGCAACGCCTCGATGCGCTTGTCGCCCTTGCCGGTGACCTTCACCAGCGCCAGCTCGCGTTCCAGCGGCTCGCCCAAGGCCGTGAGGTCGACGACGCGGTGCACATTCACCAGTCTTTCCAGCTGGCTCTTGATCTGCTCTAGCACCATGGCGGTGCCGGTGGTCACGACGGTGAAGCGGGAGAGGTGCTTGGCGTGCTCGGTCTCCGACACCGTCAGGCTCTCGATGTTGTAGCCGCGCCCGGAGAACAGGCCGGCGATGCGCGCGAGCACGCCCGGCTCGTTGTCGACCAGGATCGAGAGCGTGTGCGTCTCGGGTTTGTCGCTGCGCTCCTCCAGGAAGTAGGCGGAGCCGGGTTGGGTATTGGCCATCGTGGGTCGCCTTCAAGAACTCTGCCGGCGGCAGCTGCGATAAGCATCGACGCGCTCATGGAACGCGCGCGGCAAGGCCTCGATGTGGAGGCAGGTGCGGTGGCGGCGGCTTGCCGCGGTCGCCTACTAGACCAGCACCCTGCCTTCCTTGCCGATCGCCTTGTCGATCTCCTCTTCCGTCACCTCGTCGCCCAGCAGCATTTCGTGGTGCGCCTTGCCCGAGGGGATCATGGGGAAGCAGTTGGCGAGCGCTGCAACGCGGCAATCGAACAGCACCGGCTTGTCGTTCGGCGCCTTCAACATTGCCTTGATCGCATCGTCGAGCTCGCCGGGCTTCTCGCACCTGATGCCAATGCCGCCGTAGGCTTCGGCCAGCTTCACGAAATCGGGCATGGCGGCCGTGTAGCTCTCGGAGATGCGGTTGCCGTGCAGGAGCTGCTGCCACTGCCGCACCATGCCCATGTACTGATTGTTGAGGATGAAGACCTTGACCGGCAGCCGGTACTGCACCGCCGTCGACATCTCTTGCATGTTCATCAGGATCGAGGCGTCGCCGGCAATGTCGATGACGAGCGATTTGGGGTGGGCCAACTGCACGCCGATGGCGGCCGGCAGGCCGTAGCCCATGGTGCCCAGGCCGCCCGAGGTCATCCAGCGGTTCGGCTGCTCGAAGCGGAAGAACTGGGCCGCCCACATTTGATGTTGGCCGACCTCGGTGGTGATGTAGGTATCGCGATCCTTGCTGAGCTCATAGAGCCGCTGGATCGCATACTGGGGCATGATGAAGTCGTCGGAATTCTTGTAGCTCAGGCACTTCTTGGCACGCCAGCGATCGATCTGCGCCCACCAGGTCTTGAGCGCCGTCTTGTCGACGGTGGTAGCCTTTGCCTTCCAGGCGCGGAGCAGCTCTTCGAGGACGTAGGCAACGTCGCCGATCACGGGCACGTTGATCTTGACGTTCTTGTTGATCGAAGAGGGATCGATGTCGATGTGGATCTTCTTGGAGCGCGGCGAAAATTGATCGATACGGCCGGTGATGCGATCATCAAAGCGCGCGCCGATGCACACCATAACGTCGCAATCATGCATGGCGAGATTGGCCTCGTAGGTGCCGTGCATGCCAAGCATGCCCAACCATTCCTTGCCCGAGGCGGGAAAGGCGCCGAGGCCGAGGAGCGTGGAGGTGATGGGAAAGCCCGTCAGCCGCACCAGCTCACGCAACAGTTGGCTGGCCTTTGGTCCCGAATTGATGACGCCACCGCCGGTGTAGAGCACGGGCCGCTTGGCCTGCGCCATCAGATCGACGGCCTGGGCGATGGCGCGGGCATCGCCGCGCAGGCGCGGCTGATAGGTCTTGTGCTTGACGTCCTTGGGCCCCGTGTAGGTGCCAAGCGCGAACTGAACGTCCTTGGGGATGTCGACCACCACCGGGCCGGGCCGGCCCGTGCGCGCCACATAGAAGGCCTCGTGCAAAATGCGGCCGAGATCCTCCACGCTTTTGACCAGCCAATTGTGCTTGGTGCAGGGGCGGGTGATGCCGACCGTGTCGCACTCTTGGAAGGCATCGTTGCCGATCAGATGCGTCGGTACCTGGCCGGTGATGCACACGACGGGAATGGAATCCATCAGCGCATCGGTGAGACCGGTTACGGCATTGGTCGCGCCGGGCCCCGAGGTCACCAGGACGACGCCGACGCCGCCCGTCGATCGCGCATAGCCCTCGGCCGCATGCACGGCCCCCCCCTCCTGGCGCACCAGCACGTGCTTGACCTTCTCCTGCTGGAAGAGTTCGTCATAGATCGGCAAAACCGCGCCGCCGGGATAACCAAAGACGTGCTCGACGCCCTGGTCGGCAAGCGCCCGAATGACCATTTCGGCGCCGCTCATTTGGAGTGCCATGCTGGAGGCTCCGTTCCGCGAAACCCGCCGCCCCTATGAGACGGGTCGCGCATACATAGGGGCGACCATCCTGCGGGGTCAACCGCTAAGGTTCAATGAATGCCAAGATTTCGGCCGTCGTTCTTTCCATTTCTTTCGTTTCATACGTCTTCCACGACATCATATTTCGTCTGAACCAAGTCCTCTGCCGTTTGGCGTACTGCCGGGTCGCCAATTCGGCGGCGGCGGCCGCCGCCGCCAGGCTCTGGCGGCCGGCGAGGTGCTCGGCGAGCGGCGCCACCCCCAAGGCGCGCATGATCGGCAGCTCGGCGGAAAAACCGAGCGCCAGCAGGCGGCGCACTTCCTCAAGCGCGCCCTCCGCGAGCATGCGCTGGAAGCGCTGGGTGATGGCGGCGGCGTGGCTGGCCGCCGGCGGCAGCACCAGCAGCGGGATGGTATCGCTGGCCTCGAGCACCGGCCGACCCGGTCGGCGCTGCCAGTCGGCCAGCGAGCGCCCCGTGCTGTCGAACACCTCCAGCGCACGCACGATGCGCTGCGGATCGCTGGGCTGCAGCCGCGCCGCCATGATCGGGTCGCGCGCCCCAAGCAGGGCGTGCAGCTCCCGCGCCGGGCGTGCCTGCGCTTGTTGACGCCAGTGGGCCCGCACGGCTGGATCGGTGCTGGGCACGGGTGAGAGACCTTGCAACAGGGCGCGCAGGTATAAGCCTGTGCCCCCAACGACAATGGGGACGCGTCCGGCCCGCCGTGCCGCCGCGATCGCCGCCGCCGCATCCCTGCCGTAGCGGCCCGCCGAATAGGCCTCCTCACCGCCGACGAAGCCATAAAGGGCGTGCGGGAGGCGCGCCAGTTCGCCGGCTTGCGGTCGGGCCGTCAGTACCGACAGCTCGCGGTAAACCTGCATGCTATCGGCATTGATGATGACGCCACCGAGGCGCTCGGCCAGCGCCGAGGCCAGCTGGGACTTGCCGCTGGCGGTCGGCCCGGCAATAACGATGGCGCGTCCTGCCAGGGGTTGGATCATGCGGGCAGTTAGGCCGCAGTCTTCGGCGCAAATCAACTGCCGGCCGGCGGCGGCTCGACCGGCGCCGGCCAGCTCGCCCCCTCGTGCCTGCGCCGCTTGAGGTCCTCATGCCTGCGATGATGCGCTATGCCCTGTTGCTGACAGCCTCGCCGGCGGCGCCCGTCATCGACGAGGCGGCGATCGCCGCGCTGCGGCCGCTGCTGGCCTCGGCCCAACTGAGCGATCAGCGCTGGCTGGCCGCAGGGACGGCTTGGGAGGGTCTCGTGATGATGAGCCCGCACAGTGAGCAGGCATCCCTGCGCGCCCGCCTTGCCGCCGCTTTGGCCCCGCGACCGATCGATATCAATCTGGTCCCCGCCGAGGCGGCCAGGCGGCGCAAGAAGCTGCTGGTTGCCGACATGGAATCGACCATCATCGAGCAGGAGTGCCTCGACGAGCTGGCGGCGCGTGTGGGTTTGCGCGAGCGCATCAGCGAAATCACCTCCCGCGCCATGCGCGGCGAACTTGCCTTTGAGGCCGCGCTCACGGAGCGCGTCGCGCTCCTCAAGGGTGTCGACGCCGGCATCCTCGAGGACATCTATGCGTCCCGGGTCACCTTGATGCCAGGCGCCGCGACGCTGGTTGCCACCATGCGCCGCCACGGTGCCCACTGCGCCCTGGTGTCCGGTGGTTTTGACTTCTTCAGCGAGCGCATCGCCGCCCGGCTGCAGTTCGACAGCCAGCAGGCCAACAGGCTTGAAATCGTCGAGGGCCGGCTCGCCGGCAGCGTGCGCCAGCCCATCCTCGGCCGCGAGGCCAAGCTCGCCAGCCTCATTCGCCTGACGCGCGAGTTGGAGCTCGATGCCAGCGAGACGCTGGCCGTCGGCGACGGGGCCAACGATCTGTGCATGCTGCGGGCCGCCGGGCTTGGCGTTGCCTTTCGCGCCAAGCCGATCGTGGCCGCCGCCGCGGCGGCCCGCATCGAGCATGGCGATCTGACCGCGCTCCTTTATTTGCAGGGCTATGCCCGCCACGAGTTTGCTGACGGCCTGCCCGCTTGAGGCCGCAGGCCCTTAAAGCTGCGCCACCAGACGCCGCTTGATGGTCCTGAAGAGGCGCACGGCATTGGCGCCCAGCCGCCGGCCTAACAGGCCGGCACCGGCTACGAGCGCAGCGCCGGCGAGGTTGACGTGCGGGGAGGCGCGCCGCCACGCGACCGCCAAGTGCCGACGCAGGCGCTCCTTCCAAAGCCGTCCAACCCTCCAGGGCCACGAGGTTCGCACCTGCTCGGTCAGCGCCTCCTTCCAGGGCATGACGGTGTCGTGCGACCAGGCAAACCAGCCGATCTGCATCAGCGCCGGTTGGGTCAGCTCGAACAGGCGGGCGATCAAGGCCGTTGCCACCACCTTGGCGGCAATGAACAACAAACTGGCGAGCAGCAGCTGGCCGCGGGCGATCAGGAACAGCGCCAGGAATTTGAGCGGCAACAGGATGAGGGTGGGCAAGGCGAAGGCCAGCAGGGCCGCATAGGGCGGAAGCCGCGCGATCGCGTATTCGATCCGTGCCCACGGCCGCCAACGTGCCAGCCGGCCCAGCATGTCCGCGAGCGGCCGCCAGCCCCACTCCTCAAAGACGATGATCAGGGCCAACAGGACCTGTAGCGTGCCGGCGAGAAGCGGCCTGATGAGCCGCCAGAGCCAAAGGCCGAGACCGCCGAGGCGCCGAGCGCCCTGCCGCGCCAGGGAAGGTCCCCGGCCGGCGATCAGGCGCGGCCCGGGCTCGCTCGCCCGCTCAGGGCCGCCATTGTGCATTCACCCACCTCGCACGCTTCGCGCGCCCCGCGCAACGTCCCGATCGCCCCTCTAGCTGCCAGTCTGCCGCCGACGCCGGGCAAAATCATGCCGCCCCTCGGATCCCCGCGCACGAGCGGCGATCCCCGCGCGCGAGCGGCGCCCAGGCGCCGCTGGCGGCGCATCAACCCGCCGGCGGCAAGCCATCGCCTGGGCTGGCGGTGGCCCCACCAGCCTCGGCTACCCCCTCCAGGGCTGCCGCGGCGTCGAGGCGTCCGTCCCTGATACGCATGCCTTCCTGCGCCAGGGCCTCGGCCAACTCCTCGCGCGCCTTCTCCGCCTGCCGCTGCCGGTTCCAGAGACTGGCGTAGAGCCCACGGCGTGCCAACAGCTCGGCGTGCGTGCCCTGCTCGACCAGTTGGCCGCGATCCAGCACCAGGATGCGGTCGGCGCCGACGATGGTGGAGAGCCGATGGGCGATGACGAGCGTCGTGCGGTTTTTTGCGACTTCGTCGAGGGCGTCCTGGATCTCCTTTTCGGTATGGCTGTCGAGCGCGCTGGTGGCCTCGTCCAGGATCAGGATCGGTGGCCCCTTGAGGATGGTCCGGGCGATGGCGACGCGCTGCTTTTCGCCGCCGGAGAGTTTGAGGCCGCGCTCGCCGACGGTGGTGAGATAACCCTCCGGCAGCGCCTCGACAAAGGCGTCGATCTGCGCCATGGCTGCTGCCTTGCGCACCTCCTCAAAGCTGGCGTCGGGCCGGCCGTACTGAATGTTGTAGAGGATGGTATCGTTAAACAACACGGTATCCTGCGGCACGACGCCGATTTGAGCGCGCAAGGACGCTTGCGTGACCTCGCGGATGTCCTTCCCGTCGATGCTGACGCGTCCTCCGGCGACATCGTAAAAGCGCAGCAGGATGCGCGAAATGGTCGATTTGCCGGCGCCGGAGGGGCCGACGATGGCCAACATTTTTCCGGCGGGCACCTCGAACGATAAACCGTCCAGGATCGTTCGCTGCGGCTCGTAGGCGAATTTGACGTTCTCGAAGCGAATGCTGCCGGCCTTCACCTCCAGGGCTTTGGCATCGGCGCGGTCGCTGACTTCGGGCGTCACTGCCAAGACATCCATCATGCGCTCGATGTCGATCAGCGACTGTTTGATCTCGCGATACACCATGCCCATGAAGTTGAGCGGAATAAACAGTTGCAGCATCAGCGCGTTGACCATCACGAAATGGCCGACCGACTTCTGCCCGGCGGCAATGTCATTGACGGCCATCACCATGCAGAGCGTCAGCGCCAGGGTGAAGATCACGGCCTGGCCGCTGTTGAGTATGGCCAGCGAGCTGTAGCTTTTGATGCTGGCCTGCTCGTAAAGGGCGACCGCCTTGTCGTAGCGCCGCGCCTCGCGCTCCTCGGCGCCGAAATACTTGACCGTCTCGTAGTTGAGCAGGCTGTCGATCGCCTTGCTGTTTGCCTCCGTATCGCTCTCGTTCATACTGCGCCGGATCTGGATGCGCCAATCGGTGGCGCGCACGGTAAAGCCGAGATAAAGGCCGATCATTGCCACCACGACGGCGGCGTAGCGCCAATCGAACTCGTAGAGCAGCACCCCCACCACCAAGGCAAACTCGACCAGCGTCGGCACAAAGGTCATCAGCGTCATGCGCGTGATGTTCTCAATGCCGGTGCGCCCGCGCTCGAGCACGCGCGTGAGGCCGCCGGTCTTGCGCTCCAGATGGAAGCGCAGGGACAGCTGGTGCATATGCTCGAAAGTGTTGAGTGCGAGCTTGCGCACCGCATGCATTGCCACCTTGGCGAACAAGCCTTCGCGCAGCTGCACCAACAAGGTCATGCCAATGCGCGTGAGCCCATAAAGCAGCGTCGCTAGCACGGGGGCTCCTGCCAGCCAGGCCCAGGTCTGCCCGGGCGGCAGGCTGCCGCCCGCCATGGCGACCAGCGCGTCCGTCGCCCACTTGAAGGCAAACGGCATGGTGACCGTAATGATCTTGGCCAGCAGCATGAGCAGGAGGGACACGACCACCGTTGCCTGCAGGTCGGGCCGGTCCGCCGGCCACACGTAAGGGGCAAGGCCGCGCACGACGCGCCATTGACCCGCGGCGCCGGCGCGCCGGGGGGCGGGGTTTTTGCCACCGGGCGCCGCGCCGCCGCCGGGGCTCGTGAGGTATCGCTGCATGGTCTGGCTTTACTTTGCGGGCCCGCCAATGTCGATTCACCCGCGGCCGCCGCCGATGCTGCACTGCAGCGTCAGGCGTCGCCGCCCCCACCTTTCCGGCGCGCGCTGCCACGGCCTGGACCGCGCGTCCCGGGCCGCGTTGTGCTCGGCCTTGCTGCCCGCGCCTTGCTCGCTCGGCCCTGCTCTCTCGGCCTTGCCCTCTCGACTTTGCCCTTGGCCTTGCTTTCTGGGCCCCGCTGCCCTGGCGCGGCGCTCACGAGCCCCGGCGATGGTGCTGCGGCAGGTAAAGCTGCTGGCAGGGCATGATCAGATCTGGACCCCTTTTCAAGCGCTCGCGATTGGCAAGGAAAATCGTGCGATACCGCGCTCCGGCCCCGTAATGGCGCTCCGCGATGGCCCAGAGCGTATCTCCGGCCTTGACCACATACCAGCCGGGAAGCGCCACCTTGGCGCCGGCTGCTTGGCAGCGCTCACCCTTCGTGGCCTGGCGCGGCCGCGCGAGACGAGCTTCGGGCTCGGCGGGCCTCGCAATCTTGGAGGCGCGGCGTTGGCGGGAAGGCGCCGCGGTGGACGCAGATGGCTGATCGGAGGTGGCCGCCTCGCTGGGTGTGGCGGCAGGATCGTTGGCGGGGCGGTCCTCGGCGCGCCTCTCCTCAGCAGGTTTTTGGTCGCCCTCGGCTGGCGCGGTCGGAGCCGCCGCACCCGGTCTCACTTCGCCAGCGGCGTCTTCGGCCGGCCCGACTTTGGCGGGCTTGGCTTCGGCGATGACCACCTCTGGCTTGGAGGTTTCCTCTTCCTCCTCGTGTGGGCGGAGCACCTCGCCCCGCTTTTGGCTGCCCTCGCGCTCCGGCGCGGCCGTCACCTTGTCGGGCGCCAGCCCGGCGGCGAGGGGAGCTGGTTCGGTCGGTCGCGCCGGCTGGGGCGGCGCGGGGTCGGCCAATTTCGGGGCTGGCTCGGACCTTGCGGCCGCCTGAGGCTCGGCGGCGGCCATCGGGCCCGAGCCAGCCTCGCTGTTGGCGGGCGCCTCGGCGACAGGGCGGCCATTGTCAGCGGCGGGCGCGGTGGCCTCGGCGTGCCGCGGCCGGCCGGCCGGCTCCGCTTCCGCAGTGGGTGGCCCTAGCGGCCCTCCCGATGCCCCAGCTGCGGGGATGGCCGTGCCCGGCGCGTCGCTCGCGCCGGGCGCCGTGGCCGAGGGCGTCGCGGTGGGCGCGGCGCCGCCGTCGCGGGCACGCCCCTGTTCCCGGCCGGCGCGGTGGTGGGCCTCCGCGACAGGATCCCATTTGGCGCCCGGCCCGCCGGCGCGGGCGAGCCTTTGCATGATCGCTTGGAACTCCTGGCTTGAGCGTTTGAGCCAACCGACGGTGCCCGGATCCCAGCCCTTTGCCGCGCCCTCCAGCGCCAGCCGGCGTAAGATCCCCCGGTACTCGTGGTCCGAATAGTCGAACCAATAAAACAACAGCGAGAGCGACCGCTCGCGGTCCAGCGCGCTCTCGGGGCTCGATGGCGGTTTGGGTTTGGCCGCGGGCGTCTGTTCCTGGAGCACCTCGCCAAACTTTTTGGAGGCCTCCTCGGCCAGTTCCTCGGCCTGCCGGCGCACGGGATCATCGGGCCTGGCGTCCTGCGCCAGAACGGGATCGCACAGGCCAAGCGCAATCGTAGGCGCAAGCAGAACCCAGTGAGCCCTATTCAGCACGCCCGACTTCGCCTCCCCCAAACGACCTCCAGCTGACCGTCCCCCGCTAACCCTCCCCAAGCCCCCCAACGTGACACGCCCGACCCCCGGCGCACCAGGCTGGCTTGCCAGCAGACCCAAACGCCGTGAGCCCAGCTTAACGCCAAGCCCGGTCGGCCACAAATCAAGGGGGCCTCCCCTTGGCGGCAGGCCGCAATTTGGCTCCGGCCGTCCCCATACTATTTACGTGTCCCAGGCCCAAGACATGACAAGGCGCATCGGAACAGGGCAAGCTATGGCTGATCGCCGCCGAGTTAGAAGGTTTTATATGCAGCAAAGAAACAACAAGAACACCCGCAAGCAGCCCTCCCCCAGGCCGACCATCTGCGTCTACTGCGGCTCCAACACCGGCAAGAACCAGGCCTACGTGGCCGCGGCCAGGACGCTTGGCCGGCAGATGGCGGAGGCCGGGGTCGGCCTCGTCTACGGCGGCGGTGGGCTCGGTCTGATGGGTGAGATCGCCAAGACGGTGCTCGCCCACAACGGACACGTCACCGGCATCATCCCCGAATTTCTCTCCAAAAAAGAGCGCATGCTGCGCGCGGCCGATGAGCTGATCGTGGTCAAGGACATGCACGAGCGCAAGCAGCTGATGTTTGACCGATCCGATGCCTTCGTGGCCATGCCGGGCGGCATTGGCACGCTCGAAGAACTGGTGGAGCAGCTGACCTGGGCGCAGCTTGGTCGGCATAACAAGCCGATCGTGCTCTTGAACGTGGAAGGGTTCTGGGCGCCGTTGTTGGCTCTCTTGCAGCACATGCACGGTGAGCAGTTCATTCGGCCGGACATGGATGTGCGTTTCATCACGGTCGACAGGCCCGAGGACGTCTTGCCCGCGATCGAGGCGGCCTCGCAAGGCGCGCCCGACAGCACCGCGGACGCCGAGCTCGCGGAAAAATTCTAATAGCGCGCAAGCGGCGATCACCGGCATTTCACCAGGTTGTGACCCGGGCCAGGAGAACCGCATTGCGGCTTGCTCCGTAGACGCTGTCGGCTCCGCAAGGGGAGCGCAACGCGTCAAGGGAGAGAGAAATGCAATTCTCGGTTCGCTGCGATCGTGCCGTTGGCGCGCTCGCCTCGCTGCTGGCGTGCCTCGGCGTCAGCCAGGCCGCGCAAGCCGCGCGCATCGCTGCCTTACAAGATGGAAAATCCATTGTTTGGATCGACACGCAGCAGCTGCGAGTGACCGGCACGACCGCGCTGGCCGGCGGGGCAAGTCTGGTCGGCATCGATGTGCGTCCCGCCGATGGCAGGCTCTATGGCCTGACGGGAGAAGGTGGCGTGGTCACGCTCGATGCCCGCACCGGCACCTGGGAGAAAAAGAGCCAACTGAGCGAGAAGCTGCCAAGCGGCGTCACTTTTGCGGTCGACTTTAACCCGGCGGCCGACCGTCTGCGCGTGCTGACCAGCACCGGCATGAGCTATCGCATCAACGTCGAAGACGGCAAGACGACCGTCGATGGCTCGCTCAAATTCGCCGACGCCGACGCCCACAAGGCTATGACCGCCAAAGTCGTCGCCGCCGCCTATTCCAACAGCTACGCGGGCAGCAAGGAAACCACCCTTTACGACATCGACCTTGCCACCGGGGCGCTTCTCAAACAGGAGCCGCCCAATGACGGCAAGC
>Ga0081540_1000501_pt1 | contig 38501 bp, 31 predicted proteins | sample TabmetS2T1R1_FD_71024 | JGI IMG/M metagenome (GOLD analysis project Ga0081540, IMG submission 71024) | Tabebuia heterophylla rhizosphere microbial communities from the University of Puerto Rico - S2T1R1 | ecosystem: Host-associated > Plants > Roots > Rhizosphere ...
CGGTCAGCCCGGGCGGAAAGACGCACAAGCTGTCGTCCAACGAAACTCCCTTCGCGCCGCTGCCCTCGGTGGTGGACGCCATCGCCGAGGCGGCGCGATCGGTCCACCGGTACCCGGACAACGGCGCGCAGGCCCTGATCGGGGCCATCGCGGACAAGTTCGGCGTCCCGGCGGAGCACGTCGCGGTCGGGTGCGGTTCGGTCGGAGTGACCCAGCAGCTCCTCGAGGCGATCGGCGAGCCCGGCGCCGAGGTGATGTACGCGTGGCGCTCCTTCGAGGCGTACCCGATCCTGTGCGATCTGGCCGCCGCGGACTCGGTCCGGGTCCCGCTCCGCGACCAGACGCACGACCTGGCCGCGATGGCGGCCGCGATCACCCCGCGGACCAGGCTGATCTTCGTCTGCAACCCGAACAACCCGACCGGCACCGTGGTGGGCACGGCCGAGCTCGAGGCCTTCCTCGACCAGGTGCCGGGCGACTGCCTGGTCGTGCTCGACGAGGCCTACCGGGAGTACGTCCGCGACGAGGCGGTGCCCGACGGCCTTGACCTGTACCGCGGCCGGCCGAACGTCGCGGTCCTGCGCACCTTCTCCAAGGCCTACGGCCTGGCCGGGCTGCGCACCGGGTTCATGATCGCGCCCGAGCCGGTCGCGGCCGCGGCCCGGACGACCATGCTGCCGTTCAGCGTGAACAGCATCGCGCAGGCCGCCGCGGTGGCCTCGCTGGCCGCGGAGGACGAGCTGTTCGAGCGGGTGGAGCAGACCGTCAAGGAGCGGACCCGGGTGCGCGAGGCGCTGATCGCCGACGGCTGGGACGTTCCCCCCACCGAGGCCAACTTCGTCTGGATGGACCTGGGCGAGCACACCCTGGACTTCGCCGCGGCCTGCTTCGACGAGGGCATCGCCATCCGCCCGTTCGCCGGTGACGGCGCCCGGGTCAGCATCGGCGACGCCGAGGCCAACGACGCCTTCCTGGACGTGGCGCACGCCTATCCGCACCGCAACAACCGAGGATGAGGACCCGCATGCCCGCTAGCGGTCGCTGTCGGACTCGGCCGGCTCGAAGGTGAAAACCTGCGGGCCGATCTGCATGCACCAGCCGGGCGGGAGCGGGCTGGCCTCGGTGCCGATCCGCGTCCACTGCTCACCGCCGGGCGGGCTGAGGTAGGTCCCGTGCATCGAATCCGCGTCGCGGACCAGCACGATGCCGTTCTCGACCGAGACGAACGCGTGCACCCGCGAGATCACGTGGTCCGGGTCCTGCAGCTGAACCGGCGCGGCCTCCCCGCTCTCCACCGCGGGATCCTGCGACGGTTCCCGGCCGAGGACCAGCACGCCGGTCAGGACGATCGGCGGTGCGTCCGGTGATGTCAGCACGCCGAGCGGTCCCGGCGCGGCCGCCGTCCGGGACTGCATCGCCGGTGCCACCGTCGTGGGCTGAACGACCGAGGCCGGGTCCGGCTCGGCGCCGCTGGAGGCCAGGTCGTGTTCACCGGACCGCACGACCATCGTCGGCTGGTGGTTCGGGACCTCGGCCCGCAGCCCCCAGGGCTCCTGCGGGGCATCCGCCGCCTGCCCCGGCGCCTCCTCGGACGCCGGCCACGCGAAGCCGCGGGAATCGCCGCCCGCCACCGCCGGCTCGGGCTCCCCGGCCGGCTCCGGCTCCGGCTCCACCGCCCGGTCCGGCTCCGGCTCCGGCGTAGCCTCCGACGCCGGCGCAGCCTCCGGCACCGGCACAGGCACCGGCACAGGCACCGGCGTAGGCTCCGGCTCGGATGCGCTCACGGACTCGGCCACGGCCGGTTCCGGTCGGGGCATATCCGGCACACCAGGCATGTCCGCGACCCGGCTCAGCACGAAGCCCTGCCCGGGCACCACTCCGCCCCACAGGTCCGATAGCGGGTCGGCCTGGACCGGACGGCCGGACGCGCCGCCGATCGCCAGCCGCTCGAACGAGCCGGGCACGATCAGGTCGACCCAGGTGAGAGCCTGCTCTCCGGATATCTCGCGGGTCGCGCCGCCCTCGGTGATCGTGCACCACACCGCGCCGCGCAGGAACATGATCACGCCGTCACGCATCGGGGCCACGATCCCGAACGCGGGAGCCTCCGACATGTGGCCGATGACCCAGGCGGCCAGCTGGCTCGCGATCGCGTTGGCCGACGCCTCGCGATCGGAGCCGACCTCGGCGGCCAGCCCGAGTAGTTCCTGGGTAACCCCGGCGGCCGGGCTATCGCCCGCGTCCCCGCGAGGGATCACGATGACCGTTTCGCCGAACCGGCCGACAAGACCAGGGCCGGGCTCGATGCCGATGCGCGTCGTCAGCTGCTCCATCGTGCTTCCTCTTCGTCCGGGGGCAACGCAGGCATTTTGTCATGCCGCGGAACAAGCAGAATTAGCAGCTGAATACCCGCGAAGGCTCAGGTGGTAACAGCGGCGACATCGGCGCCCAGCGCGTTGAACCGCTGCGCGATGTTGGCGTGCCCCCGGTCGATCGGGTAGCACGGCGTGACGAGCGTCTCGCCTTCGGCCGCCAGCCCGGCCAGCACCAGCGCGATCCCGGTCCGCAGGTCGTGCGCCACGACCTCGGCTCCGGTAAACGCACACGGCCCGTGCACCACGACCGCGCCGCGGTCGAGCTCGACCGACGCGCCCATCTTGACCAGCTCGCCGACCAGCGTGTACCGGCCGTCGAAGATCGTCTCGCGGATGTAGCTGGCCCCCTCGGCCAGGCAGGCCAGCGCCATGACGGGCGACTGCAGGTCGGTGGCGAACCCGGGGTACGGGCTGGTGATGACGTTGATCGGGCGCACCGGCCCGTCCATCCGGACCGACACCACGGCGCCGTTGGTGCCGAACTTGACCCCCATCTGCTCCAGCTTCCAGCGGAACACGCCGAAGTGGTCCAGCGAGGCCCCGACCAGGTTGATCTCGCCGCCGGTGATCGCCGCGGCCATCGCGAACACGCCGGCGTCGATCCGGTCCGCCATCACGGTGTGCTCGACCGCGGTCAGCTCGTCCACGCCGTGCACGGTGATGAAGCCGGTGCCGCCGCCGGTGATCCGCGCGCCCATCTTGGTCAGGAACGCGATGACGTCGAGGACCTCGGGCTCCTGCGCGGTGTTGTCGATCACCGTCCGGCCGGGCGCCAGGCAAGCGGCCATGATCAGGTTCTCGGTGCCGGTGTGCGACGGCGTGTCCAGGTACAGGTGCGCGCCCTGCAGCTTGCTGGCCTTGATCCGGATGGTCGTGTCGCCCTCGTCCACGACCGCGCCGAGCCGGGCGAAGCCGCGGTAGTGGAAGTCCAGGTTCCTGTTGCCCAGGTTGCATCCGCCGACGCCCTCGATCACGGCCTCGCCGAACCGGTGCAGCAGGGCCGGCACGAACAGCACCGAGCTGCGGAACCGGCGCGCGATCTCGGCCGGCAGCACCGGGCTGGTCAGGTTGGACGCGTCGACCACCAGCGTCCGCTCGGTCTCATGGAACTCGACCACGGCACCGACGGCCTCGGCCAGTTCGACGGCGCGGCGGACGTCCTCGATCGGCGGGACGTTCCGCAGCACCGTACGGCCGTTGCCGGTGAGCAGGGATGCGGCGATCATCTTCAGCGCCGCGTTCTTCGCGCCCTGCACGAAAACCGTCCCGTGCAGCGGAGCGCCGCCGCGCACGCGGTAACTCGTCTCGGGTCCCAGAGTCATGCGCGCTAGCTTAGCCGGGCGAGGCGCTCGAAGACTGGAGCTAGCCGCGCAACGTACCGTTCCGGCCTGAATGCGGAGTCCAGTGCCCCTTCGGGCAGCGAAACCGCGCGTGTCGCCGCCTGTTTGCGCAGCGTGTCGCGGAACGGGGTGCCGGCGTCCCAGGTCTGGTTGGCCGCCGCCTGGACCAGCTCATACGCGTCCTCACGCGACATTCCCGCGCTGACCAGCTCAAGCAGGACCGCGGAGGAGTACATCAGCCCGCCCGTTATGTCCAGGTTTGACCGCATCCGCGCCACGTCCACGGTCAGCCCCGACACCAGCCCGGTGGTCAGGTGCAGCAGGTAGTCGGTGGCGATGGCGGCGTCCGGCAGCGCGACCCGCTCGACGGACGAATGTGAGATATCCCGCTCGTGCCACAGCGGGATCCCCTCGGTGACCGGCGTCACATAGCCGCGCACCACCCGCGCCAGCCCGCAGATCCGCTCCGAACGGATCGGATTCCTCTTGTGCGGCATGGCCGAGGAGCCCTTCTGCCCCGAACGGAACGGCTCGGCCAGCTCCCGCACCTCGGTCCGCTGGCAATGCCTGACCTCCAGCGCGACCGCCTCGCACACGGTGGCCGCGATCGCCAGCGCGCTCACCCACTCGGCGATCCCGTCCCGCATCACCACCTGGGTGGCCACGTCCGCGGGCCGCAGCCCGAGCGCGGGCATGACCTCGGCCTCGATGGCCGGGTCGATGTTGGAGTAGCTGCCCACCGGCCCGGACAGGGTGCCGACCGCGACCGCCTCGCGCGCCCGGACCAGGCGGTCCCGGCTGCGGGCCATGGCGAAGGCGAAGTCGGCGACCCGGTGCCCCCAGACGTCGGGTTCGGCGTGGACGCCGTGCGTCCGGCCGGGCCGCAGCGTGTCCCGGTGCGCCAGCGCGTGGTCCCGCAGCACCGCGACCAGCCCGGTGGCCTTGGCGATCAGCAGGTCGCTGGCCTCGGCCAGCTGGACCGCGAGCGCCGTGTCGAGCAGGTCGGAGGAGGTCATGCCGAAGTGCACCCAGGCGGCCGCCGAGCGCGGCTCGGTGTTGTCCGCCCAGGCGGTCAGGAAGGCGATCACGTCATGGTCGGTGACCGCCTCCACCGCGGCTACCGCCTCGGGGGTTGGTGATGGGGCCGAACGGACGGGTTCCACGCTCTCCGCCGGCACCGTGCCCGCCCGGGCCTGCGCCTCGAGGACCAGCACCTCCACCCGGCACCACAGCTCGTACTTGTGCGCGTCGCTCCAGACCCGCCCCATCTCGGGCAGCGTGTACCGCTCGATCATGCGTCCACCGTATCGACCGCCGCTCTGCTCTCCACCGCGAGCGCGGCCGCCACGATCAGGGTCAGCAGCGCCATCTCGGCGGCGACGCTCAGCGTCACGCCGACCCAGGAGGCGGCCAGCGCCACGACCGCCGCGGTGAGCCGGTAGCGTCCGGGGCCGATCCGCAGCGCGTGCCGGAACGCCGCGCTGCCGGCCAGGAACAGGGCCACGCCGCAGCCCATCGCCACGCACGGCCCGGCCGGCAGCGTGCTCCCGGTGTTCACGATGGCCTGCTCGACCCCGGAGGCCAGCGCGACGATGCCGAGCAGCATCGGGATGTAGGCGTAGAAGTACGCGGCCAGCGCGAGCGCCGGGCGGATGGCCGGGTCCGCCGCCACCATGGCCCGTTCGGCCCTCTCGTCGTCCTCGGCGCCGAAGTAGGCCCACCACAGCGCCGCGGTCAGCGCCAGCCCCAGCACGGCGGACAGGGCCAGCGAGACGGTCACCGGGTGCCCCTCGGCCCCGATCCCGATGTCCACCACCGACTCGCCGAGCACGATGATGACCAGCGCGCCGTGCCGCTCGGTGAAGTGCGAGGGCTGGATGGAGAACCGCCCGCGCACCGGGAGCACGAACGGCGACAGCACCTGCACGACCAGCGCGGCCGCCCACAGCCCGTAGGCAGCTGGGCCCTTGACCACCCCGGCCACGATCACCAGCAGCGCCGCGACCAGGTTGAACGGCGCGACCCGGGCGATGTTCCTGTTCACCCGCTGGTACAGCCAGGCGTGCACGAGCACCACGATCAGGTAGCCGATACCGAGCGCAACGCCGTCCCGGCCGAACGCCTCCGGGATGGCCAGCGCCATGATCAGGAACCCGGCCATGCCGGCCAGCAGCAGCAGCCGCTCCGTGGTGCGCGACGGAGTGCGCGCGTTGGCCAGCCAGACGTACCCGCCGTACATCCACCACAGCGCGCCGAACACGAGCAGCACCTGGAACCCGTCCTCGACGCTCACGTCGTGCGACAAGATCCCGGTGAGCTGGGTGATGGCGAAGACGAAGACCAGGTCGAAGAACAGCTCGAGGGTGCTGACCCGCAGCGGAGCGTCCCCGTCCACTAGCGCACCCTCACCCCCTAGCGCATCATCAGTCACAGGCGTACAGCTATGTCATGGCGGTACCAGCCGCCCCGCAGGCCCACTGTGGCCGCCAACTCGTAGGCGCGGGCCCGCGCGGTCGCGACGTCCGGCCCGGAGCCGACCGCGTTCAGCACCCGCCCCCCGGCCGACACGAGCGCGCCCTTGGCGTCGCGCGCGGTGCCCGCGTGCAGCAGGTAGGCGTGGTCTTGTCCGGCCCGTTCGGTCCCTGTGATCTTGTCACCCTTGACCGGGTCCGCCGGATAGCCTTCGGCGGCGATCACCACCACCACGGCCGCGCCCGGGTGCCATTCCAGGGGAGCGGCGCCGGCCAGGTCCCCGGCCGCGGCGGCGGCCAGCAGCGGCGCGAGCGGGCTGCTCAGCCGGTCCAGCACCACCTGCGTCTCCGGGTCGCCGAACCGGGCGTTGAACTCGACCACCCGCAGCCCGGCTGAGGTCAGCGCCAGTCCCGCGTAGAGCAGCCCGCTATACGGCGTGCCGCGGCGGCGCATCGTGTCCACGGCCGGCTGGATGACCTCGGCCATCGTGTGCTCGACCAGGTCAGATGGGGCCCAGGGGAGCGGGGCGTAGGCGCCCATGCCGCCGGTGTTCGGCCCCTGGTCGCCATCGCGGGCCCGCTTGAAGTCCTGGGCGGGCTTCAGCGGTACCGCCGTGACGCCGTCGGTGACCGCGAACAGCGACACCTCGGGGCCGTCGAGGAACTCCTCGATCACCACCGTGCCGCAGGCCCCGGCGTGCGCCCGGGCCGCGTCGAGATCGGTGGTGACCAGCACGCCCTTGCCCGCGGCCAGGGCGTCGTCCTTGACCACGTAGGGCGGGCCGAACGCGGCCAGCGCCTGGTCCGCCTGGCCTGGCGTGCCGCAGGTGAACGAGGCCGCGGTCGGGATGCCCGCCTCGGCCATCACCTGCTTGGCGAAGGACTTCGAGCCCTCGATCCTGGCCGCGGCCGCGTCCGGGCCGAAACACGGGATGCGGGCGTCCCGCAAGGCGTCGGCGGCGCCCGCCACCAGCGGCGCCTCCGGGCCGACGACGACCAGGCCGGGGCCGAGCTTGCGGGCCAGCGCGAGGATGCCGTCCGGCGTGGCCGCCGTGTCCGGGTGGGTCTCGGCCACGGCCTCGATGCCGGGGTTGCCCGGGGCGGCGTGGACGTCGTCGCGGCCAGGATCGAGGGCGCGGACCAGGGCGTGCTCGCGCCCGCCCGACCCGATGACGAGTATGCGCACGCCAGGAGCCTACCGGCGAGCTACTGGAGCAAGTCCCTGATCTGCAGGGTCTGGTCCCGGCGCGGGCCGACCCCGACCGCGCAGACCGGGGCGCCGATCATCTCCTCCACCGCGCTGATGTAGGCGCGCGCGCTGGCCGGGAGGTCGTCGGGCGAGCTGGCCTTGGAGATGTCCTCCCACCAGCCGTCGAGGTACTCGTAGACCGGCACCGCGTGGTGGAACTCGGTCTGCGTCATCGGGATCTCGTCGTAGCGCTTGCCGTCCACCTCGTAGCCCACGCAGACCGGCACCTTCTCCAGGCCGGACAGGACGTCCAGCTTGGTCAGGAAGTAGCCGGTGATGCCGTTCACCCGGGTCGCGTACCTGGCGATGACCGCGTCGAACCAGCCGCAGCGGCGCGGCCTGCCGGTGGTCACGCCGTACTCGGCGCCCGCCTTGCGCAGCCATTCGCCGGCGTCGTCGCGGAGTTCGGTGGGGAAGGGCCCCTCGCCGACCCGGGTCGTGTACGCCTTGACGATCCCGATGACGTCGGAGATCCGGGTCGGGCCGATGCCGGCCCCGGCGCAGGCCCCGCCCGCCGTGGGGGAGGACGAGGTGACGAACGGGTAGGTGCCGTGGTCCACGTCGAGCATGGTGGCCTGGGCGCCCTCGAGCAGCACCACCTTGCCCTGGTCCAGTGCCCGGCCCAGGGCCAGGGCCGTGTCCGCCACGTAGGGGCGGAGCCGCTCGGCGTACTGCTCGTAATCGGCCGCGATCGCCTCGGCTTCGATCCCGCGCCGGTTGTAGACCTTGGTCAGGATCTGGTTCTTCTCCCGCAGCACCAGGTCGAGCTTCTGCCGCAGGATGCCGGGGTCGAACAGGTCCTGGACGCGGATCCCGGTCCGGGCGATCTTGTCGGCGTAGGCCGGGCCGATACCGCGGCCAGTCGTGCCGATCCGCGCGCTGCCCAGGTACCGCTCGCCCACCTTGTCCAGCGCCCGGTGGTACGGCGTGATCAGGTGCGCGTTCGCCGAGACCAGCAGCTTGGAGCAGTCCACGCCGCGGGCGGCCAGGCCGTCGATCTCGTCCAGCAGCACCTGCGGGTCGATCACCACGCCGTTGCCGATCACCGGGACGACGTTCGGCGACAGGACCCCGGACGGCAGCAGGTGCAGGGCGTAGCTCTCGTCGCCGATGACGACCGTGTGGCCGGCGTTGTTCCCGCCCTGGTACCTGACCACGTAGTCGACCTGGTCCCCGAGCAGGTCGGTGGCCTTGCCCTTGCCCTCATCGCCCCACTGAGCCCCGACAACCACGACGGCGGGCATGCGGTATTCCCCTCGGCCTCACATGCGGAAGCCCCCGCACGGGCGCAAGCGCGGCAGGGGGCTCTTGCGACTTGACATTACCCGGAAAAACGCCAGGTAACCTCGACCCCTTCGCCCGGCTATGCCCCCAGCGTCTCGGCGGCCGTGCGGCTGCTGTCCCGCAGGAACTGCGCGCAGCGCTCCGCCTCGTCGTCCTCGCCGATCGCCGCGGCGGAGGCGCCCAGCATGTACAGGGCGCGGAGGAAGCCGCGGTTCGGCTCGTGCTCCCACGGCACCGGGCCGTGGCCCTTCCAGCCCGCCCGCCGCAGCTGGTCCAGGCCGCGGTGGTAGCCGGTCCGCGCGTACGCGTAGGCGGTGACCGGGTCGCCCTGGGCATACGCCCGTTCGGCCAGCGAGGCCCAGGCCGCGGAGTAGGCCGGGAACCGGGCCGCGATCTTCTCCGGCGCCTCGCCCGCCGCCACCGCGGCGTCCGCCTCGGTGTCCGGGAGCAGGTAGGTGGCGGGCGGCTCGCCCAGCAGGTTCCTGTGTTCCATGTTTCCTACTTTGCTATTTCAGGGCGTGCCCGGCCGACAGCAGGTCCTCGCAGGCGTGTACGACCCGGGCCGTCATGCCGGCCTCGGCCGACTTGCCCCAGCTGCGCGGGTCGTAGGCCTTCTTGCTGCCCACGTCGCCGTCCACCTTGAGCACCCCGTCGTAGTTCGTGAACATGTGGCCGGCGACCGGCCGGGTGAACGCGTACTGGGTGTCGGTGTCCACGTTCATCTTGACCACGCCGTAGGAGATGGCCTCCCTGATCTCCTCCAGCGCCGACCCGGAGCCGCCGTGGAAGACCAGGTCGAACGGCTTGTCCTGGCCGTACTTGGCCCCCACCGCGTCCTGGATCTCCTTCAGCACCGCCGGCCGGAGCTTGACGTGGCCCGGCTTGTAGACGCCGTGCACGTTGCCGAACGTGGCGGCCAGAATGTACCGGCCGCGGTCGCCGAGCCCGAGTGCCTCGGCGGTGGCCAGGGCGTCGTCCGGCGTGGTGTACAGCTTCTCGTTGATCTCGCCGACGACGCCGTCCTCCTCGCCGCCGACCACGCCGATCTCCATCTCCATGACGATCCGGGCCGCCGCGCACCGTTCCAGCAGGTCCCGCGCGATCTGGAGGTTCTCCTCCAGCGGCACCGCGGAGCCGTCCCACATGTGCGACTGGAACAACGGCTCCCGACCGCGCCGCACCCGTTCGGCGGATATCGCGACCAGCGGGCGCATGTAGCCGTCGAGCTTGTCTTTCGGGCAGTGGTCGGTGTGCAGCGCCACGTGGACCGGGTACTTGTCCGCGACCACGTGCGCGAACTCGGCCAGCGCGGACGCGCCGGTCACCATGTCCTTGACCGCCTGGCCGGACAGGTACTCGGCGCCGCCGGTCGAGATCTGCACGATCCCGTCGCTGCCCGCGTCGGCGAAACCCTTCAGCGCGGCGTTCAGCGTCTGCGTCGAGCTGACGTTGATCGCGGGGAACGCGAAACCCTGCTGCTTCGCGGTGTCCAGCATCTGCGCGTAGACCTCTGGGGTCGCGATAGGCATGGCGGTAACTCCTGAACTTGGCCTGGCCCGGATGTCGGTCCGGGACTCACTCTAGACATGAAGCACGCATTAAGATGCGCCGGCCACTGCCGCGCATGAGGTACAACAGACAGCCATGGAGAGCTTTCTGACCGACTGGGGATACGCGGCGCTCATCCTATTCGGCTTTCTCGAGGCGGCGTGCATCCCGATCTCCTCCGAGATCACCTTCGGCTTCGCCGGGGTGCTCGCCTACCAGGGGAATCTTAACCTCGCCCTGGTCATCATCGTGGGCACGCTGGCCGAGCTCGCCGGTTCTTACGCCTCCTACGCGGTCGGCCGGATCGGCGGCCGGCCGCTGGTGCACAAGCTGGGCCGGTACGTGCTGGTGACCGAGTCCGACGTGGCGCGGGCCGAGCGTTTCCTCGAGGGCCGCGGCGCCTGGGCGATCCCGGTGGGCCGCATGCTGCCGTTCGTCCGCGCCTTCATCTCGATCGTGGCCGGGCTGGTGCGCGTCCCGGCGGGCAAGTTCGGCGTCCTGAGCCTGATCGGCACGGTCATCTACGCGACGGTGCTTTCTACGATCGGGTACGCGCTCGGCAGCGCCTGGGAGAGCGTCAACCACGGCCTGACCATCGTGGGCTACATCCTGTTCGCCCTGATCGTCATCGCGATCGTGGGCTTCGTCTTCTACCGCCTGCGCGCGTTCCGGCGCGAGGCCCGGCTGAAGCAGGCCGCCGCCGTTTCCCCCGGCGACGCCGCTTCCCCCAGCCGCCCCGCTTCTCCCGGCCCTGCTGCCGCCGGTCCCGGCCCTGCTGCCGCCGGTCCCGGCGCGGGTTTCCCCCCGGAAGCCCCCTCCAAGCCCCACTCCCACCGCGCCAGCTAGCCCAGCCCGCCACCGCTAAGCACCCCCCAGCCGCCCCGAGCAGCCGCAGCCCGAGCCTTCGCATGCGCATTGAAGCGCCTAGCCCCACGCGTACCGCATGATCGGCCCCCGGCCCGCTCCCATCCTGTCCATTTCATGATCGTGAACAGTTTTGGGCAAATGACACCGGTTTCTGTTCATGATCATGAAAGGGGTCCTTAGACGCCGAGGTCGGCTAGCTCGTACGCGGCCCGGTAGATCAGGCCGCGGGCGGTCACGGCCGGCCGGGCGCCCCGGTCGGCCAGCACGGCCACGCCGACCACCTCCGCGCCGGCCTCGGCCAGCGCGTCGACCGCGGCCAGCACGGACGCCCCGGTGGTGGAGGTGTCCTCGACCGCGAGCACCCGCCGCCCGGCCACGTCCGGGCCCTCGATCCGGCGCTGCGTGCCGTGCTCCTTGTCGTGCTTCCGCACCACGAACGCGTCCACCGGCGTGCCGCGGGCGGCCGCGGCGTGCATCATCGCGGTGGCCACCGGGTCCGCGCCCAGGGTGAGCCCCCCGACCGCGTCGTAGCCCAGGTCCGCGGTCAGGTCGAGCATGACCCGCCCGGCCAGCGGCGCCAGCCGCCCGTCCAGCAGCACCCGGCGCAGGTCCACGTAGACCTCGGCGCGCCGTCCCGAGGAGAGCACGAAGTCGCCCCGGATCACCGCCTTGGCCCTGATCCCGGCGAGGAGTTCAGCCCGGTCGTCGCTCACGCCTTCCCCTTCACCTCCGGCTTGCGGCCTGCTCGCCGCGATCCTAGGCGATGGCCCGCCGGCGCCGGTTTTCCAGTCCCCCTCAAACTGGATGTCCCGGCGCCGGCGGGGGCTTAGCGGCCAACTCGTCCACCAGGCGAATCGCTTCGGTGAGCCGCGCGGGCAACGGGGTCATGCGAATCTGAGAGCCGAACGCGGCCTGGATATGCCGCCGCAGCCTGGCGTACCGCAGCGGCAGGTCGCGGCGGGCCGGGACCAGGGCGATGGCGGGGCCCGGCTTGGCCAGCGAGAGCGTCTCACCGCCCGGGAAAGCGGCCCGCAGGTCGCGCCCGACCAGGATGGGCAGGACCAGTCGGCGCCACGGATCGGGACGGCGAGGCAGCCCGACTACCAGCAGCCGGTGGGTCTCGGCCGGGCTGGTGCCGCGCTGTTCGGCCTCCCGGTACACCTCGGCCAGCCGGGTGCGCAGGTACGGCAGGGTGGCCATGCCGCTGAGCGGGTCCTCGCAGCCGCCGCGGGCGAACTGGCTCACGCTCTCCTCGGCCCACCCCTCCGCGATCGCCCCGACCAGCCGCAACGCCAGATCCCGGTGGTGTCCCTCACTCAGCACGCCCGCCCTTTCCCCCCCACCCCCGGCGAGCGCGCCCGCGCTTTGCCCCCCATCCCCGCTCAGCACGGCGAACAGCGCCACCAGGTCGTCGATCGTCTCCGCGATGCCGACCCCGGCCCGCGCCCGGGACCTGCCCAGGCCGGCGCAGGCCGCGGCCAGGGCAGTCGCCCCGACCGCGGCCAGGCCAGCCTCACCGCGCGCCCGTGCTCGGTTCAGGCACGCGGCGAGGACCTCGTCGACCGCCTCGCTATCCCAGTCGTCGGGCATCCGCCAGCCGGTGGCCAGGCTCCGCCGGCGCCACTCGTCCCTCAGCCGGGTTTCCCGAGGCTGGGCCGCCCGGAGACAAGCCGGCCCGGCGGGGCGATCTTCCCGGTCAGGCTCCATGTGGCGGTCGGTCCCTTCGGCTCGGCTGGTTGCGCTTCCGAGGTAGTGACGGCAAACCCGTCCCGGCATGACGCCGTATGGTCCACATTTCTTTGGTAACTATAAGAAGTCAATCAAAGACAGTGAGTAATAGAAGTTCCGCGCCGGGCCGTGCCCCCTTGAGCGCATGGCCGTCATGACAGCGCATGGATGGGTCAGCGGCGGGCCACTGTGAAACACATCCGGGCGCCGGACCCTCGCCGGCCGGGATCGGCATTGGCTGAGGCGTGGGTGACGGGGGTTCTGGACGTGACTAATGCGCTCTAGGCAGCGGGAATGCTCGGAAAGCCATCCGAGGGAAGGTTACTTCACTAGTCTTAGTGCCATCGGTGCCTATCAGCTGGGCCGCTGCGCCGAAGGAAGGACGGTGGGGCCGTGGATCGCTGCGCGCTGTTCGTTGACGCAAGCTACGTGCTCGCGGATGGTGCTATGGCTGTGCACGGGACGCGCCGGGCCGAATCAGTCTCCTGGGACTACGAGGGACTCCTGCAACTGCTGTCCAGCCTGGCCAGGGAGCGCTCCGGCCTGCCGGTACTGCGCTGCTACTGGTACGAGGCCACCGTGGACGGCCGCCGCACCGCCGAGCAGGACGCGCTGGCCGACGTGCCCGGCATCAAGCTCCGCGTGGCGAAGATCCGTCCCGGCCGGCGCGGGGGCGTGGAAACCGAGATCCACCGCGACCTGACCACGCTGGCCCGCAACAACGCGATCAGCGACGCGCTCGTGGTCAGCGCGGAAGAGGACCTGGCCCAGGTCATCGCCGACGTCCAGGACCTGGGCATGCGGGTCACCCTGGTGCACATCGCGGTGGACGGGAACTGGACCATCTCCCGGGCGCTGCGGCAGGAGTCCGACGACATCATCGAGATCAGCGGCGACCACCTGCGTCCCTACGTGGAGCTCGTCGCCGGGGCCGAGCCCGCCCGTCAGGACGAGGACGGCGACCTGGCCGCGGTCCGGCCGCTGGCCAACGGCCACTCGACCGCGCCCGCGGCGTCTTACCAGCAGGCGCCCGCCACGTCGGGAAACCACGCGCCCCCCGCCATCTACACAGCTCCGGTGGTGGCCGAATACCAGCGGCCCGCGCTGCATCTGCCCAGGTCGACGTCGCGGGACGACCGCACGCGGGACGACCGGACGCAGGACGACCGGACCCGGGACGACCGGGTACGCGAGGAGCGGACCGCGCCCGCCGTCAACGGCGACGTGCCGCCGGCCGCCCGCCAGGACATCCCAGGCCGCCAGGACATCCCATCCCGCCAGGACATCCCATCCCGCCAGGACCCAGCCCGTCAGGACATCTCATCCCGCCCGGACATCTACGCCGCGCCGACGACCGGCACGCGGAACCGCCCCGAACCGGTCCCGCCTGCCCCGCAGAACCCGGCCGCCCGCGCTCGCCCAGCCGAGGAACCCGCCGCCTACGCCCCGCCCGCCGGACCAGTCCCTCCGGCATCGCCGATGCCCCCGGTCTCGCCGATGCCGCCGGTATCCCAGGCGCCGCAGAGTTCCCCCGAGCTGGCACCAGGCTCCGACGCCACTCAGCCCGCGGCCAGCCAGCTTCCCGGTCAGCCCGGCCAGCTCCGTCGCCTGCCGTCCGCGCGCACCCCGGCCAGCCCGCCCCAGCACGGCATCCCGGGCCAGAGCCAGAACCAAGGCCAGAACCAGGGCCAGGGCTCGGTCCGCAGCGCCCCCTACAGCGGTCCCCAGCCGGTGATGAACCCGGCCGGGCCGTCTCCCTACCAGGCCCAGAACGCCGCCCCCGCCGTCGGCCTGTCCGAGGCGGTACAGGCGGCGCACGAGGAGGGGCAGGAGTTCGGCGGTTCGGTGGCCAGGGACGCGCCGGCCCTGTGGCTGGAGGCGGTGCTGGCCCGCAAGCCGCGCATGCCGTCGGACCTGGAGGCCCGGCTGCTGCAGGGTTCGGCGCTGCCGATCGACTTCCTGCTGCACGACGAGGTCCGGCATGCGCTGCGCCGCGGATTCTGGGACGCCCTCGAGCGGACCCGCCGGTAAGCCGCGGTAAAAGAATTGACGCCCGGATTGTCCATGGCAGCGGTGGGTAGGGTGGACAACGTGGTTGTGTTGTCCGCCGAACTGTTCGATGCCATCGAGGTCAACGCGGCGCGGACCGGCAACCACAAGCGGGCCGCGGTGCGGATGAGCCGGCTGGCGGTCCAGGCCACGGCCGGCAGCATGTCCCGGGCCGAGGCGCACATGCGGGCGGGCGAGCAGTGGATGCTCGCCGACGAACCCAAAGACGCCGTCGAGCAGTTCAAGAAGGCCATCGCCGACGGCGGGCCGACCTTCGACAACCCGCGGGTCTCGCTGGCCCGGGCGATGTTCGCCCTCGGCCGCACCGACGACGCCGACGCCCTGCTCCGTGAGGTTCGCGAGTCGGGCGCCCGCACCAAGCCAAGGACCTGCGATCTGGTGGCCGAACTCCTCACCGAGCAAGGTGACCTGGCAGGCGCCCTCGACTGGGCCACGGCCGGCGTGGACGCCTGCGTGGCCGGCGAGGACCGGGACGAACTCCAGCTGCTGCTCCGGCTGCGCTACCGGCTCCGGGTCGACCTGGGCATGCCCGAGGACGACTACGACAAGCTGCTGGACGACAAGAAGGCCGGCCCCGCCGCGGGTAACTAACACCCCGCGGACAGGACCGGCCTCACAAACTAGCGCTGACAGACTCGCGCTGGCAGGCTAGCGAGCGACCTCGGCCCGTTCGGAACTCTGAGCCCTCGTGACGCTGAGCGCGTCCCGCGCCTGGTCGACGTCGACCACCACCTCGTCGCCGTCGCCGATCTCGCCGGACAGCAGCGACTTGGCCAGCTGATCGCCCACGGCCGCCTGCACCAGGCGGCGCAGCGGCCGCGCGCCGTACACCGGGTCGAAGCCGGTCAGCGCCAGCCACTCCCGGGCCGCGGGCGTCACGGTCAGCGTCAGCCTGCGCCCGGCCAGCCGCCTGGCCAGGTGATCAACCTGGAGGTCGACGATCTGGCTGAGCTCACTGGTAGACAGCGCGTCGAAGACGATGACGTCGTCGAGCCGGTTCAGGAACTCGGGCTTGAAGGCCGAACGCACCGCGTTCAGCACCGCGTCCCGCTTGGCCGCCTCGTCTCCGAAGGCCGGGTCCGCGATGAACTGCGACCCCAGGTTCGAGGTCAGCACCAGGATGGTGTTCCTGAAGTCCACCGTGCGGCCCTGGCCGTCGGTCAGCCGGCCGTCGTCGAGCACCTGCAGCAGGACGTCGAAGACCTCCGGGTGCGCCTTCTCCACCTCGTCCAGCAGGACCACGGTGTAGGGCCGGCGGCGGACCGCCTCGGTGAGCTGGCCGCCCTCCTCGTAGCCCACGTAACCGGGCGGGGCGCCCATCAGCCGGGCGACCGAGTGCTTCTCGCTGTACTCGCTCATGTCGATCCGGATCATGGCCCGCTCGTCGTCGAACAGGAACTCGGCCAGCGCCTTGGCCAGCTCGGTCTTGCCCACGCCGGTCGGCCCGAGGAACAGGAACGAGCCGGTGGGCCGGTCCGGGTCGGACACGCCGGCCCGCGCGCGCCGCACCGCGTCGGAGACGGCCTGCACGGCCCGCGTCTGGCCGATCACCCGGTGGCCGAGCTCCTCCTCCATCCGGAGCAGCTTGGCGGTCTCGCCCTCGAGCAGCCGCCCGGCCGGGATGCCGGTCCAGGAGGACACCACGTCGGCCACGTCGTCGGGGCCGACCTCGTCCTTCACCATGGGCGCCGTAGCCGGGATCCCGGCCGCGGCGGTCCCGTCCATCTGGGCCGAACGGGCGGCGTTGCTCGCCTCCTCCAGCTGCTCCCTGACCGCGGGGATCTCGCCGTGCCGCAGGCGTGCGGCGGCTTCCAGATCGTGGTCGCGTTCGGCGCGCTCGAGCTGGCCGTCGAGTTCGTCCAGCCGCTTCTTCAGCTCGCCGACCTTGTTCAGGCCGCCCTTCTCCTGCTCCCAGCGGGCGACCAGCCCGTTCAGCTGCTCCTGCCGGTCGGCCATGGTGGCGCGCAGCCGCTCGAGCCGGTCCTTGCTGGCCGCGTCCTCCTGGTTCTCCAGCGCGAGCTCCTCCATCTTGAGCCGGTCGACGGCGCGCCGCAGCTCGTCGATCTCGACCGGCTGGGAGTCGATCTCCATCCGGAGCCGGGAGGCGGACTCGTCGACCAGGTCGATGGCCTTGTCCGGGAGGAACCGCGCGGTGATGTACCGGTCGGACAGCGCGGCCGCGGCGACCAGCGCCGCGTCCGAGATCTGCACCTGGTGGTGCGCCTCGTAGCGGCCCTTGAGCCCGCGCAGGATCGCGATCGTGTCCTCGACCGAGGGCTCGCCCACCAGCACCTGCTGGAACCGGCGCTCCAGGGCGGGGTCCTTCTCGATCCGCTCGCGGTACTCGTCCAGCGTGGTCGCGCCGACCATGCGCAGCTCGCCGCGGGCCAGCATCGGCTTGAGCATGTTGCCCGCGTCCATCGCGCCCTCGGCCGCGCCCGCACCGACCACCGTGTGCAGCTCGTCGATGAACGTGATGACCTGGCCGTCGCTCTGCTTGATCTCGTTCAGCACGGCCTTGAGCCGCTCCTCGAACTCACCGCGGTACTTGGCCCCGGCCACCATCGAGCCGAGGTCCAGCGCGATCAGCCGCTTGTTACGCAGCGACTCGGGCACGTCGCCGGCCACGATCCGCTGGGCCAGGCCCTCGACGACCGCGGTCTTGCCCACGCCCGGCTCGCCGATCAGCACCGGGTTGTTCTTGGTCCGCCGGGACAGCACCTGGATGACCCGCCTGATCTCGGCGTCCCGGCCGATGACCGGGTCCAGCTTGCCGTCCCTGGCCGACTTGGTCAGGTCGACGCCGAACTTCTCCAGCGCCTTGTACGTGTCCTCGGGGTCCTGGCTGGTGACCCGGGCGCTGCCGCGGATCTGGCCGAACGCCTCGAGCAGCACGTCGGGCGTGGCGCCCGCCGCGGCCAGCAGGGCCTTGGCCTCGCCGCCGTCGGCAGCCAGGCCGACCAGCAGGTGCTCGGTCGAGATGTACTCGTCGTTCAGCTGCTTGGCCCGGCTGGACGCGGTGGCGATAGTCGACTGCAGCGGGCGGGATATCTCCGGCGCGCTCAGCGTGGCGCCGCGGGCGCGCGGCAGCCGGCCGAGCCGCTCCTCGGCCTGCTTGGCGACCAGCGCCGGGTCGGCGCCGACCGCGCGGAGCAGCGGGGCGGTGGTCCCGTCCTCCTGCTCGAGCAGCGTCAGGAGCAGGTGCAGCGGGTCAACCTGTGGGCTGCCGTCCGCCGCGGCGCGCTGTATCGCGGTGGACAGCGCGTCCTGGCTCTTGTGAGTGAGCTTGTCGTTCATCTATTTATCTCCTCTGGGCGGCCCGGATTCGCCGGACGGCCCAGCTATCGGTTCCCAGATCGCGACCCGGGCGCTGCGCACCGGCACGAGCCCTTCGTGGCCCTCGTGCCCGGATCGGGTGTCACTGCCACTACGGCGCAGCTCGGCCAGCCGGGCCGCCACAGCGCGGGTGGATTCGAGCTCCACCCGCAGCTGGGCGACCTCGGCGTGCAGTTCGGCGACGAGCCTGCGCGCCTGTTCGAGCTCCCGGTGCTGGTCCAGGAGCATCTTGATGCCGCTGAGGTTGACGCCCTCCCGGGACAGCCGCTGGATCTCGCGCAGCGCCAGGATGTCCCGCATCGAGTAGCGCCGCCCCCGGCCCTGGCTCCGGCCCGGTGATACCAGGCCGAGCCGGTCGTAGGCGCGGAGGGTCTGCGGGTGCATGTCGGACAGTTGGGCGGCCACGGAGATGACGTACACCGGCATGTCATCGGAGAGCTCGTAGGGATTGCTCATGTCATCTCACCTCTTCAGGCCTCCTTGGCCCGCTCGAGAAGGTCCTCGCGCGGGTCCTGGCCGGCCGTGGCCTCACGCAGCTCCTCGATCGCGCTGCGCGCCTTGCTGTTCAGGTCCTTCGGCACCATCACTTCGACGGTGACGAGCATGTTGCCGGTGGTGCCGTCCTTGCGGCGCACCCCCTTGCCGCGGACCGTGAAGGTCCGCCGGTTCGGGGTGCCCGGCGGGATCCGGATGGTGACCGGAGCGCCCCGGTGCGACGGCACCTTGACCTCCGCGCCGAGGGTCAGCTCGGCGAACGTCACCGGCACGGTCACCGTCAGGTTGGCCGCCGACCGGCCGAACACCGGGTGCGGCTTGACGTGCACCCGGACGTACAGGTCGCCGGCCGGGCCGCCGCGCTCGCCCGGAGCGCCCTTGCCCGCCAGCTTGATCCGCTGGCCGTCCGCCACCCCGGCCGGGATGCGCGCCTGGATGGTGCGCGAGCTCATCGCCCGGCCGCTGCCCGTGCACGCCGGGCAGGGGTCGTCGACGACCAGGCCGCGGCCGTGGCACTCCTTGCAGACCTCGGACATGCCGAACGAGCCGAGGTTCCTGCTCGACTGCCCCGTCCCCTGGCAGGACGGGCACATGCGCGGCACGGTGCCCGCCTTGGCGCCGGTGCCGTGACAGGTCGGGCAGGGGCCCTCGCCGGTCAGCCGGAGCGCCACCGTGGTTCCGTCGATCGCGTCGCTGAAGGTCAGCGTGGTCTCGGTCTCCACGTCGGCGCCGCGGCGCGCCCGGTTCTGGGTGGTCGTCCGGCCGCGGTTGAATACCCCGCCGAAGATGTCGCCCAGGCCTCCGCCGCCGCCGTCCGCGGTGCCACCGAAGATGTCACCGAGGTCGAAGCCGCCGAAGCCGCCCTGCTGCCCGGGCCGGGAGCCGGTCGGCACCCGGAAGCCGCCGCCGAACAGCGAGCGCGCCTCGTCGTACTCCTTGCGCCGCTTCTCGTCGGACAGCACCGAATACGCCTCGGAGATCTCCTTGAACCGCTCCTCGGCCGAGGCGTCACCCTTGTTCGCGTCCGGGTGGTACTTGCGTGCCAGCTTGCGGTACGCCGCCTTGATCTCGGCCGGCTTGGCGGTCTTGGAGACCCCCAGGGCCTTGTAGTAATCCTTCTCGAGGAAGTCTTTCGTGCTCATCCCGCCTGCCTCGGCTGTCTAGTTTCCTTCCTCGGCGTCCGGCCACTCGACTTCGTTGCTGGCGCCGTCCGGACCCGTCGCGGGTGCCGCGACGGCGACCTTGGCGGGCCGCAGGATCCTGTCCCCGACCTTGTATCCGGGAAAAATGATCTCAACGCAAGTGTCCTCGGCGACGTCTGGCGAATCTGTATAGGTCAGCGCCTCGTGGATCTTCGGGTCGAACGGGTCGCCCTTTTCCCCGTAGGTCGCCAGGCCGAGCCGGCCGAGCGCCGCCAGCAGTGAGTCGGCGACCTTCTCGAAGCCGCCGGACAGCTCACCGTGCTCTCGCGCCTGGTTGATGGCGTCGAGCACAGGGATCAGCCCGGTCAGCGTCTTGACGATGGCCTGCTCCTGGACGGCGGCCCGGTCGCGGTCGACGCGCTTGCGGTAGTTGGCGTACTCCGCCTGCAGCCGCTGCAGGTCGACGGTCCGCTCGGCCAGCTGGGCCGCCACGTCGGCGGCCTGCTTGCCGTCCTTGATTACCTGCCCTGTCACCATTTCCGAGGCCTCTTCTGGGGACTCCTTCGTTGCCGCGGCGTCCCGTTCCTCCTGCTTGTCATGCTTGTCTTCGGGCTGGCCCCCGTCGGGATCACCCGCCTGGGTACCGCCTGCCCCGGGGCCGGCGGCCGGCCGGCCGGCACCTCTGGTGCCGGCCGGCTTGGATGCCGCGTGCTTCCCCCGAACCTGGCCGGTAACCGGGTCGATGCGCCGGTGGTCATGAATGACCGGACCGGAGCCCGTTTCCTCGGAAGCTGGCATTAGCGCTTCTCGCTCTCGCTGTCACCCTCGTCGACGATCTCGGCCTCGACGACCTCGTCGTCATCCTGGGTGTCGCTGCTGCCGTTGGCCGACTCGGACTGCGAGCTGGCCTGCTGCGCCTGCGCCTGCTGGTAGATGGCGGTCCCCATCTTCTGGCTGACCTGCGCGGCCCGCTCGCTGGCGGTCTTGATGGCCTCGGTGTCGTTGCTCTCCAGAGCCTTCTTCACCTCGGCCAGCGCCTCGCGCACCTCGGACTTGATGTCCTCGGGCACCTTCTCCTCGTTCTCACCGAGGAACTTCTCGGTCTGGTACACCAGCGAGTCGGCCTGGTTGCGGACCTCGGCCTCCTCGCGGCGCTTGCGGTCCTCCTCGGCGTACTCCTCGGCGTCCCTGACCATCTTCTCGATGTCGTCCTTGGGCAGCGCGGACCCGCCGGTGATCTGCACCGACTGCTGCCTGCCCGTGCCCAGGTCCTTGGCGGACACGTTCACGATGCCGTTGGCGTCGATGTCGAAGGTGACCTCGACCTGCGGCACGCCGCGGGGCGCGGGCGCGATGCCGGCCAGCTCGAACATGCCGAGCTTCTTGTTGTAGGCCGCGATCTCACGCTCGCCCTGGAAGACCTGGATCTGCACCGACGGCTGGTTGTCCTCGGCGGTGGTGAAGATCTCCGAGCGCTTGGTCGGGATCGTGGTGTTCCGCTCGATCAGCTTGGTGAAGATGCCGCCCTTGGTCTCGATGCCCAGCGACAGCGGGGTCACGTCGAGCAGCAGGACGTCCTTGACCTCGCCGCGCAGCACGCCGGCCTGCAGGCAGGCGCCGACCGCGACAACCTCGTCCGGGTTGACGCCCTTGTTCGGCTCCTTGCCGCCGGTCAGCGACTTGACCAGGTCGACCACCGCGGGCATCCGGGTGGACCCGCCGACCAGCACCACGTGGTGCAGGTCATCGAGCTTGATCCCGGCGTCCTTGATCACCTGCTGGAACGGGCTCTTGCACCGGTCGAGCAGGTCGGAGGTCATCCGCTGGAACTCGGCCCTGGTCAGCTTGGCGTCCAGGTGCAGCGGGCCGTCGGAGGAGTGGGAGATGTAGGGCAGGTTGATCTGCGACTCCATCGACTGCGACAGCTCGATCTTGGCCTTCTCGGCGGCCTCACGCAGCCGCTGCAGCGCCATCTTGTCCTTGGACAGGTCGATGCCGTAGCCGTTCTTGAAGTCCTGGACCAGCCAGTCGACGATCCGCTGGTCCCAGTCGTCACCACCGAGGTGGTTGTCGCCGCTGGTCGCCTTGACCTCCACGACGCCCTCGCCGACCTCGAGCAGGGACACGTCGAAGGTGCCGCCGCCCAGGTCGAAGACCAGGATGGTGGCCTCGGTCTCCTTGTCCAGGTGGTAAGCCAGCGCGGCCGCGGTGGGCTCGTTGATGATGCGGAGCACGTTCAGGCCCGCGATCTGACCGGCCTCCTTGGTGGCCTGCCGCTGCGCGTCGCTGAAGTACGCCGGGACGGTGATCACCGCGTCGGTGATCTTCTCGCCCAGGTAGGCTTCCGCGTCCCTCTTGAGCTTCTGCAGCACGAACGCGCTGATCTGCTGGGGGGTGAATTTCTTGCCGTCGATGTTGACGGACCAGTCGGTACCCATGTGGCGCTTGACCGAACGGATCGTCCGGTCCACGTTGGTGACGGCCTGCCGCTTGGCGACCTCGCCCACCAGTACCTCTGCGTTCTTGGCGAAGGCCACGACCGAAGGAGTCGTCCGTGATCCCTCGGCGTTGGCGATGACCGTGGGCTCGCCACCTTCGAGAATGGCGACGACTGAGTTGGTCGTCCCCAGGTCAATCCCTACCGCACGTGCCATGAGCAGTCCCTTGCTTGTATTGATGAGTGTGAAGTTGAGTTGTTCGGGCTCAAGCTTGCCAGCGGGGACCACCGCCGTCAAATGACTTGAGTCACTTAGGCTCAACTTACCGGAGTCCCCGATGATTCCCGCCCCGGCGGAAATCCCGCCCCGAATTCCGCACCACGCCCCGCACCCCGCCCGGCCGTCCTGCCGACTCGCGCCCTGTCCCCGGCGTCTCGCCGTCCCCGCGCCCGGCCCGGTGTCGCCGTGAGCCGCCCCCAACTCGCCCCAAGGGTAACGATCCGGACATCGCCCGCTCTTCCGCCACGCCGAAGATAGCCGGTCACCGATGCGGGGTCCGCGTCACCGATACGGGTCCGGGTCACCGGTGCGGGGTCCGGGGCATCGCTGCGGCGGGCATCGACCGTGCGTCGTGCTGCACCGTTAGCATCACGGCCACCTCGGGCACCTCACGCCCCCGTTGGTTGGGGTTTGCCGTTCGCACCAACAAGGCCGGAGGCGGACCCTGAACGCCCCCGCACCACGCGATGCCTAGCGTGCCGACGTGAAATCCCGCCCGTTCGGAGAAAGTTACCGGACGGTACGATGGGCGGGCTCGCGCGGGTAGGAGCCCGGCTCGGGACGTGGCAGGGCCTGCATGGCTACGCTTGAGTTCCGGATACTGAGGAGGTTCGCGTGGTCTTGCGGATGACCGTCGGCCTGGCCCTGACCGCGATCGCCCTGGCGGTCGCGGGGCGCAGGTTGTGGTGGCTGAAGCGGCTGGCGTTCACCGGGCAGCCGGCGCCGGAGCGGGTCGCGGCGGTACGCGCACATCCGGGCCGCGACGTGGAAACGCAGGCGACCGAGGTGATCGGGCAGCGCAAGCTGCTGAAGTGGTCGGTGCCCGGCGCGGCGCATGCGGCCACGTTCTGGGGTTTCATCGTGCTGCTGCTGACGATCATCGAGGCCTACGGCAACCTGTTCTCCCGGACCTTCGCCATCCCCGGGATCGGCCACTGGGCCTTCATCGGGTTCGTCGAGGACCTGTTCGCCGTCGGCGTTCTGCTCGGCATCGCCACGTTCACCGTGATCCGACTGCGGAACAACCCCAGTAAGGAAGGCCGCAAGTCGCGGTTCTTCGGCTCGCACACCCGGGCCGCCTGGGTTGTCCTGGGGATGATCTTCCTGGTGATCGCGACACTGCTGCTCTACCGGGGGGCGCAGATCAACACCGGCGTGTTCCCGTATAAGCACGGCGCGTTCGCCTCCGAGATCGTCGGGCACTGGCTGCACCCGCTGGGCTACGGGGTGAACAGCGTGCTCGAGGTGGTGTTCCTGCTCGGCCAGATCGCCGTGGTCATGGCGTTCGCCGTCATCGTGGTCTACTCCAAGCACCTGCATATCGCGCTGGCCCCGCTGAACGTCCTGTTCTCCCGGCGGCCGAACGCCCTCGGCCCGCTCGAGCCGATGCGCAGCAACGGCAAGGTCCTGGACTTCGAGGAGGCCGACCCGGACACGGACGTGTTCGGGCTGGGGAAGATCGAGGACTTCACCTGGAAGGGCCTGCTCGACATGGCCACCTGCACCGAGTGCGGGCGGTGCCAGTCGCAGTGCCCGGCCTGGGCCACCGGCAAGCCGCTGTCGCCCAAGCAGGTCATCCTGGACCTGCGCGACCACGCCTTCGCCAAGGCGCCGTACCTCCTGGCCGCCAGCGACGACGATCGCGAGAAGCTCCCCGACGACGTGAAGAAAGAGGCCGAGCGTCCGCTGGTGGGCAAGGACGGCGGCGTCATCGACCCGGACGTGATCTGGTCCTGCACCAACTGCGGGGCGTGCGTGGAGGAGTGCCCGGTGGACATCGAGCACATCGACCACATCGACGGGATGCGCCGGCACCAGGTCCTGATCGAGTCGGCGTTCCCGGTCGAGGCCGCGGGCATGCTGCGCAACCTGGAGAACAAGGGCGACCCCTGGGGCATGGGCGAGATGCGCCGGGCCGAATGGATCACCGAACTCGACTTCGAGATCCCCGTCGTCGACGGCACGATCGACCCGGAGATCGAGTACCTGTTCTGGGTGGGCTGCGCAGGCGCCCTGGAGGACCGGGCCAAGAAGACCACCAAGGCCATCGCCACGCTGCTGCACACCGCGGGGGTGAAGTTCGCCGTGCTCGGCCCGGCCGAGACGTGCACCGGGGACCCGGCCCGGCGGATCGGCAACGAGTTCGTGTTCTCCATGCTCGCCCAGCAGAACGTGGAGACGCTGAACGAGGCCGGGGCGAAGAAGGTCGTGGCCAGTTGCCCGCACTGCTTTAACACCATCTCCCGCGAGTACCCGCAGCTGGGCGGGAACTACGAGGTCATCCACCACACCCAGTTGCTGGCCCGGCTGGTTGCCGAGGGCCGCCTCCAGCCGGTTACCCCGGTGCAGGAGAAGCTGACCTACCACGACCCGTGCTTCCTGGGCCGGCACAACAAGGTGTACACCCCGCCGCGCGAGATCCTGGACGCGGTGCCCGGCGTGGAGGCGACCGAGATGCACCGGTGCAAGGAGCGCGGCTTCTGCTGCGGCGCCGGCGGGGCGCGGATGTGGATGGAGGAGCGGATCGGCAAGCGGATCAACATCGAGCGGATCGAGGAAGCCCTCGCGCTGGAGCCGGACACGATCTCGACGTCCTGTCCGTACTGCCTGGTCATGCTCGGCGACGCCGTCGCGGCGAAAAAGAGCTCCGGCGACGCCCCGGACACACTCGAAGTCGTCGACGTGGCTCAGTTGCTGGCCCGTTCGGTCCGTAGTGAGGTCCCGGCCGTCGCCGACGGAGACTCAGGCGCGGACGGTGCGGGGCCCGCGGGCAGCTGACCCCCGCCACCGCGGCGATGAGCCATCCCGGGCCGAGTGTGACGCCGATGCCGATCGTGCCGAGCAGCACCCCGGCGATCAGGCCGTGCCGTGGCACGGCGGCCACGGCTGGTCCGCGGTCAGGCCCAACCCCCGGCACTCCGGGCACTCGGCCAACGCGTCGAACTGCGCATCGCCGTATCTGCGACCGAGGCCGCCGTGTGTCCTGGTGATCCGCCAGGTGCGCCAGTAGGCTTCGGCATCGTTCATGGCGAACAGCCGGTCGCCCAGGCGGCGCGGCAGAGCCGCCAGCCCGCTGAGCAGGACCCGGCCGGCCAGGGGAACGGCGCGGGCCGCGGCGACCAGCCCGCGGCGCAGACGGGTCCATGTGTCGGACGATGCTGCCCCCGGGACTGCCCCCGCAGGAGCCCCCGACAGTGACGTCCGTGTCGGCCCGGAGAACTCGCCGGGCCACCATGGGGGGTTGTTTTCGCTGGTGGCGTTGTTAATCTTGATCATGTTGCTAGCCGTTCGAGCTCGGTCCAGAGCCTGGTTAGTGTCTCGCTGGGTCGGTGTTGCAGCACCGGCCCAGCGGCGTGTCCGGGGTATGGCGCAGCGGATGGCGGCGCGGATCCCGGACCGGTCCGGTTGTCGCCGTGGATGCAGAGCCACGGTCCGCATGCTTCGGCATAGCGGAAGCGGGTGCGGTCGTTGCGGGCTGATGGAAATAGCAGGTCTCCCCTCCCTCACGTGGCCAGGTCCCGCGGGGGCGACTCCGATCGCCCGGTGCGGGCCTTCTATGTGGCACGCGGTCTGCTGTCGGTAACCCCTCGGGGCACCGTCGACCCCGTTGTCGGCGGGTCGCTTGAGGATGACTTCTGCGATCTGATTTCATAGTGCATCTGGCAATGCAGCTTGGCAAGTGCCAAACTAAAGTGCATCTTGCATGAATCAGCCACACGATCCCGAGGGTTGGGACCATTGGTCCCAGGCTATGAGCACGAGCGTTGGACTCCTGCGAAAGGACGCCACTTACGTGCCTGAGGTGCGCAGCCCCACGGTTCGCCGTCGCGAGCTGGGAGCCCTGCTGCGCAAGCTCCGGACCGCCAAGGGTCTCACCGTCGAGCAGGCCGCCGAGCAGCTCATGTTCTCCATGAGCAAGCTGAGTCGCATGGAAACCGGCCACGGCGCCCCTAGCCGCCGGGATATCCGGGACCTGTGTGCTCTCTACGAGGTGACCGACGAAGCCGAGCGCAAGCGCATGATGAATCTCGCGGTCGAAGGCAGGCAGGCGGGGTGGTGGCAATCCTACGATCTGAACCAGTTCGCGGACTACGTGGGGCTGGAAGCCGATGCCGTTTCGGTTAAGAATTACCAGTCGATCCTCATCCCCGGTCTGCTGCAGACGCCTGATTATGCCCGCGCGGTCAACGAGGCCGTCATACCGCAGCCCGATCCGGAAAGGCTGGAAGAGCAGACCGAGGTCAGGCTCAGGCGTCAGGAACGGCTCACGCAGGACCCGCCATTGCGCTTCGGGGTGATATTGGACGAGGCCGCGCTGCATCGGGTCATAGGCGGCCCGGCTGTTATGGAAACGCAACTCCGTCACCTAGTCGCGTTGTCGCAGCTACCGAACGTGACGTTGCAGGTAATCCCATTCTCCGCAGGGGCACACCCGGCGATGGATAGTACGTTCAACGTCCTGGAGTTCGCCGCTGCCGTGCCTGGTGTGGTGTATGTTGAAGGTTTGGTGGGCTGGGTTTACATGAAACGCTCACAAGACGTTGAACGGTACGTTCGAGTCTTCGAACGCTTGTGCCGTATAGCCCTGCCGCCACGCGAGTCAGTCGAACACATAGAGAAAGCTGCTGCCCGACATAAAGCGCAGCAGAGCTGAAAGCATAAGATGCTGGGCGCGTTAGCGGATGGCTGCGTTTTTACAAAAAACGATCGCATGCTGACGACAGTTAAATTCTGGCCTATGATAGGGTTAAGGGTTAATTGTGTCTAATGATGCAGCAGGGGATAACCTGCTTAGTTGGCGAAAGGCGCGCCGTAGTATGGGGAATGGCGCCTGCGTCGAGGTCGCATCTGCAAACTCCGGCGTCTTTGTCCGGGATTCGCAGAATCCTAGCGCAGCTTCGCTGGGATACCCGGCTATAGCATGGCGGTCGTTTCTGCTAAGCGCAAAGCAAGGTAATTTCGACGCGCTCGGGCTGCCGAGGCTTTGAGAGTAGCGGCCGTTCCTTCCTGTCCTGCATTCGCCGGTATGGCGAGTCCATGGCTGGTGAGGCGCGGCCCCACTCCTCATCGACCTTCATATCTTGGCGCGGTAGAAGTTCAGGTACGAACGCGAGGGCGTCGGGCCGCGCTGGTCCTGGTACCTGGAGCCGTAGACGGACGAGCCGTACGGATGCTCGGCGGGAGAGCTAGTCCGGAACAGGCACAACTGACCGATCTTCATGCCCGGCCACAGCTTGATCGGCAGCGTCGCCACGTTGGACAGCTCGAGCGTCACGTGCCCGGAGAACCCGGGATCGATCCAGCCCGCGGTTGAGTGGGTCAGCAGGCCGAGCCGCCCCAGGCTGGACTTGCCTTCCAGGCGCCCCGCTATGTCGTCGGGCAGCGTAACCACCTCGTAGGTCGAGGCCAGCACGAACTCGCTGGGGTGCAGGATGAACGGCTTGTCGTCGTCGGTCTCGACCAGCCGGGTCAGGTCCGGCTGTTCCACGGAGGGATCAATGTGCGGGTACCGATGGTTTTCGAACACCCGGAAGTAACGGTCCATCCGGACGTCGATGCTGGACGGCTGGATGAGTTCGGGATCGTAGGGATCGAGCTTGACCCGCCCGGACTCGATCTCGGACCTGATGTCACGATCGGAGAGGAGCACCCTGGCAACCTACCGGTTCCGGTACGATATCTGGGCGAACACAGTCCAGCTCGCCTCACGGCGCAGCGTTGCAGGTCCGCGCGGGTGTAGTTCAATGGTAGAACGTCAGCTTCCCAAGCTGATAGTGCGGGTTCGATTCCCGTCACCCGCTCTGCGAGTGACGGCTTCATTGGAGATATTCGATTTACTGTTCAGCTGATTGCTGCCTAGCGCCGGCTACTGGCCGGAATGACGTCCGTTCGGATGTTCTTCCTGTTCACACAGTATTTTCGAACTGAATTATGCTGATGTGAGGGCCCAGCTAGAAACCTATTAATCTACCCAAGCTTGCGCGCACGTCCTGTATCCGGTCCTGGCGTCGACACCGGGCAGCACCCGGGGCAGGCCGCCCTGAGAGCGCTGCAGATCACGAAACCGGGACCCCCGGGCCGGTGGAGCACGATCGCGGCACGGCCGCCGGTAGAGAGTCGTGGCTACCCAGGCCAGCTTGAAGGAAACGGACCGTACCTCGTGGCGCTGGCCAGCGGCGTGCCCGGCGGGCGCATCGACGGCGTGACTGGCGTCTCAAACCGGGTGGCGCGGCAGGGCCGGCCGTGAGAGGGTCGCCGTGTGGCGGCGGACCGGGCGCGACCGGCGCAGAACGCGGGCGAGCGGGAGATGCTGACCGGCTGGCTGGAGCATCACCGGGGGATCCTGATCTGGAAGTGCGAGGACCTGACTGCGGAGCAACTCCGGCGGCGCGCCGTCCCACCGTCCACCCTGTCCCTGCTGGGGTTGGTCCGGCACATGGCCGACGTGGAGCGCGGCTGGTTCCGGCAGGTGTTCCTCGGCGAGAACGTGCCTGATCTATACGACAGGTCCGCCGATGAGGATGCGGATTTCAACGACGTCGGCCAAGCCGACCCGGCGGAGGCGTTCGATGCCTTCGAACGCGAGTGCGCCACGTCGCGACAGGTGGTCGCGCAAGCCGCGAGCCTGGATGTTCTCAGCAAGCAGGCGTCTGAGCGCACGGGCCAGCCCTGGACGCTGCGCTGGATCGTCACCCACATGATCGAGGAATACGCGCGCCATAACGGCCACGCAGACCTGCTCCGCGAGCGCGTCGACGGCACTACCGGCTACTACTGAGCGGCCAGCACCTAAGCTGCGGTCCCTGCCACGCCAGCGTTGCCGTGCTCTCCAGCCTGGCGACGCCGACGCGGCCCCGGAAGATCTCAGCCTGCGCTCCTGCAGGTTGACGGGATTGCCCGGTGGCTGCGCGGCGCTGGAATTCCGCCCAGTGCACGGGTCAAGGGGTGACCTGCGCAGGACGCCGCCCGGGGCCCGCGCGGCGGGTCGTTGCGGTCACCCGCGATCCGCACGCTGGTCGCCGTCTTGACCGCTGTGGGGGTGCTGTTCGGCGCCACCGAGGTCGGTGTCACCGCCGCCGCCACCGCGCTCGGCAGCACCAATTCGATCCTGCCCGGGGCGTTACTGAGGCGGCTGGCACAGGCGCTTCGCGCCAGCGCGGAGCCATTGACTTTCCGGCTCCTGCCGGGTCAGCCTGCGCCGGCTAACTGCATACCCCGGAGCCTGTTCTCCGTGCAGGGGGGAGGACGGCTGCCTGCGCCTGGAAACAGCGCTGGTTTCTGGCAGGTATCAGCCCGTAGCCCGTGCCTGGGCCAGCGGCCTCCCCCCTGTGCCGGATAACGCTCCGGAATATGCTGGAGCTCAGCCCCCGATCGTGAACGTCTCGTGGATGACGTTCGAGATCGGCCGCTCATGGCCGGTCACGATCCCGGGCGCGGTCCCCCGGACGAGGAAAGCGGTCAGCGTCGTGCGGGTGTTCTTGCCGAAGAAGCCCGGCACGCCGACCTCCCAGTCGTTAATGACCTGGGTGAGGCCGTGGTGGCGGGACACCGAGTTCAGCTGGAACACGCCGGCCAGGTTGGCGTTCGGCCCGCCGGCCCTCTGCGGGGTGGTGGACATGGTGACCACCAGGCCCGGCGCGTTCGGGTCAGGCTTTCCCGGGCCGAATGTCCTGGCCGGGGGGAGGTTCAGCCCGGGCCGGTAACCATTGGCGGCCGACAGCTGCCGGTTGCCGGTGGCGTTCAGGGCGCGTGCGATGAGGTCCACCGCGAAGTCGCCTCCGGTGCCGGCGATGTCGCCGGGCCGCGGGTTGGTGACCACCAGCCTGATCGAAGGGCTGCGGTGGTGGTGATCGGTGTACCCAGCGGGCGCCGCGAAGGCAGTTGTCGCCCCGGCGGCCAGCAAGGCGCCGGCCGCCGTTAGGCCGGCCACGGCGCGCGCCCAGGGTCGGCGGGTCGCGGGCGACGTGCCGGTGATGCGATCATTGTCGTGCACGGATTCCTCCATAGTTTTGGCGGGCCATCTGCCCGCCGCTGCATGCGAGGCTGCCAGGCGGCGGCCGCGCCGGGTATAGGGTGTTTGCTGCAAATGGATCCCTGAACCGGATCCGCTTGCCCCCGAACGCGACGCGGACCGAACGGTCCGTTCCGCGGATGCGGGGTCACGAACGGCAAGTCGGGTGGTAGCCGGTATGCGATCGCGCGTCCTGCTCGGACGGGCCAGCGAACTGGCCGAGCTCGACCGGGGTTTGGACCGGCTGGAAGCCGGCAAGCCGTGGCTCGTGCAGATCGTTGGTGAGCCGGGCATCGGCAAGTCGCGGCTGCTGCTGGAGCTGGCGCGGCGGGCCAAGGCGCGCGGCTTCCTGGTGCTGGCCGGCCGGGCGGCGGAGTTCGAGCAGGACTTGCCGTTTGCGGTGCTCCGTGACGCCTGCAACGACTATCTGGGGTCGATCGACCGGCGGCTACGTCTCTCACTGCGCGCTGAGACGCTTTCCGAGCTGGCGGCGGTGTTTCCCTCGCTGGCCGGCGGCGTTGGCACGCCCGCTTCGGGGCAAGGCGTAGGCGGTGATCGCTATCGGACGCATTATGCGATCCGGGCGCTGCTGGAGTGGCTTGCCGCACGCCAGCCGACCGTCGTGGCGCTCGATGATGTCCACTGGGCTGACGCCGCCTCGGTCGAGGTGATCGCCCACCTGCTGGGCCGGTTCCGCGGGCCGTTGCTGGGCGCGCTGGCAGCCCGTCAGCGTCCTGCGCGGCTGGCGGCTGTGCTCGATGCGGCAACGCGCGCCGACTACGGCGGCCGGATCGAGCTCGCACCGCTGACCGCCGTTGAGGCCGAAGCGCTGATGGATCCCGGGCTGGACGCTGACGAGCGCGCCATCCTCTATCGCCAGACCGGGGGCAACCCGTTCTACCTGGAGCAGTTGTCACGCGCCGCCGTGCCCGCCAGCGGCCGTCGTCGGCTCGCGGCCGGGAATCCAGCCGATGACTGGCGGCCGCCGGCGGCGGTTTCGGCATCCATCCGCGAGGAACTTTCCGGGCTGTCCGCCGAGACCCGGGCGACCGTTGATGCCGCGGCCATTGCTGGTGAATCGTTCGAGCCGCAGCTTGTCGCGGCGATTGCCGAGCGGCCAGAGCCGGTCACGCTTGCCGCTTTCGACGAGTTGCTCGCCGTCGACGTCATTCGGCCCACCGACGCGCCGCGGCGGTTCCGCTTCCGCCATCCGATCGTGCGCAGGGTCGTCTATGACCAGCTGCCACGGGCCTGGCGCCTTGGCGCCCACGCACGTGCGGCCGCGGCATTGACCGCCTCCCGGGCACCGGCGACGGAGGCGGCCCTTCATATCGAGCGCTCGGCCACCGCGGGGGATCCGAACGCCATCGCCATGCTGATCGACGCCGCACGGACCGTAGCCCCGCGCGCCCCGCTAACGGCTGGCCGCTGGCTGCGCACGGCGTTGCGGCTGTTGCCTCGCGACGTCGATTCCGGGCAGCGGATCGAGCTGCTGTGTGAAGCCGCCGCCGCGCTGGCCTCGGCCGGCGCCGACGAGGAGTCAGTGGAGGAACTCGAGCAGGCGCTGGCGCTGGCGCCGTCGGCCCAGCCGGGCGCGCGGGCCGAGCTGATCGCCAAGCTTGCCGAGGCGCGGCGGCGCAGTGGCCAGCCGTTCGAGTCGCGGGAGCTCCTGCTGCAGGCGCTCCACTCGCTCGGCGTACCCGGCGGAGCGGCTGCTCAGGGCCTTCAGCTCGAACTGGCGATCGATTACTACTGGCACAGAGAGTTCGAGCAGACGTGGGCGGTCGCGGGACGAACCCTTGCAGATGCGCGCGAGCGCCGTGACACGTCGACCGTCGCGCTGGCGGCGGCGCTGCGGAGCCTGGCGGGCAGCGCCGGACAGCGTACCGATGACGCGCTGCTCGACCTGGCCGAAGCCGGGGCCGCGCTGCGCCAGCTGACCGACGAGCAGCTGGCCTCCCGCGTCTACCTGGGGGTGTACATCGGCCTGGCGGCGCTTCGCCTGGAACACCTCGATGAGGTGCTCACTTGTGTTCACCGCTGCTTCCGGGTGGCCCGGCTCACCGGCCAGGACGCGATGGCCCACCCGTGGCTGTGCATCACCGCCCGCGCGCTCGTGCTGAAAGGCGAGATCGGCAAGGCCCGGCAAGATGCCACGGCGGCGATCGACACCGCGCTGCTCCCTGGCGAGAACTGGCGCACCATCTGGGCGCTCGAGGCGGACGCGATGGCGGCGTTCTGGGCCGGCGACGCCGAACGCGCGCTCGCGAGCGCGAGCCAGATGGCCGCGGGCTCGAAGCGGAGCACCGACCGTTTCCTGACACCGGACGCGCGGATCCAGCTCGGCGGCGCCCTTTACCTATCCGGCGATCCGGCAGCTGCCGTGAACGAGCTGGAGGCATTCGACGCCGAATCAGGCTGGGACGTGCTTGACCTCCATGCCGGTCACGGATGGGAGCTGCTCACCCGGGCCAGGCTGGCCCTCGGCCAGCTCGATGCGGCCGAGGCGGTGTCCGCCCGCGCCGAGTTCCGCGCCGAAACCTCCCACCTGCCACTGCAGCGAGCCACAGCACGCCTGGCCCGCGGATCGGTCCGGCTCGCCCGCGGCGACAGCGCGACGGGCCTGGAGTTGGCTCGCGACGCAGCCGAGATCGCCGACCAGGTGGGCAACCCGCTGATGGCCGGCCGGGCCCGCCTGCTCGCCGGGCGTGCGCTCGCCGCGGCCGGGCAACACGAGACCGCGATCGCCGAACTCAGCGTGGCCGAGACGCAGCTATCCGGTTGCGGTGCCACCAAGGAAACCGACGCCGCAGCGCGCGAACTGCGCCGCCTGGGGCAGCGGACCGTTCGCCGGTCCCGGCCGCAGAGGACCGGCACCGGTGTGGCCGCGCTGTCGTCCCGCGAGCGGGAAGTAGCCGGGCTCGTCGCCTCGGGGAAGACCAACAAGGACATCGCCGCCTCCCTTTACCTCAGCGAGAAGACGATCGAGAGCCACCTGGCCCGCATCTACGACAAGCTCGACGTCCACTCACGCGCGGCGCTGACGGCGATAATCGTGCGCGAGGGCAGCGGCTGACGTTGAACTGCCGGTCGAACGCGCGGAAATTACGTGAGTGCGATGGTCCTTGCGGGCCACGCGTGCGCGGTCGCTGAGTGACGAGTGATTATCTGTCCGGGTGACGGGGGCGGAAGGGGCCGTCGAGGGCGGCCCATTGGAGCAGCATGATCGTCTTTGCGTCGGCGATGACCCCACTGCGGATCATGGCGAGGGCCTCGGTGAAGGGGAGTTCCATGGTGGTGATGTCTTCGCCCTCGGCGGCGATGCCATGGGTGCGTGTAGTGGCCGGGGCGTGGTAGGCGGCGGTGAAGAAGTGGAGGCGTTCGGTGACGGAGCCGGGGCTCATGTAGACGTCGAAGACGTGCTGGGCTTGGCCGATGGTGTGTCCGGTCTCCTCGGCAGCCTCCCGGCGTATCGCTTCCTGCGGGCCGTCAGTTTCCAGGAGCCCGGCCGCGGTCTCCAGCAGCATGCCGTCGGGATGTCCGTTGACATAGACGGGGAGGCGGAACTGGCGGGTCAGCAGGACAGTCTCGCGGTCGGTGTTGTAGAGCAGGATGGTCGCGCCGTCGCCGCGGTCATAGGTCTCGCGCTGCTCGCGGCTCCAGTGCCCGTCGCTGTGCCGGTAGTCGAAGGTGGTCTTGCGCAGGACGTACCAGTCCGAGGAAAGCAGTTCCACCTCGCGGATGCGGACGCGCGGGTTGCCGGTAAGGTCGCGGCCGTGCTGGTCCAGGGCGGTTCGTCCGCGGCGGTCAGGAGTGTCGATCCCCGCGGTCATCGGGCGGCCGGTATGTCGGCGAGGCTGGTGTAAACCTCCTTGCCCAGGGCGCGGGCCTGGGCGACCATTCGGTCCGCGCCTTCGGAGGCGCCGCCGATCCGCAGCACCGCGTCGCAGCGGGTGAGCAGCCGTTCGGCGATGGGGTGAAAGATCTCCCGGAAGAGGCGGCCGCCGGGAAGGGTGCTGCCCGCCGTCTGCAGGAGCGGGAGGGCGAGCGCCTCGCCGGTGACGGGCAGGTGCCCGGCGCGGAAGAGGACGAGCGCGGTTTCGTTCATCGCGCGTACGTTCGCTTCGAGCTTGCCGGGGTCGTCGCCGGTGCCGGACCGGTACGGGCCGGCGACCAGGATCATCAGGAGGCGGGGCGGGGCGGTCATTATAGGTTGCTCCTTACTGCGGACGAGGTCTGGTTTCGGGCATGAGCAGGTTCAGGCCAGGAGGGTTTCGACGCCTGCCTCGCGCAGGGCGTCCAGGGTCTGCGGACCGCTGGGATGGGTAGCGGGGTCGGCTGCGGCCTTGTCGGTGACGAAGCTGTGCACCGTGTCAAGCCGGGCGACCTTGCTGAATGCGCGCACGCCCAGTTTGGTCGCGTCTGCCACCGCGACCGTGCGGGCGGCCTGGGCGAGCCCGGCCTGCTTGACCGCGGCGTCATCGAGGCAGAACTCCGACCAGCCGTACTTGGCGTGGACGCCGCCGATTGACATCACGAAGCAGTCGAAGGCCAACGACCGCAGGGCGTGCAGTGCCAGCGGTCCGATGAGGGAACGCTCGCCCGGGCGGGAGAGGCCGCCCACGATCAGCAGCTCGATCCCGGATCGATCGGCCAACCGCATCGCGGTCTGCAGGCTGAGTACTGCGACCGTCAGCGGGACCCGGGCGGCGAGATGCTCCGCGACGTGCACGGTGGTGGTCCCCGCGTCCAGCAGCACCCGCGACCCGGGCTCCACCAGTTCGGCCACCGCCGCCCCGAGACGGTCCTTCGTGGCCGCTTGCCACGCTTCCCGCACCGAGAACCCGGCGCCTGACTCATGCGCGCGGGTGGCGACGGCACCACCATGCACCCTGCGCGCCAGACCCTGACGCTCCAATGCGTCGAGGTCCCGGCGGACGGTCATCTCCGACACGCCCAGGCGATGGGAGAGCTCCGACACCGATACACGGCCCGAGCCCTGCACCAACCGCAAGGTCAGGTCCAGACGATTAGCAACGCCCATGAGCCGTTTCTACCATGATAACGTTCGAATGAACAAATTAATGTTAGAACTGGCTGCCCAGCGCTCCCGGGGGCAATCGGCCGCCTCACCGAAGGTGTCGTCATCGAGATCGACGGCGACTACCAGATGCCGCTCACCGCACCCGGACTCCTGGCCGATGCCCTGCACCACGCCGCGATCACTCCCGGCTGACTACGGTCTCCGGCTGGCCAGCCTCAGAGCAGGCCGGCGTCACGCACGAGGATGGCAATCTGTACCCGGTTGGCCGCGTTCAGCTTGGCCAGGACGCGGGACACGTGCGCCTTCACGGTGGCTTCGCTCATGTACAGCCGGGCGGCGATGTCAGCATTGGATTCGCCGCGTCCTACCTGGGTGGCGACCTCGCGTTCCCGGTCGGTCAGCGCCTGCAGCGCCTGCTTGGCCGCGGCCCGGCGCGAGGCGTCCGTGTCCGCGCTGAAATGGCCGATCAGGGTGCGCGTGACCGCGGGTGACAGCATGGCCTCGCCGGCCGCCACGAGCTTGGCCGCTTGCACGATGTCGGTCGGCGGGGTGTCCTTCAGCAGGAAGCCGCTTGCCTCGGCCCGCAGTGCGCCGAACACGTACTCATCGAGGTGGAAGGTGGTCAGCACGATTACCTTGGGCTGGGCCGGCAGGGCTGATATCCGTTCGGTCGCGGTGATCCCGTTCATCTCCGGCATGCGGACGTCCATCAGCACGATCTCGGGCCGGTGCGCGGCGACGGCAGCGACGGCGGCCGCCCCGGAGTCCCCCGGAGGCGTCACTGCTGCCATCGCAGTGCCGCGCTCACCACGAAGTCCCCGTCCGGGCTTGGCCCGTGCGAGAGCGTGCCGCCGGACAGGGTGACGCGCTCGGCCAGGCCAACCAGGCCCAGGCCGGCGCCGGGAAGCGGCGCCTCGGCGGCCGGATGCAGCGGCAGCCGGTTGCGGACGGTGACATGAAGTCCCTGCCCGGGGCGGCCGGATACCGACACCGTGGCCGCCGTGCCCCGCGCGTGCTTGCTCACGTTGGTGAGCGCCTCCCGCACGATCCGGTAGGTATCCCGGCCCAGCGCCGCCGGCGCCGCCTGATCATTCCCGGGCGCCTGGTTGGACCGCAAGGCAGACGCCCGCGCCGATGGCGGTAAAGTCCGTATTCGGTACGGATCCGGGTACGTGGCGTCTTGGTGATTCTGGGGCCATGACAACTCTGAAACTTACCGGCGGGCCCCGTGCAGCCGAAGCGATCGACACCGACATCCTCGTGGTCGGGGCGGGACCTGCGGGCCTGGCCACTGGCATCACCGCCGTGCGGCATGGCGCCCGGGTCCTGGTTGTGGAGCGCCGCCCCGGCACGTCCACGGTGCCTCGGGCGACCGGGGTCAGCACGCACACGATGGAGCTGTTCCGGATCTGGGGGATGGCGGACGCGGTTCGCGCTGCGGGCGTGGTAGCCGAGCCGGCCATGGCCGTCCGGCGCACCCTGGCCGACGAACCGCTGGCCGTCGTCCCGCTCGGCTTCCCGTCCCTGCGAGAGGCGCTCCGGGCCAGCCCGGAGCTGCCGGCGCTGTGCCCGCAGGATCTCATCGAGCCCCTGCTCGCGGAGCGGCTGCGCGCGCTGGGCGGGCAGATCAGGTTCGGCGCGCGGCTGACCGGCCTGCGGCACGACGCGACAGGCGCGATCCTGGCGACCGCGGGAGGACACCGGATCCGGGCCAGGTTCGTGGTGGGTGCGGACGGCCCGCGCAGCACCGTCCGCTCGCTGCTGGGCATCGGCGTGGAGCCCCTCGGCACGCTCGGCGGCCACGCCCTGGTCGTCTTCCGGCCGGACGTCGAGTCGACCCTGGGTCGCCGTCCGCACGCGCTGAACATGATCGTCGGGAACCCCGAGACCGAGGGCGTGCTGCTGCCCGCGGGTGCCGCCCGGTGGATCTACTCCCGGCCGTGGTCGGTGGCCGAGTCCGGGCGGCCCGAGGATCAGCCGCCGGGGTACTGGGCCGGGCTGATCCGGTCGGCCACTGGCCTAGCCGACCTGCGGCCGCAGACCCTTGCGGTGACCCGGTTCACCATGGCGGCGGAGACGGCCACGGCGTACCGGCACGGGGCCGGTTTCCTGGTCGGCGACGCCGCGCACCGGATGACCCCGGTCGGCGGCCGCGGGATGAACACCGCCGTCCATGACGGGCACGAACTCGGCTGGCGGCTGGCCTGGGCGGTCCGGGGCCTGGCGGGTGAGGCCCTGCTGGACAGCTACCGGGCGGAGCGGGAGCCGGTCGGCCGGGCGAACGCCGAGCGCTCGCTCCGGCGGGGCGAGCCGGACCCCGGTGACGGGCTGGCCGCCGACCTATGGGGTACCTACCGCTCCGCGGTCGTCGCGGACGACGGCACCGCGGCGCCGCCCGCCGGCTACCACCCGGTCACCCGTCCCGGGCAGCGGGCACCGCACGTGTGGCTGCGGCTGGGTGGCCGGCGGACCTCCACGCTCGACCTGTTCGAGAACCAGATGACCCTGCTGACGGGCCAGGAAGGGTCTCCATGGCTGCGCGCCGCGGACGGGCTGCGGGCGGCGGCGCCGATCCCGCCCGTGCGCGCTCTGGCCGTCGGCCGCGACCTCGCCGACGACCGGGGACACCTCCGCGCGGCCTACCGTCTCGGAGGCGAGTCCGCGGTCCTGATCCGCCCGGACGGCGTCATCGCCTGGCGCCACGACGGACCGTGCCGGACGCCGGGGGCGGAGCTGGGCTTCGCCCTGCGCACCGCGCTGGGCCTGCAACTCTCGTACGAGAACCAGCGAGCCGAGGCGGTCTGAGCACGATGATGCACGAAGA
>Ga0081540_1000502_pt1 | contig 38500 bp, 61 predicted proteins | sample TabmetS2T1R1_FD_71024 | JGI IMG/M metagenome (GOLD analysis project Ga0081540, IMG submission 71024) | Tabebuia heterophylla rhizosphere microbial communities from the University of Puerto Rico - S2T1R1 | ecosystem: Host-associated > Plants > Roots > Rhizosphere ...
TGCCCAGCCGCTCGCGGCTGGGTTTCCTGGCCCCGGCCCCGATGTCACAGCCGGTAACCCCGCCCCTGACCTGGGCAAACACACCGCCCCGGCGGTCACGGAACGTGACGCCGGGGGGTCTGCCACGCTGGGTAAGCGCCCCCGGTTCGCCGGGGAGCAGCGCTACGACCCCGACGCCGAGCTAGCAACGCTTCGTGACCACCCCCGGAACCCGCGCCGGGGCGACGACGACGCCGTAGCGGCCAGCCTCGACGCCAACGGCTGGTATGGCGTGATCGTCGCCCAGACCTCGACCCGGCGCATCCTGGCCGGGCACACCCGCCGCCGCACCTTGCAAGCGGGGGGCGTGACCCGTGCCCCGGTGATCTGGCTCGACGTGGACGACGACCGGGCCGAGTCGATCCTGCTGGCCGACAACCGGACCGCTGAGCTGGCCGCGTGGGACCTCGACGGGCTCGCCGCGATCCTGTCCGAGCGTGCCGCGTCGGCCGCTGGCCTGGCCGGTACCGGGTTCACGGTTGATGACCTCCTGGTGCTCTCGGCGTCGGGGGCGACCGGGCAGGACGACGGCCGGGACCAGGACGAGGGCGACGACCCGCCCGAGGGGCTGTGGCCGCTGCTGGCGTTCCGGGTGCCGCCGCTGGTGCTGTCCCGGTTCCGCGCTCTGCCGGGCGCGGATGATGCCGAGCGGCTCCGCTCGCTGGTCGAGGTCGAGGTGGCGGTGTCGTGACCGGGCCGCTGGTGCTGCTGGCTTGCGTGCTGCTCGGCGTGGTGCTGGGCGTGGTCGTGGGGAAGATCGCGGGTCGCCCGTGATGTCGCTGCTGATGTCGTACGCCTACCGGATGCCGGTCGGGGACCTGCCGCCGTGTCACCTCATGCTGGACTCGGGGGCGTTCACCGCGATCAGCCAGGGCACGCCGGTCACGGTTCCCGACCTGGCGGCGTGGTATGCCGAGACCCCGGCCGAGCGCCGCGCCGCTCTCGACGTGGTGTACGACCCGGTAGCGTCGAGGGCCAACGCGTTGAGGATGCGGGAGGGCTACGGTCTCGACGTGATCCCGGTCGTTCACCCCGGCACCCCCTCGGCTGAGGTGGACCGGCTGGCCGGTGACGGGTTCACGGCGTTGGCGATCGGGGGGACCAGGTTCGGCTACCTCGACCGCGATGCCGCGCACCAGTGGATACGCCGCTGCCTGTCCCGCGCTGAGGCCAACGGGATGGAGGTCCACGGGTTCGCCTACTGCCCGAGGGGGGCGAAGTATCTCCCGACCCTGCTCCGCTTCGCGTCGGTTGACGTGTCGTCGTGGACCCAGGCCAACAAGTACGGCGTTTATGCGGTGTGGGACGGGGGTCAGCTCCGGTTCCTGGGCAAGTCGGAATCCCTGACGGCGCTGCGGCTGCTGCGCCGCTGGCCGGTCGATGTGGTGGGCGCTCTGACCCGCGAGCCGGGCGCGAGGGATGGCCGGTCGTGGATGTGGTATGTCATCGGCGCGTGCTCGTACCTGCTGTATGGCCGGTGGCTGATGGAGCGCGGCGGACCCAGGGTGTACCTGGCCGCTGCGGCTGACACGCTGCGCGGGAAGCTCCCCGAGCTGGCCCGCGTGTTCACCGAGCTGGAGGCGGCGGCGGGATGAGCGCGGGGACCGGGTTCGGGACGTGGACCGACCCGACGAGTGATCTCATGTACCGGGGCGCGATGCCCTACCTGCTCGCCGGGCTTCCCGCTGGCGAGTCGGTGGTGGACCTCGGCGGCGGGTCCGGGTTGTCGCGGTTGTGGTGGCCCCGGCAGCCGGTCGATATCACCACGGTCGATTCGGACCCGGACACCCACCCCGACGTGCTCGCGGACATCTTGACCTACGCCCACGCCGGGGTTGCCGATACGGTCCTGCTGCGGTACGTCCTGCACTACCTGACCGACTGGCAGGTGCGGGACCTCTTCGCGCAGATAGCCCGCTGGCACCGGTCTAACGTGATCGTGGTCCAGTTCGCCAACACCCGGCCGTATGAGAAGACCGAGAATTCAGCGGACAGCGGCGACCGGGTGTGGCGGACCCCCGGCGCTCTGCTGCGGCTCCTGGGCGACCTGCCCGCGTGGGTCATCGCTCCGGCGTTCAACCGGATCGACTACACCGTCCGGCCGGATTTCTACGCCTCCCGCCTCGGTCGCGCCGGGCGGTACCCGCACGCCGAGACGCTCCTGGGCCTGTCCCTCGACCGGCGGGTGACGTGAACGCCTACCGGATATCGAAGACGTTCGGGTTCGCCGCCGCACACCACCTCCCGCAGCTACCCGAGGGTCACAAGTGCCGCCGCGTGCACGGGCATAACTACCGCCTGACCCTCGTCATCGCCGGGGAGCTGGACGACCGCGACATGGTGGTGGACTACGGCGACCTCGACCGCGTTCGCTCGTGGATAGCCAAGACGTTCGACCACCGCGACCTCAACCAGGTCATTGACCACCCGACCGCCGAGCGGCTCGCCGAGTACGTATTCACCCGCTGGGCCGAGGTGTACCCCGAGCTGGTCGAGGTCGTCGTGTCCGAGACACCCGACACCACCGCGAGCTACGCGCCGTGACCCCCAGCCTGGTCATATCGGAGATATTCGGGCCGACCGTCCAAGGTGAGGGACCAGCGGCCGGGCGGCGGGCGGTGTTCGTCCGGCTGGGCGGCTGCAACCTGTCCTGCTCGTGGTGCGACACGCCTTACACGTGGGACGGGAGCCGGTACAGCCTGCGCCGCGAGCTGACCCGCCGCACGCTCAAAGAGGTCATCGCGGACGTGCGCGGCCGAGACGCTGAGCTGGTCGTGGTGACCGGCGGGGAACCCCTGTTGCAACAGGGGGGCGGGTACGGCCTGGCGGACCTGGCGGGCATCCTGGCCGCGTCCGGGGCCGAGGTCCACGCCGAGACGAACGGGACCATCATGCCCGGCTCGCTGCTCGCTGAGGCGGTGCGGCTGTTCGCCGTGTCCCCGAAGCTGGAGCATTCGGGGATGAAACGTGACCGGGCGATCCGGTGGCCCGTGCTCCGCACGTTCGGGGACCTGGCCCGGCGCGGCCGGGCGGTGCTCAAGGTCGTCTGCCGGGACCTCGGGGACCTGGCCGACGCGGGCGCTATCGCGGTGACCGCCGGGTTCCCCCGGTCGTCGGTCTGGGTCATGCCCGAGGGGACCACCGCCGCCGCCGTGACATCGGGGCTCCGCGACCTGACAGAGCCCGCGCTGGCGATGGGATTCAACGTGACCGGGCGGCAGCACGTCTTGACGTGGGGAGAGGAACGGGGGCGGTGATCGTGGTCTGGCTGCTCGGTACCGGGCTGGTGTGCGGGGTCCTGCTCGCCGCGCTGCTGGTCGCCCTAGACGAGTACCTGCACGGCGGGAGGTGGTCGAGGTGACCGCGACAGTGACCGACCCGGCAGCGGGCGCGGTGCGGACCCTGCTCGCCGTCCTGGGCTACGACCCGGCCGCGCCCGGCCTGGCCGGGACACCCCGCCGCCTGGTCGAGGCGCTCACCGAGATGACCGGGGGTGAACGGGAAGACCCCGGCCGGTTCCTCAAGACGACGTTCCCGGCCGACGCTGACGAGATGATCGTCCTGCGCCGGGTCGAGGTCTACTCAGTGTGCGAGCATCACCTGTTCCCGTTCACCGGGCTCGCCACGGTCGGCTACATCCCCGCCCCCGGAGCCGGGGTCGTCGGGTTGTCGAAACTGGCCCGCGTGGTCGAGGGGTACGCCCGCCGCCTGCAATTGCAAGAGCGGCTGACCGCCCAGATAGCCGACTGTATCGAGGGTCACCTGTCCACGGTCGGGGTCGCCGTCGAGATCACCGCCACGCATTCGTGCTTGTCGATGCGGGGAGCCCGCAAGGGCGGCGAGCTGGTCACCTCGGTGACGCGGGGGGCGTTCCGGTCCGACCCGGCGACCCGCGCCGAATTCTTCGCGCTGGCGCGTGGCTGATGGGTGCCCGTGGCCCGGCTCCGGTCCCGACCCGGCTCCGCATCCTGCGCGGCGAGACCCGCCCGTCACGTCTCCCGGCCGGGGAGCCGGTCCCGAGGGATGCCCGGCCCCTTCCCCCCGACTGGCTCAGCCCCGCCGCGCTCCAAGTGTGGGACCGGACCGTATTCGAGCTGACCGCCATGGGGATGGCGCACATGGCCGACGCTGACGCGCTGACGGTGTACTGCACGGCGGTGGTGAACCACGCCCGAGCCCAACAGCTACTCGACGCTGCCGGGCCGCTGATCAAGGGCACCGAGGGTCAGGTGATCCGCAACCCGGCGGTAGCGGTCGTTCACGCCGCATCGGCGATCATTCACCGGTTCGCCCGCGAATTCGGGCTGACCCCCTCGGCCAGGGTCAGCCTGGGTACGTTCCCGTCCGACCTCCCGAGGTCGAGGGACGTGGCGGAGCGGCTTCTGACCTGACCGGCGGGTCGGCCCGCGCAGGGCGGGACGACCCCGGTTGAGGCGGGACCTGCGGTCTGGATTGGGCGGGTTCGATCCGCAGGCGGTCACCTTGGCGGGTAGGGGTGGCGCCAAAAAAAGACCGGACCCCTCGGGTGAGGGGTCCGGTCTCGGCGGGGTCCGGGGGTTACCGGGCGCGTCGCTTCCGGGCGGTCAGGACGACCAGGCGGCTGACACCCAACACGATGTCGATCACCGCCCAGGCAAACAGGATCAACACGATGGCGATCCCCCCACCGACCTGGGCGGCACCCTTACAGTCGGCGGCGGACAGACCCGTGCACGACCCGGCACCGGCACCGTGGGCGGTCGAGACGATGGCCCCGACAAGCCAGATGGCGCACAGTAGTTGGACGACGAGGAACGACCACATAAAGACCCGGCGGGGCTTCCGGTCCGGGGTCGAGGTGGTCGAGGTGGTGGCGGTGGTCACGGTGGTGATTCCTTCCGGGGTCAGGTGAGGGTCGGTCAGGGGGGTGTTGTCGGGGGTGGTCATGGGTGGTTCCTTCCGTGGGACATGCCGCCGCCCCCGGTCAGGACGACCGGGGGCGGGACGGCGGGGGTTACTTGATGGTGACCAGGGCTCCGGTCTCGGTGATCCGCTCTAGACCCTGCACCTGGGCCAGGACCCATTCGGCGACCTCGGTCTTGATCTCGGCGGGGTCTTTCACCTTGGACAGCAGGAGGTCGGCCAGTTCCTTGGCCCGGTCGTCGTCCGCTCCGGTCTGCTCCTTGATCGAATCGATAAGGGCCGACACCTTGGCATCGTCGTCCCCGGCCCACCGTGAGACATCGACCTCGACCACCAGCGCCACGGACACCTTGATCTTTCCGGGCTTGGCGGGGGTCGTCGGGGTCTTGGCGGGCTTGGCGGCGGCATCGGTCTTGCATCCGTCACACCATTCGGCGCGGTCGGCCTGGCGACCGAGTTTCTCGGCGGCACCCTGGGTCGGGGCATCGTGGGTCGTCCCGTGCTTCTTGCACGCGGTGATCCACGCGGCACCCTCGACCGACTCATCTGTCTTCTTAAGCAGATCGTAGGTCGGGCGCTCCCAGCGCAGGACGTACCCAGCGGGGATCGCATACGTGGGGTTGGTTGAGTCAGACATGGGTGGTTCCTTCCGTTCGGGGGGTGGTTCCCCCTCGGTCGCCCCGGTTGGACGACCGAATATCTAGAACGGTACCGGCGCGGCGTTTGATTCCACCAGCAACATAGGGAAGCATTAGCCCCGTCAGCCCCGTGCCCCGGTTTGGGTGGTTCCTTCCGGGCGCGGGGCTGACTCGCCGTGGCATCATTGCCCTCATATGGCCGGGACCATCGACCGGCGACAGTTCCCGGTTTGCGGGCAAGTTTTCGACGGGATGGAGTGCAGGCGTCGAGGCGAGCATCTGTGCGAGCCCCGCGCCGGGAAAGCCGTCGCTTTTTTTTCTGAGCTGCTGGTCCACACCAAAGGGGTCTACGCCCGAAGGCCCTTCATACCGGCGGCGTGGGAGCGCGACGAGGTATTGCGGCCCCTCTTCGGCCGGGTGCTCTACGAGCCGACGTGGGACAGGTACCTACGCAGGTACAGAGAGCTGTACCTGTCCACCGCGAGGAAAAACGGCAAGACCGAGCTAATCGCCGGGCTGACCCTCTACCTGCTTGCCGGGGACGACGAGGAAGCCGCCGAGGTCTACGGCCTGGCCCTCGACAAAGACCAGGCGTCGATCGCGTACCGGGCCGCTGCGCGGATGGTCGAGCTGTCCCCGGTGCTGCGCCGCCGCCTGTCTGTTGCCCGGTCCGCCGGGCGGATCACCGACGAGACCACCGCCTCGTTTTTCGCCGTGATCGCGGGTGACGCCGCCGGGGCGCTCGGCACCGGACCCCACGCCGCCTATATCGATGAATTGCTGACCCAGCCGTCCCGCGAGCTGTACGACACGCTGCGGACCGGGTTCGGGACCAGATCGCAACCGGTCTTGATCCTGGCGACCACCGCCGACAATGACCCCGGCGGGTTCGCCGCTGCCGAGCGGGCGTGGTCCGAGAAAGTGCTGGCCGACCCCGAGCTGGACCGAACCCGCCTGGTCGTGCTCCACGCCGCGCCCGCCGCCGCCGACTGGACCCACCCCGACACGTGGAAGATGGCGAACCCCGCCCTCGGTGACTACCTCGACCCCCGCATCTTGCGGGACGAGTGCGCCAAGGCGATCGTCAACCCGGCGGCACAGCGGGCATTCGAGCAGTACCGACTCAACCGGCAGTCGGCGACCGCTGGCCGCGCCATCGACCTGGCCCGGTGGGACCTCGGCGCGGCCACCCTGCCCGGCCTGGCCGGGCGGACCTGTTACGCCGGGCTCGACCTCGCATCGACCATCGACCTGGCCAGCTACGCTCTCGACTTCCCCGACGACGACGGCGGGCATGACGTGATCTGGCGGGTATTCACCCCCCAATCGGCGCTGCCCGCCCTCGACCGCCGCACGGGCGGTCTGGCGTCGGTCTGGGCCGGGGAAGGGTGGATCACGACCACCGAGGGCGACGTGATCGACTATGACGCGATCAAGGAAGCGCTCCGCGACGACGCCGAGACCTACGACCTCCGCGAGGTCGCCTTTGACCGGTGGGGCGCAACCCAGCTCAGCAGTGAGCTGATAGACGAGGGCTTCCCGCTGATACAGACCGGGCAGGGATTCGCGTCGATGTCCGGGCCGACCAAAGAGCTGCTCCGCCTCGTCGCGTCGGGCCGGTACCGCTCCGGGGGGAACCCGGTGGTCCGGTGGCAGGCCGGGAACCTCATCACCCGGTCCGACCCGGCGGGCAACATCAAACCCGACAAAGCACGCTCGACCGACAAAATCGACAGCATCGTGGCTGGCATCATGGCACTAGACAGGGCGCTCCGGCACGCCGCACCACCCCGACGCGACTACGCGGCGGCGGGCTTCTGAGAGGAACGGTCACCGTGGCCGAGATAGACGACCTGCGGCAGGCTGCCGCCGCGAAACTCGACGCCCAGGCCGGGCGGTCGATGACCTACCAGCAGTATTTCGACAATGAGGCCGGGATCATCGCGCTACTCGATACCGACGAGCGGCGGACGTTCCGCACGTTCCTCGCCGAGGCCGGGGCCAACTGGTGCGAGCTGGTCGTCAATGCCGTGGCGCAGCGGCTACAGGTCGTCGGGTTCCGGTTCGGGGACCAGACCGCCAGCGATGCCGCCTGGACCCTCTGGCAGGCCAACAGCCTCGACGCTGACGCCGAGATGGTCCAGACTGACGCGCTGGTCACCGGTCAGGGTCTCCTGCTGGTCCAGCCCGATGACGACAACCCGACCGGGGTCTGTATCACCGTCGAGTCGCCCATGCAGGCCACCGTGCTCTACGAGCCGGGGAACCGCCGCCGCCGGGTCGCCGGGTACAAGCGGTATTCCCTCGACCCCTGGCTAGACGGGTTCCCCGTGATGGCCGGGGGGTCGGTGGTCGAGGTGCTCATGACCCCCGACCAGATCGTGACGTGGTGGCCGGGTGCGGAGCGGTCCGCCCCGCAGATCGAGCGGAACCCCGCCGGGGTCGTCGGCATGGTCGAGGTCGTACCCCAGCCCCGCACGATGGGTCCGCCCCGCTCCGAGCTGACCTCAGCCGCGCCGATCCAAGACCGCATCAACACGACGATCTTTAACCGGCTCGTCGCCATCGACTTTGCCGCGTTCCGCCAGATATGGGCGACCGGGGTCCGAATCGCGCAGCAGGTGATCAAGGGCGACGACGGGACCACGGTCACCCGCGTGACCGCCCCGTTCCAAGTCGGCGCGAACCGGCTGCTGACCAATGAGGACCCGGCGGGCCGCTTCGGGGTCATCCCCGAGTCGATGCTGACCGGCTACCTGGCGTCGGTCGAGCAGGACGTGAGCCACCTCGCCGCGATCACCCAGACCCCGCCCTCATACGTGCTCGGCACGATGGTGAACCTGTCAGCCGACGCGATCACCGCCGCCGAGTCGGGCCTGGTCGCCAAGTGCGGCCGGAGAGCCCGCCACATCGGCGAGGGGTACGAGGAAGCGATGAGGATAGCCCTGGCGCTCACCGGGAACCCCGGCGCGGCCGACACCTCAGCCGAGGTCATATGGGCACCCTTCCAGACTCAGAACCTCGCCCAGACCGCCGACGCCGCCGTGAAGATGGCCACGGTGGGAGTGCCCGAACCCGCGCTGTGGCGGCGTCTGGGCGCGACAGAGCAAGAGATCGAGCAGTGGACCCAGGCCCAGCAGGACAACCCGGCTCCGACGCCGCCACCACCGGCACCCCTACCCGAACCCGCCCCGATCGGAGCCTGACCGATGACCTCACCCCCGGCACCCCCCGCACCGCCCGCACCGACCCCGACCCCGGAACCCCCGACCCCACCGGCCCCCCCGGTCCCGGCCCCGCCGCCGCTACCGCCCCCGCCGCCGCCGGTCCCCCCGACCCCGGACGACGCCGCCGGGCTCCGCGCAACCCTCGACGCCGAACGGCGGTCACGGAAGGAACTAGAGACCGAGCTGGCCAAGCTCCGCGCCGCGACGATGACCGAGCAGGAGAAAGCCGTAGCCGCCGCCAGGGCCGAGGGTCGCGCCGAAGCCGCCCGCGACGCCGGGCTCCTGGTCGCCGCCGCCGAATTCCGCGCCGCCGCCGCCGGGAAGATAGCCAACCCCGAAGCCGCCCTAGCCGCCCTCGACCTGTCCAAGCTCATCGGTACCGACAACCAGCCCGACCGGAAAGCCATCGCCAAACTCGTGGAGCAGCTCGCCGCGATCCCCGACCCCGGCGGGCGTGTCCCGCCCGGACCCCGGCCCCCCGCCCAGAACGGTGACACCGACTGGCTCCGGGCGATCAAACGGCCGGTGAGATGAGCACGTGGAGCGACCCCGACGAGACCGACGACGACGGCCCCGTCTGCCTTAACTGCCTGGTCCGCCCGGCCAGGCCGGACTCACCCTACTGCGGGCGGCTGTGCCGGTTCCTCGGCAGGCTCCGGGGATTCGGGGTGCTGGCGCGGCCGGGGTCGTGAGCGTAGGCTAACCGTGTTGCCGGGCGGCGGGATGCCCCCGGCAGCCGGTAGCCGAATCCGGGTGCTTCACAGCGGCGGGATGCCCTGGCCGGGTCGGCGTGCGGCGGGATGCCCGCGCTGACCGGGTGGCGCGTAAAGCGGCGTGACCCACTGTCACGCTGAAAGCGACCCCCCGCCATGACAACCCCCATCGCGCCCCTCGATTTCTCGGGCGTCATCCCCATCGAGTTTTCGACCCAGATCATCCAAGAAGCCGTCATGCAGTCGGCCGCGCTTCGGCTCGGCAACCTCCAGCCGATGGGCACCAGCATCAGCGAGATGCCCGTTCCCAAGACCCTGCCGAAGGCCGGGTGGGTCAGCGCGGCCGGTGGCCGCAAGCCCTATACCGACCTCGCGCTGGAAATGCAGACCATGCACGCCGAAGAGGTCGCGGCCATCACCGCGATCCCCGACCAGTACCTAGAAGACAGCACGATCAACCTCTGGGGCTGGGTCCGCCCGAGGCTCGCCGAGGCCATCGCCAACGCGATCGATGAGGCCATCCTTTTCGGGATCAACGCCCCGGCCACGTTCCCGACCGGCGGTGTCGCGGGCATCGCAACCAACGTCCCGTCCGGGTACGACGCCGTAGACCAGATCAACCAGGCGATGGGCCTGGTCGAGACCCGTGGTCTCAACGTCACCGGTCACGCGGCCGACCTCGGGGTGAAGTCGATCCTGCGGGGTGTCCGCGACGCCAACGGGGCGCTGCTGCTCGGCGAGACCCAGGTCAACGACCTCACCGTCCCGACGCTCTACGGCGTGCCCATCGCCTACAGCTCGTTTGCCGTGGCAGACCCCGATTTCATCACGGGCAACTGGAATTCGCTGATCATCGGCGTTCGCCAGGACATCCGCTACAACATGGACCCCTCGGCGGTCATCGCCGACGACGCGGGCAAGGTCATAATTTCCGGCTGGCAAGATAACGTCACGCCGCTCAAGGTGTGGGCGAGGTTTGCCTGCGCGATCGTCAAGCCGGTCACGGTCCGCCAGCCCGCCGGGGCTGTCCCGTTCGCCAAGGCCAACCTCACCGCGTGGACCCCGCCCGACCCCGCCGCCCAGAGCGTGAGCGCGAGCAAGTCGAGCAAGTGACCCAGCCCTGCATCCCCTGGCAGGCGTGGGCACCGCCGCTAGACCCGCCCACGCCTACCGGGCTGCCCGAAGACCAGGCCCAATGCATCGCCGATGCGTACTGGTCCGACTCACCCCACCTCGCCGCCGCGTTGATGTGGGAGGCGTACGCCGCGACCCTCCCGCCGAGCCCGGCGGTCTCGCAGGTCCAGACCGGCGCACAGTCGGTCGCCTACTCCCCGGCCGCGCCGGTCGGCGAGTACGGCCTGGCCATGAGCCGGGCGGCATGGCACCGGTCGTTCGTGACCGGAACCGTGGTCTCGGTCCCGCTAGAGACCGCGATCCCCGGCCAGCTCCCCCTGCCCCTCGACTGGTGGCAGCGGAACCTGGAGCACGCCCCGTGACCGTCCTGCTCGCACCCGACCCGGTGACCCTGTACCCCGCCGCCGGGGCTGACGAGCACGGGTGGGCGCTGCCGGGCACCGACCCGGCATGGTCCGGGTCGGGGAACCTCCAGCTCGCTCTCGGGCGTTCTGACCCTCGGGCTTCGGACGGCGGCGGGCACGGCCCGCACCAGCCCGCCGCCGTCCCCGAGGGAACCCTGTACCTACCCCCCGAGGCCCCCGTGGTCGAGGGCATCGTGGCGGTCGTCCGGGGCCGGGCGTTCGTCCTGTCATCGGTGCGGCTGATCCCCGATCCGACCTACCCGACCGGGGGGCTCACCTGCTGGTCGTGCTCCGCGTCCGACTCGACCCCGTGGCCCCCCGATGCCTGACGCCGTGTTCCGGGTGACGAACCCCCGAGCGCCCCGCCTGGTGGTCGCGCCCGATATCCGCCGGATCACCCAGCACGTAGCGAACGACGCCGCCGCCGCTACCCCGGTCGAGACCGGCCGCATGGCGTCATCCTGGCGGGTCGTCCCCGGCCAGGACCCGGCCACCTCGCTGGTCACCAACGACACCCCGTATGCCCGCTACGTCGAGTACGGAACCCGGTACCGGCCCGCGTCCGCGCCCCTCGGCCGCGCCGTGGCCCGCGCCCGCCAGGAGGTGACCCGGTGACCGCCCCGGTGATCGTCCAGCCCGACCTCGAAGCGTGGGTGTGGTCTCAGATCAGCGACCTGCCGGGCGTCACCTCGTTTGCCTACGCAGCCGCCCAGGTCTGGCCCGGCTGGGTCTACACGTACTCGATTCAGATCGACGCCCGCGCCAAGCGGAAGACCGCCGCCCGCGACCGCGCCGAGACCATCCGCCAGCGGATGAACGCGCTCCCCGATGTGCCCTGGTCCGAGGGCTCTGTCTGTTACGTGCAGCCGGTCGAGGGTCCGATGTGGCTCCCCGACGACGACGGCCTGCCCCGCTACATGACCCGGTATGAGGTCCGGGTTCACCCTGCCCGCGTCACCGGGCACCATCCCCCGGCCGACCTCGCGGCCCGTCACCCGATCGGAGCCTGACCGATGACCACGCCCGCCCCGACGATCAATCCCGATGAGGTCCAAGTAGGCACAGCGAACGGACCCGGTATCTGGCTGGCCCCCTCGGGGACCGCGATGCCCGCTGACACGTTCACCCCGTTCGCCGCGCCGTGGTCGATCCTGGGCTACCTGTCCGACGACGGCCCTACGGTCGGCCAATCGACCGATTCCAACGACATCACGCCATGGCAGTCGGTCGTGCCGCTCCGGTCGGTCATCACCAGCCGGTCGGTGACGTTGCAATTCGTGCTCTGGCAGTTGAATCAGCTCACCCTGGGGCTGTATTTCGACGCCGACCCGCCCACCCCGGACACGGACGGCGGGATCGACATGGAGGTGCGGACCGACACCCCGCAGCACCTCTACGCCGTGGCGATCGACTCCGCCGACGCTGACCGGGTGCTGCGTATCGGGTTCACCCGAGCGAGCCTCACCGACGCGGGCGACATGCAGATACAGCGCGGGTCGGCGATCCCCCTGGACTGCACCCTGACCGCGCTGGACGACGCCGGGGTCCTGTGCCGCGTCCTGCTCGGCCCCCGCGAAGACCCCTCGGTGACCGGGCTCGCCGCGCCGACCACCGAAACGGTCATGCGCACGAACGCCGCCAAGAGCGGATGACCGGGAACCACGCCAACGGGAAGACCGCCGCGCCGTTCGATCTGGAAGCCTCCGCACGGGCGGCGGCTGGCGACACTGACCCGTTCGCGTTCACGTACAAAGGCGAGACCTACACCGTGCCGCCGTCGTCGGCCTGGCCGATGCCCGCGCTCCGCGCCCTGGCAGCCGGTGACCTCGACGGTGCACTATCCCAACTGCTCGGCGACGACGAGTACGAGCGGCTGTGCGCCGCCGGGCTGACCCTCGGGGAGCTGGGGCACCTCTTTGAGTCGGTGGCGGGCGATGCGGGGCTGTCGAGCCTCCCAAACTCCTTGCCGCCAGCGCGGCGCGTTTCGACCCGGACGTAGAAGCCGCCATGCTGGCCGCTTACGGGATCGACGTGCGAGACCCGGCGGTATCGACCCGCCGGGTTCACGTCCTGCTGGAGCGGCTACCCCCGCACGCCCGCCGGGGTGGTGAGTCGTGGTCGGTCGAGGCGGAGCTGCTCGCCCTGCTGGTGGACCACGTAGCAAACCTGACCTGGGTCACGATGCGGGCACACGGGGCCAAGAACGCGACCCGACCCCGGCCGGTTCCCCGGCCGCGCCGGGTCGTGACGGCTCAGCCGTCCGCCCAGACGCCGGGCCGGGCGGACGGCGGGCCGGTCAAGACCTCGGGGTGGATGGACGCGGCGCGGATGCTCGCCCGGATGCCGGGGGTCGAGGTGAGCCAGCGTGGCTAACTACGCCTACGGCGGGCTCCTGGTCCGGGTCACCGGAGACACCCGGCCCCTCGCCGCCGGGGTCGCCGCCGACGCGGTAAAGATCGGGAACGACGCCGGACAGAAGATCAGCCGGTCTATCACCGGCAGCCTGGCGAAGGCGGCGAAGTCGAGCGGCCGGGGGGTGGCCACCGCCCTGGGGACTGCCTCGCTGGCCGTGACCGGGTTCGGGGTCGCCGCATTCAAGACCGCCGCCCGCGTCGGCGAGATGGACGCTTCACTGCGGGCACTGGCCAAGGCCAACCGGCTGTCCTACCCGCAGATGCAGGCGACCGTAGCCACGATCCGCAAGCAGGGTATCGAGGCGGGCACCGCTCAGACTGTCGTCGCGGAATTCGCCAAGGGGCACATCAACCTCGCCAAGGCAACCAAGCTCGCCACGGTCGCGCAGGACTCGGCGGTGATCTCGGGTCGTAACTCAACCGAGGTGCTGAACGACCTCATACACGGGATCGTGACCCAGCAGACCGACGTGCTCCGCACCGCCGGGATCAACATCGACGTGGCCGGGTCCGAAGAGGTCTACGCCAAGTCGATCGGCAAGACCGTAACCCAGCTCACCGCCTCCCAGAAGCAGACCGCGATCCTTAACGCGGTCCTGACCCAGGGCAAGACCGTAGCCGGGGCGTACGCGGCGGCGATGGAGGAACCCGGCAAGGTGCTCCGGTCCTTCCCCCGGATCATCAACGACATACAGGTGAGCGTCGGGCAAGGGCTGGTCAAGGCGTTCGGCCCCGTGATCCTCCAGGGTTACAAGCTCGCCAAGGCGATCGACGCCGCCGTGGCCCCCGGCGGGGCGCTCGCCCCCATATTCGACGCCATCGGCGCTTCGGCAACCAAGATGTTTGCCCCCCTGTCCGGGGTCATCGCCCTGACGACCAAATGGCTCGACGGGCTCAAGCCCGGCCAGCTCGACGCGATGACCGGGGCGATACAGCGGTTCGCGCCCGAGATCGCAGCCGCCGCAACCGCCCTCGGGGCGTTCGCCGGGGGTCAGTACCTCCAGCGAATCCCCGTGCTCGGGGAGGCGTTCGGAGCGCTCGGCGGACCCATCGGGATCGTCGTCACCGGCCTGACAACCCTGGCGCTCACCAGCCCCGATGCCCGGAGCGCCCTCGGTGATCTGGTCAAGACCCTGACCGGGGACCTGGCCCCCGTCATGAAGGCGCTAGGTCCCGCGCTCGGCCAGCTAGGCGAGGCGGTCGGGGTCCTGCTGGCCGGGGCGATCCGGGCGGTTATCCCCCTGGTCCCCGTGCTCGTCATCGCGCTGAATGCGACCCTAAAGGTGCTGCTGCCCCTGGTCCCGGTGATCACCGACCTTGCGGGACTCATCGCCAAGATGGCCCCGGAGCTGATGCCCCTGGTCGTCGCGTGGGGCCTATGGTCGGCGGCAATCGCCGTGCAGACCGCCGCGACCGAGGGGTCACGCCTCGCCATGATCGCGGTCCGGGTGGCGACCCTGGCGTGGGCCGCTGCCATGTGGGTACTGAATGCCGCCCTCGACGGGAACCCCATCGGGATCGTGATCCTAGCCCTAGTCGCGCTCGGGGTCGCGTTCGCGGTTGCCTGGCAGAAATCGGCGACCTTCCGTGACATCGTGATCGGCGCGTGGAACGCGGTTAAGAACGCGATCAGCGTGGCGGTCAAGTTCATAACCTCCAATGTCGGCACGATGATGCGGGTACTGCTCGCGGTCGTGACCGGGGGACAGTCAGAGCTGGTCCGGGTCGTGGTCACGCACTGGGCACAGATCACCGGGGCCATTGCCCGCGCCTGGTCCACCATCGTGTCCGGGGCGCGGAACGCCGGGGCCGCTGTGGTCAACGGGCTCAAGTCGGGGATCACCTCGGCGGTCGCCGGGATCGGCGGGTGGATCAAGCGCTCCCTGGTCGATCCGATCATCAACGGGGTCAAGCACTTTTTCGGGATTCACAGCCCCTCGACGGTCATGCAGGGCATCGGCTCGATGCTGACTAAGGGCCTGTTCCTCGGGATGGTCCCCGGCTTGTCCGGGCTCGGGAACCTCGTCGGGCAGGTATTCGGCGGGATGCCGCAGGCCCTAGCGGGGCTGATCGGTAAGGGCATGATCGGCCTGGCCGGGCTGCCCGGCAAGGCGCTCAACGCGGTCACGGGGCTGATGGGCAAGACCGGCGGGTGGCTCGGCGGGGTGCTCGGCAAGGTCGGCGGTCTGCTCGGCGGGTTCCTCGGGACGAGCAGCAAGGTCGGGGCCGGGGTGAACCGGTGGGCGGGCACCGTCCGCGCTGTCCTGGCCACCATCGGACGGCCCGACCTCTTCGGCCTCGTCATGGCGCAAATGCAATCCGAAAGCGGCGGGAACCAATTCGCCATAAACAATTGGGATTCCAACGCTAAAGCGGGAACGCCGAGCAAAGGTCTTATGCAGGTAATCGACCCGACTTTTGCTGCTTATGCCGGGCCATTCGCCAAATTGGGTATCTGGAATGCATTCGCCAATATCTACGCCGCTGTCCGGTACGCGATAGCCCGTTATGGCGCGTCAATCTTCCGGGTCCTGGGTCACGGCCACGGGTACGCCTCGGGCGGGGTGATCTCGGAGCCGGTGACCGGGTTCGGCCACCGGACCGGGGAGATTTACCACCTCGGGGAGCGCGGCCCGGAGCTGGTCTCGCCGCTGACCGGACGCGCCGCCGGGATGGCCGGGGTCGGGGCCGGTGGCCGGTCGGTGATCAACGTTTACCCGTCCGCCGGGATGGACGAGCGGCAGCTCGCCGCGATGGTGTCCCGTGAGCTGGCCTGGGCGACCGCCGGGGGCATCTCATGACCACGTTTCAGACCCGCCGCTATGACCGGTCGTTCGGCTGGGTGTACCCGCCGTATGAGCCGCCGGTCCCGCCGGTCTCGGGGAACCTGGTCCCCGTGTTCTGGGGCGGGCTGCCCCTCAACCTGGGCGACGACCCGGAGACCGGGCTGTGCGCCGTGGTCGAGAACGTCGAGGGGTGGCTGGATTCCCCGCCGCTGAACGGGAACGACGCCGCCCGCGCCGTCGCTGACGGGTCGGCCTGGGGACCGAAGACCCTCGGGGCTCGGGTCGTCACCGTGACCGGCGCGGCCACCGGACCCCGGCCCCTGCTCGCCGCGCTGCGGGACCAGCTCGCCGCGCTGGCATCGTCGCGTGACCCCGCGCCCCTGACGATCACCGACGCCGCCGGGGGCGGTCGCACGATGACCGCCGACGTGCGGGGCGGGACCGACGCATTCCGGCATACCTGGCTGGGTCATACCGGGTTCCGCTGGTCGGTCGTCCTGACCGCCGCCGACCCCCTGCTGTATGAGGATTCCTGGCAGACCGCGCAGCTATCGAACGGGTCACCCGGCGGGACCGGGCGGGCGTATCAGCGGTCCTACCCGTGGCAGTACGCCTCACCGAACCTGCCTAACTCGGTGCAGCTCACCAACGCCGGGAACTGGCCCGCGCCCGTGTTCGCGCTCTACACGGGCGACCTGTCAGCCTCCCAGCTCACCGACGAGCAATCGGGGCTGATCCTGGTCGATCACCTCGACGCCGGGATGGCCATCAGCGTGGACACCTCGACCCTGGTCGCGGTTGCCGAGGGCGGGCTGTCGCGGGCTTCCTACATCCTGCCGGGGTCGGTCCCGATGACGGTCCCGCCCGGCGGGTCGGTCCAGTGGCATCTCTACTCGACCGGCGGCGGGACCGTCGAGCTGGCGTGGCGGTCGGCATGGGTGTGATGACCTCGGCTCTGTTCCCCCGCCCGGTGGGGCTGATCCCCTCGGCCTGGACATTCTGGGCCGACGCGATCGTGGGCGGTGCCCGGTTCGGCCCGGTTGACGTGTCGGCGTTCACCTGCACGTCGAAACTGTCCGACTTCGGCTCGGGGTCGGTCACGCTGGCGCTTCCCTCGGGGCTCCCGCCCGGCCGCGAGCTGGCGTTGTGGTCCTGGCGGCTGTGGGCCATGTACGAGGGTCGCCCCTACTGGTGCGGGGTTCCGACCGGGATCACCGACGAGGGCACCGCCACGGTCGTCCTGACGCTCACTGAGCTGACCGGCTACCTTGCCCGGCGGCTTCCCGACTGGTCGCCGTCCAAGGTCTACACGGGCGTCGAGCAGACCGTGATCGCGGGGGAGCTGGCCGCGCCGCTGGCCGACGTGGGCGTGCCGGTCGTCACCACGCCCGGCTCCGGGGTCGTCCGCGACCGGACGTATGAGTACCTGCAAGGCACCCGCGCCTCGCTGCTGACCGACCTGTCACAGGTGATCAACGGTCCCGAATTCCGCGCCGAATATCAGATGACCACGGGCGGGCTCCCGCAGTGCTCCCTCCACATCGCCTACCCGCGAGTCGGGTCCGGCCAGGCCGGGCTCGGTCTCAACGTGAACGTCGCCGCGCTCGGCTACCGGGCCGATTGGGACAGCGACCAGCTACGGACCCGCACGTATGCGGTCGGGGACACCCCGGACAACGCCGCGCCCGGCACCCCTCAGCCGGTCGCCATCACCGACGCCCCGCAAGCGTCCCTGCCCCGCCTCGACGCCGCCGACGACTGGCCGGGGACCGTCCTGCAATCGACCCTGCGGGAGAAATCCGCCGCCGCGTCGGTCCAGTACGCCGCGCCGACCCTGGCGCTCACCGTGACCCCGAGCGAAGCGGTTCCCGACCTCCAGCAATACCGGGTCGGCGACGACGTGACCGTCCGGGTGACAACCCCGCTGATGCCCGGCGGGCTGACCGTGACCGGGCGGCTGCTCCAGGTCGATCTCGACGCCGGGGCCGGGACCGCCGGGTGGACGGTCGGCGTGACCCAGCCCCCACCCCAGGCCCGCGAGACCATCGCCCGCCGGTTGACCCGCCTCGACCGGACCGTCCGGGGCGTGTTCCGGGGCGGACCTAAGAACGTGCTGCCGTGAGAGGTGACCCATGACCACGCCGACCGGAAAACTCACCTGGGGTCAGGCGGGTGTTTACGACGCGATCGATGACAGGTCGGTCATCGCCGCCGTGACCGGGAACCGTACCGGGCTGGTCGGCGGCGCGGCGGTGACCGCCGGGTCCGGGCTCAACCTGGTCGTGACCGGGGGGTGGCTCGGGGTCGCGCCGTGCGGAGACTCGACCTCGGCCGTGGTCGGCTCCCGCACCGACCAGACCGTGACCGGGCTCCCCGGACCCGCCACGGGGTCGAGGGTCGATTACGTCTGGTGCGACGTACAGCCCGACTCGGGAACCTGGTCCCTATCGGTGATCAACGCGACCGCCGCCGCCGGGCGGTCCGGTATCGCCCTGGCGACCCTGACCGTGCCCGCCAACGCGACCCTTGCGAGCCAGTTCACGATCGCGCCGGGCGGCGCGACCCTGGAGCGGAGACTGGTCGGCTACGCCCAGCTCACCGAGACCAACACCCGCACGGCCAACACGTGGACCACGGCTGTCGATCTGGTCGCGGCGTCGGTGATGACCTACCCCGGCCGCTGGTACCGGGTCAAGTTCGTGGCCAACTCGGCTGCGTCGGTCACGGGCGGGCCAGACCTGCGGCTGGCGGTCGGGGTCGCCCCGGACGGGTCGCCCGCCTCGTCGGGCGTGATTCAGAAAGTGATGGCGATCCCGGTCCCGGCGCTTAACCGGCCGTTCGGGCAGTTCGCCGAATGGGTGTTTCAGTGGCCGGTCACCTCACCCCCGACCGTGCGCCGCTACTCGGGGCGGATGTGGATCACCGGTAGCGGCAGCTACCGCACGTGCCTGATCACCGACCAGGGCCAAGCGCTGGTCCTGACCGTCGAGGACATCGGGACATGACCGCCGACGTGACCGGGCTGCTCCGCTGGGGGCAGGCGGGCCGGTATGCCGCCTGGGATGACCGGCAGGTCATCACCGCCCTGGCCGGTGGGCGGACCGGGATTATCCGGCCCGTGGTCATGACCGCCGCTGGCGGGCTCGGGTTCACCATCGCCGCCGGGTGGCTGGCCGTGGCCAACTGCGGAGACAACACGGTCTCGGTGATCACCTCACCCGACGCGCTGCTGGTGCTGGCCGCGCCGGGCGGGTCGTCGGCCCGGACCGACGAGGTACGCGCCGAGATAGCCGACCCCGAGACCGCGCTGTGGTCGATCTCGGTCCTGCCCGCCGGGGCGTCGTCCAGCGGAATCCTGCTCGGCACGATCGACGTGCCCGCCAACGCCACCTCATCAGCCGCGATGACGTTCCACCCGAGGGCGCAAGACTTCTCGACCGGCGGCGCGATCCCCGGCCCGCAGGGACCACCCGGACCCCAGGGTGACCCCGGCACCCCCGGCGCGACCGGCCCGGCGGGCGCGACCGGTCCCCAGGGACCAGCCGGGCCGACCGGACCCGCCGGGATGTCGATGCAATTCGACTCGTCGGTGATCGCGTGCAACGGCACCGTCACGTCGTGGTCGTTGGTCACCCGGTTGTGGACGATCCCCGCCGCCCAGCTCGTCCCCGGTGACTGCTGGATAGTCGAGGCTGCCGGGCAAGGAACCTGGTCCACGGGCGGGACCAACATGGGGCTCTCGGTCGGCCACCGGATAAACGCATCGCTCGGAGCCCGCTACCTCGATTTCGGGGCGCAGTTCTTCGGTAACGCCCTCGCGTTCGGGATCAGCTACCGGGCGGTCTATCAGATCGTCTCAGCGAGCCAGGCGTACACGTGGACCGAGGGGCGGATGAGCATCAACCCGGCCACGCTGTCGGGCGGTGCCAACACGAACGGGATCGGGTTCGTGTCCAACGTCGGCACGCAGGCGCTCACCCCAGGGGCCGACCTGCTCGCCGGTCTCATGGCCTACTGGCGGGCCACCGCTTCGGGGGCCGCGCTGTCGATCTTCGGATCGAAGCTCATTCACCAGACGGCCACCTAACCCCCTACCCCAGATAGGAGCCTCACCATGCCCGACCTACGCAAGGTGAACCCCGGCGAGGAATACGAGCCGCTGTCCGACCCCTCGGGGGAGCACGTCGAGTCGGTCGAGCTGGCCGACGTGGACCCCGCCCCCGAACCATCCGAGGAACCCGCCGAGCCCTGGCGGGTCAAGCTCCCCGGTGAACCCGGAGCCGGTGAGACCGACCCCGCCGACGCCGAAGACCCCGACCGGTCCAGCGACGACGACGGCAGCGGCCAGGCCGACGACCCCGGAAGCGAGGTGCCGTTCTGATGGCGCTCACCCGTAAGTGGATGCCCTCACCGAACTACTCCAGCCGGGGCGGGTCGGGTGTGCGGCTGATCGTCCTGCACACCACCGAGGGAGCCCAGACCATCGGGTCTCTCGGGTCGTTTTTCGGCAACAGCTCCAGTCAGGTCTCGTCGCATACCGGGGCGGACAACACCTCGGCCTCGGTCATCGGGGAATACGTCAAGCGGGGCAATAAAGCCTGGACCCAGGGCAACGCGAATCCCTACTGCGTGTCGATGGAGCTGTGCACCCCCTCGGGCGCGGCGGCGAACTGGTCCCGTGACTACTGGCTCAACAAGCAGGGCACCATGCTCCGCGCCGCCGCCGCGTGGGTCGCCGAGGAAGCCAAGTATTACGGCATCCCGATCGTGGCGGTGTCCAGCAGCCAGGCGCAAAGCGGCTCCAAGGGCGTCTGCCAGCACGTCAACCTCGGCGCGGCCGGAGGTGGTCACGTCGATTGCGGGTCGGGCTTCCCGATGGACCAGGTAATCGCCTGGGCCAAGGGCGGCAGCCCCGGCCCGTCCCCATCCCCAACCGGAGGTCCCATGTCAGCATCAACCGCCTATGACAGCCAGGGTCGGGCACACTCGGCGTGCATCTGGTCCACCGATAAGAAAGTGAACTACCTGGCCCCCGGCGGGTCGTGGTCGGGCTGCGACGCCGGGCAGACCGGGGCCAAGTCGGGCGCGGACATCAGCTACAACGCCAAGGCCGACAAGCTGCGGATCACGTACACGAACGGAAGCGGGAACGTCTGCGCTTACGAGAAGCCCGCGAGCGGCGGGTCGTGGGCGTTCGTCAACCTCAAGGGCAACGCGCTCTAATGGCGACCATCGACGCCTGGCCCGAGCAGGTCACCTTGCGGCCGGTGGCGGGCGACCCGTTCGCGTTCCGGCTGATCCTGCGTGACAGCGACGGCCAGGCGGTCGATGTCTCGCTATGGGACTGGGCCGCGACCGTGCACACCCCCCGCGTCCGGGTCCATTTTGAATGGTCCGCCGACGAGGGCGGGGTGCGGTTCTGGCTGCGGGGCGACGACACCGCGCAGCTTTCCCCGTTCGGGAAGCCGTGGCCGTTCGACGTGACCGGGCGGCAACCCACCGCCAGCGAGGGGACCACCGTGCTGGGTGGCCAGGTCATCACTAAGGCCCGCGTCACCGATCCCCTCCGCGACGACCCGGAGCTGGTGCCAGCATGAGCCAGGACATCACAGACGGCGGCGTGGTCGAGGCCGCGCTGCTCGCCGAGGGTTCCCTGTCCGCCGAGGTCGGACCGGCGGTCATGGGACCGCCGGGGCTCCGTGGTCCCCGAGGGGAACGCGGCGACCCCGGCGGCACGACCACGGTTGTATTCGCGTTCACCCGCGACCCGGCCGACCTCCCCGAGGACGGGCTGATACCCGCCGGGTGGGAAACACCCGACCGGCCATCGACCCCGCTACAGGTCGGCGTCGGGCAGTCAGCCGAGCACACCCCGACCGGCTACCTCTGGCTCTACATCGGACCGGCGACCCTGCCCGGCGGCTGGTACGAGACCGGGCAGGTGCGGGGACCGCCCGGCGACGACGGCCCGCCGGGGGACCGTGGCCCGGCGGGACCGGCGGGGGACCGGGGTCTACCCGGTCCGGCCGGTAGCCAGGGACCGACCGGCGCGGCTGGCCCGACCGGACCCCAGGGTGCCCGTGGTGAGCCGGGGACACCCGGCACGCCCGGCGCGGCCGGGGCCAAGGGTGACCGGGGCGACCGGGGAGACGACGGCCGGGACGGCCGGGACGGCCAGGACGGCGCACCCGGCGAGACCGGCCCGAAGGGCGACCAGGGCGACCAGGGCGCGACCGGTGACCCCGGAGCGCCGTCATTCATCGTGATGGACCTCATACAGCGCAGCGCCGCCGAGGTCGCCGCGCTGGCGGACGGGCTGATGCCCGCCGGGTTCGACGGTCAGGGCCGACCACCCGCTGACTACCAATTCAAGCTCGGTGAGGCGGTGCTCGCCGCCAGCGTGAGCGACCCCTACCGGGGTCAGGCCATCGTCTATATCGGCCAGCAGGTCACGGCTAACCCGTGGGTCGCAATGTCTGTCACCGGCCCGAAGGGCGACCAGGGCGACCGGGGGGACCAGGGCGCGACCGGTCCGACCGGGCCACCCGGCACGAACGGCGCAGACGGCAAAGACGGGTCCGAATGGCTATGGTCCCCTGTTGCGCCGCCGATGCCCCCGATGGGCAGGGCGGGCGACTGGGTAATCTGCCTGATCCCCGGCGGGACCGCGACGACACCCGGTCACGGCGACGTTTACCAGGTCGTCACCCCGGACAGCCTCGCCCGTATCGGGTCGATCCTCGGACCAGCCGGGCCGCAGGGACCGCAAGGCCCGAAGGGTGATCAGGGCGACGTGGGCATGGGTGACCTCATCCCGATCGTCAACCGGATCGACGCGCTAGAGGCCCGGATCGTCGGGCTGGAATACAGCGCAGCCGCGACGATCACGGCCGACCAGGCGCTAACCGACGACGACGACGCCTATGCTCAGGCGGTCCCCCTCCAGCCCGGTACGCACGTTGGCACCGCCGCGATCAGCCTAGAACTGGACGGCTCGACGGCGACGCCGCGCAACGTCACAGCGTGGATAGAGGTTGCCAACGCCACGATTACCGGGCCGAGCGCGGCACAGGTCACGCTGCATCAGGCGCTGCCGCTGGCGACGCTTCACCTCGGCCCGGTCCGCATCGTCAACACCGCGACGACCAGCGCCGTGGTGCGCGTGCGGGCCGCGCCGTTCCCCGGCGCGGGCGGGCCGTCCGGTCGGGTGCTGATCAAGGCGACAGCATCGGTCAACTCTCAGCCGCGTGCAACCGGATTCGTCGCACGCTAGAAACCCGGAGGTACCCCCCATGTCCACCCCCGACGAGCCCGACCTGGCAGCCCTCGACGCCATGCTGAACGCCGACGCGGTGACCACCCGGAACGCCCTGGCCGGGGTGCTCACCCGGTGGCAGTACGTCGAGGCCCTCGGCCAGGCTGCCGTGGGCGATGACCGGTTCCGCGACTTCAATTACCTGGCCACGGTCGCTCAGGTCTACTTCGGCCAGGCCGCTCAGGGTGAACCGTTCGATTTTGACGACGCGCTCGCCCTGGTCCGCCGGGGTCAGTGATCCCCCGTGCGAATCGACTTCCGGGCGGTCGCGGCGATCCTGCTCGCCATCGGCGTATCGGGAACCCTGCTGATCCTGGCGTGGAACGAATTCCGCACCAAAGGTCACGTCACCCAAGAGGAAGCCAACCTACTGTCGGTGCTGGGCGGCGCGGGTATCGGCGCGGTCGCTACCTACCTTGGCGGCGCGGGCGGCGGGGGGGGTGACCGGGGCGGCAAGGACGATCCGGGCGGAACCGGCTCGCCGTGACCGCCGTGGGCTGGCTCCAGCGGCGCGGCCGGTACGACCGGATACCCCGGCGGGTCGGCCCGTTAGACGGCTTCTCAGCGTCCCGGTCCTGTTATCCTGCCGGTGGTGGTGGTGGCGTCTGACTGCTCGGACACCGTGGCCAGAGCCACCACGGGGCGCGACCCCCCCGCTTGGGGAGTCGCGCCCCGCTATCGTCTACCGGGTCACATGTGCTTCGATACCCGGTCGATCACCCCCCCCGGATCGTTGGTATAGGTCAGGGCTTCCCCGTGACCGTGGCGGTAACAGTAGAACCCCGTGGCTAGGTCCACCTCGACCAGGCGGAACCCGACACAGCGGTGGTGCGCCCACATGTAGCGGGTCATGGTCCACCATTCACGGATCACGAATCGTTCCCCTCGGTCCGGGTCGGCTTCGGGTGGGCGGCGGCGTACTGCTCGGCGAGGTAGGCGTTCCCCGCCTCGGTGAGCTTGGCCACCCGGTCACGGTGGATCACTACGACGATGCTGGTTGGGCGACCGGGGTCGATCCACACCACCTCGACCAGACCGGCGACCGGGTGAGGCCGGAATTCGTAGTGTCCGGTGCTCTCCCAGCGGGGCACCTCGGCTTCTCCATCACTCATGAGGGGCGGTCACCTCGTATATCCGAACCCGGCGCTCGGTCCCGTCCGGGTCGGTCACCAGCACCTCACCCGATTCGTCTATCACGATCAGGTGATTGTCGGCGGTGGTGAGGTCGAGGGGCGGGGTCAGCTCGACGTTCCCGAACCTGGTCCGCATCGTGATCACAACCGGCTCCCCTCGGGCTGCTCGGGGGCAACCTCCATCCGATGCGACTCGACCCCATCCGACACGTGGACGAGTGCGACCTGGCACATCGGGCAGGCATAACCCGGCCCGTCACCGTTCACGCACGGGTCGAATGACTCCCCGGTCCACGCCGACCTCGGGCACAAGACGAACCGGCATCCGGGGCACTGCTCCGGGCGAAGGGCGAGCCTGAGCATGTGGGCACGCTGACGGCGCGGCGGGCTCAGCAGGTCCGCCTCGGTCGTCAGCAGGGCGATCTCTTCGGACGTGAACGTCACCACGTACTCGGCTGACCAAATCTCGGGAGTCGGGCGCGGCGGGATACGGTCACCCATCACGGGGCCACCCCCTCGGTCTGGGCGGCGACGTGGGCGTCATAGGCCCGTTTGGTCCTGACCGGGATGTAGTAACCGCCCGCTATCCGCTCGGTCACCGGGTGATCGTTGGCTTTCGCCCAGGCCACTATTTCCTCGTTGCGGAGCCTCGACCGGGTAAGGGGGGCCAGATCACCGTCGTCCGGGTGCCGACGCCTGACCGGCTTGGGTGGTGTCTCGGGCGTGGTCCCCGCTTTCATGTACCGATCGACTAGGGCGTCGAATTCGGCGGCGTGTTCCTCGGTCAGGTCCACCTCGACCCAGCGACCGGCCAGGCCGAGGGTCCGGGTCTGCGTGGCGTCGTTCTTGACCTGTTTCTCGGCCAGGTCGAGGTCGTCGTAGCGGACGACCTGCACGATGGTTTTCCTCATGTGGTCACCCCCTGACCGGTTAGCTCACCCATGTCCGAGGGGAAGTCTTCCCCGCCGGTCGGGCGCTTCAATTCCTCGCGCCACCGCCGGGTCGCTTCCTGGGCAAACCGGCGGCGCGGCAGAAGTTTCCCGGTACCCCTGGGCGATCCGTATTTGCCCCCGGTGCATTGGGTGTAGTCGTACCGGTACCGCTCGGCGGGCAGCTCGATCACCACGCCGGGCGGGGCTTCGATATACCGGACGACCCCGCAATCCCGGCACTTCATGTCCAGGCGTTGCCACCCGTCCGACTCCACATTGAGGTCGAACCCCCGACGTGACCCCGGCTTGGGGAAGGCGTGACCGAACCCGTGACAGGCGATCACCTTGGCCGGGGCGTTGTGCAGGAATTCATCGGCCTTGCGTTCTAGCTCCGCCTCATCGACAACAGACACGGACGCGGGCGTGGTGGTGGCGGCTCGGGTCATTCGGTGCTCCCCTTATCTGGTGTGGTCGGTCTAGGTCGTCGGAGCCGGTCGAGGTCGTTTAGGTCAACCTCGATTCGCTTGGGTCCTACCTTGGTCGATGGCAGAGTGCCCTCTGCGATCCACCGCCTCAGCGTCCCCTCGGGAATCCCCGAGTAGGTCACCGCGTCTTTGACTGTCGCCCACCGAGGGGCCTGGTCGGTCTGGTCGGGGGTGCTCACATTGCCTCCGCTGACAGGATGATGGTCCCGCTCTGGCGGACCACGGTTATCAGGGACTCGGGCACGTCGGTCTCGTTGAATCCCCGGCGACCCAGCAGGACGACCGGGCCGACGAGGTAATCAGTGAACGCGAACGAATACCCCAGCACGCGGAGCACGGCATCACCGCGCATGTTCGGGCGGAGGTCGAGGCGTCGGCCCTCTTCGTTGCAGTAGGCGAGCCACCCGCCATCGGCGGTCGCTAGACACTCCAGCGGACCCCCGAGTATGGCGTGGATCGTGGCGGCGGCGTTCCCCTGACCGGGTGGGAGGTTGAGCAGCTCGGCGGACCCGTCCGGGTCGATGATCAGGGCGCGGAGCCCCCGGTGCTGTGGATCACCTGTTGACGGGGCTGTGGGCATGGGTGGTTCCTTCCGTTCGTCCGGGTCGTTTACCCAGATCAACCCACAAGTTACCATTAGGACCCGGACGTATCCATGACTACCCAGGAACGGCGTGCCGGCGGTGTACTCCACACCACGGGTCGTCAAGACCACCCGTTAAGAGGAATACATAGGCGGTTGTGGAGTGTTCACCTCGCAGAGGTGCCCGACAAACGGTCACCCCGAGGGAAGGAACCACCACCATGAGCACGAACCATGACGGTCAGGTCTGGATCGTCATCACCCAGACCGGCCACGGCGAAATCCGTGATCTTGAAATCCTCGACCAGCCGCCCGCGTGGGACCTGTCCGAACTAGGCCAGGTCTGCTACACGGGCAACGTCAATGGTGGGGACTCGGTTCGGTGGGCACAGTGACCACCATCCGAGAAGCGATCATCTATCTTCGCCTGTCCGACTTCCGCGACGACGACGCCGACACGTTCGACGCCCGAGAGACCGAGCTGCGCCAGCTCGCCGCCGACCTCGACCTGACCGTGGTCCGGGTCGCCGTCGAAAACGACCTTAACGGGAACGGGAAGACCCGAGGGGCTTCCGCGTACAAGACCCCGAAGCGGGTCACGACCTCGACCGGCCTAGTCGAATTCCGCACCAACCGGCCTGTCTTCCAAGGGGTCGTCTTGGACCTCCAGCGGGGGGTCGCTCAGGTGCTCATCGTCGGTGATGACTCCCGCATCACCCGGAACCACCGTGATGGTCTCGACCTGCTCGACGCCTGCCGGGTGTCGGGCGCGTCGTGCGTGGCCCCGGACGACGAGGGACAGCCCCGGTGGATACTCACCAACGGGGGCACCCGGACCGAGGTCTCGGGGTTCCTCGACCGGGTGAACGACGCCCGCAAGTATTCCGATGACATCGGGGCCAAGGTCCGCAAGGGTCGCGCCCGGTGGGCCGGTAGGTCGTACCAGGGTGGTCGCCGCCCGTTCGGGTTCCGGGTCGATACCACCACCGACGAGCACGCCCGGAACCTCGTCATTGACGAGACCGAGGCCGGGGTGCTCCGCACCGCCGCCGCCGACCTGCTCAAGGGGGTCAGTCTCAAAGCGGTGACCCGTGACATCCGCGCCAAGGGGGTTGTCACGGTCACCGGGGCCGACTGGTCCACCCGGACCTTGCGGGATGCCCTCGTCAAGCCCTCGGTGGTCGGTAAGACCCTCCGCCGGGGTGTCCTGGTCGATGCCCCGTGGTCCCCGATCTTGGACGAGCCGACGTGGGACCGGCTTCGGGAACTGTTCGCCGACCCCGCCCGCCGGACCAACACGGGCCGGGGTCATGAGCCCCGGTGGCTCGTGTCGATCTTCGCCCAGTGCGGGGTCTGCGGAAAGCCCATGACGGTCGGTGGTGCCGGTAAAGGACGGTCACCCGCCTACGTGGGCCGGGAGTGCGGGCACTTGCGCCGGGTCGCCGTCCCGGTCGATGAGTACGTGTCCGATCTGGTCGTGGCCCGCCTGGAGCAGCCCGACGCCGCCGACCTGTTGCGCCCCGCGCCCCGTCCGGGGATCGACCGTAAGACCCTGACCGCCGACCTCGGGGTGATCCGTGACCGCCGCGCCGCCCTGGCCCGCCAGTTCGCCGCCGGGGTCCTAGATGAGTCCGACCTCGCCGCCGGGGCCGAGGTGCTCAAGGGTCGTGAGACCACGATCCTGGCCCAGCTCGCCAGCACCGACGAGACCGACCAGCTAGAGGAATTCCGGGGGAACCCCGCCCGCGTGGTCTGGGATGCCCTGCCGATGTCCCGCCGCCGCGCCGTGGTCCAGCTCCTTATCGAGTCGGTCGTGATCAACCGGTCCGCCCTGCGGGGCAACCAGTTTGATGACCGGTCGGTGGTCGTGACGTGGAAGCCCCAGACCGCCGGGGTGGCCGCATGATCCCCCGCCGACCGGTGACCCGGTGGGTAGCCCAGGGGGGAATGCCCATCACCCTGGCCTACGCCACGTTCACCTCACGCAACCGTGACGGGTGGTGGCTCACCTGCCGCCACCCCTCATCGGGTCTCATCCTCGCCGAGGTCCGGGTTCACCTCGACCACCCGGACCCGGCCAAGCGTGCCGCCGCCGAGGCGGACCTGACCGAAGCCCTCGACGCCGTAGGAGCCATCCCCGTGATCATGCCGACCGACGAGGGGCTGAAAAGCCCTGAGAAGCCCTCAGCCGCCCCGGTCACCCCGATACACCCCGGAGCGCCCGAACGCCCGCCACGGTGAGCCCTGGCCGCGCCCTGGCCGGAAAACACGACGACGCCCGATCCTGATCTGACAGGACCGGGCGTCGTTCGTTGTGCAGGGGTCTAACTGACCGGGGTCAGAGCCGGGGACAGGCGCGGCACGGCGAAGACCCGGTGAACGTTGAGCGCCTCACCGGTCCCGATCACGAGCATGTCCCACGCTCGCGGTTCCGACCGGACCAGGCACCGCCCGGACCGGGTGTGCCGCAGTAGCGCCCGCTCGGTCACCTTGGCGGTCCCGAACCCGAATGAGAAGCGGTCCGCCCCGGTGCGGCCGACGAGCGCCCACCGGACAGTCTGGTCGAGGCTGGCCGTGCACGTGGCCGGATCGACCGTCAGCGGGTCGAGGGCCGAGTGCACGACCCGGACCGTGCCGGTGGGACCGGCAAGGCTCCAGACATCGGGACCGGGATCGAAGTTGCCCGTGCCGACCCCGTGGACCGGGCCGACCGCGACCACGGTCCCGTCCGGGTCGATGGACGATGCGTTGAGAATGAACCCCTCGGGGTGGAACGGCAGCGGCGCGGCCGACGCCGAACCGGTCATCGTGAGGGCGATAGCGCCCGCCCCCAGCACCGTGGTTACGCCCAGGGCGATGGCCCGGAACCTCTTGCTGATTGTGTGCGTCACAGTGGTGTGTCCTTCCATTGGTGACGGCCTGGCCGGTCTCCCCGACCGGCCACGCTTAGCAGACTCCCAGCTTGCCCGGATCGTTTACACAGCGGGGGTTGACAGACCCCACATTCGCCGGCTATGCCTGGTGATAGCTGCCCGGCCGTGAGTTGCCCGGCGGGAAGCACCGCAGGACCGAAGGCAGGCGTCGCGGCCCACGCTTCGCAAGAGTGACACCCCCCTGTTTCACCGTCGCTACTTGCGGAGGGCACAGTGCCTCGGGACGGCGTAACCGTGCTGATCGACTATGCCAGGCTGAGAGCCTGGCGCGACGAGACCGGCAAGAGCCGCGAACGGGTCGCGGCCGAACTAGAGATCAGCGGGCCGTGGCTGGCCGCGCTGGAGACAGGACAACCCGGCCGGTCGCCGTCCGTGGCGATGCTGGCCAAGCTCGCTGCCTACTACGGTCACGACCCCGGCGAGCTGCTCCTACCGATCGGGCGGGTGGCATCATGACCGCCAGCAACCCCGACCCCGGCCGCGCCGAGCGCATCCGCCGCCTAGTCTTCGGCGCTCCCCGGCTGTCCGCCGACACCCGAGCCCGGCTCTCCGGCCTGCTCGATCTGCACCCGCCGCCCCCGCCCCGTGACGGCACGTCACCAGCGGAGGGCGATATCGCCCCTGGGGCTTCTGTTTGCGACGTGCAAGACGTAATGTCCGGTACAGACGGTGACCACGGTCTAAACGCGGCGGGGCGTGATCATGACCGTTAAACGGCGTAAGTACGGTCGGGGCTTCGGCTACCACGTCGATGGGGTCAAGACCCCAGGGGTGACCAAAATCCTCGACATGCTCCCGAACGACAACCTCGTCGGGTGGGCCGGTCGGGTCACCGCTGAATACGCCCTCGACCACTGGGATGCCCTCGGCGAGCTGCTCCCGTCCGAGCGGCTCAAGAAACTGACCGGGGCGCGTTACGAGATCGTGGACCCCGCCGCCCGCCGGGGCACCCAGGTCCACAAGCTCGGGGAAGCGCTCGTGACCGGGGCTGAGGTCGCGGTGCCCGACGAGCTAGCCGGGCACGTCGAGGCATACCGGGACTGGCTCGACCGGATCGAGCCGGTACCGGTCGCCACCGAGCTGGTCGTGGCCAACCGGACAGAGCGCTACTGCGGGACCGGTGATCTCGTCGCCGATCTGCCAGCGCTCGAATGGGTCGGCGGTGAGGTCATACCCCCGGCCCGGTGGCTGCTCGACCTCAAGACCACCGCGAGCGGCGTGTGGCCCTCGTCGGCTCTCCAGCTCTGCGCGTACGAGCACGCCGAGACGTTCGTGGACCCCGACGCCCCCGACGACGAGCGGCTGATGTCCTGGCTGGAGATAGAACACTGCGGCGTGGTGTGGATCAAGTCCGACGCCTGCGAACTGCGCCCGGTCGATACCGGCCCCGAGGTCTGGGAGTTTTTCAAGCACCTGCGCTGGCTCCACGACCGGCAAGACGACATGCCCGGCTGGATCGGGTCATCCGCGACCGCTGCCCTGGTCGCCGCGACAACTTAAAACCCCGTGCGGCGGGCGCTCAGGCCCGAACGCCCGCCGCCATGCCAATCCCGACTCGACACGGGTATGGAGGGACCAGCAGTGCAATCGAGCGTAGCCGATGGTGTTGTCCGGTGAGCCCCGCACGACCGAACGACACGGCAACAAGTAGCGAACTGAGCCTGCGAGCCTGGGCGGCGGAAGCCGAAGCCGCCGCCGGTATCGCCCGAATCCTGGCACCCACCCCGTTTGTCCCCGACTCGCTCAGACGGTGGACCAACCCCGAAGCCCGCGCCGCTGACCGCATCCTCGACCTCGACGGGACCGTGGCCACCGTGACCGCCGTGCTGCTCGCCGGTCAAGAGCTGCGGCTACCCCCGATGGTGTCGCTCCGGTCGTTCACGTTGATCAAGGGCACCGTGGCCATGTACGCGATAGCCGCCCGTGGTCTGCTCCAGAACGCCGGTCATGACATCGTGATCAAGGAATCCACCAGCCAGCGGGCGGTCGTGGACGGCCGACGCGCCGGGGGTGAATGGCAGCGGGCGGTGTGGGACCTCGACCGGGCCAAGGTCGCCGGTCTGTACCCCGGCCACCCCGAGGGGAATTGGCGCAAGCAGACCAAGGCGATGCTCGTCGCACGGGCAACCGCCGAGGTGTCCCGGTGGGTCGCCGCTGACGCGCTGATGGGCATCCCCGCGATGGTCGAGGAACTAGACGACGAACCCCGCCTACTGGCCATCGAATCGGCCAGCACCGAACCCCGGACCACCGACCCCGCCGAGATCAACGGCCAGCCGACGACACCCCGGACCACCCGCCGCAGGACGACCCAGACACGGCGGGCGCTCCCCTCGGGTCCGCCGTCCGCACCACCCCCACCACCGCCCGAACCACCGCCCGAGCATCCCCCGCGCCCGGCCGCGCCAGCGGCGGCGAAGGTCGAGCCCCGCCTGACCCGGCCCCAGCAGACCCGGATCATCAAGGGCCTGGAATCGATCGGGATCACCTCGGCCGACGAGGCGCTAGGGCTCATCGCCGCATGGGTCAGCCACCCGGTCAAGGGGACCGGGGACCTGACCCCCGAGGAAGCCGTGGCAGTCATCGAACGCATCGAAGCGCTGCTGACCATCGCCGCCAAACCCGACGACGGCCAGGCCGACACCCCCAGCACGGAAGGAACCCCGCCCGATGCGGAACCTGACCACGGCTGAGCTAGCCGGGATAGCCCGGCGGGCTGAGCTGGCATTCGCGTACAACGACCCCTCGGCGCTCCGCGCTGAGGACGTGGCCGACCTCATCACCGAGGTCCGCGAGCTGCACGCCCTCCGCGATCACCTGCTGGCCCTCAACCGGCAATCCCTCGACCGCCTCGACCGCCTCGACCGCCGCGACTGTTTCGAGACGATCGGCCCCGCGCTGCTGGAGGTTGACCCGCCGTGAAACCCGCCGACACCCACCCGTGCCCGGTCCGGGTCTGCCCCCGCGACGTTCCCGACCACCTGCTGATGTGCGGGATTCACTGGCGGATGTGCCCGCACTCCATACAGCGGGCCGTCAACGCCGCCTATGACCACGGGCGCGGCCGGGGTTCCCTGGCCCTGCTCCAGGCCCAACGCGCCGCTATCCGCGCCGTGAACGACTACCTAGAAAGGCCCGCCGATGTCTGAGGTCAAGCGTCAATCCCTGCTCCCCAAAGGCGAAGAGAACGGGCTGGAGCCCCTCGCGTCGGTGCTGGCCGACGAGGGAGCCCACCGGACCCCGAGGAAACTCCGCGCCGCCCTGGTGATCTTCGACGCCAAGCGGGTAACCATCGACAGCGACACGGGCGAAGAGATGGTGACGGTCCGGTTCCGGCGGGTCGAGGCCCTGCTAGCCGAAGACCTCCCGACCGCTGAGAAACTCATCCGCCGGTCGCTGGAGAAGCGCTCCGATATGGACGTGCTCCCGCTGGAGCTGGAAGACGAGATAGAGCAGGCGTTCCGCGACATGTCCGCCCCGGACAGCCCCGACGACCCCGACGAGGGAAAGGGGACCGGCAAGCAGGGTGGCAAGAAGTGACCCCGGCCATACGCCCCGCGCCGGTCCGGGCGAATGACATCGTGATCTTCCGGGCCAACCGGTGGCGCGTCGTGCTCGTCAAGACCGGCAACCGCGAGCTAGGCGAACCGACCAGGGTCCGCCTCATGCGTGTGGTCGAGGTGGACCTGTCCGAGGTCACCCCGACCGGTGAGACCCTCGACACCCGCCGCGCCGCCGAGGGGCACCCGTGACCCCCGACGACCCCACCGACCCCGGACCCCGCGTCGCTGACCGGTGGGTCGCCATCAACGGCAGGCTCGCCGCCCTCGGGATCGTCGTCCAAGACGCCGGGAACCCCGAAGCGCTCACCCGCGAGCCCCGCCTGTCCCCGCACCAGTGGGAACGCCTGCTCGTGATCCGAGCCCGGCCATGACGACGACCTGCTACCACGGGCGGCGGCACATCGCCGGGGACACCCGGAGCCCGGTCGAGGTGACCGCGCACGACCGGATAGCCGCTCACCGCGCCCCCCTGGTCCATTTCGTGAAGCACTCACCCGGCGGGTTCGGGTGGGGCTACTACGGGTCGGCCCCGGTCGAGCTGGCCCGCTGCCTGCTCATCGACGCCCTCGGACCGGTCGCAATGTGCCCGATGTGCGCCGGTCGCCAGTGGGTCATCTGGGCCGGTCCCGACACCGACGACGACCCGAGACCATACGACCCGGACCGCGACGACCACGACGACCTCGTGACCCGCTGCTACTGCGACGACGGTATCCGGGCGCTGCCCTACCATCCCCTCGCTGCCCAGATCATCCGCAACCTGCCCGACCACTGGCGGATCACCCGTGCGGAGCTGCTCACCTGGCTTGTCGGCCACTTCCCCGAGCAGGTCCCCGACTGGCTCGCCCCGGTCGTCCCGATAACCGATGTCGAGCTGCCGCTGTGAGACGCTCCTACCCGCGCCCCGGCGGTCCCGGCCTGGCCGGGTGGGTCTGCCCTGTCTGCGGCGCGGCCGGGGCTCCCGTGCTCGCTGACTGGTGCTCGGGCGCGGGCGGCGCGGGCTGGGGCTACGCCCTGGCGGGGTTCCATATCGTCGGCTTCGACCTCAAGCCCCAGCCCCGCTATCCGGGGTGTTTCATCCGCGCCGACGTGATGACCGCGCCCCTCGACGGCTACGCCGCGTTCCATGCCTCCCCGCCGTGCCTCGACCACCGACGCAACGCCCCCCGCGTCGAGGGGTCCGGGTGGCTCCTGGGCGCGATCCGCGACCGGTTCACCTCGACCGCCCGGCCCTGGGTCATCGAATGCGTCCCCGGAGCGCCGATGCGACCGGACTACCGTCTGTGCGGCTGCATGTACGGGCTCAGCGAGGGGCCGTACATGATCACCCGAGAGCGCTGGTTTGAAACGTCCTGGGGCGGCTTCACGCTCCGCCCGCCCTGCGTCCACGACCGCCAGGCCGTGACCGTGATCCGCTCCGGGGCCAAACGCGAGACACCCCGCCCCCGGTCGTCCGGGCATCAGAAGCACGTCCCGCAGGCGGTCGCCGAGCGGCTCATGGGGATCGGGTGGATGACCCGCCGGGAGCTGGGCAACGCGATCCCCCCGCCTTATACCACCGACCTCGGACACGACCTCATGACCACGCTGGTGCTCGCGTCATGATCCGGCTTCCCTACACCCCCGCCGACCGCCGCCTGGCGTGCTGGATAACCGACGTGATGGCGGTCCAGTCGTGGCGGGTCCGCAACGGCGAAGCCAGCCACATCAGCCGCTATGAGGCGTCGGTCTGGGGAACGGTCGCCGAGATGGCCGTGGCCCGGCACCTCGGTATCCGGTTCCGGTTCGCGCTGCGCGGCTCCGAGCCCCGCGCCGACCTCACATCGCCATCGGGCCGGTACCGGTACGAGGTGCGGTCAACCCCCTGGGCGTCGAGGCGGGCATTCGAGGCCGGGACGTGGCGGACGTTCGTCTACCCCCGCGAGGTCGCCGACGATGGGCTGATCGTCGTCCGGGTGGACACGTTCCTATCCGGCGGGTCGATGTGGCTCACCGGCTGGCTGAGGGCTCCCGAGGCGGCACAGTGGCCCCTCGACCCCGGCCGGTACCTCACCCGCCACGCCGTACCCGGACCCGGACCGCTCCACCCGCCCGAGACGATGCCCGCTGACGAGGTAGTGACCGCATGAGCAGAGCCAAGGGCCTGACCGCGCCCGGCTGGGTCGCCGACTACCTGCGCCCCTGGTGGCCCTCGGTGGAAAAGACCCCGAACAGCCGCAAGGGCCGCGACCTGCTCGGCACGCCGGGGGTCGCATTCGAGATCAAGACCGGGGCCGAATGGTCCCACAAGGCCATCGCCCAGGCTGCCGGGTACGCCGCGCCCGGTGAGGTCCCGGTGGTGGTCTATCTCCCGCCCGGCTGCGGCGAGCGGGCCGTGGCTGACGCGCTGGCGATCGTCCCGCTACGGATCATCATGCCGCTTCTGGTCGCCGCCGGGTACGCCCCCGAACCCACCCGCGAGGCCGAATGATGCCGCACACAGATGAGACCTTTTACAAGATGGCGGTCAACTGGACCGAAGACCCGAAGGTTGCCGCGCTCGACCGGTTCGGCGCGGTCGAGGCCATCTTGGCGCGTGACCTGTTCTCTCAGATGATCGGTTACAGCCGCCGGAACCTGACCGATGGTTTTGTCCCGACGAATGCGCCCGGCATGCTGATGTACCCGCTTCCGGTCGATCACGCGGAGCGGCTCGCATTGCACCTCGCAGACCGGGGCGCATACGGAGCGCTATGCGAGCCGCATGCGGAACGCATGGGCTGGCAGGTCGTGAACTACGCCAAATGGAACGACACGCGGGCAGAAGTGCAGGCCAGGACCGAGAGCGGCCGGAAGGCTGCCCGGACGCGCTGGGATTCGGTCGATGCGGACCGTAATGCGGGTCGCAATGCGGACGGCAATGCGGACGGCTATGCAGAGCAAGAGCAAGAGAAAGAGCAAGAGAATCTCTCCGCGCACGCGCCCGCACGCGAGGACCCGCCCGGTGACGGCGACGACCTAGACGGATTGATCCAAGCCCTCATGTTCAGCAAGACCGGGACCACCGTCACCCGCGAGGAAGCCGCCGCGATCCGGGCCGAGCTACTCACCGGCCGCGCCATCGACAACCCCGCCGCGTGGATTCGGAAGTGCATCAGCACCAAAGCCGAAGCCCGCCGGTTGAGACCGACCCGCAACACGACCACCGGCAGCGCCCGCCCCGCCCGTGACATCATCGACCAGACCCGCCGACCCGGCGGGCCAGCCCGCGACGTAACCCACTGGGCACAGATCGCCCGCAAAGGACTCGCCGGAAGCGACGGCCAGGCCGACACCACCGAACCCGGCGACGTGCTCCAAGGCGAGATCGTCACCGACCCCGACCCAGAAATCCCCTACTGACCGAGAGCAGGTGACCCGATGACGACGCACCACCACCACCCCGAGCACGACCCCGAGACATCGCTCCGCTTCCGGCTCTACATCGGCGGCAAGGTCCAGGCCGAACAATGGATCGACGCCACCGACCCCGACGCGGGCGACGTAGCCGAGGTCACGTCGATGTTCCACGCCGACGCCTGCCGCGCCGCCGACTCCGAGGGCTTCCCCTGGGTCATCGAGGTCTACGACCCGACCGCAGACCCCGAGGTCGCATACCTGCGGTTCGGGACCGACATCGGCAAGCTGGACGAACCCCACCCGGTGAGCCTGATCTGGCACGGCGGCGGCGGCGTGTCCCTCGGCCCCGGCACCTACATCGACCACCACCCCGACCCCTGGGCCGACCTCGGACCCGAGACCGAACCCGGAGCGATCACCGACGCCCGAGCCACCCGCGACCACATGCGCAACTGGGCACGCGGCACCGAGACGCACCGGGGCGAATCATGACCGGCGAAGGTCACTGGGTCGTGGTCACCACCCGTGACGCCCTCGCCCGCCAGGCCCGTGAAGCCCTCGACCAGATCACCGCAGCCAACGGCGGCGTAGAGCCCCCGACCCTGCGAGCCGCCGCCGACGTGGACCCCGAAGCGTTCGCCCGGCTCATCGAAGCCCTCGTGAACCTCGGGGCCGACGTAGACGACGAGATGCAAGACCGCGCCGGAATCCGCCCGATCGGCGAGGTGCTCCCATGACCGACCACGGACACGTCACCGGGGCAGGTATCCGCTACCAGCCCGCCAGCAAAGACCGCCTAGAACGCCGCCTCATCGCCGCCGACAAACCCGGCGAGCACTTGTGGATCATGACCGCCGCGTGGCTCATGACCGACCCCGGCGCACACCGCGACCCGAGCACGCCCACGCTGATGGACGCTGAGAACCTCGTCATGTTCGCCGGGCCGGGGTGCTTCAAGTGCGAGCGGGCCTACTCGGCGAAGATGGCCAAACGGCGCTGCCTCGGGAAGCTCACATGATCCGCCGACCGGTCATGATCCGCCGCGACCTCGGGATCGTGATCACGCTCGCCGTCGTCGCCCTCGTCGTCATCGCCTGCGGCATCATCGTGATCCGAACCCACGCGGGCCGGTAGTTGCCCGACGCCCCCGGCACGGGGCAGACTGGACCCGAGCGAATCCGACCCCTGGGAGGTCACCGTGGCACGAGCCCGCAGCCGGTCAGCACTCGGCACTCGTCACCGCGTCCGGCACCCCGGCACCGGGCGATTCGCCCCGGCGGGCACGGTCACCGCCCGCCGGACGAGCGGCAGCCGGGCCACGAACGCCCGCAGCCGACGCGGCACCAGCTCCCCCGCTCCCGCCGCGTCCACGGGCTGACCCCTTCCGTGGCCCGGCTGACCGCCACCATGCCCACCCGAGCGCCCACCGCCTGCGCTGACCCCGCCTGCCCCGGACCCCGCACCTGTCCCGATCACTGGACCCCGCAGCGCTGGGCCGAGGGACAACCCGGCCGCGCCATGCCGCCCGGCTGGGACCAGACCCGAGCCCGCATCCTGCGCCGCGACCCCACCTGTCGCCTCTGCTGGTCGTCGCCCTCGGTCGAGGTCCACCACACCCAGCCCGGCGTCGAAGCCGACTGGGCTCTGGCCGGGGTCTGCGCCCGCTGCCACAAGCGGGTGACCAGCGCCCAGGCCGCAGCCGCCCGAGCCCTGGCACGGTGACCCCGATGCCAGCAACCCAGCGTGACAGCGGCGATGTGACCCAGCGTGAGCGCCCCAGGGCAGCCACCCAGCGTCACCGCCCCAGCGCGGGCGCTGAGGCAGCAACCCAGAGTGACCGGGGCAGCGGCAACGCCGCTGACCTGCGGGAACGGGGGCCGCGGGGCGGGGGGGCACCCCTGCCGGGCGGAGCCCGGCGGAG
>Ga0081540_1000503_pt1 | contig 38494 bp, 40 predicted proteins | sample TabmetS2T1R1_FD_71024 | JGI IMG/M metagenome (GOLD analysis project Ga0081540, IMG submission 71024) | Tabebuia heterophylla rhizosphere microbial communities from the University of Puerto Rico - S2T1R1 | ecosystem: Host-associated > Plants > Roots > Rhizosphere ...
ATCTTCGCCGGCGTCACCGGCCTGCTCTGGGGCGGCCTCGTCCGCGTCTTCGTCCTCCACCACTTCACCTACAGCATCAACTCGCTCTGCCACGTCTTCGGCAACCGCGAATTCGAGACGACGGACCACTCGCGCAACCTGGCGCTGATCGCGATCCCGACCCTCGGCGAGGCCTTCCACAACAGCCACCACGCCTTCCCGACCTCCGCCACCCACGGCCTGCGCTGGTGGCAGGTCGACCTCTCGGCCCTGCTGATCGATGGCCTAGAGAAGGTGCATCTGGTCTGGGATGTGGTGCGGGTCAGCCCGGAGCGGCTGGCCGCCAAGGCCGTCTAAAGCACCTCAGGGCGCGGCGGTGCTGCTGTACCAGTCGATCCAGCCGTTGCAGGCCTGCGAGAGCGGCACTTCGCGGTGCGGCTTGGCGGGCACCGCGACCAGCTCGCCGAGGTAGGCCTTGCCGTCGTAGCCGCTCAGGCTCTGCAGGCCGCTGGCGCCGGCGGCCTCGAGCGTGAAACGGGCCGGGCCGCCCTTGCTCTGGAAGCGGCCCGCCGGCCAGTACTGGCCGTTGTTGCCGAGGCTGATCGTGTTCGGCCGCTGGCCGTCGAGCGCCGCGATCAGCGGTTCTTCGAAGCCGGGGCCGGTCAGGGTCAGGCCGAAGGGGGAGAAGTACTGGATCGAGAGGTTCCAGCTCCCGGCCGGCAGGTTCAGCGTCTGCGAGGTCTCCTCCCCGGTGCCGAGTACGCTGCCTTCGTCCCAGGCCGATTTCGGCCCGATCACGGCGCCGGGGAAGAGCGAGGCGCGGCCGGGGTTGGCGAGCAGGATGCGGATCTCCGGCGAGGCGCAGCCGGCGTGGGCGGCCGCCTCGGTCCCCTCGAGCAGGACGTGACGGTTTTCCGGCGTCGGCCCGGTCCGCTCCCAGAGCACGTAGGAATCGGTGGCGGCGATCCGCTTGAAGTTGGGCGGCGCCTGGCTGTTCCAGGCGGCGCGGCTGGTGACCACATAGGGGAAGCGGTCGAGGGTCGAGCGGTTGAAGGAGTCGAAGTCGATCGGGCTGTAGGCGTCGCCGGTGTCGAACGGCTTTTCCGGGCTGGGGGAGACGTCGGGGTCGGGGAACTCGACCAGCGGCACGTGGGTGTCGGCGCCGAGCAGGTCGTAGGCGGCGTAGCGGTCCTGGCCGGCGTAGAGGACGGGCTTGCCGTGAACGATCGGCAGGAACGCCTCCAACTGGCCACCGCGCCCAGAAGGCCCGACCGGCGCCTCGCGCAGGACCAGGAAGCTCGAATACACCGCCCCCGCCACGAACACCACCGCAAGGATTCCCCACCCCGCGGCGAGCACCGGCGAGCGCCGCCCCTCCCCTGACGTGGTTGAGCTTCGTAGCGGTATGCGCGACGAACCTCGACCACGCTCGCGGCCGCGGCCCGGGAACTCCCAGAGCAGCGGTTTGATCGCGACGAGCATCGCCAGCGGGGCGGCGATCATCAGCGCCTTGGCCTGCGAGTAGTCGCCGCTGGAGGGGAGCGAGATCAGGTATAGCGCGGCGCAGGCGCCGAGCGCGACCGGGATCGTCGCTTCGCGCCGGGCCACCCACCAGGCGACGCCGACGAGCAGCGCCAGGATCGCGATCGCCCCCGCCAGGCCGGGCAGGTCGGCCCCGCCGGCGGCGTCGAGCCGGTAGTTGGCGGCCGGCCAGATCCCGAGCGCCTCGACCGGGTTGACGGGGCCGTAGGTGTTGCTGCCGGCGACCTTGTTGAAGTTGCTGCCGAAGCCGAAGGGCCCGATCAGGGCCAGCACCGCGAGCCCGGCGAGGACGACCAGCGCCAACAGCGTCGTCGGCCGCAGCAGGAAGCGGATCAGCGCCCGCGGCCGCAGCGCCCGCCGCACAATCGGCTGGGTCAGGCTCCAGAGGGCGAGGATCGCGATCGGCCAGGCGACGCCGGCGAAGCTGTAGGAGAAGAAGATTCCTCCAGTCAGCGCGAGCCCCGGCAGCAGGACCCCCACCACAGACACCGCTCGCTGTACTCGCGGTTGAGTGTCTGTGGAGGGGGTCCTGCTGCCGGGGCTGTCCGGCGCCTTCGTTTGCTGCTTTGAGATGGTCGTCAGCCAGATCGCGAAGGTGAGGACGAAGAGCGCCTCGGCGGTCTCCTTGAAGGCCGCCTGCGCGTAGTAGGAGGCGGCGAGATAGGGGACCGCGACCATCGTCGCCGCCAGCAGCCGGCGCCCGGCGCGCATCTCGCCGAGGGCGCCGAGCGCGGTCAGCCCGGTGAGGACGCCGATTGCGATGATCTCGCCGATGAAGGCCTGGCCGAGGCTGATTCCCGGCACCGCCGCGGTCGCCACCGCGAGGCCGTGGGGGCCGAGCGGGTAGCCGGCGTCCGGCGAGGGCCCGAAGCCGCTGCGCAGCCACTCGGCCCAGGCCAGGTGCAGGCCGAGGTCGTTGTTGAAGCCGACGCCGAGCAGGCCCCAGCGGCCGCTGATTGCGAACGGGATCGCCAGCACGACCGCGACCGCGACCGCGACCGGCAGCCCTTCCCGCAGCGCCCCGGAGACGTCGTGCTCGCCCCGCCAGACCAGCGCCGCGGCGGCGATCAGCAAGAGGACGACGCCGATCGTGGCGCTGGTCCCGTGCCCCGGCGCCCGCGCCAGCACCCCGGTCACGGTCAGGATCGCGGCGAAGCCGACCCCGGGCTCCAGCCACGACCAGCGCCGGCGCCCGGCCAGCGAGAGCAGGGCGCGGCCCACCAGCATCGAGGCGGCGCAGATCAGCGCCGCCGAGGCGTAGGTCCCGATCATCAGTGCCGGAACGCTACGTCAGATGCTCAGAGCTTGTCGGCGGCACGCATCAGGGTGTCGCGCAGGTTCTCGCCGCGGAGCGGCCGCTCGTGGCCGGGGGCGACGACCTTCGGCTCCAGCGCTGCCAGCTTGCGCACCGACTCCTTCGCCTGCTGGTGGTCCCAGGCCCAGGCCGGGTGGGGGACGCTCGCCTCGCCGGGGGGCAGCGGTTTCAGCCGCCCCGAGTCGACCAGGTAGACGACGTCGGAGACCAGCGCCAGGCGGTCGCTCTCGCGCCAGAGGCCGATCAGGCCGGGGGCGTGGCCGGGGAAGTGGAGGACCTCGAAGCCCGCCACCCGGTCGCCCTCGCTGACCGTGCCGTCGATCTTCACCGCGCCGCCGTCCCAGCGCCGCAGCAACGTCGGGTAGATCCAGCGGATCGGCGCCACCGGCAGCTGCGAGAGGTCCATGTAGGGGGCGATCGTGGCGTCGCTTTCGGCGTCGGCGACCTCGTCAGGGTGGCAGAGGACCGGTGCCTCGAGGTAGGGCGCGGTGCCGCGGTGGTCGGCGTGGGCGTGCCCGAGTACGACCTGCTTGAGGCCGCCGAGCTGCTTCGCCTCCGCCGCGGCCGCCTTGCGCATCGACTTCGTCCCCGCGTCGAACTGGACGACGCCGTCGCCGTCCTCTATGAAGTAGATGTTCATCGCGCCGCGGAAGTCCCCGCGCAAGAGCCAGACGCCGTCGGCGACCCTCTCCAGTCCCATACCCATACCCTACGGCCCGTGCCCCTGATCTGGAAGCTGGGAATGGCGATCCTGGTCGTCTGCCTGGTCGCCTCGATCGGGATCGCGATCTGGCGCCTCTCGACGACCCCGACCGAAATCCTCGGTGACGGATTTCACGGATTGCCCGAGCACGGCCGGCGATAGTTGCCCTGCCCCCGGCGATCGTCACCGGTCGCCCGACTAGTATCAGCCTCGTTCAACGACCGACGAAAGGGAGGCGGGCGTGTTCACTCGCATCGTGGTTGGAACCGATGGTTCGGAGACGGCGCAGGGCGCGGTTGATCAGGCGATCGAGCTGGCGAAGATGTTCGGCGCCGAGCTCCACATCGTCAGCGCCTACGCGCCGGTCTCGGGACGGCGGGTGCAGGGCGAGCAGCTCGAAGCCCCGGCCGACGTCCAGCATGAGATCGGCCCGCGCGAGGACGTCAACCTCGTGCTCGAAGCGGCTGCCTCCGCCGCCCGCAAAGGGGGGATCGAGGTGCAGACCCACCCGGTCGAGGCCGACCCCGCCGACGCGATCCTCAACGTCGCGGAACAGGCCAAGGCCGACCTGATCGTGGTCGGCAACAAGGGGATGACGGGAGCCCGGCGCTACCTGCTCGGCAGCGTCCCGAACAACGTCTCGCATCACGCCCCATGCAGCGTGATCATCGTCCGCACTACTTAGAGGTCCGGGCGCTGTCCGGGATGAATTCGGTGGCGCGGCCGGCGTCGATCAGGCCCGCGCCCTGCTGGGTCGGCGGTAGGCCGATGCTGCGCGCGGTGCTCCGCAGCCGTCGCGTCACCGCCTGCACCCGCGCTTTCGGGCTCGGCTGCCTGCCGAGCACGCCGCTGGCGAGGACCATCGCGGCGACGCCGGAGACGTGGGCGGCGGCCATCGAGGTGCCGATGTAGTTGGAGGGGATCGCGAAGAGGCTGGTCGACCCCGGTTTCAGCGTCACCTGGTAGATCGGCCGCGCCGAGACCGAGGGGCAGCCGCCGACCGGCAGGCCGCCGCCCGGCGCGACGACGTCGATCGCCGACCCGGCCAGCGAGTAGTCGCCGAGGCAGCCGCCCTCGGTGGTGCCGCCGACGGCGATCACCCGCGGCCCGGTGGCCGGCTCGGAGACGCAGGTCTCGGAGCCGATGTTGCCGGCCGAGGCAACCGTGACGATTCCGTGCGCGTACGCTTCGCGCAGCGCTTCGTCAACCACCGGCACCTTCTTGTGGCAGCCGAAGTTGAAGCTCATGTTGATCACCTGGGCGCCGTGGGCGACAGCGAAGCGGATGCCCTTGGCGATCGTCGTTGCGTCGCCGCGCCCGTGCGCGTCGAGCACCCGCACCGGCATCAGCTTCGCCCGGTAGGCCAGTCCGGTCAGTGCGATGCCGTTGTCGGTCTTCTCGCCGATCGTGCCGGCGACATGGGTGCCGTGCCCGTTTTCGTCGAGTGGCAGGCGATCGCGGCCGACGAAGTCGTAGCCCTGGACGAACTGGTTCGAGGTGAAGTCGGGGCTGCGCAGGAACCTGGTTCCGTCGGCGCGATAGGCGACCCCGGTGTCGAGGATCGCGACCGTCACCTTTTCGGCGCCGGGCCGGCCGACTTCAGCCAGGTGGCGCCAGGCGTCGACCGCGTCGATCCCGCCGGGGGAGATCGGCAGCTTCTGGCTCGGCGAGCTCTCCCAGTTGAGGAAGTTCCACTGCTTGAAGGCCCAGCCGCCGGTGCTCAGCGCCGCTTCCGCCGCGCCTTCGAGGGTGCCGGGATCGTTGGGGATTTCGAAGCTCGTCGGGGCCGTCGATGCGGTCGCGACGTAGTTCGGGACCGCGTACTCGACCCTCGGGTTCTGGCGCAGGGCGGCGGCGCTCTCGCGCACGCTGGCGCCGGTCGGCAGCGCCAAGCGGCGACCGACCCGCTGGCCCTCGAACTTGACGACGAGCTGGCGCGGGGCGAAGCCATGCGCCTGGGCCAGGCCGATGCGTGCCGCAGCAGGCGTGGCGGAGGCGGTCAGCGCCGCGAGCAGGACGGCGACAGCGGCTATCGGGAGCAGTCTTCTCATCTCGACTCGTGGGCTCGCCGGACCACTTCGCGCTGCTGGCGAGCTCTAAGTGGTTTGAACACCGGATTACCGGCGAAGTTGTAGGAGGACATACTCCCCGATCAGTGCACCCCGCCACCCCAAATTCGACTGACTGGCAGCCGATGGGCGCCGCCCTCGAGCAGGCCCGCCTCGCCGAGGGTCACGGCGACGTCCCGATCGGCGCTGCGCTGCTCGGCGCCGACGGCGACCTGTTGGCCGCGGCCGGCAACCAGCGCGAGCTGCGCCGCGACCCCACCGCTCACGCTGAGATCCTCGCGATCCGTGCCGCCGCGGAAGCGCTCGGCGGCTGGCGCCTGCTGGGCACGACCCTCTACGTGACGCTCGAGCCCTGCGCGATGTGCGCCGGCGCGATCGTCCTCGCCCGCATCCCCACGGTGGTGATCGGCGCCCCCGACCCCAAGGCCGGTGCCGCCGGCAGCGTCCTCGACGTCTTCGCCGAGCCCGCCCTCAACCACCGTCCCGAGCTCCGCACCGGCGTCCGCGAGGAGGAGTGCGCCGCCCTGCTGCGCGAGTTCTTCAATGCTCGCCGATAGGGCGAGCCTGGCAAGGAAGGTCGCGCTCAGCTCAAGGCGAGAGCCAGCGAAAGCGCTTCGTCCACTCCTCGCATCTCGCTCGCGCTCAGGTGGCCCTCGAAGTCATCCAACCGACGCACGTCCAGAGCGCGCAACTGCTCCACCATCACCCGCGTTCGCTGCCCGGCGATGTCGATCTCGGGTCGGAAGCTCGCCGCCCGCACGCTGCGAGAGGTAGGAGCAACGAGCACGGTCGAAAGCCCTAGAAGCTCGTCTGCTTGGACGAGTACGGCATAGCGAGGCCCATGCTGTTCATGGCCACGACCCGAAGGCATTCGCACGCGGTAAATATCGCCGCGCGTCACTCGGGCCACGCGGCGGCTATCGCATCCATGTCGGCCATCACACGATCGCGCTCCGCGCGGTCGACGGGATCGTCCGAGAGCCTGGCAACCTCCGCCGCAAGCCCCGACCGTCTCCGCTCGCGCTCAGCCGTCTCGGTGATCGCTTGGCGAGCGGCCTCCGCGCGAGTGAGCCCTCGCTTGCGGGCGATGTCCTCCAAAGCGCGCCAACCATCCGCGCCAAGACGAAGCGAAAGCGGCTGAGAGGAAGCCACCCGAGCAGTGTAGCGCGTTATGCACTACTAACCGAACCCTTGCCTGAAAGTAGCCATGCAGGAGAGGAACGGAGTCGTCACTCCGCCCCTCTCCTCTCCTGGAAGCTGACGAATGCCTCCTACATCAACAGTGCAGGCAGGCAGCTTCCACGAAGCTTTAGTCCCAGCCTCCCTCTGCTCGGTCCCGGCCAACTTTTTCGCCGGGCTGCTTGAGGTCAACGACGAGAGCCTGCCCCTGTGTCTGCGTAATCCAGCGCCGGGTCGCGTCGATGGTGATGTCGTAAAAATCCAGAAAGGCCTTGCCTGACACCACCCAAGAACTCGCATTTACGCTGACCCGACGCACTGGATAGCCGTGATGTACCGACTTCGTGACCTTGCGTAGGCCAATCAGGCGCTGATCACGGTCGTACAGCAGCTCCACGAATTTGGGATGTCCGAGCTGCGCGAATGCAGCCTGATTCAGCGACAGGCGGCCGGTCTTTTGGATCGTCACGGTTGGGTCGGTGGAGCTTGGCGCTCGCTGTCGTTTGAAGACCTCGAAGGCCATGCTTGAAGCCTAGCAGAAGACCTAACGTAAGGTATGAACGCACTTGATGATGGCCTATAAGTCCTTAGCTACGACTTAGCCGCCCACTAGGACTCAAAAATGTGCTCAGTCCCAGACATCCGGCGAACTACCGGAAAAGCAGGAGGCAGCCCTGATGGGCTGCCTCCTGGAGGTCGGTCCTCGACCTTGCATCTCATTGACGGAGAGGGTGGGATTCGAACCCACGAGGCGGGTTAACCCCGCCCACGCGATTTCCAGTCGCGCTCCTTAAGCCACTCGGACACCTCTCCGGGGTGCTGGCGAAAGCCTAGCTCGGCGCCTTGGGGATCTGCGATCAGGCTTCGCCCAGCGCCATCGGTTGCAGCTCGGCTGCGACGTCGCGGTAGTCGTCGAGGGAGATGACGATCGCCTCGCGCTCGGGCAGCGGCGCCGCCGGGCGGCGGCCGCGCAGGCGCTCGTGGCTGCAGACGACGTAGCACCACTCCATCAGCCGCAACCGCGCCTCGGGGTCGATCTCGAGGATCGTGGCGCCGACCAGGAAGCTGCCTTCGGCCTCGCGGCAGCTGCGCACCTTGACCTGAGCGGCGACCTCGTAGCGCTCGCCGGCGGCGTCCTCGAGCTCGAGCATCACCGCCGGGCTGGTGCCGACCTCGATCGGCGCCGCGGCGACCAGGCCGAGGCCGGCGGCGCTGGCGTCGACCAGCCTTGCAGCGGTGTGCTCGCCGTCGAGGTAGCAGGTGGCGGGAGCGTCGCCCTCGAAGCGGTAGACGAGCCGGCGCTGGCGGCGGCGGCCGACGGCCCAGGAGGTCTTCAGCAGGCGGCGCAGCTCGACCAGGCCCAGCGCCGGCACGATCACGGCGGCGATTCCCGGCATCGACGGCAGCAGGTCGACGCCGGCCAGCTGGATCAGGCGCAGCACGGTGCCGACGCCGATCAGGACCGTGCAGAGCAGCACCAGGTGCAGCTTGCGCAGCGACTCGAGGCCGCCGCGGTCGGAGCCCTGCTTGGGCGTCACCTTGAACGCGGTCCGGCTCGGCTTGACGATGCAGCGCAGGGCGCGGGTGTAGATCTCCATCGTCAGCAGCTCGTAGTGGGCGGTCTCCGGGATCCGCATGTAGCCGCGCGCCAGCGCCATGCCGGCGCTGAGGTTGAGCAGCACGGAGGGCAGCCAGAGCGCGGCCAGGGCGACGACGCTGATCTTCATCGGCAGCTCGCCGGTGAACATCACCAGGCTCAGCGTCAGCAGGAGCAGGAGGCGCATCGGGGGCGCCAGGTAGGCGAGCAGGCTGGCCAGGTAGGAGAGCCGTTGCAGCGGCGTCAGCGTCCGCGCCCGCAGGGGCGACTCCGGCAGGGTGAAGACGGCGAGGTTGCCGCGCGCCCAGCGGTCGCGCTGCAGCAGGTAGCCGTCGAGGTCGTGGGGGGCCAGCCCCTGGACCAGGACCTCGTCGTGGTAGCGGCTGCGCCAGCCGTAGCGCAGCAGCCGGATCGTGGTGTGGAAGTCCTCGGCGATCGTCTCGGTCGCGACGCCGCCGATCTCGAGCAGCGCGTGGCGGTTGATCAGTGCTGCCGAGCCGCACCAGTAGGCGGCGCCGTGGCGGTCCTTGCCGGGGCAGACGACGCGGTAGAAGAGCGACTGCTCGTGGCGGCCGACGGCGTAGTGCTGGGCGGAGTCGTGGTTGAAGAAGTCGTGCGGCGTCTGCACCACCGCCATCTTCGGGTCGTCGAAGTAGCCGACCAGGGCGTCGAGCGCGTCCGGCATCGGCACGTGGTCGGCGTCGAGGACGAGAACCAGGTCGCCCTCGGTCCGCGGCAGCGCCGCGTTGAGGTTGCCCGCCTTGGCGTGGGAGTTGTCGGGGCGGGTCATGTACTCGGCGCCGGCCAGCTTCGCGATCTCCTCCATCTCCGGGCGGCGGCCGTCGTCGAGCAGGTAGGTCGTGTGCGGGTAGGTCAGCGCCCGACAGCCGGCGAGGGTGGCCATGATCACCTCGGCCGGCTCGTCGTAGGTGCAGACGTAGACGTCGACCTTGCGCCCCGGCGTCGTCGCCGGCCGCTGCGCCGGCGGCCGCGACCACGAGAACCAGGTCAGCATCCCGAGCGCGTAGAGACCGTAGATCTCGGTCGCCAGCAGCATCCCGTAGGCGAGCGGGTCGGCGCCCTGGCCGCTCCACCCGATCCGCCAGGTCAGGTAGCCGACGCCCCAGATCAGGGCGACGATCGCCAGCGTCCGCAGCAGCCAGGTGCGGTCGTCGAAGAACTTCCCGATTCGGGTCTGCTCGGTAGCCACCAGAGCTGAATCGGCAGCGCGAGCGCCGTGATTTAGCTCCGCATCCCTAGAATCGCCCCGAGCTGGTCCCGGAGGGGTGCCGGAGTGGTTGAACGGGGCAGTCTCGAAAACTGTTGGCGTCGCAAGGCGCTCGTGGGTTCGAATCCCACCCCCTCCGTAGCGGCGATGTGGCTGTGCATCGCGGCGTCATCGGGAGTCCGTCGTGCAAAGCACTGCCGGACTCCCTCTTCCTTGCGCTGCTTTGCCACATCGCCGCTACGAGGCGGATTTTTGGGAAAGGGCTCTAGCGGGGTGGGTTGACTGCCCAGAGCGCGATCGGCGGCGGGATCAGGAGGAGGGCGAGGGAGGCGATCTCGGCGATCGCGTTGCCGGTGTCGAAGTTGCCGAGGTGGCTGGCGTGGAAGGCGAGGTGGATCGCGGCGGTCAGCAGCCAGGCGACGGAGACGGCCTGGACGAGGGTGCGGTCGAGGGTCCAGATCGCCCAGGCGAAGAGCACGGAGAAGCCGAGGTAGAGGCCGCCGACGTCGGTGACGAGGTGCTCGTTGTATGGGGGCAGCAGCTCGACCCAGTGGGCGAGGAAGGGGAAATCGTCGTAGAAGGTGCGCGGCAGGATCGCCGCCGTCAGGCCGATCGTCAGCGCCGAGACCAACAGGACCCCGAGGGCGAGTCGGGCGCTCAGCGGCGACCTCATGGACGGCACTGTATTGGGACGATCCGCCGCCGGCCCGGGGACCGGCTACCCGGCCCTGAAGGCCAGCTCCTCGCCCGCCGCTTCGTGTCCCTCATACGGGAGCACGACGAAGTACATCAGCGAGGGGAGGAGCGACTCGAGGTCGGCGTGCTCGCCTTTGCAGAGGCGGGCGTAGAGCAGCGCTTCGACGCCGCCGACGATGCCGGTGGCGGTCATCGGCGAGAACGCGCGGTCGAAGGGCAGCAGCTCGCGCGCCTGCTCATCGATGCAGGTGGCGAAGGAGTCGAGCAGCTCGACCCGTCGCTTGACCGCGTCGGCCGATCCCGCTCGCGCCTCGACGATCAGCGTTCGTGCCGTGTCGGGTTCGGCGGTGGCGAACTGGAGCAGCGCTTCGAGCGCGCAGCGGAGGCGGTCGCGCCAGACCTCACCGCCCTCGTCAGCCGCTTCCGCAAGCTTGCGCTGCAGCCGTTCGGCGCTGGTGTCGAAGGCGGCGAGGAAGCAATCCTCTTTGTTCGCGAAGTGCTCGTAGAAGGTTGGCCGCGAGACCCCGGCCCGATCGATCACGTCCTGTACGTTGGTGCCGCGGTAGCCGAGCTCGGACGCCGCCCTCAGCATGGCGACGATCAGGCGCTCACGCTGAATCGCGCGGACGAGGTCGGAGGGCAGCCGGCGAGCGCCGGAGGGGAATCTCCCTTCGCTGCTGGCGAGAAGCTCCACCGCTGCGTCGACTTGCTCCGGAGGCCATCCCTCGCCGATCGCCGAGATGAGGATCTCTTCGCTCAGTTGAATTCGATCGACAGACACCGAGAGACTCACAAGTTTCTATTAAAAACGAGCCAAGTTTCTTCACGGTACCAGACCAGATAACCGCTTGTGCGTGACTTGTGCGTGAATCTGGAAACCGCGGGTATCCTTCCGGCCATGCTCCCAAACCGCCCCTGGGAGCCCAGTTGAACCCGAAAAGGCCGGAGCTTCCCAGGGAGTTCGTCGCCAGCCACAAGCGCCGGAGGATGATCGACGCGATTGCCGAGCTGAGCGCCGAGCGGGGCTATGAGGCGACCAAGATCGCCGCCGTCGTCCGCCGCGCCGGGGTTGCCCGCAAAACGCTCTACGACAACTTCGACGGCAAGGAGGACCTCTTCCTCGCCGCCCTCGACGCCGGCTTCGGCGAAATGCGCGAGCGAGTCGAAGCGGCCTGCATGGAGACCGACGCGGTCTGGCAGAAGAAGGTCGAGACAGCGCTCGGCGCCTTCCTCGAGTTCGTCGCCGAGCGCCCCGCGCTCGCCAGGGCCTGCTTGGTCGAGGCGCTCTCCGCGACCCCCACCTCGGCCGGCCGCTACGACGCCGCGCTGCGCGGCTACGTCGAGCTGCTGCAGCGCAGCACGCCGGCGGAGACACGGCTCCCCGACACGATCGAGGAGACGCTGGTCGGCGGCGTCGCCTGGATCATCAACCAGCAGATCCGCCGCGGCGCAGCGGCGGAAGCAGTGGAGTTGCTGCCCGAGCTATCGGAGTTCATTCTCTCTCCGTACCAGGGTGTAGCTGAAATTGGATCGATACCGCAAAGCGAAAGTGACAGTACGGTGCCAGACTCCAGTACCTGAATGGACCGATTGCCCCGCGGCCGCCATGGTCTCTCCCCTGAGTTCGTCGCTCGAAACCAGCGCGAGAGATTGATCACCGGGCTCACCGAGGTCCTCTTCGAGGTTGGTTATCAGAGAACCACTGTGTCACTAATCGGCCAGCGCGCGTCGGTTTCGAAGAGTGACTTTTACAAGCACTTCGAGAGTAAGGATGACTGCTTCTTCGCTGCCTATGACGAGGCGGTCGAGCGGATTCGGGAGAGCGTCCTGGCCGCCTGCGGCAAGTACACGAAGGCACAGTGGCCGGAGCGGGTCCGGGCCGGGGTCGAATCGCTGTTGAGCACGCTGGCGGCCGACCCGGCGCTGGCGAGCATCTCGCTGGTCGAGGGCCTGCGCGCCGGTCGCGGCGTCTACGACCGCTACCAGGCCGCGGTCGAGAGCTTCGTCGTCTACCTCTGCGACGGCGCCCCGGAAGCGCCGGCCGGGGGAGAGGTACCGGAAGCGACCGACGAAGCGGTGGTCGGCGGCATCGCGTCGCTGCTCGGCCGGCGGGTCCTCGCCGGCGAAGCGGAACAGATCGGCCAGCTGCTTCCCGAAGTGCTGGAGTTCGCCTTGACGCCCTACCTCGGCACCGTCGAGGCGCGGCGAATAATCTCTGCCGGATGAGCGAGCCGCAAAGCGCGGGGACCGCGGCGCCGGGGGCGCCGGCGTCCGGCGCGCCCGTGGGCGTCTTCCCCTCGCAGGCGCTGAGCGAGGCGATCGAGAGGGAGTGGGTCAGCTCCGGCGACTACCGGATCCGGCCGGAGGCGATCCAGCCCGCCAGCATCGACCTGCGGCTCGGCGACGTTGCCTGGGCGCTGCGCTGCTCGTTCCTCCCGGACACCTCGTCGACGGTCGAGGAGAAGATGGAGGGCCTCGCCTTCCAGCGCATCGACCTCCGCGACGGTGCCGTGCTCGAGCGCGACCGCCCCTATCTGGTGCCGCTGATCGAGGAGCTGGCGCTGCCCGACGACGTCCGCGCCAAGGCCAACCCGAAGAGCTCGACCGGCCGCCTCGACGTCTTCACCCGGGTGATCACCGACCGCCACCACCGCTTCGACGACGTCCGCGCCGGTTACCACGGCCGCCTCTACCTAGAGGTCGTGCCGCGCTCGTTCGCGATCCAGGTCAAGACCGGGCTCTCGCTCAACCAGCTGCGGCTCTCGCGCGGCGACGTCCGCCTCGCCGACGAACGGATCCGCGCCCTGCAGGGCGAGGGCTCGCCGCTCGTCTACCTCGGTGCCGACCCGGTCCGGCAGGAGGACCTGGCGCTCGCCGACGGGCTCTTCCTCAGCCTCGACCTCTCCGGTCCCGAGGACCGGGTCGTCGGCTACCGGGCGAAGAAGAACAGCCTGCCGGTCGACCTCTCGCGGATCCGCGCCTACCGCTGGAACGACTACTGGGACCCGGTCTATCCCGAGCTGGGCGGCAGGATCGTGCTCGAGCCGGAGATCTTCTACCTCCTGCTCTCGGCCGAGGGGGTCTCGATTCCGCCCCAGATCGCCGCCGAGATGATGGCCTACGACCCGACTGCCGGCGAGCTGCGAACGCACTACGCGGGGTTCTTCGACCCCGGCTTCGGCTACCACCCCAGCGGTGAGCGCTACGGCAGCCGGGCCGCGCTCGAGGTGCGGGCGCGCGACGTCTCCTTCATGGTCGAGCACCACCAGCCGGTCTGCAAGCTCGGCCTCGAGTGGATGGAGGCGCCGGCGGAGCGCCTCTACGGCGCCAGCCTCGGCTCCAATTACCAGGGCCAGGTGACGATGCTGAGCAAGCACTTCGCCGAGCAGACCGCGGGCACCGAGCCCGGCGCCTGAGGCCCGCTCCGCTAGCCCCTGCGCTGCAGCTCCCGCACCCGCCTGCGTTTCGCCAGCAGCTCCGCTTCGAGCTTTGCGATCTCGTCGCGGCGGCGGCGCACCAGCTCGAGCTGGCGGGAGATGTGGGAGAGCGATTGATCGAGGATCTGGCGGCGACGGCCGGGGTCCTGGACGCCCTCGCGCCACTCGCGGCGCAGGGCGGCGCGGGCGCCCTCGGCGGCGACCAGCTCCTTCAGCTCCTCGAGCGAGACGCCGAGCAGGTCCTTCAGCCGCAGCAGCTCGGTCAGGCGCTCGACGTCGGCGGCGGCGTAGGTGCGGTGCGCGCCCGGCTCGCGGCCGGCGGGTACGGCAAGCAGCCCGATCTCCTCGTAGTAGCGGATCGTCCGCGGCGTCGTCCCGGCGAGCTTGGCGACGTCGCCGATCCGCAGCTCGGCGCGCTCGGCCCGGGGTGGGGAGGAGGCGGCAGCGTCGCTCATGGCGTCGCCTCGATCTCCTCGCGGATCGCCTCGTCGATCGCGAGGCCGCCGGCCCGCCGCTCGCGCGGCTGCTTGCCCTCGCTCGGCCGCAGCAGGGAGACGCCGGCGCCGACGACCGAGACCGCGGCCAGCACCCACAGCGCCGTGTGCATGTTTTCGATGAAGGGATCGAGCTGGGCGCTGGTCAAGCCGGAGGCGAGGCCGGAGAAGATCTTGAACAGGACCGGCTTCGGCACCGCCGCGGTGACGATCGCGAGGACGAAGGCGATCGAGATCACGGCGCCGGTGTTCTGCAGCATCGTCCGCGCCCCGGCGGCGATGCCGCGGCGCTCGGTCGGCACCGTCCCCATCATCGCCGCCGTGTTCGGCGACATGAACATCCCGGAGCCGATCCCGACCAGGGTCAGCCACAGCATCCCCTGCCAGTAGGGGGTGCCGGCCTGCAGGGTGGTCATCAGCGCCAGGCCGGTCGCGGTGACCAGCATCCCCAGCGCCGCCAGCACCCGCGAGCCGTGGCGGTCGGCCCAGATCCCGGCGAGCGGCGAGGCGACCAGCATCCCGAGCGCCATCGGCGCCAGCTTGACCCCGGCGAGGATCGGGTCGTCGCCCTGCGCCCCCTGGTAGTAGAAGACGAAGATGAACATCAGCGCGAAGCGGGCGAGGCCGTTGATGAAGGTCGCCGCGCTGGCCGCCGCGAAGAGACGGTTGCGGAAGATCGAGAGGTCGAGCATCGGCGCCTTGCCGCGGTGCTCGATCAGCACGAACAGCGGCAGCAGGACGGCGACGGCGACCAGGCTGCCGATCACCAGGTCGTCGTCCCAGCCCGAGATGCCGCCGCGCGAGATCCCGTAGACGAGCCCGGTCAGGCCAACGACGAAGGTCGCGGTGCCGAGCAGATCGAGGCCGCGGACGGTGTCGCGGCTGGCCAGCTCGCGGAGGACGAGCGCCGACCAGAGGGCGCCGGCCAGCGCCAGCGGCACGTTGAACCAGAAGACCCAGTGCCAGGAGATCGCGACCAGGGCACCGCCGAGGACCGGGCCGATCACCAGCCCGATCGCGGCGATCATCGTGTTCGTCCCCATCGCCAGCCCAAGCTGCTCCTTGGGGAAGGCGTCGGTGACGAGGGCGGGGCCGTTGGCGAAGATGAAGGCGCCGCCGATCCCCTGCAGGATCCGCCAGAGGATCAGTTCGGTGCCGCCGCCGGCGAAGCCGGCGCCGAGCGAGGCGAAGCCGAAGATCAGGAAGGCGCCGACGAAGGCCGGCTTGCGGCCGAAGAGGTCGGAGAGGCGGCCGGCGGTCAGGACCAGCACGGTCGAGCTGATCATGTAGGCGAGGATCACCCAGACCAGTTCCAGCAGGCTGGTGCCGAGCGCCCGCTCGAGGTCCGGCAGGGCGATGATCAGCGTCCCCGAGTTGGTCGCCACAAGCAGCATCCCGAGGCTGGTGCAGGACAGAGCCCACCACTTGTAGCTCTCGTAACCAGCGTCGACCCGAGCGCTCAATCTCTTTCTCACGTTCACGTCAAATACAATAGCACCCCGATCACCGAGTCCGTTCTCATGCACGCATACCGTGCATGAGAACGGACTCGGCGTAGGATCGGGCGATGAGCGAGCGGACTTGGAGTGTTTATCTGTCGGGGGAGATTCATTCGGACTGGCGCGAGCGGATCGAGGGCGGGGTGCGGGAGGCCGGGCTGCCGGTCAAGCTCTCGGCCCCGGTCACCGACCACGCGGCCTCCGACGACGCCGGCACCGGCACCCTCGGCGAGGAGGCCGAGGCCTTCTGGCGGGACCACAAGGGCGCCGGCGTCAACGCGATCCGCACCCAGACGCTGATCGCCGCCGCCGATGTCGTCGTCGTTCGCTTCGGCGACAAATACCGGCAGTGGAACGCCGCCTTCGACGCTGGATACGCCGCCGCCCTCGGCAAGCCGATCGTCACCCTCCACGACGGCGAGCTCGACCACGCGCTGAAGGAGGTCGACCGCGCCGCGGCGGCGACCGCGCGGACCAGCGAGCAGGTCGTCGACGTCCTCCGCTACGTGATCCGCGGCGAGTTGCCTCGCTGACGGGGCGCGCATAGGGTGGGCCGATGTCCGCCGAGGCCAACCGCGCCACGATCGAGCGTCTCTACGCCGCCTTCGGCGAATGCAACGGCGCCGCGATGACCGCCTGCTACGCGCCCGGCGCCCACTTCCGCGACCCCGCCTTCGGCGACCTCGAGGGCGATGACGTCGGCGCGATGTGGCGGATGCTGACCGGCCGCGCCAAGGACCTCGAGATCGAGCTGCACGAGTACGACGCCGGCAGCGCCCACTGGATCGCTCGCTACACCTTCTCGACCGGTCGCCCCGTCGTCAACGACGTCCAGGCCAGCCTCCGCTTCGACGCCGACGGCCTGATCACCGACCACGTCGACGAGTTCGACTTCCGCAGGTGGTGCAAGCAGGCGCTGGGCGGCGCCGGCGGCCTGATCGCCGTGATCCCGCCGCTTCGCAACAAGGTGCGGGCGAAAGCGCTCGACCAGCTCGCGACCTTCAAACGGGAAGAGACCGGCTCCAGCATCTAGCTTTCCGTCCGAACGAGATACGAACATACGTTCGTATGCGCTGGGACGAACAACGCGTCGAGAACGACTTGCGGCTGCCGGGGATCGGCGACGGCTCGGTCGTGCGAACGTTCGACGCCCCGGAGGCGATGGGGATCAACTTCCACGAGGTCCGCGCCCGTTCGGCGCTGAACCACGTGCCCGGCGGCCGCTACGGCTTCAGCTGGACGATCAACCCGTACCGGGGCTGCACCCATGCCTGTGTGTACTGCGTAGGACCCGACACCCCGATCCTGATGGCCGACGGGACCACCCGCAGAATCGAAGACGTGAGAGTCGGCGACGCGATCTACGGCACGGTTCGACGAGGTTCCTATCGCCGGTATACGACGACGCGGGTCGAGGCGCACTGGGCGACTCTCAAGCACGCTTATCGCATTGTGTTAGAGGACGGCACGGAGTTGATCGCAAGCGGCGATCACCGCTTTCTCACCGATCGCGGCTGGAAGCACGTGATGGGGGCGGAATGTGGCCCGATGCAACGGCCGTTCCTGACCTTGAACAACAAGCTGATGGGGATCGGTGCTCTTGGCTCAGGGGGCGAGGAGACGAGCGAGTACCGACGGGGCTACCTCTGCGGGATGATCCGCGGCGATGGCCACGTCGGCTCGTATGCGTACGAGAGAGCCGGCCGTGCGAACGGCGACGTCCATCGCTTCCGTCTCGCTCTCGCAGATCGCGAGGCGCTCGACCGCTCCCGTGACTATCTGGCGGCGGCTGGGGTTGGCACCCATGTCTTTAAGTTCTCGCCTGAGAATGAGCGCCATCGATCGGTCGATGCGATCCGTAATTACTCGCGTGACGGGGTCGACAGGGTCCGCAAGCTGATCGAGTGGCCGGTTTCGGCTGGTGAGGAGTGGACCCGAGGCTTCGTGGCCGGAATTTTCGATGCGGAGGGCAGTCGCAGCGAGTGTCTGCGAATCGCCAACAAAGACCGTGAGCTCGTAGGGCGGACCGCGGACGCCCTGGATCGGCTCGGATTCGCGCATCGGGTGGAGGGGCCGAACCGCGGCGGCGTTGAATACGTCCGTTTGCTCGGGGGCCTGAGAGAGCAACTTCGGCTTTTTCAGAGAATCGACCCTGCGATCTCGAGAAAACGGTCGATCGATGGGATCGCGATCAAGTCTCAGGCGAAGCTGAAGATCGAGTCGATCGAGCCGCTGGGCGAACGAATGCGCATGTTCGACATCACCACCGGCACGAGCGACTTCATCGCCAACGGCGTCGTCAGTCACAACTGCTTTGCGCGCCGCACCCACACCTATCTCGACATGGACGCGGGGCGGGACTTCGAGCGCGAGATCGTCGTCAAGGTCAACGTTCCCGAGCTGCTGCGGTGCGAGCTGGAGCGGCCGAGCTGGAAGCGGGAGCTGGTCGCGCTGGGGACCAACACCGACCCCTATCAGTGGGTCGAGAGCCGCTACCTGATGATGCCCGAGATCCTCGAGGCGCTGGGCGAGGCGGAGACGCCGGTCTCGGTCCTGACCAAGTCGCCGCTGGCGATGCGCGACATCAAGATCTACCAGCGGCTCGCCCGCCGCGGCCTGCCGGTCTCGGTCAACCTCTCGGTCCCGACCCTCGACGAGGACGCCTGGCGGGCGACCGAGCCGCACACGCCGAGCCCCGCGGCGCGGCTCGACGCGGTCGCCGAGCTGCGGCGGCGCGGGATCGACTCGGGCGTCCTGATCGCGCCGCTGATGCCGGGGATCAACGACGACCCCGACCAGGTGCGCCCGATCGTCGAGCGCGCCCGCAAGGCCGGAGCCACCTTCCTCGGCGGCGTCGCCCTCCACCTCCGCGACGAGGTCAAGGACGTCTTCTTCGCCTGGCTAGCCGCCAAACGCCCCGACCTCCTCCCCCGCTACGAAGCTCTATACGAGGACCGCGCCTACATGCGCCCCGAGCAGCGAAAACACACCACGCGAGCGTTGACCACCTGGGGCCGCAACCGCCTACGAAGCTCGTCGCAGCGAGGCGGGGTTCGACCCGACGAACGCCGAGCAGTCCCGGCAGGCGAGCCCGCTTCCCCGCCGCGGTCTCAGTCCCAGCTCTTCTAGGACTGCGAACGAAACCGTCCCTCGGGCGGGTGGCGTGGTGGCGGGGGTCCCCCGCGGCGCGCAGGCGCGAATGCGCCGAGCACCGTGGGGGAGGCCGCCGCGACAGGACCCGCCCGCCTAAGCCCCTTCGTCCAGTTGCTCGAAGCGACAGTCGGACGGCCGTTTGTCGTCCCTGAACCGGTGAAATCGAGCCCCATGCCGAATCCTGCCCGAAGCCGCATGGTCGTACCCGACCTCAATCACCAGCTCGGGCCGCAGGGCCACCCACTCGAGGTCGCGCCCGCCGGTCCACCGGCTCGGCTCGGCGCTGCCGCTCTCGCCCGTCTCCAGCGGCGCCAGCATGGCCCGCATGCTGCGTTTGGCGGCGGCGCTGAAGCCGGAGATGTGGCCGACCGAGCGCAGCTCGCCGTCGTCGTAGAGGCCGAGGATCAGCGAGCCGACCGTGCCCTCCTCCTTGCCGGGCCGCCAGCCCATCACCACGCAGTCGATCGTCCGCTCGCGCTTGACCTTCGCCATCCCCTTGCGTTTGCCCGGTAGGTAGGGGGCGCTGAGATCCTTCGCCATCACCCCCTCGATGCTGCCCAGCCACCTCTCCGCCTGGGCCGTGTCGGCGGTCAGCGGGGTCAGCTCGAGGTCCGCCTCGGCGGCGATCGCCTCCAGCCGCCGCCGCCGCTCCGCCAGCGGCGTCTCCAGCAGCGACTCGTCGCCCTCGGCGAGCAGGTCGAAGACGATGTAGCCGGCGGGGATCTCCTTCGAGAGCAGTTCGATCCGCGACTGCGCCGGGTGGATCCGTTCCTGCAGGGCGTCGAATTCGAGGTTGCCGTCGGCGTCGCGGATCACCAGCTCGCCGTCGAGCACCCAGCGCCCCGGCGCGAAGCCGAGCTCCGGGAAGTAGCGGCGCAGCTCCTTGCCGCCGCGCGACTGGATGTAGAAGTCCGCGCCGTCGACGAAGACGATCGCCCGGAAGCCGTCCAGCTTCGGCTCGTACGCCCACTCCTCGCCGAGCGGCAGCTGTTTGCGGGTCAGTGCCAGCTGCGGCTTGATCGGCGGCGAGAGCGGCAGGCTCACGCTGCCAGGCTACCCGCCCGCGCTCAGCCGCCGGCTGCCGCGCCCGCCCGCCGCTCGCGGCTCTCGCGCGGGTCGGGGATCGGCACCGCCGCCAGCAGTTTCTTCGTGTAGGGATCGACCGGTCGCTCGCAGACCTGGTCGGCGCTGCCCTCCTCGACGATCTTGCCGTCGTGCATGACCGCGATCCGGTCGGAGATGTGGCGGACGACGCCGATGTCGTGGGCGACGAACAGGTAGGTGAGGCCGAGCTCGTCCTGGAGGTCGTCGAGCAGGTTGATGATCTGCGCCTGGATCGAGACGTCGAGGGCGGAGACCGGCTCGTCGGCGATCACCAGCTTCGGCTGCAGTGCCAGCGCCCGGGCGATCCCGATCCGCTGCCGCTGGCCGCCCGAGAACTCGTGCGGGAAGCGGTTGTAGTGCTCGGCTTGCAGCCCGACCCGGTCGAGCAGCTCGCTGACCCGGCGGCGCAGCTCGGACCCCTTGGCGACGCCCTGGCGGCGCAGCGGATCGCCGACGATCTGGCCGATCCGTTTGCGCGGGTTCAGCGATGCATAAGGATCCTGGAAGATCATCTGCATCTCGCGCCGCAGCGGTCGCATCTGCCGCCGCGAGAGGCCGGCGATCTCCTGACCGTCGAACTTGACCGAGCCCGAGGTCGGCTTGATCAGCTGCAGCACCGTCCGGCAGGCGGTCGACTTGCCGCTGCCGGACTCGCCGACCAGCCCGAGCGTCTGGCCGCGCGGGATCGAGAGGCTGATCCCGTCGACGGCCCGCACCTGATCGACCTCGCGGTCGATCAGGATCCCGCGCTTGACCGGGAAGTGCTTGACCAGGTCGGTGACCTCGAGCAGCGCCTCGGTCGCCATCAGGCCGGCGCCTCCAGCCCGATCTGGCCCTCGACCTGGCGCTTGGCCCGCTTCTCCTCGGGTCCCAGCCAACAGCGGTCGCAATGCCGGGGCGCGTCGGTCAGCCGCTCGGTCAGCTCCGGCAGCTCCCTGCATTTGGCGAACTCGTGCGGGCAGCGCGGCCGGAAGGCGCAGCCGTCCGGCAGGGCCAGCAGCGAGGGCGGCGAGCCGCTGATCTGCGGCAGCCGTACCGGCCGCGGCTTGTCAAGCCGGGTCAGCGACCCGAGCAGGCCCCAGGTGTAGGGATGCTGGGGGTCGTAGAAGATCTCGTCGAGCGTCCCCTCCTCGACCACCTTGCCGGCGTACATCACCAGCACCCGGTCGGCCGCTTCGGCGACGACACCGAGGTCGTGGGTGATCAGGATCGTCGCCAGGTTGCGTTTCCGGTTCAACTCCTCGAGCAGGGCGAGGATCTGGGCCTGGATCGTGACGTCGAGCGCCGTCGTCGGCTCGTCGGCGATCAGCACCTCGGGTTCGAGCGCCAGCGCCATCGCGATCATCGCCCGCTGCCGCATCCCGCCCGAGAATTCGTGCGGGTAGTCGTCGACCCGGCGCTCGGGATTGGGGATCCCGACCGCCTCGAACAGCTCGACGACGCGCGCGCGCGCCTGCTGCTTGCCGACGTCGCGGCGGTGGGCGCGGATCGCCTCGACGATTTGGTTGCCCAACCGGTAGACGGGGTTGAACGAGGTCATCGGGTCCTGGAAGATCATCGCGATCCGCTCGCCGCGCAGCTGCCGCATCGCCGCGTCGCTGGCCTCGATCAGCTCCTCGCCGCCGAGCTTGACCGATCCCTCGATCCGCGCGTTCTTCGACCGCGTCAGGCCGATCAGCGTCTGCGCGGTGACGCTCTTGCCCGAGCCCGACTCGCCGACGATCGCCAGCACTTCTCCCGGCCGCAGGTCGAAGCTGACGCCGTCGACCGCCTGCACCAGGCCTGCTTCGGTGCCAAAGCCGACCCGCAGGTCGCGGACCGAGAGCAGCGGCCCGCTCACGACGCCGCCTCTCCGAGCCGGACGCGCGGATCGAGGTAGGCGTAGGCGATGTCGACGATCGCGTTGACGATGACGACGAAGAAGGCGCCGTACATCGCCACACCCATGATCGGAGGCAGTTCGAATTTCTGTACCGCTTCGGCCGCATAGAGGCCGACGCCTTCGATGCTGTAGAAGGTTTCGGTGATGATCGCGGTGCCGGCGATCGTCGCCCCGAAGTCGAGCCCGAAGAGGGTGACGATCGGGATCAGCGAGTTGCGGAGGACGTGACGGGTCATCACCTGTCGCTCGCTGAGTCCCTTGGCCCGCGCCGTGCGCACGTAGTCCTCGTTCATGACGTCGAGCATGTTCGAGCGCAGGACGCGGTTGTAGAAGCCGATCGAGAGGATCGCCAGGGTGATCCAGGGCAGGAACAGGTGCATGAACCATTCGCCCGGATCGTCGCTGAGCGGCACGTACTGGGCGTTGGGGAAGATTTCGAACTTGTAGGTGAACAGGTAGAGGAAGACCGGAGCGATCAGGAAGACCGGGATCGAGATGCCGGCGATCGAGAAGCCGGTGAGCAGACGGTCGATCCAGCTGCCGGCGCGGAGCGCGGATATGTAGCCGAGCAGGAGCCCGAAGAAGAGCCAGATCACGGCGGCCCCGATCGTCAGCGAGAAGGTGGCCGGGATCCCGTCGACGATCTGTTCGTCGACCGGGATCCGGGGCTTGTAGGAGGTCAGTTCGCCGGTGAAGATCTTCTTCATCATCGTCAGGTACTGCTCCGGCAGCGAGTCGTTGAAGCCCCATTCGTCTTCGATGCTCTTGACCAGGGTCGGCGTCGCGTTCTTGCCCGCCAGCAGCTGGGCGGGATTCGTGTTCGGGAGCACGGTGAAAACGACGAAGACGATCAGCGAGACGGCGAACAGGACCGCGACCATCCCGACCAGGCGCCTGGCGATGAAGCGGGCCATCAGACCGCCGACCCTTTCGGCTCGACTATGCCGGCGTGCGCCTCGAGGCGGACTTTCGAGCGGGGATCGAGAGCGTCGCGCAGGCCGTCGCCGACGATGTTCAACGAGAGCACCGTCAGCAGGATCATCACGCCGGGGATGATCGCCAGCAGCGGCTGGGTGTTGAGCAGCTCCTCACCGACCGTGATCATCGTCCCCCAGGAGGAGTTCGGCGGCTGCACCCCGGCGCCGAGGAACGAGAGCCCAGCCTCGAACAGCATGTTGTTGGCGATCGTCAGGGTGAAGAAGACGATGATCGTCGAGGCGAGATTGGGCAGGATCTCGCCGAACATCACCCGCAGCGGGCCGGCCCCCTGGGCGACCGCCGCTTCGACGAACTCTTTGTTGCTCAGCGCCAGCACTTCGCCGCGGACGGGGCGGGCGATGTACGGGACGGTGAAGATGCTGATCACCAGAATCGGGATCCAGAGCGAGCCGCCGGCGAGTTCGATCGGACCGAGCTTGAGCCCGCCGTAGGCGAGCGCGATGCCGAGCGAGAGGGCGATCAGGAAGACCGGCAACGACCAGAGAACGTCCAGCGTCCTCGCGATCACCGTGTCGACCCAGCCCCGGTAGAAGCCGGCGAGCAGGCCGAGGACGATGGCGGCAATCGTGGTGATCAGCGCCGAGCTGATGCCGACCAGCAGCGAGGTGCGGCCGCCGTACATCAAGCGCACCATCTCGTCCCGGCCGAGGCGGCTGTCGGCGCCGAGGAAGAACTTGCCCCCGGCTTCGAACCACTGCGGCCCGAGCGGCTTTCCTTCCGGGGTGACGACTTCGCGCACTTCTCCGTCTACGTGCAGTTTCTGCAGCGTGTGGGTCTGGTTGGGGCCGGTGTCGGCGACGTGGTCGGCCCAGAGTGGCGCGGCGAGGACGAAGGCGATGATCAGGAGGAAGACGACGAGAAAGGCGACGGCCACGCGGTTGCGGAAGAAGCGCCGGGCCGCCAGCCGCCACGGCCCGCTCTCGTCACCGCGGACGCCGCCCTCAGCCGCGACGTCGGCGTCGAGGGCTTCGCTGCCGACTGCCACGGGCTCGGGGTCGATGGCCACGTCTTCCGCGCCCTGTCTCGGTCTATTCGTTGAATTCGAAGCTGGTCAGGTAGTGCCCGAACGTCGGATTGAAGATCACGCTTTCCAGGTCGATCGCGCTGGAGACGAAGGTCGACAGCGTGCGCGTCCCGTAGGGCGCCCACGGCGCTTCTTCCATGATTTCTTTGTCCAGCGCGGTGTAGGCCGCTTCCTGTTCCGGCCCGAGCTGCTCTTCCCCGAGTTCGCGGATCTTCGCGTTGACGGCCGGGTCGTCGAGTTGCGCGAAGTTGCCGTTGTTGGTCTGGAGGATGCTTTCCCCCGCGAGCAGCGGCTGGAAGAAGTCGTTCGGATGCGGGTAGTCCTGGAACCAGTCCGACCAGCCGGTGTCGAGGTCGGGCGTCGAGAGGTTGCCGATCACGGTGAAGTAGTTGTCGGCGTTGATCTGTTTCAGCTTCGTGTTGAAGCCGATTTCCTTGAGCACTCCCTCGTAGTATTCGCCCGCTTCGTTGTTGGGCGATTCGGTATCCGTCCACACCGTGATGTCCATGTCCGACGGGTTCGCTTCCTTGATCATCGCTTTCGCTTTTTCGACGTCGTACGGATACAGTTCGAGCTTCTTGTAGCCGGGCATGCCGGGAGGCAGGATCTGCTGCGTGCCTTTGATCTGGCCCGCGTAGATCCGTTCCAGCGCCGCCGAGCTGACCGCGTAGTTCACCGCCTGCCGCACCTTGGGATCGTCGAACGGCGGCTTCGTCGTGTTCATCCAGAAGTAGTAGGTGCTGATCGTCGGCACGACCTTGAACTGGGTCCCTTCGAATTTTTCCTTGACGCTGGCGTAGCGCGAGGCCGGCGGCGGGTTCTGCATCCAGTCGTAGGTGCCCTGTTCGATGTCGTTCACCTGCGTCTCCGGGTTGCGGATGACCGTCATCTTCGCTTTGTCGATGTGGCCCGTCGGGTATTCGGGCATCGCTTTCTCGTTCGCTTTCGCCCAGTAGGGGTTGCGGGCGTATTCCCAGCCGTGGCCCGGTTCCGACTTGGTGATCATGTAGGGCCCGGTTGCCGGCGGCGGGTGCGCCGAGAGATCTTCGTCCGGCGTGTCCGCTGGCAGGGGGGCGACGAACATCAGGCCGAGCTCGTTGGTGAAGGTTCCCCGGGGGTTGGTCAGGTTGATCACGATTTCCCCGGTCTTGTCGTTGGTCTTGATGCCGGGGATCCCGCCGGTCTTCGTTTCGGCGAACTGTTCGGCACCGACGATGTCGGTATAGAACGGCGAGCCGCCGGAGCTGATCAGGAAGGCACGTTCGACCGAGTGGGTGAAGTCCGATGCCTTCACCGGTTCTCCGTTCGAGTATTTGAGGCCGGGTCTGAGGAAGAGGGTGTAGGTCTTGCCCCCGTTGGTGATTTTCGGCATTTCCTTGGCGAGGCCCGGAATGACTTCGCTGCCTTCGACGCCTTCGGCGTGCTTGTAGGTCAGCAGCGGGATGTAGACGTCCGCCATCGCCGTCCAGCCTTCGGCCGTGTAGGAGAGGCCGGGATCGAGATAGTCCGGGAAGGAGGCGTAGGTGCCGTTGAGCACGCCGCCCTCCTTGCCCCCGCCACCGGAGCCAGAGTTGGAGCCGCCCCCGCAGGCGACCAGTGCAACCGAGGCGACCGCTGCAAGCCCGAGAACCGTGACGATCAATGAGACCTTCTTCAACGTTGGACCTCCGGGTTGGGCCTGATCGGCGAGCTACCTGGAATCAACTCCAGCACAACGTCGTTATCGCCGTCAAGCGTTCGTGAGCCCTCGCTTGCAGGCCTTTCGCGCCACCTGCTGCCGAGGAAAGGCACGGCGATAAGAACGATCGCGAGCACCCCTATACCCGCAACGGTGAATGCCACACGTGGGTCGGCGACGGTTGCGATCACGCCACCGAGCAGGAATCCGACCCCTGGCATCGCCGCCCCGATCGACTCCAGCACCGCCATCACCCGCGCCTGCATGGCTTCCGCGGTCAGCTCCTGCACGGCGCTGATCGCCGACACCCACTGGACTCCGTTGCCGGCGCCGCCGAGGATGGAGGCGGCGCAGGCGACTGCGAGGGTCGGAGCGGCGGCGAGGCCGAGGTAGCCGATGCCGACGGCGACGGTGCTGGCCAGGAGGAGATAGACGAGCGGGAACCTCCTGGCCCCGGCGAAGAGGAAGCTGCCGAGAACCATCCCGACCCCCCAGCTCGCCAGCAGCAGGCCGTAGCCGGAGTCGCTGGCGCCGAGCGTTTCCTTGGCGTAGAAGACCTCGATCGGGACCACCGCGGCAAAGAAGACGAAGGCCATGCCCTGGGCGATCAGCAGCCGGCGCAGGAGCACCTTCTCGCGCAGGTAGGCGACGCCGGCGCGAACCCGGTCCCGCATCCGGCCCGGTTCCGGCTCGGCGTGGGGCAGGGGTCCGGCGGTCAGGAGGATCCAGCCGACCAGGTAGAAGGAGACGGCGTTGAGCAGTAGTGCAGCCTGGGTGCCGAAGCCGGCGACGACGAGGCCGGCGAGCCCGGGGCCGACGGCGGCACCGCCCGTGAAGGCGATGTTGAGCAGGGCGTTGCCGGCCCGCAGCTGGCCGGACGACTCGAGGTGGACGGCGACCACCGCCCGGGTCAGCGCCCGTCCGGCCAGTGCGAGAGCGCCGTCGATCGTGGCGACGACGATCACGGCGGGCAGCGAGAAGTCGTTCGCGAGCAGGGCGAGGCCGCCGAAGGCCGCCGCCTCGCCGCAGTAGATCACCGGCAGCGCGAAGCGCGGCGGCGAGCGCTCGCTGCGGGTGACGAGGATGGGCGCGAGGAGCGCCGGCAGGAAGCGCGTGCCGAGGAAGAGGCCGGTGGCGGCCAGGGCGCTGTCGGTCTGCTCGTAGATCAGAACCGAGAGGGCGACGATCCCCATCCAGTCGCCGAGCTCGTTGATCGCGTAGGTGGCCGCCAAGCGGCGAAAGACGCGCGTCCGCAGGGGCTCGATCAGGCCAGGGTTGTGCATTCAGGCGGGGTTTACGCGGGGGTTTCCCATATTTCTGCACAAGTTTTCCTGCAGATGCACAACTTTCCGCGAAGTTGTGCTAAAACCTGCGCAAGCAGCAATCGAGATCTGCATGAGAAGCGCAAGAGATAAGGGCTTCATCTAAAGGAGGGGCACGGGCATGGTCTTTCGTCACTAGGTCTTCAGCAGAGCGAGGCAAACGAGTCCTCGCCTTGATTTAAGCGATTTATGCGATGTTTCGCGAAGGGCACCTGGGGGTGTCCTTCGCCATTTTTAGGGGTCTGCACGTGACCGGTCATCCGGCCACGCAGCTTGTAAGCATGCTCTGAGCAGCGTAATTTCGACATTCCGGTTTGTTGCGGCGGCTGCCGGCGCCAACGCGGGAAGGTCGGATGCGGTGGGGCCGTCGCTAAGGAATGCGGCCAAACGCGCCGAAAACCCTAAAGAGATGGAAAACAGTCGTCCAACCAAGCTGGTGATCGGGATCCAGGTCGTCGGTCTGGTCGCGGTGGTCGCCGTCGGCATCCTCACCGCCGACACGGCGAACTGGGACATGGAGCTGTTCGCCATCCTGCTCGCCCTGGCGCTCTTCAGCGACCTGACCGCGATCAGCAACCGCCACCGGCTGAAGGTCTCGGGCAGCTTCCTGCCGATGGTCTTCGCGATGGTCTTCCTCGGCGGCCCTCCCGCGGCGCTGATCGCGGTGATCATGATCGGCGTCAGCACCATCGCCGGCGAAAGGAAAGCGCCGCACTACGTCCTCAACAACCTGCTCGCCTTCGCGACCTTCCCGCTGGTCAGCGGTCTCGTCTTCCACTGGGTCTCGACGAGCGCCGGCCTCACCGACTCCGATCCCGCCTTCTACGCGCTGATCCTCGGTGTCTTCGCCCTCGGCCTGGCGATCAACTTCACGCTGATCGGCTCCTACTCGTGCTACTTGCAGCGGACCTCATTCTGGACGCTGGTCCGCAACGCCTTCCTGCCGGTCTTGCCCTCCGAGCTGGCGGCGGCACTGATGGCGGCCGCGATCGTCTACCTGTACGTCAGGGTCGGTCTGGGCGCGATCGCCCTCTTCGGCGTCGTCCTCATCACCTTCCAGTACCTGGTCGGCGCGCTGCTCGTCTCCCAGGATCGGGCCGAGGAACTCGAGCTGCGCTCGAAACAGCTGGCCAGCTTCCAGGTCGGGATGTTGAGCGCGATGCTGCGCACGCTAGACCTGCGCGACCAGATGACCGCCCGTCACTCGGCCGCAGTCGCCCGCTACTCGCGGGCGATCGCCCAGCGCGCCGGCTACTCGCGCCGCGAGGAGGAGCTGGTCCACATCGCGGCGCTGCTCCACGACATCGGCAAGTTCATCCTTCCCGACCGCATCCTCAAGGCCAACGTGCCGCTCACCGACGAGGACTGGATGCTGATCAAGCGCCACCCGCAGCAGGGCGCCCGCGTCGTCTCCTCGCTCGATGGCTACGGCCCGGTGGCGGAGATCATCCTCGCCCACCACGAGCGGATCGACGGCAAAGGCTATCCGCGCGGCCTCGCCGGGGACGAAATCCCCGAGCTCTCGCGGATCATCTCCGTCGCCGACACCTACGACGTGATGACCGCCCGCGACTCCTACCGGACGCCGATGTCGAGCTACGACGCGATCCTCGAGCTGCGCCGGGTCGCCGGCAAGCAGCTCGACGCCCGCTTCGTCGAGGTCTTCATCGAGCTGCTCGAGGGCAAAGACGTCTCCTTCCAGCACGGCGAGGCGGCCGACTTCGAGAAGGAGCTGGCGCTCGAATCGCGGATCGCCGAGACGGCGAGTCCGGATGGCGACAGCAAGAACCGCTTCCAGGTCGCCGGGGTCAGCGTTTAACCGGGTTGGTCGTGGAGAGGGCGGGTATGCCCTTCTCACTCGCTCCTCGTCGTCCTTGACGCTCCAGCTGTCGCCTCTTGGAGCGCCCCTCCTCCTGCTCATACGTTCGAAGGGCATACCCGCCCTCTCCCAACGGAAGCTCATCAAAAGTGCAGACCCCGGCACGGGTTTCGCGGGAGCTTTCTAGGGACGAGCCGATAGGTTGCGGGCATGCGCGCGGTCACGTTCCAAGACTTAGAGCAGGTGCGGGTCGACGACAAGCCGGAGCCGGAGCTGGTTGCCGCCGACGACGCGATCGTTGCGGTCGAGGCGAGCGCGGTTTGCGGGTCCGATCTGCACATCTACCACGGGCGGGTGCCGGTCGAGGCGGGGTTCACGATCGGGCATGAGTTCGTTGGCACGGTTACGGCGGCGGGCGATGCGGTCGACCGGGTCGCGGTCGGCGACCGGGTCGTCGGCTGCTTCCACACCGCCTGCGCGACCTGCGCTCCCTGCCTGCGCGGCGACTACCACCGCTGCAGCAACGGCCAGACCTTCGGCCACGGTGCCCACCTCGGTAACCTGCAGGGATCGCAGGCCGAGCAGGTGCTGGTGCCGCGGGCAAACATGACCCTGCGCAAGGTCCCCGAGGGGCTCAGCTCTGACGTCGCGCTGTTCGCCGGCGACGTGCTCGGGACCGGCTTTCACGCGATCGTCAGCGGCGGCATGCAGGCGGGCGACACCGTCGCCGTCCTCGGCCTCGGCCCGGTCGGGCTCTGCGCGGTGCAGTCGGCGCTCGCCGGCGGCGCCGTCCAGGTCTTCGCGATCGACAGAGTCGAGGAGCGGCTGGCGCTCGCCGCCGAGTTCGGCGCGACGCCGATCCACCTGACCGAGGGCGACCCCAAACGCGAGGTCCGCGCCGCCACCGGCGGCGCCGGGGTCGATCTCGCCGTCGACGCGGTCGGGAACCCGGAGCCGCTGGCGCTGGCGATCAGCCTCGCCCGCGACGTCGGCACCGTCTCCGGGATCGGCGCCTACTCGGGCCGGGCCGAGATTCCGCTCGGCCTCGCCTGGCTCAAGGGCCTCGACCTGCGGCTCGGGGTCGCCAACGTGATCGCCCACGTCGACCGCGTCCTCGCCCTGCTCGAGGCGGGCAAGCTCGACCCGGCGCCGCTGGTCAGCCATCACATGCCGCTCGACGACGCGGCCGAGGCCTACGCGATGTTCGACCGCCGCGAAGCGCTGAAGATCGTCTTCACGCCGTAGCCAGCGGTATCGAAGGCGGGCTCAACCGCCTTTGACGAGAATCGCTGCGATTACGCCAAAAAGGGAGGCAATGACCCCTATGCTGCCCCGGTTGAGGGTCGCCTGCAGCGCCACGATGCCCTGCCTCAGCTCGACGATCTGACCCTCGACGCGATCCAGTCGCTTGTCGACTTGGTCGAGCCGGCGATCCACGCCGTCAAAGCGCCGGTCCACCTCGTCGAAGCGGCGATCGATTCCATCGAAACGCTGATCGAGTTTTTCGTCGGTCCAGGTCACTCGTCGCATGGTGTCAGCATAGGAGTGGCTTGCAACTACTTGTCTGCGCAGTGAAGGACCTTCGCGACTTCGTTGTCACGAAAGGCTGGCGGCCGGGGCCGAGGTGGACGCCGGCCGGCGGTGGCGGCGGAACATCTCTTCGACCCAGAGGAAGCCGGGACGGGTGCTGAGGCTCGCACGGAAGCTTTCGAGGGCTGGCGGGGTGGGAGAGTCGGTCGGCAATGGGCCCTCGGGCGGGATCACCAGCGGGTAGAAGAGCGAGGCGGCGGTGAGGTCGGCGACGCTGAAGCTCTCTCCCGCCAGGTAATCGCCGCCGTTTGCCTCCAGCTCCGCCTCGAGCCGGTCGAGCGCGGCGACGACCTGGGTGCGGGCGGTGGCGGCCGCCTCGTCGCTGTTCGCGCCCCAGCGGAGGCTGGTGTAGGCGCGGGCGTAGGCGCCGGTCAGGGACTTCGCCTTGCCGAGCGGGCCGGGGACGGCGCGCGAGGCGACCTCGGCGAAGATCTCCGGCTCCTGGATCAGCTCGTAGAACGGCAGCAGGCGCAGGTGCGGGCCGAGCTCCTCGTCGAAGAAGTCCTCGAGCTCGAGCGCGCGGGCGCGCTGGGCCGGGTCGGCCGGGTATAGCGCCGGCTCGGGGTGAGCCTGCTCGAGCGCCGCGATGATCGCGGTCGAGTCGGCGACCGTGCGGCCGTCCAGCTCCAGCACCGGGAAGGTCGGGGCCGCTCCCCGCGAGAGCCAGAGCGCGATCGGGATGTGCATCCCGGGCAGCGGCGTGCGACGGACGTGATCGACCCGCTTGTACTCGAGCGCCCAGCGCGCCTTCTCGCTGAAGTGCGAGATCGAGATCTGCCAGAGCACCGGTTGCTCGCCTGCCATCACACCCCTCCTCGTTCGGACCGCCCCTCGCCTGTGCCAGCATAGGGGCGATGGCACTGCTCAGTCAGGCTGAGGTCGAGTCGCGGCTCGCCGAGCTCCAGGGTTGGTCGCGTTCCGGCGAGGCGATCGAGAAGCAGTTTAAGCGCGACGACTTCGCCGGCTCGGTCGCGTTCGTCTCCAGCCTGGTCGAGCCGGCCGAGGGGATCAACCACCATCCCGATCTGGCGATCTCCTGGGACACCGTCACGGTGACGATCTCGACCCACTCCGAGGGCGGCCTGACCGCGGCCGACTTCGAGCTGGCGGCGAAGATCGACGCTCTGGCGTAGCGGTGGCGAAGCGCAGGAAACAGCGGCGGGCGCGAGAGCCCGTCGTCACCACCGAGTACACCGACCCCGAGGGGAACGTCCTCGCCCTGCGGCAGTCGCTGAGCGCCGGCACGATCGCCAAGATCGGCGAGCCGCCGGGCGCCGCGGCCGCCTCGCTGGAGGACGCCTGGCGGCGGCGCTCGGAGCTGCTGTTCGAGCGCTTGGTGGTGAGCTGGGAAATCGCCGGCCTGCCGCTCGACGACCAGAAGATGCTGCTCGGGCGCTACCGGATCGCGGATGCCGAGACCCAGCGCTGGGTGCGGCAGACGATTGCCGCCCACCTCGAGCGCTACATCCCGGAGCTGGCGGGCTGAGCCGGTCACGCGGACGATGCCCGAGGAGCTCCGCATCGACGAGCGGCTGGCGATCCCGCTGGCTGAGATCGAGCTGCGCACCAGCCGCTCCTCCGGTCCCGGCGGCCAGCACGCGAACGTCACCGCCTCGCGGGTAGAAGCGGTCTTCGACGTCGCCGCCTCGGACGCGCTCGGCGATGCGCAGCGGCAGCGGCTGCTCGACCGCGCCGGGCCGGTGATCACCGCGGTCGCCCAGGACGCCCGCGGCCAGGCCCGCAACCGCGAGCTGGCGCTGCAGCGGCTGGCGGAGCGGATCGCGGCGGGTCTGCGCGTCCCGCGCAGCCGCCGGCCGACCCGGCCGACCGCCGCCTCGCGCCAGCGCCGACTCGAGCAGAAGCGCCGTGCCGGCGAGCGCAAGCGCGGCCGGCGCCGACCTGGATCCGATGCCGAATGACGGCGCGGCGACTCTTGCGTCCCTGCGGCGGTCTCTACGGTGGAGACTGAACGGAACCGACCGAGAGGAGTTCTGATGTTCGCCGAGACCAAAGCCTTCAGCAGCTTCGCCGTCGACGACCTGGCGAAGGCGCGCGAGTTCTACGAGGGGACGCTGGGGCTGAACGTCTCCAGCCCGATGGAGGAGATGCTGCTCTCGCTCGATCATGCCGGTGACCGGCCGACGATGATCTACCTCAAACCCGACTTCGTGCCCGCCACCTACACGGTGCTCAACTTCGAAGTCAGTGACCTCGAGGCCGCGGTCGACGAGCTCGCCGGGCGCGGGGTCGAGCTCGAGCGCTACGAGGGGTTGGAGCAGGACGAGAAAGGCATCGCACGGGGCGCCGGGGGACCGCCGATCGCCTGGTTCAAGGACCCCGCCGGCAACATCCTCTCGGTGCTGACCCCGTAGGAGGGTCTAGCCCGGGAGGTCGTCCGGCAGCGGCACCTCCTGCGGGCTGCGGCCCTCGCCCCCCTCGTCCCAGCTGGTCCAGGCGATCCCGTCGCGGCCTTCGTGGGTGCCGTCGCCGCCGAGGGCGAGGACGACGACCGGCGCCCCGCTCGGGTTGGTCAGCTGCCGTTTGGACTCGGGGCCGACCCGGGCGAGGTCACCCTTGCCGAGGACGTGCGGCTCGCCTTCGACGAGCAGGGTCAGCTCGCCGCCGAGGACGAGGTAGACCTCCTCCTGGCGCTCGTGGCGGTGGACCCGGAGGCGCTGGCGCGGCCGCAGGGTGAGGACGTTGATCCCGAAGCTGTTGACGCCCAGTTCGCGGCGCAGGGTCTGGAAGGTGTCGGCGTCGGGGTCGATCGAGGCGAGTTGCACGGCGGCGTCGGTCATCTGGACTCCTGGGCGGTTGTGAGGGGCGGGCGACCAGACTCTATGCCGGCGACCACGACACGATCTCGTGCATTTGTCCACCTCCCGTAGGACCGTGTCGTCAGCCGGGTACCTGGCCGGTCGGCCCGTCGATGCAGGCGGGAAGCGAATGAAAGGAATCTCCGATGCGGTCCTCGAGCGGACGTCTGGGTCCTGCGGTCATGGTCTGCGCTGCCGCGCTGGCGGCGGCCCTGCTGGTGGCCGTGCCGGCCCAGGCGGCGACCAACGTCTATCCGGCCAAAGGCGGCACCTTCGATAACGGCTCGCAGGGGTGGCTGACGACCGAGGCGAGCTGCAACCTGGCGCTGCTCTGCACCGCCGAAGGCGGCTTCGACTCCAAGGACGGCAACCCGCCGGGCTCCTACGCGGCGAACACGACGATCGGGGTCAACGCCGTCGGCCTGTTCAAATCGACGATCGCCGTCCAGTCGCCGGACTTCACCGTCAGCGAAGCCGGTGACGCGACGCTCCACCTCGAACGGCAGTTCGACCCCGGCTCGCTCGTCGACCTGGCGCCGGAAGTGACCTACACCGTCGAACTGATCGACCGGACGACCGGCAAACGGACCGAAGCGCTGAAAGAAGCGATCAACGCCGCTTCGCCGTTCACAGGCAAAGACGCCGCGGTTACGGTCAAAGCCGGCCGCGACTACGCGATCGCGATCACCGCGGTGACCGCCTCGACGGTCGCCGGCACCGGCCTGCTCGGCGGCACGACCAGCATCCGCTTCGACAACGTCGCCCTCTCGGTGCAGGGTGCGGCAGGCGCCGGCGCGGGTGCGGGTGCGGGGGGGAGCGGGAGCCTCAGCAATCAGCAGCTCGCCTCGCTGCTGGCCGGCAACGGCGGCCTCGTCGGCCCGGCGGTCCTCGAGGGCAACAAGCTCTTCGTCAAGGCCCGCTGCCCGAAGAAGGTCGGGCGTCCCTGCCGGGTCGGGCTTCAGGGTCTGCTGAGCAAGCGCCGGCCGGCGACCGCGGTTCGCCGCGCCAAGATCCGCAACGGCAAGGCGAAGCGGCTGGTGCTCGAGGTCAAGCCGAAGGCGCTGGCGAAGGTGAAGGCGCGCAGGAAGCTCCTGTTCAAGGAGACCGTCCGCGCCGGCAAGGCGCACGCCACCGTGTACAAGCGGCTGAAGCTGATTCATCGCTGAAGCTCGAGCCGCTCGCCGTACGATGGGCAGATGCCCATCCCCGACGGCGAGCGGCTCTTCATCGGCGACGGCGGCCTGGAGACGACGATGATCTTCAGGGAGGGCTTCGAGCTGCCCGAATTCGCCGCCTTCACCCAGCTCGGCGAGCCGGCCGGGCGTAAGGCGCTGCGCCGCTACTACGACGACTTCATCGCGATCGCCCGCGACTACGGCATCGGCTTCACGCTCGACACGCCGACCTGGCGGGCGAGCGCGGGGTGGGGGGAGAAGCTCGGCCTCTCGCCGGCGGCGATCGCCGACGTCAACCGCGACGCGGTCGAGCTCGCGGCGGAGATCCGCGCCGCCGAGGAAGGCCAGCAGACCCCGATCGCGGTCTGCGGCGCGCTCGGGCCGGAGGGCGACGGCTACCACCCCGACCACGTCCTCGGGGCGGGTGACGCCGAGGACTGCCACGCGCCCCAGGTCGAGGTCTTCGCCGCGGCCGGGGTCGACATGGTCGCTGCCTACACGCTCACCTACGCCGAGGAGGCGATCGGGATGGTGGGGGCCGCGGGCGCCGCGGGCGTCCCGATCTCGATCTCGTTCACGGTCGAGACCGACGGGCGGCTGCCGAGTGAGGAGCCGCTGGGAGAGGCGATCGAACGGGTCGACGCCGAAACCGGCAGCGCCGCCGCCTACTTCATGGTCAACTGCGCCCACCCGACCCACTTCGGCGCCGACCTCGAGACCGGCGGCCGCTGGCTCGAGCGCCTTGGCGGCATCCGCGCCAATGCTTCACGGCTCAGCCACGCCGAGCTCGACGAGATGGACAGCCTCGACGACGGCGACCCGGAGGAGCTGGCGGGCGAATACCGCGACCTCGGGCCGAAGCTGCCCGCCCTCCGCGTCCTCGGCGGCTGCTGCGGCACCGACCGCCGCCACATCGCCGCGATCTGCGACGCCCTGTGACGACGATCCCACCCGAATTGACGGGCGGGTAGTCAGCGATTAGGTTCTTCTCACTGTGCAGGGGCCAGTCGATCAATCAGCTCTGCCCGACTTTCCGGAGCCGCCAGCGGGCGACTCGGCCGCCGCTCTGGAGTACTACAAAGCGAGGCTGGAAGCAGCAAAGAAGCCGGCCGAAGAGCGCAAAGCGATCCGTGACGCCGAGCGGGCCCTGAACCAGTCCTTCGTCACCGGCACGATCGAAGTCGCGAAAGGCGCGATCACGCGGGCGCAGGAAGGGGCGAAAACCGTCCAGGTGACGGCGGCCGCAGTCGGCACCGCGTACACCGCGATTCTCGGAGTGGCCTTCTCGGCAGCCGACAATCCCCTGCCCGCGCGGGGAGCGATCGCCCCCATCTTCCTCGGCGCGACCGTGGTGCTGGCGATGGTCTACCTGGCCTTCCTGACGCGGACCAACGAGACGGTGGCCGTGCCCGACCCCGATCCCGACGACCTGACCAAGACGACGGTGGGCCTGGCCAACGCGTTCGTGAGCTGGAACCGGACGGGCGCCCTGGAGCGCCGCTATTGGCTGCGGGCGAGCGTCGTCATGTTTGGCTTTTCGCTCGTCTTCCTCGCGGCGCCATTCATCAACTTCACCGAACCGGCAGCGACGGCAACCTCGTCGACCGCGGCCGATGCGCAGGCGAAGCCGCACTGGCCCAAGGCTCCGACCGGGATGGCCCCGCGCCTGGCGGCAATTCGCTACAAGGCGGAAGTCGCCGAGGTGGCAGCAGAAAGAAGCGGGACGACCGCAGCGGAATCGGTGCCACGATCGCACCAGGACCGCGACTGGATGGTCGTCGCGATCGTGGCGTTCGTTCTCGCTCTGTTGGTTCCCTGGGTGATCGGCAAGTTCGCCGACCAGGAAGCAGACTCCGGCGGTGGGGGCAGCGGCAACGACCTGATCGCGCCAATGCGGATGCAGTAAATGCCGCGGAATGATGGGCACGGCTGGTTCAACTTGAGTCCACGAGCGGGCCAGCGGCCGCGCTGCGTCACGCAGGCGTCACTCAGCCCGCCTTCCCGCCCTTGAGCGCCCGAAGTTTGGGACGGTGCTCGGCGAATGCCGCATCAACCTCGTCAAGCGCTCCAATGTCGCCGTGGCCGTAGGTCGCCAGCATCTTCGTGACCGTCCGCAAGGACCACCCGGCCTGCGCGGCGATGGCCCGATCAGACATGCCGAGCTGCGTCCACATGAACCAGACGCCGTAGTGCTTCGAGGCAAGGTAGAACTCGAAGTCCAGCCCGGCTGCCGCCTGCACCTTGCCCCAGTAGCCGGAAAACCCCGACGCTGACATGCGGCCGCCGCGCTTGGCCGGGAAGACATGCTGAGTCGAGCGATCAAGGTTGAGGAGCGCGTCACGAGCTGGCGGCGTCAGGGCAATGACTTTCGGCCCGGTCTTCGGCTCGGCGACTTCGCCGCGGTAGACGCGGCGGGCCTTCGCGATCCGCATCCTCTTGAAGTCGATATCGGTCCATTCCAGCTCGTACAGCTCGCCCGGCCGCATCAGCGTGAAGGCTGCGAACTCGAACATCGCCCGGATCGTGGCGCCGTAGTCGCCAAGCGCGGCGCAGCCGTCTAGCAGCTTGTCGAACTCAGCCGGGGTCGGCGGCGACATGTCAGCGCGTCCCTTGGTCGAGGTCGCCAGCTTGCGGGCGGGGTTCCGCGGCAGCGGCAGATCGTCCTCGTCAATCGCGTAGTTGTAGAGCGAGCACAGCGCCGCGAGGTCGCCGTTTGGGACCCTCGGGCGACGGGACCAGCGGCCGGTGGCGGCAGCCCACGCTTTTACTTCGGCGCGGCTCAGGTCGAGCGAGCGACCGGCGAAATCGTCGGCGAACCGACGTAGGCGCTGCCCTTGAGTCGTCGCGCTCTTGGGGTTGCGCACCCGGTACTCGCGCATGTAGGTCGCCACGTACTCGTCGCAGGTCGGAAGGTCTGGCCCGGCTGACAGTTCCCCGCGCCGCTTGGCCACCGCGGCGTCACGCTCGCGCTTCGTGTCGAAGCGGCCGACCCACTCGAACCGCTGTTTGCCTGTCTCGGGATCGCGGCCGGTGTAGATGCGCCCGATCCACGTTTTCCGTTTCGCCACTAGGCCGCCCGCCTCAAGTGGCCGCGCTCGCGCAACCAAGGGTCGGCTTCGCTCAGCTTGAACCGGGCGCGGCCATCCATATGTTCGTGTGGCAGTCCACCCTTCATCCGCAGCTCGACCCAACGAACCGACATCGCGTAGTGAGCCGCCAGCGATTGCTTCGACAGGTATGGCTCGGGCCGCTCGACCGGCTCCGCGACTACCGCGGAGGGAACTTCGCTCGCCGCCCACGGTGGCGCGGCCGCCTTGCACCGGAAGGTGGCGGCGTCCGCAGACGCGGCGTCGAGCAGGGCGCTGATCGACTGTCTATGTGGGGTGGTTGCAGTTGGCATCTCTCAGACACATTTTCGAGCCAGTGTCAAGGTTGACGGCGGGTGTATCGGCTCCAAATCGCACCCAACGAGACGCGCCGAGAGGGTGCAGGAGAGCCAACGCAAGGTGTTCCGATGTCCTTGGACGGGTCCAACGAATTGAAGGCGTCAAACAGCCGGACCTTGATGGCGATTCCCGCATTCCTGAGCGGCAGAGTCGAGACATAGGCCAATGGCCCTCGTGGGCTGTTGGGTACAAGGAAGTGCGGGCGCTGGCCGGTCCCACGATCCCGCTGGCGTGTTCTCGACTCGCGTTCCGGGGATCGCGACCACGAGCCATGGCGGCCACCTGTGAAAGTGATTGGCGGCCGGAAGTTGCCGGCTCCGCCACGGACCCCCCTAGGGCATAGCTTCGCTATTGCCCTACGGGGAATGTCCGGGGTACCCCGGACATGGGTAGGACAGGATGAACCAGCCAAAGTCCGACCTTGCTTTGCTTCGCGGGCTGGATTCCGCTGGGGGTCGGACACGGGGCGGGACATGACCCGGCCGACGATGTTCGGGGTGGTCGGACATCCGGTTTTTGGCGGTGTCCGACCCCACGGCTCCGGGGGGTCTGTTGGTTCGCCTACGCTAGGAGAAATATCAACGACCTGGAATGGGAGGGCGTCCGGGATGGCGACGATTGTTGTTGTGAGAGAGATACAGGCGGGGTGGAGTGCCCCCGCTTCTCTGGACACGCGTGATTAGGTCGACTCTTCCTCTTTCATCTTGAGGGAGAGAGATTCTTCCTCATACTGCTCAGGAGAGAGATA
>Ga0081540_1000504_pt1 | contig 38448 bp, 26 predicted proteins | sample TabmetS2T1R1_FD_71024 | JGI IMG/M metagenome (GOLD analysis project Ga0081540, IMG submission 71024) | Tabebuia heterophylla rhizosphere microbial communities from the University of Puerto Rico - S2T1R1 | ecosystem: Host-associated > Plants > Roots > Rhizosphere ...
GACACTCTAAATAGCTAAGACAACTGGCATGATCGGCGTTATCGCAGACACCGCAGAATATGACGTAATCAGCGAATTTTTTGAGCTGTTCAAGACCCCATGGGAGTTTTGTCAAAGTGGTCGACGTTATGACGTTTTACTCTGCACGGGAGATCGGACCGTTGATGCAATCGCTGCAAATCTAATTCTGATCTATTGTGGCCAGACGCTTGTATCAGGTGCAACAGAACAAGGCGCCAATGGTGCCGGGAAGAATAACAGAATCCTGCTACATAAAGGAAAGCGAATCCCAATTTATGGAGCTAGCCAGGACTTTAAAGGGGAAACGCAGGACCTATTGCTTGATGAAGAATCACAACATTTGGCTATGTATGACCGGCAATCGCCTGATCGGATGGTCATTCGTCTCGGCTACGATCTCTTCCGCGAAGTCTCTATTTTGCTTACCGAAGGGCAACCCGCGGCAAATGCGGAGATTCCAACGCTGGATTTACATATTGCGTTGTTGCGTGACCTTATCGTTGAAAACGGGATCCCCTTGGTTGAAATTCCACCAGTTCCAGAGGGACATGAGTTTATAACTTGCCTGACTCACGACGTTGATCACCCTTCGATCCGTGTGCACAGATGGGATCACACAATATTAGGTTTCTTGCATCGCGCGGTTTTTGGATCCGTTGTCAATGTGTTGCAAGGGCGCTCAACTATTCGAGAACTGTGTACGAATTGGTTGGCAGCCTTAAGGTTGCCTGCAGTATATCTGGGCTTAGCGAAAGACTTCTGGCTTGGGTTCGACAGCAGTTATCTGGAAGTAGAAAAGGGACTCAGTTCAACTTTCTTCGTGATCCCTTTTAGCGACAACCCGGGACGAAACTCCAATGGCGCTGCACCTTCCTTTCGAGCTGCGCGTTATGGTGTCAGAGACATTGCGCCTACAATCAGGCGACTGCTGGCAGCGGGCTGCGAAGTCGCCCTGCACGGAATTGATGCCTGGATGGATAGTTCCACAGGACGCGAAGAACTGGATGAGATTCGACAGATAACAGGAATTTCAGAAATCGGCGTGCGGATGCATTGGCTCTACTATGACAGGCGATCACCCGCCTTGCTCGATGATGCCGGAGCTAGTTACGATTCCACGATGGGATATAGAGAGACCGTGGGATACCGTGCTGGGACTACGCAGGTTTACAAGCCCCTCGGGGCGAGGCGGTTACTTGAATTACCGATGCATGTCATGGATACGGCTCTCTTCTATCCGGCTTACATGGGATTGTCGCAGCGACAGGCAAAAGGGGTTTTAGGTCGATTGACGGACACCGTAAGCTATGCAGGGGGGTGTTTGACGATCAACTGGCATGATCGTAGCCTCGCTCCAGAGAGACTGTGGAGAGAATGCTATTGCGAATTGGTTCAAAACCTGAAAGATCGGAGCACGTGGTTCGCGACGGCGAGTCAAGCTGTTTCGTGGTTTCGAAAGCGTCGCTCTGTAGTCTTTGAAGCGGATGGTTTTGATGCCGAGTCAGTTCGGGCAAGGATTGCAGTGGAACATAATGACAATGTTCCCGGCCTTCGATTGCGAATCTATAACGCGGACGAATCAAGAGAAGTGGGCACCCATAGAAAGAGATATGTTGATATCCCATTTCATGAAAACATGAACAGCCGAGCTTGCTGCGTGGCTGGTTAGTAAATCAAATGAGCCACCTCAAAAAGAGCGAGTAGATTTTTCACTATTGATCAAGAGATTGTCTACAAGTAGCGCAGCTCTGGATGTCCTCCGCCTGATTCACTCATATCTATAAAAAAAGATGCCCCCGTTCTTAGCATCGGCTCTCTGGCTCGTCATGTTGGTGGCGTTACTCCACTTCGATCCAGCCAAGAGGTTCAAAATTTCACCGGCACTGTGGGTACCTGTGATCTGGTTATTTATTATTGGATCAAGGCTGCCCTCACAATGGTTAGGCATGGGAATCACGGATGGGCCTGCAGCACAATCGATGCAGGAAGGGAATGCGGTGGACAGTACCACCTATTCCATTCTGATTCTGCTGGCGATTGTGATCCTCGTATCACGTTCCTTTCAATGGGCTAATTTTTTCTCGCGCAACGTTGCTTTAGTAGCATTTCTTTGCTTTGCTTTGTTGAGTGTGTGCTGGTCGGATTTTCCGTTCGTTACCTTCAAGCGCTGGTTTCGCGATCTGGGGAATTACCTCGTAATCCTGGTTGCCTTGTCAGACTCCCGACCTTTGGAAGCTGTTAGTGCGCTGCTTCGACGCTTTAGTTATTTGCTAATTTCACTTTCCGTTTTGCTCATCAAGTATTATCCGCAGGACTCGATAATTTATTCCGCCTACACTGGTGCCCCCGAGTATATTGGGGCTACAACAAGCAAGAACATGCTGGGTGTGTTGTGTTTGATCAGCGGAATATTTTTCTTTTGGGATACGCTAACGCGCTGGTCAGAACGAAAGGATCGGCGAACCAAGCGGATCCTTCTGGTGAACGCTTTATTCATCGCGATGACAGTGTGGTTACTTCATCTATCCAGCAGTACAACATCTGCATTGTGTCTGGCACTCGGGTGCCTGATCATAGGTACATCTCGCAGCAAGACGGTAAAGCGACGTCCGGCTCTTTTAACTGTGACGATTCCTGTGAGCATTTGTCTGTATCTCGTCTTAGCTTTCGTTTTCGGAATCGACATCAATGCGTCACTTGCAAGCGCTGTTGGAAAGGACCCGACCCTAACTGGTAGGACCGTTATTTGGAGCGCAGTTCTCAGCACTCACACAAACCCTTTGATCGGGGCGGGTTACGAGACCTTCTGGCTAGGTCCTCGGCTCGAGCAGGTTTGGCGACAGACTGGTCCGGGCATCAACGAGGCGCATAACGGTTATCTCGAGTTGTATCTTAATTTGGGTATTGTCGGACTCTTGTTACTTGTTGCGTTCCTGACATCCAGCTATCGATCGATTTGCAGAAGGCTCGACACATTGCCCAGTCTTGGATCACTCAGTTTGGCCCTGTGGACGATTTTGCCGTTCTACAACGTCACGGAGGCAGCTTTTAAGGGCCAGCTAATTTTCATCACATTTTTGCTCGGCGCAATTATCGTCCCGCGGACATCGGGCATTCGGAGTAACTCCCAGCCGAAGCGATCCACATTCGAAAAACCTCCTTCCCAATTACGAGAGATCGTATCGGCATAAGTCCACAAGACACCACCACTGGCAGGGCAGTGGGCATGAAATCTGAGAGCGGCGATCTAATAGCCGCAATCAACGGCCGACATGCTCTTAGTTAGAGTCACGACATACAAATTACATTGAGGATGATGTGAAGACAGAGAATTTAGAGAAGAGGATTTCGGGGCTTAATGATAGCTCTGTCTCCATTTCAGGTGGGCGATTCCGGACGCTCACTTACTTCATTGTCACGCTGCTTGGTTTTTCCTTCTGGTTCTTTATGGCGGTTCCATTTGCCAGTCACCGAGAAACATATTGGTGGCTGGCAATGAGCACCACACATGACTTTGGCACGGCATTTTCGGTCATTTCGGTCACATATCGTCCTGTGGCGCAGGCAGCAACCTGGCTGGCCTTCTTGCTTCTGAAGCCGAACGTTTTTCCAACCAGCATCGTGGGGCAGGCTTTTTTCCAGGGATTGGTCTACGGTCTGTTCGCGCTAGCATGGTGGTTCATTTACCGTGCAGCGTTCGAGCGTCGCATTTTTGCACTCGTAGCATTCGTCGCCGGCGGAGTTTTCTTTCCTGGTTACGTTCATCTCTTCCACATCTACGGAATGATGTACGTTCCCGTTATGTTGACAATCGGCGGGGTACTTTGGCTATATGCATCGAATCAATTCGAGAAACGAGAATTGTTGTTTGCCGGGATTGCGATGCTACTGGCCCTGTGGCATCCGTTTGCGACTGCTTTGTTTGTGGGTTTCTACTTCGGATTTTATCTTGAGACCTTTCGAGAGCGCCGCGGACGCCAACACCTGCAGGCGATACTTGTGATGATTGTCGGATTGGCGACAATTGCGCTAGTAGCCTTCCTTTTTCCACGCGCAGATGCGAAGATGTCCATTGACACCAGGCTCTTCGGCTTCTTAGTGACTTACCGAACAAATGAAGTCAACGCCGTTTCTTCTTTAGTGGCGCTTCTGCTCAGTCAGGTAGTTGTATTCAGTATGGCGTTCTCGTCCAAGCTGAAAGCCATCGTGTCTATTCTCGTGCTTGCACTTAGTGCGATCTTCTTTGTGAAGAGCATTCCAGTGCTCTTTGTCTGGATGCTCGTGGTTTTGATGAAGCTCTTGTATTTGCGCCGGTGGGGCCTCTTCTTCCTGACGCTGACCGCTGCGCTGCTCCCCTTTGGTGGCGGAATTGGTGCGCCAGTGTTTGCACTATTCGCCATAGTTGTGGCGGTCTACGCGACTCCTTTAGGGTGGTCTCAAGCTGAGAACGAGCTGTCGTTCGTGCGGACTCGATATGTCATGGCCGCGGTTGCCGCGACGGTAGTGATCATTGTGATGATTCGTGCAGGAATCAAATTGCCAGTTGTCACAAAAGCTGCGAGTCCACTTCTTGCAGAGCGAGAAAAGACATATCAGTTGGAGCACATCCTGGCGTGGCTACATAAGTCCGACTATTGCGGCTATGACTTAAAGTTTGCAGACAACGCCAATAGCCCAACAGACTCCATCGAAAATGTGCTGATGAGAAAGAATCGACCTCCCGCGGCGTTCGAAGACGTGCAGCTTTATTGGAATTCTGTTTTGCAATGTCAGCGGGATAATCGCGACAGCAAGATGGAGACCGCTACGGTGACGTTTGGCAGTGCGGAATTAGCTAACGCAAAACCCGTATTCCATGTGTCCGGCAGATATTCCGGTGAGGCAGCAGTGTGGGTTCAGGACATTCCTTCGCCTTCCATGTCAGCCCGGGTCTCTATAAATAAATAGGCCAGGTGCCAGCTGTGATCTCACCTCCCAAATCCAAAACGAAACTGCTTGAGAAAAACCAAAAGTAGGGTTTCCAAAAAGAAAGGTATGCGAACCATGCAGATTTGTGGCAGGGAAGCGTTGGTCGAAGGAAAGTTCATTCGCATCGCACGCCTTGATGCTGAGGGGTACGATTTCGTGAACGAACCCGAGGTAGCGCTGAAGGCCCTTCGAGAGCAAAGAGGCCGGATGGACCTGTTCACATTTACCCAAAGACTGTCCGACACTTCACCAAAATATGGCTATCACATGGAATGGGACAACCTGGCCGCCCTCAAGGTTTCCAGTCTCGATGACTGGATGAAACACCAGGTTGATTTCAAGGTGAGGAATAAAGTTCGTAAGGCATTGAAGAATGGGGTTACGGTACGGGAAGTTCCGTTCGACGATGAGTTGATCAAGGGAATTTCCGCTATTTATAACGAGACTCCGGTTCGCCAAGGTAAGCCTTTCTGGCATTACGGAAAGGAACTCGAAGCGGTGCGCCAGATGAATGGCACATTTCTAGATAGAAGCATCTTTATATGTGCCTGTTTTGAGGGGAGCATCATAGGCTTCGTAAAGCTCGTAACTGACGAGAATCGGAGCCAAGGTGGCTTGATGCAGATTGTTTCTATGATTCAGCATCGGGATAAAGCTCCGACGAATGCATTAATCGCGCAAGCTGTGCAGTCGTGCGCAGAACGTGGGATCTCGCACCTTTGGTATGCGAATTTCTCCTACGGAAAGAAGCAACAGGACAGCCTGGCGGATTTTAAGCGACACAATGGATTCCAAAAAGTCGACGTACCGAGGTATTACGTTCCGCTAACGGTCATAGGGAGAGCTGCGCTTCAATTCGGATTGCACCATAAGGCTATTGATAGAGTTCCTGAATCTCTGGCCGGGGCATTTCGGGCGGTGCGCAGTCACTGGTATGCGAGAAAATCCAATAGCTCCGTAGACAATCGAACAGAAGCTCACACAGAATCGCTTCGCGCATTGGAAGATGGTCAGGCATCCTAAAAGCACTTCGGACACGGAATTACTAGCTATGCCAGGAATTGTTGGGTGCGTAACTCGTCGACCTCGCCACGATGCGGAGGCAGAGGTTCGAAAGATGACTGCTGCTATGCTTCATGAGGACTTCTACGTCGCCGGTACTTGGGCAGAAGAATCTTATGGAGTCTATTTTGGGTGGGTAGCACGCATCGGTTCATTTTCTGAGAAGATGCCCGTGCAGACTGAGCGACAGGACGTAACATTAGTTTTTTCTGGAGAGGAGTTTCCGGAGCCAGGCACCGTCCAAAGACTGAAGGCAGTAGGGCATAAACTTGATGAAGATGGTCCATCCTACTTGGCGCACCTGTACGAGGAGGACCCTTCATTTCCGGCCGGATTGAACGGTAGATTTCATGGACTTGTGGTTGATCGAAACCATAAGAAGGCCTTGCTTTTCAATGATCGGTTTGGGATGCACCGAATCTACTATTACGAAGCGGACGACACGTTCTATTTTGCTGCTGAAGCCAAAGCGATCTTAGCGGTCTGTCCTGAACTGAGGAGACTGGATCCGCGAGGATTGGGAGAATTTGTTTCCTGTGGCGCCGTTTTAGAGGATCGAACTCTTTTCGAGGGCATTCAGATTTTACCGCCGGCCTCGGCGTGGATTTTCCGAAATGGCCTGCTCGAACAGAGAGGGCGGTATTTCCAACCTCGCGAATGGGAGGAACAGGAAAGGCTCGATCCCAAAGCCTACTATCAAGAACTGCTGTCGGTTTTTTCTCGAAACCTCCCTCGATATTTCGTAGGGCGCGAGCGAATCGCGATGTCTTTGACTGGTGGGTTGGACACTCGAATGATTCTGGCTCATCAAAAGTCCGAACCTGGGTCACTACCTTGCTATACATTTGGCAGCATGTTTCGAGAGAACCAGGATGTCCGCATTGCTCGTCGAGTCGCCGATATCTGCCAACAACCACACCAAGCAATTACTGCTGGTAAGGAGTTTCTATCTCGATTCTCCCACTATGCGGAGCGAGCGGTTTACTTGGCGGATGGATGTGTCGATGTGAGCCGTTGCCCAGATCTCTATTTAAATGAGCGGGCTCGTGAAATCGCTCCTGTAAGGATGACAGGAAATTACGGGGGCGAAATTCTTCGCGAAGTTCGTGCGTTTAAGCCAGTAGAGCCAATTGAGGGGATTTTTTCTTCAGAGTTTGTTTCTAATATCCTCCAGGCGAGAGACACATATAAGGAAATAAGCTGTGGCCACCCGGTATCTTTTGCTGCTTTCTATCAGGGACCCTGGTATCTATACAACGTGCTCGCGTTGGAACAGACGCAGCTTTCCATGAGATCTCCATATCTCGACAACGATTTTGTTCGAACTGTCTTTCGTTCGCCGTTGTCAGCACTTTCCAGCAACGAGGTCTCTCAACGATTGATTGCTGACGGTGATCGAAGGCTGCTTGGCATTCCAACGGATCGTGGTGTTGGTGGGAAGCAGGGAAATATTTTTGGATCGACTTCTCGAGGCATTCTCGAGTTTCTCTTCAAGGCCGAGTATGCGTTTGACATGGGTATGCCACAGTGGCTGGCACGGGTCAACCATACTTTTTCGTTCCTCCGGGTCGAACGAGCTTTTCTAGGGCGACATAAGCCCTTCCACTTCCGCGTGTGGTATCGAGATTTCCTTGCAGAGTATCTTCAGGAAGTGTTGCTTGACTCACGAAGTCTCTCTAGGCCCTATATTGATCGAACGGGCTTGAGAGCCGTAGTGCATGGGCACGTGAAGGGAAATCGAAATTACACCAATGAGCTCCACAAATTGTTGACTTTGGAGCTCTTTCACCGGCTCTTTATTGACAATTCCGAAGCTGCGAAGTACCGAGAGGCCTTGAGCTTCTCGGTACTTACAGCAGCTGCGGTATCGTGAACACGAACGATTCAACTAAGCCGGAATTATCTAGTTCGGCTTTGTTGACAAAATGCAGGTTAGTGGACAATTCCTTGTAAGTTCGTTGGGGCAGCCGGAGCCGTTCCGCCACCACTTGAACCTTGGGTTAGAGGATGTGGATACGTATACGGGGTATATTTAAGGGACCAGGTATTTGTAGCAGTACAGACGTACAACTGACCCTGACTGCCGCTGCCACTCTTGTTCCACCCGCCCTGATCCGTAGCCCAATATGCTACTCCAGTTGTGCAACTCGATGGTCGTGCAGAGAGAGTGCCTGATCCTGTACCTGTTGTTCCGTTAAACGTTGAAGTGCAGCCTGTTGTGCTGGCAGAATTGCACCAGAGATAGAAATCTCGATTCTGTGCTAGCACTTCAGGGTTGTAGTTGTTAACAAATCCACGAGGATACCCTGGAACCTGAGCCCACTTGTCTGACCACTCGTAGACAGGCTCCAAAGCTTCATTCGGCCAGCTTCCGTTGTAGTTCTGTTTGGCACATTGGCCAGAGGTTACGTCACAGGCTTTTGGGAAGTCACCCTGCAGCTGGTCACCCTTACCTCTTCCGGGTTGATCGAGGCAGGCATATCCAGATGAGTTCGCGTTTTGGTCCCAATTGCTCGAACCGCAATAACCCCAACCATTCGGAGTTGCAGACTCAGGATATGTGGTGCTGTCCCGCCGCATCGAGTGAATGGAGATGAAACTTTCATAGCCAGTCAAGGCTGTGTTGCCCCAGATGACACCCGTACCACTACTCAAGAAGAAGCCATTGAACTGGGGCGAAGAACTTGATGCACTCATGGTGTTGCCGTAAAACTCCCATGCGCGGCAACCTCGTCCTCGTCCAGCTCCACCAGTGGGATGGGTCTGAATGGAAGAGTCGTTGATAGTATTAAACCGGATGACGAATCGCCCTCCGTGCTGGCAGTCATTAACGGCCCCGTAGTTAAACGTATTGTTTTCGATGTAGAAAGAACTGCTGCTACCAAGCGAGGTATTGGCCGCCCAGCTGTCATCACCTTGGCCATCCGCACCGAAGTCGCTGGTGACGACGCCGTTCGTCTCAGTACCATTCACTAAATCGAAGATATTATGATCGGCCACGCCATTGACACCGTCTGCTGTCATCGCCCGGGTTGCGCGATTGCTGTAATCAAAGTGGTTGTGGTCAATCCGGACGTTGTTTGATTGTCCTCCAACATTGAAAAGTCCACTATTCTTGATTGATCCGTTTCCATCTTCGAACGTAATGCCAGCAAGACGAAAGACAGATGAACTCCCTGCAGTAGTTACATTTAATACAGCATCTGTGCCGCCGATATTGTCGACGATGGTGGTTACGTCTCCGCCGCCGGTCGTACTTAGACTCCCAGCGCCAAGAATTGAAAGATTGGTACTCCCACTCGGCACAGTGAATCTGATTTCTGACGTCCAAGTACAAGTGCCTGCAGGAATTTTGACAGTTGTAGTTGATGATGTGACGGAGTTGAACGCTTTTTGTACGTCAGAAGCGTTGCAACTAGAAGCTGTTATGGTTTGTGCTTGCGTCCCGGAGAGGGCACCCAACAGAAATACGAGGGGCAAGTACTTAGTAAGCATGGTCTGGGGGGAACCATCCTTTCATGGTAGACCTGGATTTTCGCTTGTCGCGAAGAATTAGTATCGCCGTGTCGAGACGAAAAGTCTACGTTATGCGGCCCTATCTTTGTGAATAATGTCTTACCTAAAAAGGTAACGACTACGCAAGAAGTAGAAAACACAGTACATCTAGCCTTCGACATTACGGATTTTTTTATGAAACCTTTGGTCTCAATTTTGATTCCTGCCTATAACGCCGAGGAGTGGATTTCCCATACCATCCAGTCTGCCATTGCGCAAACTTGGTCGCGCAAAGAAATCATTATTGTAGACGACGGCTCTACCGACCGAACGGCAGAGATAGCTCGACGGTTTGCCACAAAGGAAGTCGCTGTTGTAACTAAGAAAAATCAGGGCGCGGCTGCCACTCGCAACCATGCTCTGCAGCTTTGTCAGGGAGACTATATTCAATGGCTCGATGCGGATGATCTTCTTGCATGGGACAAAATTGAACGGCAACTGGAAGCGTTGAGGCGGTCCGATAGTAGACGAGTGCTCCTTTCCTCACCTTGGGCTTTCTTCAGCTATCGGGTAAACCGTGCTCAATTTGTTCCAACGGCGTTGTGTCAAGATCTCTCTCCTGCTGAGTGGCTTTTCACCAAGATGAAACGCAACCTTCACATGCAAACTGCTACGTGGTTGACGAGCAGGGAACTTACAGAAGCTGCAGGACCTTGGGATACGCGTCTCTTGAGTGATGACGATGGCGAGTATTTTTGCCGAGTGCTATTGGCATCGGAACGAACGCGGTTCGTGCCCGATGCGAAAGTCTTCTATAGAATTACCGAGTCCAGTCGCTTAAGCCACATTGGTGTCTCAGACAGAAAAAAAGACGCAATGTTAGTGTCAATGAAATTACACATTGATTATCTTCTTTCCCTTGAAGATAGCGAACGAACCCGTCAAGCGTGCCTCACGTACATGCAGAACTGGTACCACAATTTCTATCCTGAACGACAGGATATTGTTACGGAATTGCAGAGTATAGCCGCGCGGTTACAAGGTCATTTGACTGAACCATCATTGCGTTGGAAATATGCGTGGATGAAACCAATATTTGGATGGAAGACCGCGAAATGGGCGCAAAGATGCCTTCCTCAGTTCAAAGCTTCATGTCTCAGGCAATATGACAAGGCGATGTACAAGTTAGAGATGCGCCAGACTGCGCTTGCAAGCCCATTGACGTGATGTTTCCCCTCTAAGCCCACCCGGAAAAGTGACCTGGAAGGTTCAATCAAGCGATCATGAGTAGTTGCGATCAAGACCAATGTATCGAGATCAGAGGGCATGAAGCAGACCAAGGACTGGTTTTGTCTGCCAGCGCAACGATGCCGTCTACTCAGCCTGCTCTCGGGGTGTCCCTCCTCACCGGCGGCAGCGATAGACCGTATGTCTTTGGTCTTACTACATCACTGATGTCAAGAGGGGTCTGCATAGATCTGATTGGTAGTGATGAACTCGATTTTCCGGAATTCCGTAACAGATGTGGATTAAAGTTCTTAAACTTAAGAGGCAGTCTTCAAGTCGATGTCAGCGCTCTAAGTAAAGTTGTCAGAGTCCTGAGGTACTATGCCAGGCTGAGTCGTTATGCTGTAACCGCTGAGCCGACAATCTTTCATATTTTGTGGAACAACAAATTCGAGCATTTTGATCGTACTTTGCTGATGCTCTACTACAGAATGCTTGGAAAGAAGATCGTCCTAACCGTGCATAATGTGAATGCGGAACGGCGAGATTCCAAAGACACGTATATCAATCGCGCTACCCTACGAATTCAGTATCATCTGGCGCATCACATCTTCGTACATACAGTGAGGATGAAGGAAGAACTCGTCCACGAGTTCGGTGTGCGGCGCAACAAAGTAACGAGAATCCCTTTTGGAATTAACAATGCGGTGCCTGTCACGTCTCTTACGGCAAGTGAAGCAAAGACTCGACTAGGTCTCAGCAGAAATGAAAAAGCGATCCTCTTTTTTGGCAGGATAACGCCTTACAAGGGTCTGGAATACCTGATTGCTGCTTTTCGAAGACTGCTGTCACACTCTAGCGACTATCGACTGATAATTGCTGGTCGGCCGGACCGCTGCGAAGAATATTGGAAGACTATTAGAGATGGGATACGTGAAGATGTCCAACGGGGAAATATCCTTCTCAAAGCGGAATTTATTCCCGACGAAGAGACCGAGGTATATTTCAAGGCGGCGGATGCTGTCATTCTGCCTTACAAGGACATTTATCAGAGTGGCGTATTATTCCTAGGTCAGAGTTTTGGCCTACCAGTTGTTGCTGCTGATGTCGGTTCTCTCAAAGACGATGTCCTGGAGGGCAAAACTGGCTTTACTTTCCGTCCTGAAGATCCGGTAGACTTGGCTGAAACCATCGAACGTTATTTTGCGAGCGATCTGTATACGGACCTGACATGGCGGCGTCGAGATATACGTGATTATGCTGCAAAGCGGCATTCCTGGGAAGTTGTGGCCCGCGAAACCACGAATGTCTACGCGAACTTGTTAAAATTACCATTTCGCGAAAAATCGTTGGCTTGTGAGTTGCCGCCTTCTTCGGTCGAAGCAAAGTTATCTTCCTAGCAACACATCCCTTGTGTAATTGTTAATATTCCAGCCCATATTGTCATATGCCAAAAAATAAAATCGCAATCGTTACGGGTGCCGAGGGCTTTATTGGTTCCCATTTAATGAGGTTCCTTCAGGCTAAAAATTGGAATGTAATAGGAACATATCAATTCCATGGATCTAACTCGTTTTCGAAAGCGGCGAATCTACATTTCGTGCAATGTGATTTACGAAATGGACAACGAGTAGCCCGCCTCCTTGCTGAGTATCAACCGTCACATATATTTCATCTTGGAGCGCAAAGCTTGCCCACCGTTTCCTGGGCCGACCCTGTAGGAACTTTTGAATCTAATGTGATGGGGTCGCTTTACTTGTTCGAAGGGGCGCGGCAAATGCGACGTCCGCCAATCATCGTATCAGCCTGTTCAAGCGCTGAATACGGTCATGTTCCGCCTTCAGCTATCCCGGTGACAGAGGAGCAAACGCTTCGGCCTCTCCATCCTTACGGCATTAGTAAAGTTTGTCTGGATCTGCTAGCTCGACAATATTTTGAAGATTACAAAATCCCGACAGTCAATGTGCGGCTATTCAACACTACAGGCCCGGGAAAAACGAATGACGCTCCTTCGGATTTCGTACGGCAGTTAGTTAGAATCAAGAAGGAGTTGCAGTCACCAGTTATTGAAGTGGGTAACTTAAAAACCCGCCGCGCATTTCTCGATGTCAGAGACACGGTTAGCGGATTTTATCTTGCTGCTATGAAAGGCAAACGCGGAGAGGCGTACAACCTGTGCGCAGACTCAACTCACGAAATCGGGAGCCTGTTGCGTGCCGCGATTCGATTGTCTGGAGTGAAAGCAGAGATCCGCTCCGCATCCCACTTAATGCGCCCGTCAGATGAAAAGATCATTTTCGGTAGCACCGATAAATTTCGCAAGGATACAGGCTGGAAGACCACCCTCTCGATCGAGCAGACGTTGTCGTCCATGCTGGAATACTGGCAACAAAAGCTGTAGTTCCTTACCCAAGTCTGAGGTAATTGATGGGCACTCATCCCATTCCATACGTTCTTATCACTCCTGCGCGTAACGAGGAGACATTTATAGAAAAGACGCTTCAATCGGTGATAAAGCAAACCGTTCTCCCGGTTAAGTGGGTCATCGTAAATGACGGATCGACGGATGCCACTAGCTCCATTGTCCGCCCTTATCTCACTGATTATCCATGGATAGAGCTGGTTGATCTGCCTATTCGCAGGGAACGCAACTTTGCCGCCAAAGTATATGCGTTTAATGCCGGCCAAGAGAAAGTCAAGAGTCTGCAATATGAGATTATCGGCAACCTGGATGCAGACGTCTCTTTGGATGCGGACCATTTTGAATTCCTGCTTAACGAGTTTCAGAAGAATCCGTGTCTTGGCGTGGCCGGCACCATCTTTGAAGAGTATGGAGGCTATAGTTCGGGAACCGACAGCTTCGAAGGAAGAAACCACGTTTCCGGCCAATGCCAAATATTTCGGCGGAACTGTTTCGAGGAGATAGGTGGTTATCGTGCGAATAAAGCTGGTGGTATCGACTGGATGGCCGTCACTACTGCACGCATGATGGGATGGACGACTCAGTCATTTCGCGAGAAGTCATTCTTCCACCATCGAACGATGGGAACCGCAGAACGTGGACGTCTTGCCTCAAGTTTTTCCTATGGTGAGAAAGACTACTATCTCGGCGGGCATCCTGTGTGGGAGATGTTTCGAGTGGCCTACAGGATGACGAAGCGGCCGTATCTTTTGGATGGGATAGCGTTAGGACTGGGCTATTTGTGGGCTTTTGTGCGCCGGACAGAGCGTCCCGTTTCTGATGAACTGATGCGGTTCCACCGTCAGGAACAGATGCTGAAACTGAAGGCCATCCTTCGGTCGTTGGCTACGTTTAGACATATCGACAATTTCGAAGTGAAGACGAGTTAGTGAGTGAATCATACGATCGAAATGACCGAGATAGATCGAGTCCAGTCAACGGTATTGCGATTCGTTGCGTGGCTGGATCGGTACGGAGAGGTGTCGTACGATCATCAAAGTTTCTTCGCAAGTGACTTAGGGCGGGGAGCAAAGGCTCTCTACTACAGGAATCCGCTGCTTGGTACTCTCGCGGTGTCGCCGATGATCTTCTCCGAGGCTTTTATCCCTTCAGCCCGTTACCTCTTTTGGAAACCACAGAGGTTTCCTATTGCTGACGCGCACTATGCTATGGGCTTTGCTTTTCTTTCACAGGCTCTAGGTGAGCAGAGATATTACTCACGAGCAGTCCATTTTCTTGAAGTTCTAAAAGCAACCAGGTCATCAGGCTATGACAACTATTGTTGGGGATATCCCTTCAGTTGGGAAACAAGAAACGGCACGATGCACGAAGGAACTCCACTCATAACGACTGTGCCATACGTATATGAGGCGTTTTCGCAGGTCTATCAGATCGATGGGCGGCGGGAGTGGTTGGATATCATGCGATCGATCGCGCAACATGCTTTGAATGACTACCAGGAGTTCACGACGTCGACGACTGCATCCAGTTGCTCGTATAGCCCTGGATCAGCCGAACACGCGGGCGTAGTAAATGCGGCCGCTTATCGCGCATTCTTGCTTACCAAGGCAGGGTTAGATTTCGCACAGGAGCAGTATCTTAGGACCGCGGAAAGAAACTTAAACTTTGTTATCGAGTCGCAGAACGAGGACGGGTCATGGTATTACTCGACAGACGGTGAAAGGGATTTTGTCGACCATTTCCACACTTGTTTTGTTCTGAAGGCGTTGGCAAAGATCGAGGCCCTGACAGGGAACCAACAATGCACTAAGGCCATTGAGCGTGGTGTCGGATATTATGTTCAAAACCTGTTTGATGATGAAGGTCTACCAAAGCCGTTTTCGCGTAAGCCAAGGCTCACGGTGTATCGGCGAGAACTCTATGATTATGCTGAGTCCATTAACCTAGCTGTACTCTTAAAAGGTCGATTCTCAGCACTTGATGAGATATTGTCCCGCGTAAGTGATCTGACGGAATGGCAAAAAGACGATGGATCGTTTCGAAGCCGTCAGCTACTCCTCGGATGGGACAACGTGCCAATGCATCGTTGGGCCCAGGCGCAATTGTTCAGAAGTCTTTGCTTTCTTCTCTATCACGACTCCGTTACCAAATCTGAACCATAGAACAGACTGAATAAATCTATGTGTGGAATCTGCGGACAATATAACTTCGGGGATCGCGCCCCAGTTCTCCGTGAGAATGTTGAACGAATGGCGAGCAGCATCGTTCATCGCGGGCCTGATGATGATGGCTTCTACATTAGGGGTCCAATCGGTCTCGGGTTTCGGCGGCTCTCGATCATCGATCTTGAAGGCGGCCATCAGCCAATGTCGGATCGTGAGGAATCGATTTGGGTCATCTTCAACGGTGAAATCTACAACTTTCCGGAACTGAAACGCGAATTAGAAGGATTTGGCCACGTATTTCGGACTAAGTCTGACACCGAAGTTATCGTTCATGGTTATAAGCAATGGGGCGATGATGTCTTCAATCATCTGAACGGCATGTTCGGCCTGGCAATCTGGGATGTGCGAAAAGAAAGACTAGTCCTTGCTCGTGATCCATTTGGTATCAAACTGATCTACTACAGGATTGAGAACGGCCGTCTGTATTTCGGATCGGAGATCAGAGCCATTCAGGCCGCTACACTCGCACGTGCCGAAGTAGATCCCGGCTCTGTGAATTTATTCCTGCGGTACCGGTATACTCCTTCCCCTCAGACGATGTTTAAAGGCATCCACAAACTCGCACCTGGTGCAATGCTCGTCTGCGAGAAAGGGACCTCTTGTTTACGGCAATGGTATAAGTATCAACCGGCCCCGTTTTCGCCTATGAAGTCGGTGGAGGAGGCGCAAGAGGAACTTCTCCAACTCTACAAACAATCGATGAAGAGGCATCTCCTTAGTGACGTGCCTGTAGGACTGCTGTTAAGTGGTGGCGTTGACTCCGGATTGTTGCTTGCCTTGATGAATCTGTATGGTGACTCGTGGCGGACCTTCACTGTTGGGTATGGTGCAAGTTTCTCAGACGACGAGTTGACAGATGCGAGAGAGACGTCGGATGTATTGTCTTCGCAACACACCGATGTGATCCTCGATCGAAAGACTTTTGAGAACGCACTGCACACAATCGTGTCATGTTTAGAAGAGCCAATCGCATCGTCATCGATAGTCCCCATGTATTTTGTCTGCAAGCGGGCACGTGAAGATGTGAAGGTTGCCTTGATCGGGCAGGGGCCTGATGAACTGTTTGCTGGTTATCGCCGGCACTTAGGTGTGCGTTATTCAGATTATTGGAGTGCAATCCCGAGGTGGATGCGTGCTCCAATTACGTCGGGAATAGCTGCCCTGCCGAGGAACGAAACTCTGAAGAGAGGTATTTATTCGCTTGGAGTTAAGGAGCGGCTGCGGAGGTATCAGTTTGTGTTGTCTTTGCTTCCAGCGAATGCGGTAGACGGTCTGTTTCAGGATGGACTGTTGGAGCAGGACGCGGGCGATAAAATTCTCGACTGCTGGAAAGATTTGATCCCCCTCATGAGTGATACAGATGAACTTGGAGGGTTTCAGTTCCTCGAAATGAGGTCTACTCTCCCAGATGAGCTGCTGATGTTTGGTGACAAGCTCTCGATGGCACATGGGTTAGAAGTGAGAGTCCCATACTTGGACAAAGAGCTAGTCGAATATGTTGAGAGGCTGTCGGCAAGTTTTAAAGTGCGGAATGGATCACAAAAATGGTTACACCGGCGGGTGTGCCAAAAGTTTCTTCCAAAGACGATTCTCAAAAGAAAAAAGCGCGGCTTTGCTGTGAATGTCGTTGATGAATGGTTTCGTGGCGCGATGGGCAACAAAATGGAAGAGATTCTGATGGATAGTGGGTCGTTGCTGTATCACTATTTGAGACCATCAGTAGTGCAGCAGATGTTTAGACAACATCAGTCTGGGCAGAATGATTATCACAAAATATTGTTTAGCCTGGTGGTTTTTGAAGAATGGCTTAGAGTGCAACTAGCGTCAGATACAAACCTGAAGTCAGCACTAGTAAACACACACTGATGGAAGAGATAAAAGCAGTTGTGTTAGCTGGCGGACTGGGAACGCGTTTGCGCTCAGCAGTGCCGTCGTTGCCGAAGGCACTGGCATCAGTTGGAGATAAGCCGTTCCTGGAGTTATTGGTGCAGCAGCTATCCCGGCAGGGAATCCGACGGCTGGTGATGTGTACAGGATATTTGGGAGAGCAAATTGAAGAAGTGTTCCAGGATGGCACCGCCTTCGATGTGCACATTGCATACTCCAGAGAAGCAACTCCAATGGGTACGGGAGGCGCCTTAAAGCTTGCGGAAACTTACGTCGAGACGGAAGCCGAATTTTTCGTCCTCAATGGGGATTCCTTCTTAGAAGTTGATTTCAATGCTCTCCTACGTTTCCATCGTGAACATAATGGCTGGGCCACGATGGCGGTAATACCATGTAAAAATACTAGCCGCTATGGAACCGTACGCTTAAGCAACGATGGTCGGGTAGAAGGGTTTGTAGAAAAGACCGGGCACAATACTTCTGGGATCATCAATGCAGGGGTATATGTATTTAGCGGAGCTGTGCTCGCCCAGATTCCGGATGGACCGACCAGTCTCGAGCGGGATGTCTTTCCCAAACTCCTGGAAAAAGGAATCTATGCAAGCGAGCAACAGGGAACCTTTATAGATATTGGGATTCCTGAGGACTATGAGTTGGCTCGATCGATGTCTGATCGTCTGGCCGATGCCTCGTTGCGGCATTACAGCAGTATCCCCCGTACCGTTCTTCCCTAATCTCTCCCGAACGCGAGACTTCCCGAAACGGGGAAGACTCACCATAGCCAGCAAGCTATGGGTAATCCATCCATAGGAAAACAAGCATGCAGATGAATACCTTCGAAGAGCGTGTCGGCAAGCTAATCGAGGCTTCAATAGCCGTCAAACAAAAGCTGTTGGATGATGTTGTCTTGATTTCGACCGTGGCCGAGGTCAGCAGAGTGATCGTAAGGGCACTACGAGAGGGAAACAAGGTACTTCTCTGCGGCAACGGGGGAAGTGCAGCAGATGCTCAACATATTGCTGCAGAATTTGTGGGACGATTCGCATTTGATCGTCCAGCGTTGCCGGCACTGGCACTCTCAGTTAACACATCCTGCGTTACAGCTATAGGAAATGACTACGGCTTTGACTGTGTCTTCTCGCGGCAGGTTGAAGCGATAGGCCGAAAAGGCGATGTCGTGATTGGTATCTCGACCAGCGGTAATTCACCAAATGTACTTAGCTGTATGACCACATCAAGAAAGCTGGGTCTGTACACGGTTGGGCTGACGGGCTGTCCTGGAGGCAAGCTCAGGAATGAGGTGGATTTTTGCCTCTGTGCTCCTTCAAACGAAACGCCCCGCATTCAGGAATGCCATATCTTGCTAGGCCACATCATCAGTGAATTAGTTGAGCAGGCGATGTTTTGCGAACAGGAAATTGAAAAAACGTTAGCAACAGCCGGTAGCCAGTTATAACCAGGTCCAGATAGCAAGTCCCAGTCGCAGTGCGAGAATCATCGATTGTGATCATTTCTTGAGATGACCTCGACTCATCCGTAGCAGAGCAAAGGCAAACACATGATTATTACTAGTACACCGCTTCGTATTTCATTTTTCGGGGGAGGTACGGACTATCCTGTCTGGTACCGAGAGAACGGCGGCTCCGTGCTGTCGACCACCATTGATAAGTGCTGCTATATCACTTGCCGGCGATTGCCACCTTTTTTCGAGTACCATAGCCGAATCTCCTATTCGACAGTCGAGAACGTTGGCAACAACAACGATATTCAGCACCCATCCGTCCGTGCTTGTCTACAATTTCTCGGGGTTCAAGAGGGAGTGGAGATCCATCATGTGGCCGATTTACCAGCGCGCACAGGCTTGGGCACGAGTTCCGCTTTTACTGTGGGGCTTTTACATGCTCTTTACGCACTCAAAAATCAGATGTGCGACAAGCGTGCTCTTGCGGCAGAGGCAATCCATGTAGAGCAGGATCTACTTGCAGAGGCAGTCGGCGCACAGGATCAGGTAAGCGCAGCATATGGCGGATTTAATCGCATCAATTTTCACAGAAACGGCTCGATCGACGTTAGAAGAATATTAATTTCACAGGAAAGACTGGCGGACCTAGAGCAGCATTTGGCTCTGTACTTCACGGGCTTTTCTCGAACTGCTTCAGAAATCGCTCAGGAGCAATTAAGAATGACTCCTCACAAGAAGCAGGAACTGAACACTATGCTGGAATTTGTGGATGAGGCGGAAGCGATTGTTGCGAATTCTAAGCGTCCCTTAGAGGAATTCGGCCGACTTCTACATGAAGGGTGGCAAATAAAGAGAGGGCTAACACAAAAGATTTCAAACGCGAGTATTGATGAGATCTACGAAGCAGGGCTGAGTGCTGGTGCAATTGGTGGCAAGCTTCTGGGAGCTGGGGGAGGAGGTTTTATGCTGTTCTTCGTTCCACCTGAACGCAGGGAGGCATTGAGGATACGGCTGAAGAAACTATTGTGTGTGCCATTTACCTTCTCGAGCAAGGGCAGCGATGTTGTTGTTTACGAACCAGAGGAGCGCTACGACCACTCCCTGACGGTCGAGCGCGAACTGATCTATGCTCAGAACGGACATGCCTGAGCATCATCTCAGCTTTCTACCATCCAAGTGGTTGAAAGATGCCACGAACATTTGCTGTCGGAGCGCGAGATATCAGCCTTTATTAGTTGATAGTCAAAATATGATCTTTCAAGCAACCAAGGTGTCTGGAGTCTTCGAGATTGATCTTGAAATCAAAACTGACGAGCGCGGCTTTTTTGCCCGTTCATGGTGTACACGAGAATTTGAGCAACGGGGATTAAATCCTAACCTGGCACAGTGCAACATATCATTCAATTCACAAAAGGGTACGTTGCGTGGTATGCACTATCAAGCCGACGGTTTCGCAGAGGCTAAATTAGTGCGTTGTACAAGAGGGGCTGTGTACGATGTGGCTATCGATATGCGCCCCGACTCTGCGACATTTATGAGTTGGATTGGAGCCGAACTGACGGCGGCTAACCGACGGGCTCTTTATATTCCGGAAGGATGCGCGCACGGTTTCCTGACATTAAGTGACGAAGCTGAAGTGTTTTACCAAATGTCGGAGTTTTACCATCTGGAAGCGGCATGTGGCGTGCGATGGGATGATCCGGCCTTCGGTATTGCCTGGCCTGGTGCCGTCGTTGTGATCTCCGAACGAGACCGGACGTACCCTGATTTTGAGCCAAAGTGATCAATCTACTTCAGAAATACGACGACCATGCAAAGGCAGAAAATGGCCTCGACTTGCACAGATTCGCAGCGGAGCTTTTTCCAATTTGCCGGAGCATCACGGGAAATGGCATCCGTCGTACCCTGCGAATGATTGGAGAAAGAATACCTCTACAATTGTCCGAAATTCCTTCCGGGACTAACGTGTTCGATTGGACGGTACCCATGGAATGGAATATTCGCGATGCTTACATAAAGGATGCCTCTGGACGGCGTGTCGTAGACTTCCAGCGGAATAGCTTGCATGTGCTGAACTACAGTACGCCTATCCATACGACATTGCCGCTGGACGACCTGAAAAAACATCTCTATACGTTGCCTGAATACCCAGATTGGATTCCGTATCGAACGTCATATTACAAACCGGACTGGGGTTTCTGCCTGACGCATAGGCAGCTGTTGAGCTTGGATGACGAGGAATATGAGGTATGTATAGACTCAACGCTCGAAGACGGTAATCTGACTTACGGAGAGTGTTATCTTCCCGGACGGTCGCGCGATGAGGTTCTAATCTCGGTACACGCGTGTCACCCGTCATTAGCCAACGATAATCTATCAGGATTGACTGTAGCGATATCTTTAGCTCAGTTGTTAATGGATGGCGAGCGACGGTATTCTTATCGCTTTCTATTTATACCTGGAACCATTGGTGCGATTAGTTGGCTGGCACGAAACAGGGAGGCTGCTGAACGCGTGCGGCACGGCTTGGTGTTGACGTGCATCGGTGATGCAGGAGGGTTCCACTATAAGAAGAGCCGACGGGGTAATGTTGAAATAGACCGCGCAGTTGTGCACGTATTACGGCAAAGCGGAGAACCATTTGAAGTGCTGGATTTCTCCCCGTATGGCTATGACGAACGGCAGTATTGTTCTCCTGGCTTTAACCTTCCAGTGGGCTGTTTGATGAGGAGTATTTGGGGAACGTTTCCGGAATATCATACTTCTGCGGACAACCTAGATTTCATCCAGCCAACATCGTTGGCTGAGTCACTACGTATGTGTGTTGCGGTACTGGACGTCCTGGAAAACAATGGGCGCTACATAAATCGAAACCCCTGCTGTGAGCCACAACTCGGCAAGCGAAATCTCTATAGGTCCACAGGCGGAGAGTCAATCGGAAATGATGTCAATGCGCGACTTTGGGTGCTCAATCTTTCCGATGGAGATCACTCGCTGTTGGATATCGCTGAGCGCTCGGGACTCTCATTTGCGACCATTCGGGAAGCCGCATGGTTGCTAAGCCAAAGCGACCTATTGTCCCCGGCAGAGGAAGGCACGCCAATGGAACGACCAGCTGAAATGTAAGTAACAACATAACGATTTAGTGTTGCAAGACTGCAGCGCTCTAGATATTATCTAGGTCTACCCCCTCAGATTCCCCTCTCTCCCAATCTCGATTTCAGATGATGTTCGTCACATTACTGGAAACAGAACATACCCAACCCCTGTAAACAAAAACTGATTTTAGAGGAACCATATGAGAGTGCTGTTGACTGGTCACAAAGGTTACATAGGTGTCGTTGCTATGCCTATGTTGCTTGAAGCTGGACATGAGGTGGTTGGCCTGGATACAGAGCTTTATGCAGACTGCGATTTTGGGACGACTCCACTCGCTACTCGCGAGGTACGAAAGGATATCCGCGATTTAAATAGGGCTGACTTGGATGGTTTCGAGGCGGTTGTGCATCTTGCCGCGTTATCGAATGATCCGGTGGGGAACCTTAACGCGCAGCTCACCTACGACATAAATCACTTAGCGTCGGTACAACTAGCGAAACTTGCGAAAGAGGCAGGTGTAACACGTTTTGTTTTTGCATCGTCATGCAGTACATATGGTGCCGCCGGCGATGATTTTCTTGATGAGACTTCAGATCTCAATCCTGTTACTCCTTATGGAGAGTCGAAGGTTTTCTCGGAGCGGGATATCGCGTTATTAGCCGACGACCGTTTTACGCCGACTTACATGCGCAACGCGACCGCATACGGCGCATCGGCACGGCTTCGTCTCGATATCGTGTTGAATGATCTGGTCGCATCAGCGTTTACTACCGGCAAGATCTATATAAAGAGTGACGGTACACCATGGCGCCCGATCGTCCATATTCGCGATATTGTGGCGGCAATCATTGCCGTGCTCGATGCGCCGCGCGAGGCGGTCCACAATCAAACGTTTAATGTGGGCCGGAACGATGAAAACTTCCGCATCAGTCAACTCGCCGATATTGTGGCTGGCGTCGTACCTAGATGCCGAGTCGAGTATGCACCTGGAGGCGGACCCGATCTGCGTTGCTATCGCGTTAATTTCGACAAAATTGGCCGTTTGCTTCCTGGTTTTCGCCCACAATGGACTGCTTCCAAAGGCGCGCAGGAACTCTATAGCGTATATCGTGCTGCCCACCTCACTGCTGCAGATATGGAGCAAGGGCGCTATACACGAATTGCGCAGATAAAGAAGTTGATGAACGAGGGGTCGCTTGACGCTTCGCTACGTTGGACCAACCAATCTGTCGAGACAGTCGTTCTCGCCTGACAAATCATTTCGTCTAGTAGGGATCTAAACAAAACTATGGCCACGATGACAATAGCTAACGAAATTCAGTGCGAGCCAATCGCCACGAAGCCATGCCGCTTTTGCGGAGCTGACCTACAGCAGACATTCGTAGATTTGGGAATGTCTCCTCTCTGTGAAACCTACCCATCGCCTGCAGATTTGAACCGCGGTGAAGCGTACTACCCACTTCATGTCTACGTGTGTGGAAAGTGTTTCTTGGTGCAATTGGATGAGTACGAAAGTCCTGAGAATATATTCGGCGACTACGCATATTTCTCATCATATTCGGACAGTTGGCTTAAACATGCAGATAACTACTGTGCCGAGATGAAATCTCGATTCTGCCTCGACGACAAGAGCTTCGTCGTCGAAGTAGCTAGTAATGATGGCTATCTTTTGCAGTATTTTGTGCGACGCGATGTGCCGGTACTTGGAATTGAGCCGGCTGGAAATGTGGCCAAAGTCGCAGTAGAAAAAGGTGTTCCCACGTTAGTGAGGTTCTTTGGGACGAAACTAGCAGAGGAGCTAGCAAACGAGGGCCGCAGGGCGGATTTGGTCCTCGGCAACAACGTGCTGGCCCAAGTACCAGACCTGAATGATTTTGTGGAAGGGTTAAAGATTCTGTTGAAGCCCGAAGGCGTGCTCACGCTGGAATTTCCTCACTTGTTAAAACTGATTGAGCATAACGAATTCGATACGATTTATCACGAGCATTTCTCTTACTTCTCCATGCTGACTACGATTCGGCTTATGGAGGCCCACGGACTTAAAGTATTTGACGTTACAGAACTGCCTTCGCATGGCGGATCCTTGCGAGTGTTTGCATGCCGCGCGGAAGCGAAGACACATCCTGTCAGGCCGAGCGTAGAGCAGGTGCTTCGGGACGAGGAAGAAGCTGGTTTGGGAGCTCTAAAGGGCTATGAAAAATTTGCCCAGCAAGTGAAGGAGACCAAACTGGCACTGGTTGAGTTCCTGCTGAATGCTGCTCGCCAAGGCAAGAGAGTAGCTGGCTATGGAGCACCGGGTAAGAGTGCAACGCTATTGCACTATTGCGGCATCGGAAAAGATCTAATCGAATTCACAGTAGATCGGAGCCCATACAAGCAAGGACGGTTCACGCCTGGCACACACATTCCTATTTACCATCCCGATCGCATCCGGGAGACGAAGCCTGATTATGTGGTGATCCTGCCCTGGAATTTACAAAACGAGATTATGCGACAACTGCAGTACATCCGGGAATGGGGCGGACAATTTGTTGTGCCCATTCCTACGGCGACGATTCTCTAGTCAGGAAAGGAGTTAACTAGCCATGAAGGTTGTTTTGTTTTGTGGTGGAACTGGTATGCGGCTTCGTGGTTATGCCGATGATGTGCCTAAACCAATGGTACAGATTGGAACGCGACCAATTCTATGGCATCTGATGAAGTACTATGCACATTTCGGCCATAAAGACTTCATCCTATGCCTCGGCTATAAAGGTAATGTTATTAAGGATTACTTCCTCCACTATGATGAGTCGGCGTCCAATGATTTCGTTTGGTCGCGTGGTGGGAAAAACGTCGAGTTTTTGAACCGTGACATCGACGACTGGACAATCACCTTCGTCGAAACAGGCGCACATGCCAATATCGGTCAGCGTTTAAAGGCCATAGAACCCTATGTGCAGGGCGAGGAAATGTTCCTTGCGAACTATGGAGATGGATTGAGCGATGCTCCACTGCCGGCGATGCTCGACACTTTTCGGAAGCAAAATGCCATCGCTTCTTTATTGCTAGTGCAGCCAACCTCCAGTTTTGACATTGTCTATGCAGGATCTGAGGGAACTGTCCAAGAGATTCGCCCAATAACACGTACGGATATCTGGATCAACGGCGGATTTTTCCTGATGCGCAATGATATCTTCCGTCATATCCAGCCAGGTGAGGAACTGGTTCGGGAGCCATTTCAACGGTTAATTGATAAGCAAGCATTGCTGGCATATAGGTACAGAGGATTTTGGCAATGCATGGATACCTTTAAGGATAAGCAGCATTTAGAAGAGCTCAATCAAGGTGCGGCTCCTTGGAAGGTCTGGAACCATATTGAAAAAGTGTCGGCACAATGCGCGGGCCAGATCCTAGAACAACAACATGAACCAAGGATGGTTGTGTCGGCACGTATATGATGCAGCTTAATTTGGATGTCAAAACCAATGGGAGCCTGAAAATTTTATGCATGGGGGCGCATTCCGATGATATCGAAATTGGTTGTGGAGGTACGATTCTCCACCTGGCCGATCAGTACCCGGAATGCGAACTTCATTGGGTTGTGTTCAGTGCAACGGGTAAACGAGAGATCGAGGCCCGTCGGGCGGCTGAACTATTTGCCGGTTCACGACTAAAAGGCCCGTACCTGAAAACATTTAGAGACGGATTTATGCCCTACGTGGGCAGCGAAGTAAAAATATTTTTCGAGGATGAGCTGAAGAACTTAGCTCCCGACGTTATTTTTACCCACAATGGCAACGATGCTCATCAAGATCATCGCTTAATTTCTGAATTGACTTGGAATACCTTTCGCGATCACTTCATATTGGAATATGAAATTCCGAAATATGATGGTGATCTGGGGCGTCCTGGAATGTTTGTAGCACTCGAGAGAGAGATGTGCGAAAGAAAAATCCAGTACCTTATGGATGCCTTCCAGTCGCAACAAACAAAACACTGGTTTCAGTCGGAAACCTTCTTTTCTTTGATGCGGCTGCGAGGAATGGAATGTGCTGCTTCGAGTGGCTATGCCGAGGCATTTCATTGCCGGAAGCTGGTGATGCGAATTGGAGCATGAAAATGGGTTTGACAATGGATCTTCTTCTCACAAAGACACAATAAGAGATCTAAAAGAGAAGACCATTCGTGGGGGCCTGGCTAGACTTTGTGCTCAAGGCGCAAATTTACTTTTGCGCGTGGGCTCCTTGATGATCTTGGCGCGGTTGCTGCAGCCAAAGGACTTTGGACTAGTCGGTATGGTTACAGCGTTCACTGGTGTTTTAACTCTGTTCCGGGATTTCGGGTTATCGTCTGCTGCTATTCAGCGTACGACCGTTACAGAAGAGCAAATTTCGACCTTATTCTGGATTAATATACTCGTCGGATTAGTTCTTGGAATTTTGGAACTCGCAGGTGCCCCTGCTATCGCCGCCTTCTATCACGAGCCTAGGCTCTTTGGAGTTACGGCTGCCCTTGCAATTGGATTTCTGTTTAATGCGGTCGGGATACAACATTCGGTACTTTTGCAACGGCAGATGCGTTTTACTGCCTTGGCAATCATAAATACGGTTGGGCTAATCGCGGGCACGATCGTTGCTATTGTTGGAGCGAAAGCAGGCTATGGATATTGGGCTCTTGTAGCGATGACGTTAACAGTTCCTCTCGTTAGCAGCACAGGTTTCTGGCTGGTCACGGCCTGGATTCCAGGTAAGCCACGCAGGCAGGTAGGAATCCATTCCATGCTACGTTTCGGTGGCACCGTTACTTTGAATGGTCTGGTCTCATACGTCGCTAGTAATTTCGAGAAGATTTTGCTGGGCCGCTTCTGGGGTGTTGATGCCCTTGGCATCTACGGGCGAGCCTACCAATTAATCAATATTCCAACCGATAACCTAAACACAGCAGCCGGAGAAGTAGCATTTTCTGCGTTGTCACGACTACAGGATGATCCCGGACGCTTAAAAAACTACTTTTTGAAAGGGTATTCCTTAGTGTTAGCTTTGACCGTGCCTGTTACGGTCGCTTGCGCTCTGTTTGCCGATGATATGATTTTGGTCCTCTTGGGACCTAGATGGGAAGCAGCTGCCACAATCTTTCGTTTGCTAGCGCCAACAATCCTGGTGTTTGCGATCATTAATCCGCTGTTCTGGCTATTGTCCTCATTAGGGCTAGTCGGCAGAAGCTTGAAGATGGGCCTGATCATTGCGCCCGTTATGATCTTAAGCTACGTAATAGGGTTACCTTATGGTCCCAAAGGGGTGGCATTCGCCTATTCCGCGGTGATGACACTGTGGGTCGTACCGATCATTATTTGGTCTGTACGTGGTACCGCTATTTCAGTGCGCGAAATCTTGCTGGCGGTGAGTCGCCCAGCTGCGTCAAGCATTGTGGCTGCGGTGCTTGCATTTGGAGTGCGGTCAATCTATTGCAAATCATTGTCGCCAATCGCTCGCCTTACGCTAGAAACTTCTACTCTCTTCGTAGTATTTCTCGCAGTGCTCTTCTTTGCGACAGGACAAAAATCGCTATATATAACTGTTCTTCGCGGATTAAAGGGATCCTCACCAGCTTGAAATGCTCGAGAGGGTGAAGGCTCTGTGATTATGTGTCTGAGCTTGTGGTCGACGATGAGTTGCGACCCCAGTTTCCCAACCGGTTAATCGACTGTGCATCAGTTCCTAGTATGACAAGAGCAGACATGGCAAGGATTAATTTACCAACGTGAAGACGATAAAAATTGGCCTGTTGGACCACATGGGATATGGGAACTTGGGTGACGCGGCCACTCAGGAAGCATTAATTATAAATATCCAGAAACGCATACCCGAGGCCGAGATCATTGGATTCTCTTTAAACCCTGATGACACTCGGAAACGTCACAATATAGTCTCGTACTCGATTACTTCGTGGCATCCAGGACTCAGGAAAGGCGATCAAAACGCCACGAACGATAAGCTCCATCTGTGGTCTCAAATTAAGTCATTCGCAAAGAATATTCCTGTTATTTCTAAAATATCTAAACGTGCTTTACTTCTAATTGATGAAATAGGACATTTAGCGCGGTCTTTTAAAGTACTTAGATCGTTGGACAGCCTGATCATAGCCGGGGGAGGACAGTTAGCGGAGTTGTGGCGTGGCCCTTGGTCTCATCCCTACAATGTTTTCAAATTCTCACTGCTTGCAAAGCTCGCCAACAGAAAACTGCTATTTCTGAATGTAGGCGCTGGTCCATTGGAGAGCGGGCTGAGCAAGGCGTTCGTTAAGTATTCCATTCATCTGGCTGACTATGTGTCCTTTCGCGATGTTGAATCCCAAGCTTTGGTTGAGCGCCTAGGCGTGAGGCGCAATACTTATGTATTTCCTGACTCTGCTTATGCTCTTGATCTCTCAAAATATGAAAGGGATAATGTCGAAAAATCACCACGACCAGTCGTGGGAATTAACCCGATCGGGTTTTGTGACCCTCGTATTTGGCCACGACAGAATGAGTCTGCGTATCTACGCTACCTGGACAATCTAGCTGCATTTTCATTGTGGCTTATACGCCACAATTACAGATTGAAAGTGTTTTCTGGTGAGGCGAGCGTTGATATTCACGCTCTAGATGATCTTAAAGAGAGGCTTGAGCGAAGTGAATCGAGGGCCATTATTGACGATATCTTTATTCCGCCAAGCCGCGACGTAGAAGATTTATTGTTCGAAATGTCAGGATTCGACTTTATTATCACGTCCAAGTTTCACGGTGTCATATTCTCCCATCTTCTTGAAAAACCAGTAATTGCTCTCAGTTATCACAACAAAATAGATGATTTAATGCGACTTGCCGGACATAGCCAATACTGCCTAAGTATAGAGAGTTTCACCAGTGAAAGCCTTGAGGAAGGATTTAGGGCATTGGTGAATGATGGGAACAATCTAAAGTCGCGCTTTCGTCAAAGAGCGTACTCAAACTCCGAGATTCTAGGCGCGCAGTTTGACGCGTTGTTTGTGCCACCAAATTTGCAACTTTGTTCTCGTTCATAAGAGTGATAAGCCAAGTAGGACTAACGATGAACGCTGTGTCACAACCGTTGGTAAGTATTGTAACTCCCGTTTACAACGAAGCTAGGTATCTCGGGCATTGCATTGAGAGTGTCCTTGCACAGACTTATCAAAACTGGGACTACACGGTCATAGACAACTGTAGTACTGATGGATCTTGGGAAATTGCGTGCAGTTATGCTGCAAAAGATCGACGAATTCGAGTCTGTAGAAACGACCACTTCTTGAAGGTCATTCCAAATCACAATGCCGCATTACGTCAAATCTCTCCCGAGAGCAAGTACTGCAAAGTAGTACTTGGAGATGATTGGATATTTCCAGAGTGCCTAGAACATATGGTTGCTCTCGCCGAGTCTCATCCTTCTGTAGGAATTGTTGGGGCTTATGCACTGGAAGGACAAAACGTTGCACTGTCAGGACTCGCGTATCCAGGTCACCGGATATATGGCCGAGAGATTTGCCGTCGGCATCTTCTGGAAGGACTCTATGTATTCGGTTCTGCTAATGCAGTTCTCTATAGGGCTGACCTAGTAAGAAGCCGTGAACCGTTCTATGACGAAACTAATATTCACGCTGATACGGAAGTGTGTTTTGCTCTTCTCAAGAGATGCGATTTCGGCTTTGTCCATCGGGTGCTCACATTTAGCAGAGTTCGGCCAATGTCGCTGACCACAGCGTCAAAAGACCTTGCAACAGATTTGTCGTGTTTGTTAAGACTTCTGTGTCTGCATGGTAAAGACTATTTGACTCATGAGGAATACGAAATACGGCTTGCCCAACACTTATCAGAATACTACCAATTCCTGGGCAAGAGCCTGATTCGAGGTCGCGATAAGCAATTCTGGAATTATCACAGAGAAGAGCTGGCCCGGATGGGTAGAGTTTTTAGCAGAAGCGATTTGGTGAAGGGCGTACTGGCAACGTTGTATCGCGCGGCCAAAAATCCGAAGACGATAGTGACAAACCTGTCACAGGTTAATTCCAAAACTGGTGTGGCCGCTCGTGATGTTGCTTTTTAGAAAGAACGGAGCTTCGTTGTTTTAATTGAAGGGGAAGAAGCGCGAGAAAATGTAATGCGAATCGGGTTGTCGGCATGGCGTTGTGAGCACTCTGCCGCTGCGACCATAGAAGACAGCCCTGCAAAACGTTCTATTTAAGGTCCGGGGATTACGAACATTATGCCTTATACATATTCACGTCCCACAGCAGCTTCATTCACTGGTAAAGGATTGCTTGGGTACACATTTGGCCCGCTGGATCAGAAGGATCTTGAGATCTACTACGTTGAAGTAGAGAAGGGCCATGATGTGTTCATGATAAGCAAGAAGATTACGCGCACATATTATGTCATATCTGGAAATGGATATTTTGTTATCGATAAGAAGAGATACGACATAAGTGCCGGAACGCTTATGGAAGTACCGCCGCGAGTAGAATATTGTTACTCCGGTCAGATGAAACTCCTTGTGCTCTCAAGACCACGCTGGTTCAATGGAAACGACACGTTTACAAAGTGGAATCCAGACGTTGTTCAACGAGACTCGCCAATTGTGGAGGCAGAATCGTGGCTGACTAAAGTGGTGAGAGCGAGAATTCTAGGAAAATCGCCGGTCAATGCCTATCTACGGATGAATCAGCGACTGTGGAGGAAGCTCCCGCCATCTTTAAATAAGTTAGGGGTCGTACGGTCATATGGTGACTTCCTGCATAAGTTGGCACGCGCGCGAGGTACTCGAGCTCAAGCACTTGCTACATTGTTCTTGCGAAATAAACCTGAACTTGAACTAATCCGACGTCTTGTAGTCGTGAAGCCGCCGGGGGAAATACTAAGGGTTGCCGTGCTTGGCTGTAGTACCGGTGCAGAAGCGTATTCGATTGCATGGAGAATACGATCTGCTCGACCTGACTTGAAACTTATCCTGCATGCGGTCGATATTTCAAAGGAGGCAGTTGAAGTCGCAAAATGCGGGTTGTATTCCCTAATGCCTTCTCAATTGACAGGTACTCAGGTGTGTGAGTGCGTGACAACTGCTGAAATGGCCGAGCTATTTGATAGAGATGGAGACACGATTGCGGTGAAATCGTGGATCAGAGAGGGAATCAACTGGCACGTCAACGATGCTGGTGAACCAGATATACTTGAAGCTCTCGGTCCTCAAGATATGGTCGTGGCGAACAATTTTCTCTGCCATATGGAACCTTTGGAGGCAGAGAGATGTTTACGGAACATCGCTCGCTTGGTGGGCGCCTCTGGACATCTTTTCGTCTCTGGAATTGACTTGGACGTTCGGACGAAGGTTGCGCAGGACCTAGGGTGGGAGCCAGTGCAGGAACTTCTCGAGGAGATTCACGAGGGGGACCCCTATTTGAGGAGATACTGGCCGAGTCAGTACGCAGGTCTAGAGCCTTTGAACAAGAGAAGGCTGGATTGGAAGCTCCGCTATGCTGCAGCATTTCAGCTAATCCCCATGGCAAGTTTGTCACCAGTGCGTCGCGAAGGTGTACATAGCGTGGGAAGGCTGACGAAAGGCCCAAGCCTCGTTTCAAGATAAGCCAGATAAGCCGCGGCGAGAATGAAGTGTTGAAATGATCGAATCAGCCGATCAAATTGCAGATAAAACGATTTTGGTGACGGGTGCGAGTGGTTTCATCGGAACGCATCTGTGCCGTCGTCTGATCCATTGTGGTGCCAGAATTCATGCAATTTCTCGAGAAATAAGACAGTCAGACAGCGAACAGCTTCAATGGGTGCAATGCGATGTTAAGGATGTTACCGCGGTCCGTAATGTTGTCATAAGTGTGCGTCCGCAGATCGTGTTTCATCTGGCAAGTCATGTTGTCGGTGCTCGTGAGCCGGGAGCGGTCTTGCCCACTTTCTACGATAATCTTGCCAGCACGGTTCACTTGCTGACCGCGATCACGGAAATTGGCTGCAGCCGTGTGGTGTTGGCATGTTCTTCGGAGGAACCGCAGAAAATCGATGACACGACATTCCCGTGCTCGCCCTATGCGGCAGCCAAGTTGGCGAGCAGTATTTACGGGCGCATGTTTTATCAGTTATTCAATACCCCTGTTGTAATGCCACGCATTTTCATGACTTATGGCCCTAATCAGAAAGACCTGCAGAAGTTGGTACCGTCGGTAACTTGCCAATTACTACAGGGCAATGCTCCGAGGCTCAGCAGCGGACGGCGTCTGGCAGACTGGATCTATGTTGACGACGTTGTCGAAGGTCTGCTTAGAGCGGCAATCGTTCCCGGAATTGAAGGTAGGGTGTTCGATCTTGGATCAGGTTCACTCTTATCCGTTCGCGGAATTGTAGAACATATTGCAGAGATTGTTAGCGGGGGCGGCGAACCAATATTTAATGCACTACCGGATCGTCCGTTTGAACAGGAACGCGCTGCAGATACAAGTTTCTTATTAAATAACCTGGGATATCGACCTAGAGTGTCGATAAGAGAAGGTCTTGAGGCTACTGTAGCGTGGTATCGTCGGCAGGTGACGGGTTCGTTGGATAGCTCATCAAGTGGTGTCCCAACCTGCGAGCTGAGTCCGGCATGAAGTGGCGATTTGGCGAGTCAAGTTTGTCGGCAAGTGAGTCGATACAAGAAGAAGTTATCGTCAGTTCCTCGTGGTAGGACAATCCTGCCAGTGGTAACCAATTTATTGGCAGCAGGACAGTCAACCGATTTCATTCAACCTGAAATGTCTCCCGGGAGCTGTTACTCAGCTCCTCGATTCCTCCCTCCTATAGGGAGATATGACTGTTGCTGCTATACCTGGATCTAACTCCCTCCTGATGGCACCCTGTAAAGTCCAGCCATTCGCAGGATTCTCATCCTGCAATCCCCCCGATATTGTGTCTGTATTTACTTTAGCGAAGAGTCTCAATCACTGTTAAGTGGACTCGCGCGTTTCCCCGAACGCGGGTAAGTTCTGTGTTGGAGAAAGAAAGAATGAAACACGACATTATGCGCAAGATTAAAGTTAGCCTATTGGCTTTAACCCTTATGCAAGGGGTTCCTGGCGTGAGCCAAGTGTCTGTTTTGACCCAGCACAATGACAACGCGCGCACTGGACAAAACCTGAATGAAACAGCACTTAATACTTCGAACGTAAACCAAAGCAGTTTCGGCAAGCTATTCTGGCGCACGGTTGATGGGTTCATCTATGCGCAGCCTCTGTATGTCTCTGGACTCACAATTCAAGGCGGAACCCATAATGTAGTCTACGTAGCTACGCAGCATAACAGTGTGTATGCATTTGATGCCGATGATCCAAACTCTCCGGCTCCGCTATGGCAGGCTAATTTAGGAACACCAGTTCCAATGCAAGACATCTGTATTATTACTGGTGACACAAATCCGCAAGATTGCCCCTATTACGACGTCAGCCCAGAGATCGGCATCACGAGCACGCCTGCAATTGATCCCGTAGCAGGCATCATTTACGTAGTTAATAGAACTAAGAACACCAGCAATAACACCTATCACGACTACCTTCATGCATTAGATCTGACCACCGGAAATGAACAGCTGGGTGGGCCGGTAGAAATCATCGGTCAAGTGAATGGAACCGGCACTGGCAGCCAGGGCGGGATTGTGACCTTTGATCCTACTTTTCATCTTCAACGGCCGTCACTGCTGCTGGTGAACGGAGTTCTCTATTTCGCCTTTGGATCGGTCGGTGACATTGGTACTTGGCATGGATGGGTGATGAGCTATGATGCCAGTACTCTGCAGCAGGTAGGAATATTCAACGTTGCTCCTGATGGATCTGACGGTGGAGTTTGGTCTTCGGGGGCGGGTCTGGTCGCCGACGCGGCTGGCAACATATATTCCATGGTTGGAAATGGCGATTTCACCGCAAATACGGGCGGCAGAGACTATGGCGATTCCTTCATAAAGTTTAATGGGCCGAACCTAACAGTTACGGATTACTTTACTCCCTCCAATCAAGCTACCCTAAACGCAAATAACAGTGACTTGGGAGCTGGCGGCCCGATGCTGATGCCGGGAACCTCGCTGTTGGTAGGGCAAGGTAAGGATTCGGTCTTTCGTGTGGTCAATTCCACTAACATGGGTCATTTCAACTCTAGCTTTGACAACGACGTGCAGGAGTTTACGGCAACCACAGGACCGTTTTTAAGCTCTCCTATCTATTGGAACAGTCCGAACAATGGCCCTGTCGTTTATATCTGGGGACCTAACGATTTTCTAAAGGCCTTCAAGTTTACTGGATCGCTATTTAACACTGCAGCCGTTTCACAGGGCACGATACAAAACGCTAACCATTTCTCCAATGCGGCTGCACTTTCTCTTTCGGCCAACGGAAGCCTCACGGGCACGGGGATCGTGTGGTCTTCATCGGCGATTTCTGGAAAGGCTACTGGAGTTCCGGTGCCTGGCGCGATTCGGGCATTCGACGCCACAGATCTCACTAGGCAACTGTGGAATAGTACACAGAACCTTGCGCGTGATGACTTGGGGAGTTATGCCAAGTTCAACCCGCCTACGATCGCAAATGGCAAGGTGTACATGGCTTCGTTTTCGGGCCAATTGCAGGTATATGGCTTAAATCCCCCTCCTTTCCAGGGAGTTCAGTTTGTTCAGGTAGCGTCAGCCACACCTCAAGCCACTACAACTTCGGTTCCTGTAGCGTTTCCGGGAGTACAAACGGGTGGAGATCTGAACGTTGTCATTGTTGGTTGGAACGACAGCACTTCTACGGTCCAGTCAGTAACCGATTCCGCCGGAAATACCTACACGCTTGCGCTTGGTCCAACTACCGGTACGGCTTTGCGGCAATCCATCTACTACGCCAAGAATATTTTGGGCAGCAATACCAATACGGTGACGGTTACTTTCAATCAAGGTGCCGCTAAGCCGGATGTGCGAATTCTGGAGTATAGCGGAGTAGACATATCGAATCCGTTGGATGTTTCAACTGGTGCGAGCGGGAATAGCAATATTGCTGACAGCGGATCTGTCACATCAAACACCGCAAATGAGTTGGTTATCGGTGCCGGCATGGTGAGCGGCAATACCACCATTATGGCAGGTGCGCCTTTCACAATTAGAACCATCACGACGCCAAATTCAGATCTTGCGGCAGATCGCCTCGTCAATGTGCCCGGAAGTTACCACTCATGGGCGCCGTTGAATGCATCTGGGTCGTGGGTTATGCAGGTTGCAACGTTCCGTGCGGCAGCCTCAGGCGCTACACCATTTGTAACGAGTGTGTCACCGAATAGTGGAGCGGTGGCGGGTGGAACGGCGGTGACGATCACAGGAACGAATTTCGCAGCGGGCGCGACGGTGACGTTTGGGGGTACGGCAGCGACGAATGTGGTGGTAGTGAGCGGCACGACGATCACAGCGACGACGCCGGCAGGCAGCGCAGGTGCGGTGACGGTGACGGTGACCAACTCCGGCGGGCAGAGCGGAAGCCTGACGAGTGGCTTTACCTATGTAGCGCCGCCGACGGTGACGAGTGTAAGCCCGAACAGCGGATCGACAGCGGGCGGCACGGCGGTGACGATCACCGGAACGAACTTCGCGGCGGGTGCAACGGTGAGGTTCGGCAGCAATGCGGCAACGAATGTGGTGGTAGTGAACAGCACGACGATCACGGCGACGACACCGGCCGGCAGCGCGGGTGCGGTGACGGTGACGGTGACCAACGTTGGATCACAGAGCGGAAGCCTGACGAATGGGTTCACCTATGTAGTGGCGCCGACGGTGACGAGCGTATCGCCGAACAGTGGATCGACAGCAGGCGGAACAGCAGTGACGATCACGGGAACGAACTTTGCAGCGGGCGCGACGGTGAGGTTCGGCAGCAATTCGGCAACGAATGTAGCGGTGGTGAGCGGCACGACGATCACAGCGACGACGCCGGCCGGGAGCGCGGGTGCGGTGACGGTGACGGTAACCAACTCGGGTGGACAGGCAGGAAGCCTGACGAATGGGTTCACCTATGTAGGAACGCCGACGGTGACGAGCGTATCGCCGAATAACGGACCGACCACCGGGGGCACAGCGGTGACGATCACGGGAACGAACTTCGCCGCGGGCGCGACGGTGAGGTTCGGCAGCAATTCGGCAACGAATGTGGTGGTAGTGAGCGGCACGACGATCACGGCGACGACGCCGGCCGGGAGCGCGGGTGCGGTGACGGTGACGGTGACCAACTCCAGCGGGCAAAGCGGGAGCCTGACCAACGGGTTTACTTACAGCGTGACAGCAGCGATCAGTTTTGCGCAGATAGCGGCGGCGACGCCACAGAGCGCGATGACGACGGTGAACATAACGTATCCGGGAGCGCAGACGCTGGGAGATCTGAACGTGGTGGTAGTGGGATGGAACGACACCACGTCGACAGTGCAGTCGGTGAGAGACAGTGCGGGGAACACGTACAGTCTGGCGATCGGGCCGACGACGGGAACGGGGTTGCGGCAGTCGATCTACTATGCGGCGAACATCGCAGGCGGGAGCAATACGGTGACGGTGACGTTCAACCAGGCGGCCTCCTTTCCGGATATCCGGATCCTGGAGTACCGGGGAGTGACGACGCTGGATGTGACGGCGGGAGCGGTAGGGAGTAGTGCGACATCGAACAGCGGGACGGCAACGACAACGAATGCGAATGAGTTGATTTTTGGGGCGAACATGGTGGCGACGACGACTGCGGGAGCGGGCAGCGGATTTACGTCGCGCATTATCACGACGCCGGATGGAGATATCGCGGAAGACAAGGTGGTGACGACGGCCGGGAGCAACAGCGCGACGGCGACGTTGAGCGGCGCCGGGCCCTGGGTGATGCAGATGGTCACCTTCTCGTCGGCATCTGGACCGCTGCCGACGGTGCTGAGCGTGTCGCCGAACAGCGGATCGACAACGGGTGGGACGGCAGTGACGATCACGGGGACGAACTTTGCCGCGGGCGCGACGGTGAAGTTCGGCAGCACGGCAGCGACGAATGTGGTGGTGGTAAACAGCACGACGATCACTGCGACGACGCCGGCGGGGAGTGCGGGTGCGGCGACGGTGACGGTGACCAATCCTGGAGGGCAGAGTGGCAGCCTGACGAGTGGTTTTAGCTACGTTGCACCGCCGACGGTGACGAGCGTGTCGCCGAACAACGGCACGACGGCAGGCGGGACGGCGGTAACGATTACGGGAACGAACTTTGCAACAGGCGCGACGGTGAAGTTTGGGACTGCGTCAGCGACGAACGTGGTGGTAGTCAACAGCACGACGATCACGGCGACGACGCCGGCAGGCAACGCGGGTGCTGTGACGGTGACGGTGACCAACTCCGGAGGACAGAGTGGCAGCCTGACCAATGGCTACACCTATATCGGGCAGCCGACCGTGACCGGTCTATCGCCGAACAGCGGATCGACAGCAGGTGGCACAGCAGTGACGATCACGGGAACGAACTTCGCGACGGGGGCGACGGTGACGTTCGGTGGTGTGACGGCAACGAATGTGGTGGTGGTGAACAGCACGACGATCACCGCGACGACGCCAGCAGGCAGCGCGGGTGCGGTCACGGTGACCGTCACCAACCCCGGCGGTCAGAGCGGCAGCCTGACTAGTAGCTACACCTATGTGACTGCGCCGACGGTGACGAGCGTGTCGCCGAATAGTGGACCAGTGGCAGGTGGGACGGCGGTGACGATCACGGGAGCGAACTTCGCAGCAGGCGCGACGGTGAAGTTCGGAAGTGCGTCGGCGACGAATGTAGTGGTGGTGAACAGTACGACGATCACAGCGACGACGCCGGCAGGCAGCGCGGGTGCAGTGACGGTTACTGTCACCAATTCCGGCGGCCAGAGCGGAAGCCTGACCAACGGGTTTACTTATGTAGGAACGCCGACGGTAACTGGTGTCAGTCCAAACAGTGGATCGACGGCAGGTGGGACGGCGGTGACGATTACGGGAACGAACTTTGCAACAGGCGCGACGGTGACGTTCGGTGGTGTGACGGCAACAAATGTAGTGGTGGTGAACAGCACGACGATCACGGCGACGACGCCGTCGGGGAGTGCGGGAGCGGTGACGGTAACCGTAACCAACGTCGGGTCGCAAAGTGGAAGCCTGACGAATGGATTTACGTACGTTGCTGGGCCGACGGTGACGAGCGTGTCGCCGAACAGCGGGTCGACGGCAGGCGGCACGGCGGTGACGATTAATGGAACGAACTTCGCAACGGGCGCGACGGTGAAGTTCGGGAGCAATTCGGCAACGAACGTAGTGGTAGTCAACAGCACAACGATCACGGCGACGACACCGGCAGGCAGCGCGGGTGCGGTGACGGTGACGGTGACCAACTCCGGAGGGCAAAGCGGCAGCCTGACCAACGGATTCACCTATGGGGTGGCGCCGACGGTAACGAGTGTGTCACCGAATAGTGGAGCGGTGGCGGGTGGCACGGCGGTGACGATTAATGGAACGAACTTCGCAACGGGCGCGACGGTGACGTTTGGGGGTACGGCAGCGACGAACGTG
>Ga0081540_1000505_pt1 | contig 38435 bp, 35 predicted proteins | sample TabmetS2T1R1_FD_71024 | JGI IMG/M metagenome (GOLD analysis project Ga0081540, IMG submission 71024) | Tabebuia heterophylla rhizosphere microbial communities from the University of Puerto Rico - S2T1R1 | ecosystem: Host-associated > Plants > Roots > Rhizosphere ...
GGCGAGCGCGGCCGCCCCGGCCGGCTCGACCAGGTTGCGGGTTTTCTCGATCATCAGCCGGGTCGCGTCGCGCAGCGTCGCCTCGGTGACCAGGACGAAGTCGTCTAGCAAGTCCCGCATGATCTGCTGCGGCAGCTCGAACGCGGTCCTGGTGGCCAGCCCCTCGGCGAACGTGCTCGTGGTGTCCTCGATCAGCGCGCCGGCCCGCCAGGAACGGTAGGCGGCCGGGGCCGCCTCGGACTGCACGCCGATCACCTCGATCGACGGGCGGACGGCCTTGGCCACGATGCAGGCCCCGGACGCGCCGCTGCCGCCGCCGACCGGGACCACGATCGCCTCGACGTCCGGGCTGGCCTCGAGGATCTCCAGCGTGCAGGTGGCGACGCCGGCGATCAGGGCAGGCTCGTTGCCGGAGTGGACGTAGCGGTAGTTCTGCTCGGCGGCCAGCTTCTCGCAGTGCTCGCGGGCCTCGTCGAAGTCGGCGCCACCGAAGACCACCTCCGCGCCGAGCGCCCGCATCGACTCCACCTTGACCGGGTTGGCCTGTTCCGGCACGCAGATCACGGCGCGGACGCCGAACTCCTGCGCCGCATAGGCGACCGACTGGCCGTGGTTGCCGGTCGAGGCGGCGATCACCCCGCGCCGCCGCTCGTCCCCGGTCAGCTGGCTGACCAGGTTCACCCCGCCGCGGACCTTGAACGCGCCCACCGGCTGGTGGTTCTCGTGCTTGACCCAGACCCGGGCGCCGGCCAGCGCGTCGAGGGCGGGATAGCGGTAGAGCGGGGTCGGCCGCAGGTGCGGCCCGATACGCCGCCGCGCGGCCAGCACGTCGGCCAGGTCCGGCATTGGCATGCTCATCCGCGAGGCGGCTGCCGGTCCAGCCAGCTGCGGTAACAACGGTCGCACATCCTGCTCACATCATCGATCTCGGTGTACGACCCGCACTCATGACAGTAATTCTCACGCATTTCCTGACGCCCTCCCAAACCGACTCACGTGTAGCGCAGCCGCACGCCAGTTATTCCCGGCAAGGGTAGAAGATCTTGCCGTCCAGGTCTACGTCGAATCTGACGGCCGCGTAACCGTGCGGGACGGCGAACACGGTGCGGCAGAAGGTGCCGAACGAGTGTGGCCCGTCGCACTTCTGCCGGGGACAGGTCCCGCCTCGTCTTGAGGGTCAGCTCCGGAAGGCCGGCGGGAGCAGGTCGCGATGGGCCGCGAAGAGGTCGTCGCACATGGCCACCGTCTGCGCGGTGGTCAGCGTGGCGGCGGTGTTCGGATCGAGCAGGGCCGCCTGGTAGACGCGGTCGCGGGACTGCTCCAGCGCAGCCCGGACGGTCAGCTCCACCACGTTGAGGAAGGTCCGGTTCAGCGCGGCGAGCTGCGGCGGCAGCGCGCCGACCGGGACCGGCTCAGGCCCTTGGTCGCCGCCCGCGCCGACGATGCAGGGCACCTCGACGCAGCACTCGTCCGGCAGGCTGGCGATCAGCCCGCCGTTGCGGATGTTCACGTGCAGCTCGCGCTCGGTGCCAGTCTCCAGCGCATGGATGAACTCCGACGCCAGTTCGCTGGTCGGCTCGAGGTCCAGCGGGGCGTCCGAGTCCAGCGCGCGCTGCAACGACTCGAGCTCGCGCAGGTTCTCCTCGGACCGCTCCAGGTAGTCCCCGACGAAGATGCGGAACCGGTCGATCTGGTCATCGTGGCGCATGAACCAGGGCACGTACTCGGCCGAGTGCTCGCTCGATTCGGTGGGGAAGTAACCGAACCGGCGGTAGATCTCCACCCGGACCCGGCGCTGCAGCTCGGGCGAGGCGTCGATGACCTCGGCCAGCCGCGGGTAGAGCGACTCGCCGTCTTGCTCGAAGCGGAGCACGAAGGCCTGGTGGTTGAAGCCCGCGGTGAGGAAGCGGACCCGATCCGGGTCGGCGCCGGTCAGCTTGGTCAGGAAGGCCTGCGTGTCGCGGACCGAATGGCACAGGCCGAACACCCGGGTGAACTCGCTGCCCTCGTACACCGCCCACGGCAGCATGGCCATCGGGTTGCTGTAGCTGAGCAGGTAGGCGTCCGGGCAGACCTCGGCCATGTCCCGGGCCAGGGCCACGGTCACCGGGATGGTGCGCAGGCCGCGGAAGATCCCGCCGATGCCCAGCGTGTCGCCGATCGTCTGGCGCACCCCGTACCGGGCCGGGATGTCGAAGTCCGCGCGGGTGGCGGCGTACCCGCCGACCTGCACCTCGTTGATCACGTACCGGGCGCCGGCCAGCGCCTCCCGCCGGTCCAGGGTCGCGGTCACCGTCGCGCCGGCCTCGGACTGCTCCGATATCCGGCGGGCCAGCCGCTCGGCGTGCGCCAGCCGCTCCGCGCTGATGTCGTACAGCGTCAGCCGCAGCTGGCCGCGGAACTCCGGGTAGCCGCAGAGGTCGGTCACCACGTTCCGGGTGAACTCGACGCTTCCCGCCCCCACGAACGTCACTGGGATCACAGCTCATTAGTGTCACATTGGGGCCGATTTCTTGCAAGATCTTGCATCTGCCCGGATTCGGGTTGCACAATGCTGAGCAATTCGTGATGACTTGACGCATCTTCGAGCGGAGAGTGCGGGATGGCAGCGATCTCTAAGGCATACCTGGCCGGACTGCTGGCCGTGCTCACCGGGACGGCCGTGCTGGCCGGCTGCGGCACCGACAGCACCTCCAGCGGAGGTGGCGGGTCCCAGACGATCCAGATCTGGGAGGGCTACACCGCGGTCGAGGCCAAGACCTTCTCGCACATGGTGGCCCAGTACGAGGCGCAGCACCCGGGCCAGAAGGTGAGCCCGCTGTTCGTCAACAACGACAACACGCTGCAGAAGGTGCTGACCGCGGTGCGCGGCGGCAGCCCGCCGGACATCGCCTACCTCTACGGCTCGTGGGCGCCCAACGTGGCGCAGATCCCGCAGGTGGTGAACCTCACCCAGGTGGTCAAGCGGCCCAACGTGAACTGGGACGACTTCTGGACCGGCGAGCGCGCCGTGGCCACCGTCAACGGCAGGGTGATCGGCATCCCGGCCGTGGTGGACAACCTGGCCGTGGTCTACAACAAGACGCTGTTCGCCAAGGCCGGGCTGCAGCCGCCGGGGCCGGACTGGACCTGGCAGGAGTTCGTGGCCGACGCGAAGAAGCTGACCAACCCGGCGATCAAGCAGTTCGGCACCGCGTACGTCACCCCGGGCACCGAGGACACCGTGTGGCACTGGGAGCCGCTGCTCTGGGAGGCGGGCGGGCAGCTGCTGACTCCGGACAACAAGAAGGCCGCGTTCGACTCGCCCGCCGGGCTGGCCTCGCTGAACACGCTGCGGACCATGGCCGTCGCGGACAAGTCGATGTACCTGGACCCGAGCGACTCCGCCTACGGCAACCTGTTCAACTCGGGCAAGATCGGGATGCTGGTCACCGGGCCGTGGGACCTGTCCTCGTTCCCCGACGTCAAGTACGGGGTGCAGGTTATGCCGGCTTACCCGGGCACCAGCGGCGGCCACCAGACCATCTCCGGGCCGGACAACTGGGTCATCTTCAACAACAGCCCGGCGCGGGTCGCCGCGGCCGAGCAGTTCCTGCTCTGGTACACCGCACCGGCCCAGGTCAAGTACTTCGCGGAGCACACCGGCAACCTGCCCACCCGGCAGTCGGTGGGCGACTCGGCCGCGGTGAGCCAGCAGATGAACACCGCGCTGCCCGGCATCAGCACGTTCATCTCCAACCTGGGCAACGTGCAGCAGGCCCGGCCGCAGATCCCGCAGTACCCCAAGATCTCCACCATCCTCGGCAACATGGTCGTGTCGGTGCTGCTCGGCAAGAGCCAGCCGCAGGCCGCGCTGACCGCCGCCGCGCAGCAGGTCGACCAGGCCCTGGCGGCAGGCTGACCGTGCGGCGGGGGTTCGTCAGCTCCGAGCAGTTCACCGGGTGGGCCTTTGTCACGCCCGCCGCCGTGATCATCGGACTGTTCGGCGCGGCGCCGATCGTGTGGTCGGCGGTGATGTCCTTCCAGAAGAACAACCTGCTCACGCCCAGCACGCCGTTCGTGGGCACAGCCAACTACCGGCAGCTGGCGCACGATCCGGTGGTGGCGCAGGCGATCCAGCACACGCTGATCTACACCGCGCTGTTCGTGCCCGGGACGATGGCGGCGGGGCTGTTCCTGGCGGTGGCGATGAACCGGAAGATCCGGTTCATCTCTTTCTACCGGACCGCCGCCTACGCCACCGTGGCGATCTCCACCATCAGCGAGGCGATCGTCTTCATCTGGCTGTTCGACCCGTCCTACGGGGTGATCAACTACTTCCTGAGCTGGTTCGGCGTGCCGCCGCAGCAGTTCATCAACTCCCCGTCCCAGGCGCTCTACGTGATCGTGATCATGACGATCTGGGGCTGGACCGGCTTCTCGGTGGTGATCTACCTGGCCGCGCTGCAGGGGGTGCCGCAGCACCTGACCGAGGCGGCCGCGATCGACGGGGCCGGCCCGTGGCAGGCGTTCCGCCGGGTCACCCTGCCGCTGCTCAGCCCGGCCTCGCTGTTCCTGGCCGTCTGGCTCACGATCAACGCGCTGCAGCTGTTCGACGAGGTGTACCTGAGCACCCAGGGCGGCCCGCTCAACGCGACCACCGTGCTCGTCTACTACCTGTACATCCAGGCCTTCCAGCAGTTCAACTTCGGCTACGCGTCGGCCATCGCCTACTTCCTGTTCCTCGTCATCATCGTGATCACCGTCATCCAGTTCCGGGTGGGCCGGCGGTTCACGTACTACCGATCGTGACGGCGACGTCGGCGCCCGCCCGCGGCGGGGTGCGGTCCCCGGCTGGCGGCGCCGTCCGGGGCGCGCGGCGACGGTGGCGGCTGCCGTTCAGCCCGTGGCACCTGGTGCTGATCCCGGCCACGATCGTGCTGATCTTCCCGTTCGTGTGGCTGGTCATCACCTCGGTGGAGACCCCGGCCGAGGCGCTGCATTTCCCGCCGGTGCTCGTCCCGCACCAGCTCAGGCTGGCCAACTACCCGGACGCACTGCACAGCGCGCCGTTCGGCCGGTTCTTCGTCAACAGCGCGATCGTCGCGGTGGTGACCGTGCTGAGCAACCTGGTGCTGTGCTCGCTGGCCGGGTACGCCTTCGCCCGGTTCCGCTTCCTCGGCCGGACCGCGCTGTTCGCGGTGATCATGGCCACGCTCATGGTGCCGTTCCAGGTCACCATGATCCCGCAGTTCATCATCACCAAGTGGCTCGGGGTGCACGTGCTGGCCGCGGTGGGGATCAACCACATCGGCGCGCTCATCTTGCCCAACGCGGCCACCGCGTTCGGCATCTTCTTCCTCCGCCAGTTCTTCCGCACGCTGCCGCTGGAGTACGAGGAATCGGCGCGGGTCGACGGGGCCAGCCGGCTCACCGTGCTGATCAGGATCGTGCTGCCGCTGGCCACGCCGGCCCTGGCCACGCTGGCCGCGCTGACGTTCCTCGATTCCTGGAACAACTTCCTGTGGCCGCTGATCGCCATCACCTCCACGAACCAGATGACGCTGCCGCTCGGCCTGGCCACGTTCCAGGGCGCCCACCAGACCGAGTGGACCCTGCTGATGGCCGCCAACGTGATGAGCCTGGTCCCCATGCTGTGCATCTTCTTCCTGGCCCAGCGGTATTTCATCCGCTCGGTGGCCGCCACCGGGCTGGCCGGGACGTGAACCGGTTGGACAACAGAGATGAGGAATCAGTGACGCAGGAGGACATCACCGCGGGAAGCCGCACCGCGCAGGAGGTGGCTTCTCAGCCCGCCTGCTGGCGGCACGCGGCCCGGCTGGCCGCGGACGTGGCGGGCTCGCTGCCGGGCCCGGGCGAACGGGTGGCGGTCGCGGGCTGCGGCACGTCCTGGTTCATGGCGCAGTCCTACGCGGCGGCACGGGAGCAGGCCGGGCACGGCGAGACCGACGCGTTCGCCGCCTCGGAGATGCCGGCCGGCCGGCGCTACGACCGGGTCCTGGTGCTGTCCCGGTCCGGTACCACCACCGAGATCGTGCAGCTGCTCGGCCGGCTGGCCGGCACCGTGCCCACGGTGGCGATCACCGCGGCCGCCCAGTCCCCGGTGGGGCAGGCCGCCGGCGAGGTCATCGACCTGGGCTTCGCGGACGAGGAATCCGTGGTGCAGACCAGGTTCGCCACCACCGAGCTGGCCCTGCTCCGGGCGCACCTGGGGCACGATCCCGGCCCGGCGGCCGACGCGGCCGAGCGGGTGCTGGCCGCGCCGCTGCCGGCTGAGATGCTGGCCGCGGACCAGTTCACCTTCCTCGGCACGGGCTGGACCTACGGGCTGGCCAACGAGGCCGCGCTGAAGCTGCGCGAGGCGGCCGGGCTGTGGACCGAGGCCTACCCGGCCATGGAGTACCGGCACGGGCCGGCCGCGGTGACCGGCGAGCGCAGCGTGGTGTGGCTCTTCGGCTCGCCGCCGGACGGGCTGGCCAGCGAGATCGCCGCGGCCGGCGGAACCGCCTGGATCGGTGAGGAGGACCCGCTGGCCGAGCTGGTCCGGGTGCAGCTGGTCGCGGTCGCGGCGGCGCAGGCCCGCGGATTGGACCCGGACCGGCCGCGCAACCTGGCCCGCTCGGTCATCCTCGGTACTCCGTGATCATCGTCGTCTGCCTCAACCCGGCGCTGGACGTCACCCACCACGTCGACGCGGTGGACTGGGGCGGGGTGAACCGGCCCCGCGCGGTGCGCGCCCGGCCCGGCGGCAAGGGCCTCAACGTGGCCCGCACGCTGCACGCGCTCGGCGTGGACGTGCTGGTGCTCGGGCTGGCCGGCGGCATCACCGGGGCCGGAGTGGAGGCGGCGCTGCGCGAGCGATGTGTGCCGGCCGCGTTCACCCCGGTCGCCGGGGAGACCCGGCGCACCTTCAGCGTCGTCCACGACAGCAAGGTCACCGCGTTCTACGAGGCCGGCCCGGCGGTCAGCGAGGAGGAGTTCGCCGGGTTCCGCCACGGGTACGAGCAGGCGCTGGACGGAGCCGCCGCCGTGGTGCTGTCCGGCAGCCTGCCGCCGGGGCTGGAGCCTGCGACCTACGCCACCCTGATTCAGGGCGCCGGGATACCCGCGGTGCTGGACACCCACGGCGAGGCGCTGCGGCTGGGCGCAGCCGCGGGCGCCGCCATCGTGAAGCCCAACCTGGCCGAGCTCGAGTCGCTGACTGGACACAAGCTGGCCACCCCGGATGAGATGGTCGGCGCGGCCGGCCAGCTCCGCGGGGCGCAGGCCGTGGTGGTCACGCTCGGCCCGGACGGGCTGCTGGCCGCGACCGGCGACGGCTGCTGGCGGGCGCGGGCGCCCGCCGCCGCAGCCGGGAACGCGACCGGCGCGGGCGACGCGGTGGCCGCGGCGCTAACCCACGGATTGGTCCTCGGCCGGCCCTGGGACGAGCGGTTGCGGCACGCCGCGGCGCTGGGCGCGGCGACCGCCGCGGCCCCGGTCGCCGGGGAGTTCCGCCGCCAGGACTACCTCGGCGCCCTGACCGCGGTCACGGTCGAGGAGGTCCGCTGATGCCGCTGGCCACCATGGGCGAGATCATCGGCCCGGCCCGGGCCGCGAGCCGCGGCGTGGGCGCGTTCAACGTCATCGGTATCGAGCACGCCGAGGCGATCGCCGCCGGGGCCGAGGCGGCCGGCGCCCCGGTGGTACTGCAGATCAGCGAGAACTGCGCCGCCTGGCACGGCGCGCTGGAGCCGATCGCCCGGGCCTGCCTGGCCGTGGCAAGGGCGGCCGCGGTGCCGGTCGCGGTGCACCTGGACCACGCGTCCGGCGCGGAGCTGGTCCGGGCGGCGTCCGCGTTCGGCCTCGGGTCGGTCATGTACGACGCGTCCCGGCTCCCGTACGCCGACAACGTCCGGGTCACCGCCGAGGTCGCCACGTGGTGCCACGACCGGGGGATCTGGGTCGAGGCGGAGCTCGGCGAGATCGGCGGCAAGGACGGCGTGCACTCCCCCGTGGCGCGCACCGATCCGGACCAGGCGGCCGGCTTCGTCGCGGCCACCGGGGTGGACGCGCTGGCCGTCGCGGTGGGCAGCTCGCACGCCATGCTGACCAAGGACGCGGTCCTCGACCTCGGCCTGATCGCCAGGCTCCGCCGGGCCGTCGGCGTTCCGCTGGTACTGCACGGCTCGTCCGGCGTGCCGGACGAGGACCTGGCCGCCGCGATCCAGGCCGGCCTGACGAAGATCAACATCGCGACCCAGCTGAACAAGGTGTTCACCGCGGCGGTCCGGGACTACCTGTCGGCCGAGCCCGCCGTGGTTGATCCGAGACGGTATGGTTCGGCCGGACGTGACGCGATCGCGCCGGAAGTCGCCCGGCTGATCGGTGTGCTGGAGGGAGGGGCCGGTGAGCCGTTACCGCCGGTGGAACGAGCTGCTCGAGCTGCTGGGCTCGCGGGGCCAGCTCCAGGTGGAGGACGCGGCCAAGGCGCTGAACGTGTCCGCGGCCACCATCCGCCGGGACTTCGACGAGCTGGCCAGCCAGCAGATGCTGACCAGGATCCGCGGCGGCGCCGTGGCCGAGGGGGTCAACTATGACCTGCCGCTGCGCTACAAGACCGAGCGGCATCCGTCCGAGAAACAGCGCATCGGGGCGCTGGCCGCCAGCATGGTCCGGTCCGGCCAGGTCGCGGGTCTGAACGGGGGAACCACGACGACCGAGGTGGCGAGGGCTCTGGCCACCCGTTCGGATCTAGGATCGGCGGGCCCGTCCCCCACGGTCACCGTGGTCACCAACGCGCTGAACATCGCGACCGAGCTGGCCATCAGGCAGCACATCAAGATCGTGACCACCGGCGGGGTGGCCCGGCCGCAGTCCTACGAGCTCACCGGGCCGCTGGCCACCGGCGTGCTGGAGCAGGTCACCCTCGACGTGGCCATCCTGGGCGTGGACGGGATCGACGCGGTGGCCGGTGCGACCGCGCACCACGAGGGCGAGGCGAGCATCAACCGGCTGATGGGGCGGCAGGCCCGCCAGGTGATCATCGTGGCGGACAGCTCCAAGGTGGGCCAGCGCGCCTTCGCCCGGATCTGCACCCCGGCCGAGATCGACGTGCTGGTAACCGACGCCGGGATCGCCGCCGAGGACGCGGCCCGGCTGCAGGACGCCGGGGTGGACGTTGTCACGGTATGACCTGGTGGTCCTGGGTGACTGCAACCCGGACGTGCTCGTCCTCGGCGACGACGTCGACCCCGCGTTCGGCCAGCAGGAGAAGCTGGTGGACGAGATCTCGCTGGTCATCGGGGGTTCGGCCGCCATCACCGCGGTGGCCGCGGCGCGGCTCGGGCTGCGAGTCGCGCTGGCCGCCGCGGTCGGCGCCGATCCCGCGGGTGAGTTCATGCGGGATCAGCTGGCCGCCGAAGGGGTCGACGTCAGCTTCGTGGCGGTCCGCGAGGACGCGCCCACCGGGATGACGGTGGCGCTGTCCCGCGGCGGGGACCGGGCCATCTTGACCGCGCTCGGCGCGGTGGCCTCGCTGACCGCGGCCGACGTCCCGGAAGAGCTGCTGGCCGGCGCGCGGCACGTGCACGCCAGCTCGTGGTTCCTGCTCCGGGATTGCCTCGGGCCCGGGCTGGGGGCGTTGTTTTCCGCCGCCCGTTCGGCCGGTGTCATGACGTCCCTGGACACCAACTGGGACCCGTCCGGACGGTGGGCCGGCCCGGACCTGTCCGCCACGATCGTGCAGGCCGGCCTGCTGCTGCCGAACGAGGCCGAAGCGATACGCCTGGCCGGGGCGGATGACCTGGACGCCGCCGTGTCGGCCCTGGTCGAGGCCGGGCCGCGGGTCGTGGTCAAGCTGGGCGAGCGCGGGGCCCTGTGCGCGGACGGGCGTTTGCGATGCCTGGTCAGCCTGCCGCCGGTGACACCGGTCGATGCCACCGGCGCCGGCGACTGCTTCAACGCCGGGCTGATCGCCGGGCTGCTGGACGGACGGGACCTGGCTGCGGCGGCCGCGCTCGGCTGCGCCGCCGGCGCGTTGTCCACCGGCGCCCCCGGCGGCACCGCCAGCGCGCCCTCCCGGGCCGCCGCGGCGGAGCTGGCCGCGACCGCCATCCACTCTGTTATTCCCCCGAGTCCACCCTAGGTCCAGTGGCCGGCCAGGGCGGGGAGGACGGCGTCGGCGTAGGCGTCGAAGGCGGCGGCCAGATCCTCCGGGCTTTCCGTGTCGGAGGCCTGCCAGTCCTTGTTGGCCAGGAACACCAGGGCCCCGATCACCGCGGCCAGCACCCGGGGCCGGCGGTCGGCGACCGGGTCGACGCCTTCGCGGCGGGCCAGCACCTCGATGATCTCGTCGTCGTGGTCGTGGACCGAGCGCAGGTAGGCGGCCAGCAGCGTGGGCGTGGAGTCGATCAGCCGCATCGCGGCCAGGTAGGCCGTCAGGCTGCCGGCGCTGCCGTGCAGGTCGAGGATCGAGGTCTGCAGTGCGTGCCGGGCCGCGGTGAGCGGCTCTTCTTCGGCCGGCCGGGCGGCCAGCGCCGTGGCGAAGGCGGCCGCGCCGTCCCGGATGAACGACAGCAGCAGGTCTTCCTTGCTGGCGAAGTAGCGGAAGAAGGTCCGCTCGGAGACGTCCACGGCGTCGGTGATCTCGTGCACCGCGGTGCGGTCGTAGCCCTTGGCGGCGAACAGTTCCATGGCCGCCTCGAACAGCGCGTCCCTGGTGCGCTGCTTCTTGCGCTCGCGCCGTCCCGGGTCGGCCTCGGAGGCCGCTTCGGGGGACGTGATCTGCGTCACGGCCACCTCCATAGGGTCCATGCTACCGGCTGTTCAATTTAATGTCAGTCAATGACATTTGACAGCGACCGGCGTGTTGGTCCATAGTATATGTCAGATACTGACACTTGTCCTTAGCTGACAGCAGCGCCTGCGGCCGGGAAACAGAGCCCGGGTGGCGGGGCCAGGAGAGAGATGACGTGATGGAGACAAAGGCGGCGGCGACCGCGGTCGTGCGGGGCGGCGGGCCGGCCGCGAAGGCCGGCGGCCGGGCCCCGGTGCGGGGACGCCCGGGCCTGACCCTGCTGGCGGTCGCGCTGGGCGTGATGATGGTCGCGCTGGACGGCACCATCGTCGCGGTGGCCAACCCGGCCATCCAGGAGCACCTGAACGCCTCGCTGGCCGGCATCCAGTGGGTCACCAACGCCTACCTGCTGGCCCTGGCGGTCAGCCTGATGACCATGGGCAAGCTGGGCGACCGGTTCGGGCACAAGAAGGTGTTCATGACCGGGGTGACCGGGTTCGCGCTCAGCTCGGCGGCCATCGGCCTGTCCGGCACCATCGCCAGCAGCCTCGGCCTGGTCATCGCGTTCCGGGTGCTCCAGGGCGTGTTCGGCGCCATGCTGCAGCCGACCGCGCTGGCGCTGCTGCGCAACACATTCCCGCCGGAGAAGCTGAACCGGGCCATCGGCGTCTGGGGTGCGGTCATCGGCGCGTCCACCGCCGCCGGGCCGATCGTGGGCGGGCTGCTGGTGCAGCACGTCGGCTGGGAAGCCTGCTTCTACGTGAACGTCCCGGTCGGGGTGGTCGCCCTGACCATGAGCCTGTTCGTGCTGCGGGAGACCCCGCGCTCGCCGGCCGCCAGCTCACTGGACGTCCCCGGCATCGCCGCCCTCTCCGGTGCGCTGTTCCTGCTGATCTGGGGCCTGATCAAGGGCTCGTCCTACGGCTGGGGTTCGGCCCAGACGCTGGCCTTCCTGGGCGGCGCCGCCCTGGCCGGGCTGCTGTTCGTGGTGCGCGAGCACCGGGCCAGGCAGCCGCTGCTGCCGCTGCGGCTGTTCCGCTCGGCGTCCCTGTCGGCCGGCGTGGCGCTGGTCGTGCTGCTGATGTTCGCGCTGTTCGGCGCCATGTTCTTCATGACCTTCTACCTGGAGAACGTGCACGGCCTGGACCCGGTGGGCGCGGGCGTGCGGCTGCTGCCGATGACCGCGATGCTGATCGTCGGCGCCCCGCTGGCGGGGGCGGCGATCGGCCGGATCGGCCCGCGGATCCCGATCGTGGCCGGGATGACGCTGGCGGCAGTGGCCCTGTTCGGCCTGTCCGGCCTCGGCGCCGGCTCTAGCCCGAACGACACCATCGTCTGGTTCATCCTGCTCGGCCTCGGCCTCAGCCCGGTCATGGTGGGCGCCACCGACGTCATCGTGGGCAACGCGCCGGTCGAGCTGGCCGGCGTGGCCGGCGGCCTGCAGTCCACCGCGATGCAGGTGGGAGGGACCCTCGGTACCGCCGTGCTCGGCGCGGTCATGTCCGCCCGGATCAGCAGCCTGCTGCCGGCCAGCTGGGCCGCCGCCCACCTGCCCGCGCTGAACCCGGACCAGCTGGCCGGGGTGAAGAGCGCGGTCTCGGTCGGCGCGGCCCCGGTGACCAGCGGCATCCCGCCGCAGGTGGCCCGCGTGATCACCGACATCAGCCACGCCACGTTCGCCAGCGGGATGCACACCGCCTTCCTGGTAGCGGCCGGCGTCGCGCTGGCCGGCGCGCTGATCGGCCTGCTCATCCGCCCCGGCCGCGTCGGCGGCGAAGCCGCCCACGCCGGAATCTGACCGGAGCGCTGATTGCGTCACACGATCGTGACGGGGAGGGTTTCCCTGAGGCGGGCGGACAGGGCGACGGTGTCTTCGGCGTAGAGGGGGACGTGCAGCTCGGCGCCGGGTTCGGCCTGCTGCTGGGCGGACAGGGCGTCGTCGGGCCGGGTGACGTGCACGTAGACCTGGGTGGCCGCGGTGACCAGGTGGAGGGCGTAGCGGTCCGTCATCTCGTCCACGGTGATCTGGCCGGGGGCGGTGCCCGCGGCGGGGGTGGCGGCGCCGTAAGTCAGCAGGGCGCGCGGGAAGGCGGGGGCCAGGATGCGGGTGCAGGTGCCCGGGGCGCCCATGGCCAGGCCAATGACCGGCGTGCTGGCCTTCTGCAGGAGCCCGAGCACGGGCAGCACGTCGGCGGCCGACCGCGCGGTGCCCGCCAGCTTGACCACGGCGCAGCGGTCGCGCAGGTCGCGGTACGCGCCGAGCAGGTCGGGCGGCATCGCGTCGAACCAGTGCCGGGACGCGATGACCTGCGTCGGCGAGCCGACGCCCCAGCCGGTTACCAGATGCAGGCAGTCGGCCTCGACGTCGATGTAGGCACAGCCGGATTCGTGGGCGGTGCGCAGGATCCTCATCCGTTCGGAATCATGACCTGTGAAACCGCCGCGCTCGCGCTCCGGACGGCAGGTGAGGATGAGCGGGACCGGGGCCTTCGCTACCAGCCGGGCGACGTCGAAGCTGCGCATCAGGTCGAGGCGGACTTCGGCCAGGCCGATCCGGAGGGCCAGGCGGTCGAGCTCGGCCAGGCAGGTGTCCGTGTCCTGGGCGGCGAGCGAGACGGCGACGCGGTTCGCCGGCGGTGCCCCGGGCAGCCGGGCCAGCCGGGCGAGCACCTCGAGCGCGACCCCATCGGGGCGGCGGCCGTCGGTGTCCACGGTGAGCACCGAGACGTCCTCGTACGCCGGCACCCGCCGCCTGTACACCTCGTCCAGGTCCGGCCGGTGCAGCATCGGGCGGAACTCGTCGCTCTTGACCCGCGCCAGGGCCTCGTCGTAGCTGACCCGGAGGTAGACCGCTCGGGCGTTACGCAGCACCGCCCGGCTCCGCGGGTCCTCGACGGCGCCGCCGCCCAGCGCGATCACCGCGTCCGGCCCGCGGACCAGGGCCGCCACGGTGTCGTGCTCGAGCTGGCGGAAGTACGGCTCGCCCTCGGCGCGAAAGATCTCGCGGATCTCGCGGCCCTGCCGCTGCACGATCAGCACGTCGCTGTCCACGAAGGGCAGGCCGAGCCGTTCGGCCACGATGTGCCCCACCGTGGTCTTGCCGGCCCCCATGAAGCCGACCAGGACCACCACCATCGGGTTCTCCTTCGCGTGAAGCGTGCTGACGAGGTGGATGCTACCGCCGGCCGCTGGCCGTCTCCGCAGCTGACCTAGGGCGCGGGTTAGGGGCGGCAGGCGCGGCGGATCAGGTCGTGCCAGGCGCGGGCGATGCGCTCGGCGGTCCGGGGGGCGGGTTCGGCTAGGTCGTCGGCGGACAGGTAGAGCAGGAGCGGGCCGTCCAGGGCGGCGCTGAGCTGGACGGCGAGCATGTCCAGGTCGGCGGGGCCGATGTCCATCTGGCCGAGCAGCACCCTGATGTGCAGCTGGGACAGTGGCGTGCGGGATCCGGCCGGGATGGGCTCGCTGCCATCCAGGGTGGCGCGGGCGATATCCCGGTGCTCGATCAGGAAGCCGATCCGGGCCCGGCCGTAGGCGACGAGGCGGTCCAGCGGAGGCGCGCCCGGGCCCAGCGGGGGCGGACCGGTGAGGACGAGCTCCTGGAACGACCGTTCGGCATCATCGAGAAGCGCCCGGAAGATGCCGGCCCGGGTCCCGAACCGGCGGAACACCGTCCCCTTGCCCAGCCCGGCCCGCTCGGCCAGCCCGTCCATGGTCAGCTTGTCCGCGCCGTCGGCGGCCAGCATCTCGCGGGCGGTGGCCAGCAGGAGCCGCCGGTTGCGCGCGGCGTCGGCGCGTTCGGCGGGTTCAGTTCCCCAGGACACCTGTTCCGGGGACAGCAGGGGCTGGTCCACGGGATTCACTCTACGGCCGGAATACTAAACGGGGTAAAGTCCGTTTAGGTGCTGGAAAGACTATCGAGGAAGGATCCACCGTGAGCCTGACCGAAACTTCCGATCGCTTCACCGCGCTGCCCGACGAGCACATGCTCGCCGCGACCGTCGTCGCGCTCGAGGAGCACGGGTTCAGTGTCGAAGTCGTCGACGACCTCGACGCCGCGCGCCAGGCCGTGCTGGCCCGCATCCCGCACGGCGCGTCGGTGATGACCAACACGTCGATGACGCTGACGCAGGCCGGCATCGACGATGCGATCAACGACGGCGGGTCCTACGATTCGGCCCGCAACAAGATGGCCAAGCTGGACTTCGCCACCCAACTGCAGGAGATGAAGGAGATCGGCGGCCAGCCCGACTACGCCCTGGGCAGCGTGCACGCGATCACCCGCGACGGCACGCTCGTCGTCGCTTCGGCCTCGGGCAGCCAGCTCGCCTCGTACGTCTGGGGCGCGGCCAACGTCATCTTCGTGGTCGGCGCGCAGAAGCTCGTGCCCACCCTGGAGGTGGCGCGGGAGCGAATCTACCAGCACAGCCTGGTGCTCGAGGACGCCCGCGCGGTCGCCGCCTACGGGCAGCACAGCTACGTGGGCAAGATCATGGAAATCCACCAGGAGCTGCCCGGCCGCATCCACATCGTGCTGGTCAGGGAGCCGGCCGGGTTCTGAGCTACCCTGCGTCGGCCGGGAGCGCCGCCAGGGCCAGGACCTCGTCCGGCGTGGCGCTCCCGGGCGCGCGGCGGTCCCGGGCCGCCTGGTTGGCCAGCCGCTGCAGCACCTCGTTGACCGGGACCGGCATGCCGCGCTCCCGGGCCATCAGGACGATCTCCCCGTTGAGGAAGTCGGCCTCGATCGACCCGGTACCGCGGATCAGGCTCTGCCAGGACGAGCCGCCGGTCCGTTCGGCCCCGTTGACCGGGAGGATCTGCACGCGATCGGCGCGGAGCTCGGCGCTTTCCTTGTTGCTGGCGTAGGCGAGGCCGGCCGCGTCGAGTACCGCGCGGCCCTCCGCGGTGACCCGGTGGCGCAGATCGGTCGCGTGCAGCCAGGCGTCGTGACCGCACACCGCCTCGATCGCGTTGCTCAGGTTGGCCAGCAGCTTGCCGTACTTCCACCGCATCACGTCCGGGACGACCGGGGCCAGGAAGCCGCTGCCCGCCAGGTCGGCGCCGATCTGGTCCGCGGTCGCGTCGGTGCCGGACGGGTACCGGCCGAGGTGCAGCAGCCCGGTCATCGGGCTGCCGCTGGCCTCGACCGCACCCGCTTCCAGGTGCGTGGCCGGCATCCACACGCACATCCCGTACACGTGGCGGAAGCGGCGCAGCGCGATCCGCTCGCTGGCCACCCCGTTCTGCGCGCATACCACCGGGAGCGCGTCCGCCGCGCTCCTGCCGGCGTTGCGCACTGGCTGCCAGGCCCAGTCGGTGAGCAGGGGCTCGGCGTCCTGGGTCTTGGTCGCCAGCAGGAGGACGTCGTCCTCGCGGAGGCCGAGTTCTCCGGGGCCCGCTACCGCGGGGATGTCCAGCGTGGACGTGCCGCCCGGGGTGGCCAGGGTCAGGCCCTTGGCGCGGAGGGCGTCGAGGTGGGCGCCGCGGGCAACCAGGACGACCTCGTGCCCGCTGGCGGCCAGCTTGCCGCCGATGGTGCCGCCGATCGCGCCCGCCCCGATGACGATGTACCGCATTGCATCGATTCTGTCAGGGCCGGCGCGGCGCGCTCAGCGGCGGTACGGGTTCGGCGGTCCCGGCCGGCCTGGTGATGCCGGGCCAGGGGCGACGTCATGATCGTGAACAGTTTTGGGCACATAGCACCGCAAACTGTTCACGATCATGAAATGCCGGCCGGTGCGAGGGCGAGCGAACAATCCGTACGGTCAGGCCGGGTCGGCGAATCGGGGCGGGCGCTGGCCGAACTCGGCGGCGACCGCCTCGACCTGGTTCGGGCTGCCGATGAGTGCGCCGATCTCCTTCTGCTCGGCGGCGAAGCCCGCGGCCAGGTCGACCCGGCCGGCCTGGTCGAGCAGCCGCTTGGCGGCCCGGATGGCGTGCGGGCTGCGGGCGGCGATGCTCCGGGCCAGCTCCAGCGCTGCTGTGCGCGGGTCGGGATCGGTCCTGGTGGCCAGGCCGAGCGCGACGGCTTCGGCGCCGCTCACCACGCGGCCGGAGAAGGTCAGCTCCTTGGCCACGTCCCGGCCGACCAGCTCGGGTAGCAGCTGGCTGCCGGTCATGTCGGGGATCAGGCCCCACCTGATTTCCAGCACCGACAGCCGGGCGTCCGGTGTGACGATGCGGATGTCAGCGCCGAGCGCGATCTGCAGGCCGCCGCCCAGGGCGTTGCCGGTCACGGCCGCGATGACCGGGACGGGCAGCTCGGCCCAGACGTAAGCGGCGCGCTGGCCGGTGGCCCGCGCCGGTCCTTCCGCGGGCGGCAGGTCGACCTGCAGGCTGAGCCGCTCGCCGTCCCGCATCGCCTGGAACGCGCCGAAGTCCAGGCCGGCGCAGAAGTCGGGCCCCTCGCCGGACAGCACGACGGCGCGGACGCCCGGTTCGGTCTTGAGCCGCTCGCCCGTCGTGATCAGGCCGGCGAACATCGCGTTGTCGAGGGCGTTGCGCTTGTCCGGCCGGTTCAGCCGGACGTCCGCGACGCCGTCCGTGATCGTCACCGTGACACGCTGCTCAGTCATCGCTGCTCCCTCGTCCGGCCCTGACCGAAAGGTTAGCCTGGGCCCACGGAGATGAGGAGGGCGCGTGGATACGACCGAGACGACCGTGGACCGTGACGCCGCGGCGCGGGAGGCCGCGAGCCGGATGGCGGCCGCGGCGGCGGCCTGGCTGGACGCGCTCGACCCGGCCCAGCGGGCCGTGGCCGCGGGCGGCGTGCCCAGCGCGGACGCGGAGTCCGACGCCGAGCGCAGGCGCTGGTTCTACACCCCGACCGATCATGGCGGCCTGACCCTCGGCGCCCAGCGGCCGGCCCAGCAGCGGCTGGCCTTCCGGCTCGTCGCGTCGGGGCTGTCCGTCGCCGGGTACAACACCGTGGCCACCATCGTCGGGCTCGACAACGTGCTCGACCAGGTGGAGGGCTGGCGGGTCGACTGGGGGCGGGAACGGGGCCGCGATCCGGGCCTGTACTACCTGCGGGTGTTCGGTGAGCCGGGTGGCGCGGCGCCGTGGGGCTGGCGGTTCGGCGGCCACCACGTGTCACTTAACAACCTCGTCGCGGACGGCCTGGTCCGCGCCACGACCCCGTGCTTCTTCGGCGCCGACCCGGCGTCCTCTCCGCTGCTCGGGCCGGCGCCGCTGCGCCCGCTGGCCGGGGCCGAGGACCTGGCCCGCGAGCTGGTCCGCTCGCTGGATCCGGACCAGGCCGCCCAGGCGGTGCTGCTAGACCGGGCGCCGTCCGACATCGTGGGAGGAAACCGGTCCCAGCTGTCCGACGGCGACCAGGTGATCCACCTGCGCGACATCTGGCGCCGCCAGTTCGCCGATCCGGGGCTGCTGGACCTGGTGACCCGGATGGGCGACGGCGCCGAACACGCCTCCGGCTACGACGCCGCCGACCATCAGCGGGTCGCGCTGAGCCTGTCTCCCAAGGGCCTGCCGGCGGCCGGGCTGGGCGCCGGGCAGCAGGACCTGCTGCGGGCGCTGCTGGCTACCTACCTGGGGCGGGTGCCCGATGGGCTGGCCCCGGCCCTGGACGACGCCGCGCTGGACGCGGTGCACCTGGCCTGGGCCGGCCCGACCGAGGCGGGCGCACCGCACTACTACCGGCTGCAGGGCCCGCGGCTGCTCATCGAGTACGACAACACCCAGCGCCAGGCGAACCACGCGCACTCGGTGTGGCGCGACCCGGCCGCCGACTTCGGCTACGACGTACTCGGCGCTCACCTGGCAACGCACCACCTGCGCTAACCAGACTGAACTCGTAGAGCTCAGTCTGGTTAAGTTGATCATGGTCCGCTCGCGCCTGGGCTGCCGTCCGCGGCGTGCACTGGACAAGGGGTTCCGTCACACTCGCCACTCCAGCACCGGACCATACTGCATGAATGCCCCAGCCATGTCGTCAGAGCAGCATGAACGAGGCATCCATGCAGTATGAGCCAGCCGCCGGCCCGGTATCAGGAACCCCGGCAGCACACCGGGGGCCCTCTGGCACCACGGACATCGCCGTACGCCAGGCAGGCCCGTTCAAGATCGGCTGGCTCACGCCACGGTGCTAGACAGCGGCCGGTTATGTTACTGATGGGAACCACGCCAGCAGAGGGAAAGGGGCCGGTCCATGCCGCTCGCCTGGGTGCCCTACACCGACCGCGCCGAAGCCGAACGCCGCCTGAACGGCATCCCGGCCGGCCTCGAGCTCGACTTCTACCGCGCGGACGGGGACGAGCTTCCCGGCAGCCTCGACGAGGTGGCCTTCTACGTCCTGCCCTACATGAAGGGGACGGCCGTCCTCGACCGGGCCGCCGACATGCCCAAGCTGCAGGTGGTGCAGACCCTGACGGCCGGCTACGAGGAGTTCCTGCCGCTGGTGCCGCCGGGGGTGGCGTTGTGCAACGCGGCCGGGCTGCACGACACCAGCACGGCCGAGCTCGCCGTCGCCCTCGCCCTGGCCAGCGGCCGGCACCTGGACGAGTTCGCGCGCAACCAGCCCAGCGGCACGTGGCGGTTCGCCTTCGGCCGGGCCCTGGCCGACCAGCGGGTCCTGATCATCGGGTACGGGCACATCGGGCAGGCGATCGAGCACCGGCTGAACGGGTTCGAGGTCGCCTCGATCACCCGGGTGGCCCGGCGGGCCCGGACCGGACCGCCGGAGGTGCACCCGATCGAGGAGCTGCACCGGCTGCTGCCGGACGCCGACATCACGTTCGTCATCGCCCCGTACACCCCGCAGACCGAGGGCATGATCGGCGCCCGCGAACTGGCGCTGCTGCCGGACGGCGCGCTGCTGGTCAACGTGGCCCGCGGCAAGCTGGTCGACACCGATGCGCTGGTGGCCGCGCTGGAAACCGGACGGATCCGCGCGGCGCTCGACGTGACCGACCCCGAGCCGCTGCCCCCGGACCATCCGCTCTGGCGCCAGCCGGGAGCGCTGATCTCGCCGCACGTCGGCGGGGCCAGCTCGGCCTTCTTCCCGCGCGCGGACCGGCTGATGGCCGCGCAGCTCAGCCGCTTCATGGCGGGCCAGCCGCTGGAGAACGTCGTCAAGGCGCCTGAAACCTAGGCGGCGGCCAGCTCGGCGTAGCGGCCGTCGCTGGCCAGCAGGCTGCCGTGGTCGCCGGACTCGACGATGCGGCCGTGGTCGAGCACGACGATCTGATCGGCGTCCCGGACGGTGGAGAGCCGGTGCGCGATGGTGATCGTGGTCCGGCCCCGGGCCAGGGTGTCGAACGCCTTCTGCACGGCCCGCTCGGTCTCGGTGTCCAGCGCGCTGGTGGCCTCGTCGAGCACGAGCACGCGCGGATCGCGCAGCAGGGTCCTGGCGATGGCGATGCGCTGCTTTTCCCCGCCGGAGAAGCGGTGCCCGCGCGACCCCACCATGGTGTCGTAGCCGTCGGGCAGCCCGGCGATCAGCTCGTGGATCTGCGCGGCGCGGGCCGCCGCCTCGATCTCGGCGTCGGTGGCGCCGGGCCTGGCGTAGCGCAGGTTCTCCCGCACGGTGGTGTGCAGCAGGTAGGTCTCCTGGCTGACCACGCCGACGATGGCGGCCAGGTCGGCCAGCCGCATGTCGCGGACGTCGACACCGTCGATGCGCACGGTGCCGGCGCTCGGGTCGTAGAGCCGCGCGACCAGTGAGCCGAGGGTCGTCTTGCCCGAGCCGGTCTCGCCGACCAGAGCGAGCGTGCTGCCGGCCGGGACGTCCAGGTCGACGCCGGCCAGCGCGGGCCGGTCGGCGCCGGGGTAGGTGAAGCCGACGGCGTCGAAGGTGACGTGCCCGGTGACCGCGGCCGGGTCGATGCTGACCGGGCGGGCCGGCTCGTCCACCTCGACCGGCAGGTCCAGGTACTCGAAGATCCGCGCGAACAGCGCCAGCGAGCTGATCACCGAGACGCTGGTGCTGAGCAGGCCGGTGATCGGCCGGAACAGGCTGCCCTGCAGGGTGGTGAAGGCGACCAGGGTGCCGATGCTGACCGCGCCGGCCGTGACCGGCAGCCCGGCCGCGAGGTAGATGACCGCGGGGATGGCGGCGAAGATGATGGTCAGCGAGGACATCCGCCAGCGCCCGGCCAGCTGGGAGCGCAGCTCCAGGTCGATCAGCCGGGCCGAGGAGGCGGTGAACCGGCGCACCAGGGCCGGCCCGGCACCCATCGTCTTGGCCAGCTGCACGCCGTTGACCGACAGCCCTTCCTCGATGGTGACGTTGAGGTCGGCCAGCTCACGCTGCTGCTCGGCGGTGATGGCCCGGCGCATCCGGGCGACCTTGCGGGTCAGGTAGATGGCCGGCGGCATGACCACCAGCGAGATCAGGGACAGCCGCCAGGACAGCGCGACCATGGCCACCGCGGTGCCGATCGCGGTGGTGAGGTTGGCCGCGATGGAGGTCGCGGTCGAGGTGACCACCGACTCCATCCCGCCGATGTCGTTGGTGATGCGGGACTGCACCTCGCCGGTACGGGTGCGGGTGAAGAAGGCGATCGACTGCCGCTGCAGGTGCGCGAACACGCTGGTCCGCAGCCCGTGCATGACCTGCTGTCCGACCTTCGTGGAGATCCACGTCTGCACCACGCCGAAGGCCGAGGTGATCGCGGCCACCGCGACCATGGCGAGCACCAGCCAGGCCAGCAGCTGTACGTTGCGGTCCGGCAGGGCGGTGTCGATGATCGCGCGGAGCAGGAACGGCGAGGCCAGCCCGACCAGCGAGGAGGCCACGATGATCGCGGTGACGACGGCCAGCTGCCACCGGTAAGGGCCGAACAACCGGCCGATGCGGCGCAGCGACACCTCGCGGGCCTGCGCCTTTTCCGCCGCGGTGACGGTCCCGCGCCCGCGGCCGTGCGTATCTCGGTTCGTCTGAGTGGCTGCCAAAAGAGCTACTCCCTTCCGCTACGGCGACCGAACAATACTGAGGTTACCTCAATATGAGGCTACAACAGAAACCGCTGGTACGCTATTCCCGTGACCCAGGATCGCGACGACGCGAGCACGGAACAGGCCGGCGACGACGCGCTGTCCGAAGCCTTCTGGGCGGTCGCGCGCCAGCTCCGCGAGCGGTCGCAGGAGACGCTGGCGCCCTGGGACATCACCCCGGCCCACCTGCGTGCCCTGCGCACGCTGCGGCGGCACGGGACCATGCGCCTGTCCGAGCTCTCCGACCACCTGCACATCGCGCCCCGCTCCACCACCGAGGTGGTGGACGCCCTGGAGGCCAGGGACCTGGTCCGGCGGCGCGCCGACCCAGGCGACCGGCGCGCCACGCTGGTCGAGGTGACCGAGCACGGCGCCGGCGTGCTGGCCGCGATCCGCGACACCCGCGGCGCCGAGGCCGGCCGGGTCTTCGGCCGCCTCGGCCCGGCCGACCGGACCGAGCTGACCCGCATCCTCGGCCTGCTCCGGGACCCCGCGTGACCCCGGGAGATACGGTGCGGATCGGCCTGGCCGGCTACGGCCGCGGCGGCCGCTTCTTCCACGCGCCGCTGATCGGGCTCGCGCCGGAGTGCACGCTGGCCGGCGTCCTCACCCGCTCCCCGCGGCGCCGGGCCGAGCTGGCGGACGACTTCCCCGGCCTGCCCGTCGCCGGCCGCCTCAGCGAACTGGCCGCCGCGGGCATCGACGCCGTGGTGATCAGCACGCCGCTGGAAACCCACGAAGCGCTGGTCCGCGAGGCGATCGCGCTCGGCCTGCCGGTGGTGTGCGACAAGCCCTTCACCTCCGACGCGGCCAGCGCCCGCACCCTCGTCAACGAGGCCGAACGGTCGGGTGTCCCGCTCACCGTCTACCAGAACCGCCGCTGGGACGCGGACTTCCGCACCGTCCGCGTGCTCCTGGAGGCGGGCGCGCTGGGCGAGGTGACCGCGTTCGAGTCGCGGATGGAGCAGTACCCGCCACCCGGCGGCTTCTCCGTGACCGGCGGCGGCGTGCTGCGCGACTTCGGCAGCCACGTGGTCGACCAGGCCCTGCAGCTGTTCGGCCCGGCCGCCGCGGTCTACGCCGAGATGCACGTCGTCCCGGACAGCGGCTTCGACGACCGGTTCTTCCTCGCCCTCAGGCACGCCGCCGGGGTCACCTCGCACCTGCGCGGAGACTGGACGCTGCACGGCGCGCCCGGCCCGCGGTTCCGGGTGGCCGGCCGGGCCGGCACGTTCGCCGTCGAGTCCGGCGACGGCCAGTCCGAGCGGCTGCTGTCCGGGGAGACGGAGATACCCGGCCCGTTCGGTACTGTCCCCGAATCCCGCTGGGGCCGGATCTACCGCGGCGAGGGTGTCCCGCCCGAGCCCGTCCCGGCTCAGCCCGGTAGCTGGAGCAGCTTCTACTCCGCCTTCGCCCGCGCCGTGCGGGGCGAAGGCCCGCTGCCGGTGGACCCGCGGGACGCGGTGGCCGCGCTCGAGGTCCTGGACGCCGCCCGCCGCAGCGCCGCCCGCGGCGAGGTCGTGCGGCTCAGCCGAGCGGGATAACCAGCACGTCCGTCACTGGCGCGTCCGGCCCGCCCTGGGCCCGGGCCACCTTGCGCCAGCCCCACGCGCGGAAGGCGTGCTGCGCCGCCGTGGCCGCCGGCCACACGGTCAGCGTCGCGCGTTCCTCGGGCCGCCCGTCCAGGATGAGGTCGTGCAGGTCCCGTCCGATGCCCTGCCGCCGCCAGGACGCGCGCACCAGCAGGTCGGCGAGCGCGAAGGTCCGCCCGGGGTGCTCGGCGGTCACCTCGTCCGGGAGCGGGGTGGTCAGCTCCCGCCACCACGAGGTGGACGGCCGCAGCGGCATCCCGGCCGCAAATCCGACCAGGTAGCCGCCGTTCCTGGCCTCGGCGAGGACGAAGCCGGGCTGCCGCCGCTGGACGGCGAACCGGCGCGGGTAATCGTCGTCGCTGGCCTGCCGGTACGGCGGGTCAGCGTAGACCTCGGCGTGCAGCCCGTGGAAATCCTCCGCATGCGCGGTCGCCTGCCCGCCGTCGAGCAGGCGGTAGGCGAGGCCGTCTCCGGTCAGCGTCACCGTCAGTCGAGCAGGGCCAGGTCGAGTGCTGCCAGCCGGTCCGGGTCGGCGATGACGTCGACCTGGCTGATCTTCTCGCCGGAGAAGGTGAACGCGAGCGCGACAAGCAGCCGTCCGCGCGGCGCCATGACCAGGCCGGGAGCCCCGTTGACCAGGGCGACCTGGCCGTACCGGGAGCGCGCCGAGGCGGCCCGCGCCCCGCCGGCCACCGCGGCCGCACCGCGGACCGTCAGCGGGACGCCGGATGGCGACGCGGTCGCGTCCGAGTGCAGCACCACGCCGGGGTCCAGCACGGAGATCAGGCCCTCCAGGTCGCCGCCGCGCGTGGCGGCCAGGAACGCCTCGGTCACCTTCCGCTGCCGGGCCAGGCGCTCGCCCGCGGCCGGGTCGGCGTCCGGGCCGGTCCCCTGGATCCGGCGGCGGCCCCGGCTGGCCAGCTGGCGAGCCGCGGCCGGCGAGCGGCCGGTGATGGAGGCGATCTCGCCGAACGGCAGGCCGAACGTGTCGTGCAGCACGAACGCCACCCGTTCGGCGGGGGGCAGCGTGTCGAGCACCACCAGCAGCGCCAGGCCGACCGAGTCGGCCAGCATCGCCTCCTGCTCCGGGCCGCCCACGGCCGCGTCGTCCAGGTCCAGCGGGTCCTCCCGCCGGGACTTGCGCGAGCGGAGCATGTCCAGGCACACCCGGCCCACGATGGTGGTGAACCACCCCTCCAGGTTGGCCACGTCGTCGGCGCCGCCTCGCGCCGTGGCGCGGGCCACGTGCAGCCAGCCCTCCTGGACCGCGTCGTCGGCGTCGCTCAGCGAGCCGAGCATCCGGTACGCCATCGCCCGCAGCCGCGGGCGGCTCGCCTCGAACCGCCCGGCCAGCCGGTCTTCTACGTCCATTGGTTCCATTGTCCCCTGTCGTGTTCGGTCACCGAGATGACGGACCCCGCCCGGGTGAATGTGACAGGCTAGTGGCCCGGCTCGTAGAGCCCGAAGATGAGCCGCCGGTCCCCGGGCCGGAACGTGCCGTGAACCTGCGAGCTGTCACCGATATCCCGGCACCGGGCGAGCAGCGTCTGGCCCAGGGCGAGCTGGCCGCGCTCCCACCGGGCCAGCGCGGCCGGCACGTCCCCGTCGGCCGCGATGAGCCCGGCGGCGAGGGCCCAGCCGTCGGCGGCGGCCTTGGCCGTGCCCGCGGCCGCGTGCGGGCGGACCGCGAACGCCGCGTCGCCGATCAGGCAGACCCGGCCGAACGCCATCCGGGGCACCGCGATGTCGTAGACGACCTGCACGAACGGCTCGGCCACCCCGGTCACGACCTCGGCGATGGGCGGGGCGAGCTCGCTGGTGGCGGCGTGCCGCATGACGGTGACGGCCTCCTGTCTGGCCGTGCCGGGCGGCAGCGACACCGCCCGGCGGATCCCGTCCCGGCCGGTCATCAGCTCGTCGAGTTCCCCGCCCTCGGCCACGTTGACGTACCAGACGAAGTTGACCAGCCGCTCGCCCGGGGTCAGCGCGCCGTCGAGGCCCGGGATGGGATACACCAGGATGTGGCTGTCCGTCAGCACCTGGTAGGTGATCGCGTCGCCGAACCGCTCCCGGGTGGCGGCGGTCAGCACCTGCTCCGGCAGCGTGCCGCGCCAGGCCACGTAGCCCGCGTAGGACGGCCTGACCTCGGGCAGCAGCCGGGCCCGGGCCAGCGAGCCGACCCCGTCCGCGCACACCAGCAGGTCCGCCTCGGCCTCCTGGCCGTCGGCTAGCGTCACCCGGACCGAGTCCGCCGCCTGGCTGAACCCCGTGACCTCGTGACCGAGCCGGTAGCGGTCCGGGTCGAACAGGCCGAGCAGCGACCGGTAGATGGTGTTCCAGGACGAGAACAGGTACCGGTGCCGCTGCTCGTGCCGGACGCTGCCGTCGGCCCGCAGGAACCGGATCCAGTTCGTGGACGAGCACACGTCGGCCACCTGCCGGCCGCCCCGTTCGGTCAGGTACCGCAGCGTCGCCTCCAGGGTGGCGATGCCCGCGCCGCGGGCCTGCAGCGCGGCCGACGAACGCTCGAAGACCGTCACGTCGCACCCGGCGTCGCGGAGCACCAGCGCGGCGGTGAGCCCGCCCACCGACCCGCCGGTGACCGCGACGCGGGGCATCATCGTCTACGGCCGTATCGTCTACGGGCGGCCGAACGTGGCCACCCTCACCACCTCGAGCTCGAACAGCACCCGGCGCTCGTCCATCGACGGGTCGCGCAGCGCGTAGGGCGGCTCGTTGCCGGTGTACTTCACCCAGATCCGGTCCAGCTGGTCGGTGACCCGCTGGCCCTCGGCCGGGTCTTCCTCCGGGATTTCCCGCCTGACCACCGTCTTGAGGCTGAGCCAGTGGTAGGTGTTCTCGGGGTTCATCAGCAGGAAGGTGGCGTGCGGCGCCTTGCGCAGCCAGTCGACCTTCCTGCGGTGGGTGGCCAGGTTCAGCAGCACGGTGTCGCCCTCGTAGTCGAACCAGACCGGGGTGAGGTTGGGCTGCCCGTCCGAGCCGGTGACCGCGACGACGGCCGTCACCGGCTCGTCGAGCAGCCGCTTGTAGATCGGGTCGAGGTCGGCCAGGCTCGCCACCGGCTCCCGGTCGCCGATCATGAACTGGCCGGGCTGGACGCCGTCGGCGACGTCCCTGAACTTCGCCACGGTAATGCTCACTGCACACGCTCCTTCACCTGGGTCACCTGGTTGGCCCGGCTGATGCCGGGTACCGATCTGCGCCCGGCCTGGCCCCGGCTGAGGTCCATGACCGCGGGGTAGCCGGCCGGGTCGACATGAGCGTCGATCACGGTGGGACCGGGCCGGGCCAGCGCGTCCGTCAGCGCCGCGGCCAGTTCCCGCTCGCTGGTCACCGCGGCGCCTGCCGCGCCCATCGCGGCCGCGGCGGCGGCGAACGAGGTCGGGCGGTACCGGACCGCCTCCCCGCCGCCGTGGCCGGCCGGCTTCTGCTTGATCTTGATCAGGCTGAGCGCGGCGTCGTTGAAGACGATCACGATGACCCGCAGCGACAGCCGCACCGCGGTCTCGATCTCGGCCAGCGTCATGCCCAGCCCGCCGTCGCCGGTGAACGCGAGCACCGGCACCTCCTGTGTTTGCGGCCGGCAGAGCGCGGCGGCGATCGCGGCGGGCAGCGCGTAGCCCATGGTGGCCAGGCCGCTGGAGGTCAGCAGCAGGCGCGGCCCGGGCACCTCCCACAGCGGCATGGCCACCATCATGTGCGCGCCCGCGTCTACGGTCGCGATGGTCTGCGGCGGCGCGCAGGCCCGCGCGGTCGCGACGACCTGCTGCGGGGCTAGCCGCCCGGGCGCGGCGGTGGCGGCCGCGGCGAGCCGGCGGGCCGCGTCCGTCTTCGCGGCCCGGCCCGCGTCCGGCGGCCACTCCATGGTCCCGACGGGGCCGGCGGCCAGCACGCCGAGCGCGTCATCGATCGGCATGGTCAGCTCGGTGGCACCGGTGAACCAGCCGTGAGCCGGGGGCGCTCCCGGCTCGCTGACCAGGATCGTCCGGGCCGCGTAGTCCCACCGCGCCGGGATCATCTCGGCATCGTCCACGCCCAGCCCGATGATCAGGTCGGCCGCGCTGAGCAGCGGCCACTCCATCGTGCCCCCCGTGACCAGCCCGGCCGCCTCGGCGCCGGAGTCCGGCAGCACGCCGCGGGCCCGGTAGGTGTGCAGCGCCGGGATTCTGCGGCCGCCCAGCGCGTCCCTGACCGCCGCGGTCCGCGGGATCGCGCCCGTACCGAGCAGCACCACCGGCCGCCGTGCCCCCTGCACCGCCTCGGCCAGCACCGCCGCGCTCCCCTCGGCGGCGGACGGAGCGATTTCCCCAGAGCCGTCCTGGTCCGCGGCGCCGTCGTCCATGTTCGCGATGACCGGTCCCGGCGGTGCCCCGAGCGCTGTCGCGACGGCCCGAGCCGCGGCCCTCGGACCGCTCACCGTGACCGCCGCCTTGGCCACCGACCGGCCCAGCGCTTCCTGGTCGATCCGCTGGTGACTGATGCGTGCGTCCGTCACGGTGTCCGCGATCACCACCACCGGCAGCCGGTCGAGCGCCGCGTGCGCGATCCCGTTGACCGCGCTGGCCAGCCCCGGTCCCCGCGTGACCACGACCGCCCCGGGCACACCGGTGAGGTCCGCGCTGGTCGCGGCCATGATCGTCGCGGCCGTCTCGCCGTGCGCCAGGACGAAGCGCAGCCCCGCCGCCTCCGCCGCCCCGACCACGTCCAGGTTGGGACCACCCCCCGGCACGCCGAACACCAGCCGGGTCCCCGCCCGGGCCAGCGCTGCCACGATCGCCCCGGCCGCCCCGGCTGCCGGAGAGGCGGTGCTGGCTTCCAAGGAGGCTCCTTCTCTGACGGTCGTCATTCTGTGGTGCGCGTGAGACGTCGTCAAGGCACATACCCGCCCGTTCGGCCCATATCCGGCGTCGGCCCGCGCCCGGGCCTTCACGCTTTCGGCGCCCGCTCCCGGCTGGGCCACGCCAACACCATCCGACGCTCTATCACCACAGACCTCGCATCGTCGGTGCCGCGTATCCTGCCGGCCATGATCGCGAAGGGTCTTTAGTCTGCGCGGACCAAAAATCCTTCGCGATCATGAAGAGCCGTCGAGCCAGGGCTGCACCCGGAGGTCCGGGTGAACACCCGGCGGCGAGATGATGAACATGACGTGGACGGCGGAGGTGAGGCGATGCGGCTATCCGTGCTGCAGGGGTTGCTGCCGGTGGAGCGATCCCGGGTGCGCGCCGACGTGCTGGCGGGCCTCACGCTAGCCGCGCTGGGCGTCCCCGAGGTCCTCGGCTTCGCCAAGATCGCCGGGATGCCGCTGGTCACCGGCCTGTACACGTTGCTGCTCCCGATGGCGGTCTTCGCCGTCCTCGGCTCGTCCCGGCACCTCGTCGTCGCCGCGGACTCGGCGACCGCGGCCATCCTCGCCGCCGCGCTGGCCGGGCTGGCGGTGGCGGGCTCGCCCGCCTATGTGAAGCTGGCCGGGCTGGCGGCGCTGCTGACGGCCTGCCATCTCAGTAGGTGGCTAGTTCGGCTACGGCCCGGGCGAGCATGTCCTCGACCAGCAGCCGCTCGAAACCCCAGTCGTCGTGCAGGTCATCGAGGAAGCCGACGATCGTAACCAGGTCACCCCACGGGTGGTACGCGGTGCCGGCCACCCGTTCCCAGCGCACCGTGAAGCGCGACGCGACCTCGGCCCCCATCGTCAGCAGGTTTATCCGGCAGTGCGCCACGTCGGCCGGCGCGGGCCCGGAGCAGGCGCCGAGCCAGTCCACCACCCCGGACACCCGGCCGTAGCGCCACAGCACGTTGCCCGGGTGAAAGTCGCGGTGCAGCAGCACGGCGGGCAGGTCGGGGGCGGGGCCCCGGCTGATCTCGACGGCCCGCTCCCAGACCCGCGGGTAGCGCGCCCAGCCGGGCGGCCGGTAGTTCTCCTGCCGGTAAGGGGCGAAGCGGGGGACCGCCTCGCCCGGCGGCAGCGCCGTGCCGTGGATACGCGGCAGCAGCGCCGCCAGCCGATCCAGCCAGCGGTCCAGGTCCGAGGGCCACCAGTCGACCCGGCCGGGGAGCCGGCTCATCAGCAGGGCGGGCACCCCGGCCCGCGTCCCGTCCGGGTCGACGGCCAGCAGCGCCGGGGTGGGCACGGCGGCCGCCCCGGCCAGCCGGAGTGCCCGCGCCTCGCGGGCGGCGGGGTCGGGTTCGTCGGGATCGGGCCGCACGTAGCGGCGCAGCACCGCCTGGGCGCGCCTGCCATCGGGCCGCCGCGCGGTGACCAGGTGCACCGCCGAGGACATCCCGCCGCGCAGCGCCCTGGCCGAGATCACCGGACCACCCAGCCAAGCCCCGGCCCAGGCCAGCGCCTGCTGCGGCGGCCGGGACCGGAGCAGCCGCCTGGTGTGCTCGTCGTCGCAGAAGCCGTGCGCGGGTGAGCGGCCGGCCACGATCGGAGTGTCCGTGCGGTTTACGCTATCGGGTCAATGACCATCACGCCTGCTCCCGCTGCCCGGATCGCGGTCTTCGCCCTCGGCGGCACCATCTCCATGGCGCCCGGCGCGGTGCTGACCGGACGGCAGCTACTCGACGCGGTGCCCGGGCTCGATCGCGCCGCCGCCCGGATCGAGGTGCGCGAGTTCCGCCAGCTGCCCAGCGCCTCGCTGTCCGTCGACGACATCGTCGAGCTGTCCGCCGCGATCGGCGAGCAGCTCGCGGCGGGGGCGACCGGGGCCGTGGTGATCCAGGGCACGGACACGATCGAGGAGACCGCGTTCCTGCTCGACCTGCTGCACGCCGGCCCGGAGCCGGTCGTGGTGACCGGCGCGATGCGCACCCCCGCCATGGCCGGGGCCGACGGCCCGGCCAACATCCTCGCCGCCGTGCGGGCGGCGGCCAGCCCGGAGCTGGGTGACCTCGGCTGCGTGGTGGTGTTCGCCGACGAGATCCACGCCGCCCGCTTCGTCCGCAAGGCCGACGCCACCAGCGTCACCGCGTTCACCTCACCGTCGGCCGGGCCGCTCGGGCGGCTGGTCGAGGGCGAGCCGCGGCTGCTCACCCGCCCGGCCGGGCGGTTCACCGTGCCCATGGCGGGGCCACCCCGGGCCGTGCGCATCGGCCTGATCACCCTGGCCCTGGGCGACGACGGCGAGCTGCTGCGGGCGGCGGCGGGCCGGTTCGACGGGCTGGTCGCCGGAACGTTCGGCGCCGGGCACGTGCCCGCCGCCACCGTCCCGGCCCTGGCCGCCCTGGCCGGGCAGATCCCGGTGGTGTTCGCCTCCCGGACCGGCCGGGGCTCGGTGCTGGCCGGCGTCTACGACTTCCCCGGCTCCGAGCAGGACCTGCTGGCCCGCGGCCTGATCAGCGCGGGCTTCCTCGACCCGGTCAAGGCCCGCATCCTGCTGCACGTCCTGCTCGCCGAAGGGGCCGAACGGGCCGGGATCATCGCCGCCTTCCGCACCGCCGGCGGACTCGGCGGGTAAGCCCCCGGCCCGGGGACGTCAGCGGCCGATGTGCGTGCCGGTGGCCGCGGTGAACTGGCAGATCAGCGCGGCGGTGAGGAGGACGAGGCCGAGCGCGATCTCGTTGAAGCGGCGCAGTTCGCGGCCGCTGGCCGCGAACACGAACATGATCATGGCCGCGGCGGACAGGACAAGGGCGAGCGCATCCATGGTGCTCCCAGCGGTCAGCCCCAGAGGTCGGGGCGGTAGCGTGCGGTGGTCTCCAGCTCGCCGAGGTACGCCTCGGCGCGGTCTCGCGGCAGCCTTCCGTGTTCCGCGATGACGTCGGCGAAGGCGGTGCGGACCGCGTCGCGCATCGGCTGCGCCCCGCAGACGTAGACGTACCCCCCGGCCCCGAGCAGCCGCCAGACCAGCGCGCCTTGCGCGCGGATCCGGTCCTGGACGTATTCGCGGTGGCCCGGCTGCTCCCGCGACATCGCGACGTGCACGTGGTTGAGCACGCCCTCGGCCGTGAACCGCGCGATCTCGTCCCGGTAGATGTAGTCCTGGCCGGCCGAACGGATGCCGTTGAACAGCGCCGCCTCCGCCAGCATGACGCCCGACCGCTGCATCGCCAGCCGCTCCCAGCAGAACCCCCGTATCGGGGCCAGCCCGGTGCCCGCCGAGACGAAGATCATCGGCCGGGTCACGTCCTGCTGCAGGCGGAATCCGTCTGCGCTGTCTATGAAGACGTTCAGCCGGTCGCCGGGGCGCAGCGCGTGCAGGTAGCTCGAGCCCAGGCCGCGGAACGGGTGCCCGCCCGGCACCGGCGTGGGCTCGAGCCCCGCGGTGACCTGGACCACGCCATCGCCGTGCACCCGCGGGCTCGAGCTCGCCGAGTAGTAGCGCGGCCGCAGTGGCTGCGCCACCTGGAGGAACTCGAAGATGTTCAGCGAGCAGGACGGGAACTCGTCCAGTAGCCGGAGCACGTCGTAGCCGCCCGCCTCGATCGCCGCACGCAGAGGGGAATCCGGGCCGCCCGGATGCGCGAGGACGTTCCGGATCTCGGTCAGCCTGGCCCGTTCGGCCGGGCTGACCGCCTTGGCCACCAGCAGGTCGAGCAGCGGGACCGACGGGCGGCCGCTGATGTCCACCAGGCTGGTGAGCACGTTGCGGACCTGGAGCACGACGCCCTTCGGCACGGCCCGGACGGTCATCGTCTTCGGCGCCATCAACAGCCCGTCCAGGGCCGCGCCGAGGTAGCCGGCCAGCCGCTCGACCCACTCCTCGTCGTTCTTCGGGCACACGCCGAGGTGGTCGCCGGCCCGGTAGATCACACCGGGCGGCAGGCTGATGTCGAGCTGCCGGGTCCGCTTCGGCCCGTCGCCGGGCTGGAGTTCCTGGCTGGCCAGGACGCGTGCCTCGGCGGTGCGCACGCCGACCGCGTTGGTGAGGATGGCCGGCGCGAGCATCACCCGCGACGCTGTGCCGTCCTCGGCCAGCCGGCGCATGACCGAGGTGGCGCTGGCCGGCCGCGGCATCGGCCTGGTCGGGCCGGCCGCCTCGGCCGCATCGGTGCCGCCGTAAAGCGACCTGTGCATCGCGGTGGCGGAGTCGGTACCGGTCAGCTCGCCGGTGGCGGCGTTTCCCGCGGCCACCCGTTTGGCCGCATCGGCGGTGGGCTTCGCCCCGGACAGCTCGAGCAGCACCGGCCAGACCGTGCCGTTCCAGTCGGCGTGCAGCCGTTCCCACACCGGTGAGCCCACGTCGCCGAAGCCGAGATCGGCCAGTGGCGTGGCGCCGAGGTCGGCCAGCTTCTGCTGTACGTAGCGGGGGAACGCGAGGAACGCGTTCCACTGGCTGTTGCCCAGGCCCCAGACGAGGTAGCGGCAGTTCCGCCAGGTGCCGGTGCCCGGCGCGGTCCGCTCCAGCCAGGTCCTGAACGCGGTCGCGTTCGACGGCGGGTTCGAGGTATAGGTCGAGGTCATGATCACGAGCAGCCACGGCTCGGTACGCGGCGCCGTGTCCGCGAGCTGGTTCAGGGTGAGTACCTCACTGGTGTAGCCGTAGAAGTCGCTCCGCTCGGCGAACCGTTCGGCCAGTTCCTTGCTCGCGCCGAAGTTGCTGCCGTACGCGATGACCAGGTGCTGGTAGGCGCTGGCCGGGGGGATCTCGGTCGGCTGGCCCCAGCCGTTCTTCGCAGCGGCCGAACGGTCCGGCTCGATCGCCACCCCCGCCGGCTCAATCGTCCCGCTCGCCTCGATCGCCCCGCCCGCCGGCCGGGCGGCCGGCCTGGACCGGGTCACCTCGCGCGGTACCCGGACGACGGGGACCGCGGCCGGCTTGGTCGTCACCACCGCGTTCTTGACCACGGTCGCACCCGGCGCGAGCCGGAGCCGATACCGCCGGTACACCTCGAACAGCACGACGCGGAGCATCATGAACGTGACCTCCTGCGCCATGCACTGCCGCTTCCCGATCGAGAACGGGATGAAGGCGTGCCGCGGCCGCCCGGCGATCTTGTCCATGGTGAACTGCTCCGGGTCGAACCGGTCCGGTTCCGGGCCCCAGTAACGCGGGTCGCGCTGCGCGGCGAGCGTGCCGACCAGGATGATGTCGCCCTTCCTGATCCGGTAGCGACCGAGAGTCCCGTCCTTGAGGCTGCGCCGGATGGTGACCGGCATGGGCGGGTAGATCCGCATCGTCTCCTTGATCACCGCGGTGGTGTACGGCAGCGCCATCAGGTCGTCGTAGCGCAGGTCGTAGCCGGGGTCGCCGCCGGTGATCCCGTCGATCTCGGCGATCAGCTTCTCCTCCACGTCCGGGTTCGTGGCCAGCACGTAGGCCAGCCACGCGGCCGTGATCGACGGGCCGTTGAAGCCGTTGGACAGGTGCATGAGGATCTGGTCGCGGATCGTCTCGGCGTCGAGGAACTCGCCGGTCTCCGGGTCCGGCGTGCTCACCAGCCGGCTGAGCAGGTCGGTCTGCGGCCCGAGCGGGCAGGTGTGCAGCCGGGCGCGGACCAGCGCGTCGGCCGTCCGGAAGAGCTCTTTGTTGTGCCGGCGGTACTCCTTGCGCCGCGCCCGCCGGGCGCGCCCGGCGAACAGGGTGAAGTCGGGGCGGGCGTCGGCCACCCGCAGGATGCTCTCCTTGGTGCTCGCCGGGACGGCCGCCGCGAACGGATGCGGGCGCCCGTCGCTGGTCCCGTCGCTGGCGAGGAGTCCGAAGTCGTAGGCGCACGCGCCGCGCCCGGACACCTCGAGCGTGTAGCGCTCCATCCAGGCGCGCGCGTCCAGCGGCTCGTCGTCCGGCAGCGCGGCCCACGCGGCGACCAGCCTGCCCGCCTGGTCCTTCATCCGGTCCAGCTGGGTGCGCTGGTGGGCCGGGGAGTACCAGGGCAGCATCACCCTACGGATCCGCTCGTAGTGCGGCCCGTCGCCGATCACCGACAGGCCGCCGCCCCGGGAGTTGGCGAGCTGGGTGAAGAAGTTGATCTCCTCCACCCGCTTGCCAAACTGCTCCTCGTCCGCCGCCACCTGGTCCAGGAGCTCGGGGTCCGAGACCACGACGAGCCGCCACTTCCTGCTCGGGATCCCGACCGCGTAGATGTGGCCGAACCGGCGGTAGTAGTCGAGCTGGGTGTCGTTGTCGTTCAGGATGTCGAAGTTCGCGAACCGTTCGCCCCGCGGCACCAGCCAGCGCACCGCGTACGGGATCTCGGCCAGTGCAGTGCTTGCCTCCGGGGGGGCGACCCCCCCGAGGACCCCCCCGATCTTGGGAGGGCTGCCCGCCCCCCCAAACCCCCCTGGGGGATCGGGTGCCGGCGGCATCTGCGCCGGCGCCGGGTCGGCGATCTGGAACAGCTCGCCGCCAGACAGCCGGAACGTAGTGTCGCCGAAGCCGATGGTGTCGCCCTCGGCCAGCGTTGCGGCAGAGACCCGCTGTTCGTTGACGAAGGTGCCATTGTGGCTGCCCAGGTCCACGATGCGGTACCCGTCCGGCGTCGTGTGCAGCTCGGCGTGGTGGCGGGAGACGCTGGGGTGGGGGACCATGATGTCGTTGTCCGGCACCCGGCCGATACGCCGTGCCTGGCCAGCCGGGTGGGTGAGCAGCGTGCAGTCGAGCAGCGGCCCGTCCTCCGGATCGCCCAGCCGGATCTGGCGGGTCGCGTCGATCTCGATCAGGTCCGCCCGGCGGCCGTCGGCGTAGCTGCCGTTGCTGCTAGCGAGGTCGGCCAGTGCCCAGCGGCCCCTGGCCGGCCGGAGCTCGGCATGATGCCAGGACACCCGGAAGTCGGCGACCACGATGTCGGCTTCCGGGTCGCGGCCGACCAGGTACACGCGGCCCGCCGCCAGGCTGCGCTCGCCCTCCCCGGTCCGCACCACCAAGGAAGGCGCGGATACCTGCGTGCTCATGTGCTGCCTCCACCCCGCCGGCCGGCCGCTTCTGGCGTGCGGCCGCTCGACACCGGACAGAGCGGGTGAGAGCCGCCGTGATACATCCAGATCACGGCCGGCCCGGGGCAGGGCAGGAGCGGGCTGGGTCAGGCGACCTGCGGGTAAAGACCGCGGACCCCGGCCGAGAGCCCGGCCAGGACCTGCTTGCTGATCTCGTCGGCGACGATCTCGGTGTCGCCCGCCTCGATCCCGTCCAGCGCGATCCGCGCGATGTCGGCCGGGTCGGACTTCGGCTCGGTGACGTGCCGGGCCATGTCGGTGTCCATGTAGCCGACGTGCAGCGACGACACCCGGGTGCCCTGGGGTGCGAGCTCCGCCCGTAGCGCGTTGGTCAGCGACCACTCCGCCGCCTTGGCCGCGCAGTAGGCGCCGATGTTCGGCAGGCTCACCCAGGAGAGCACGGACAGGACGTTCAGGATCGCGCTCTGCTCGTGCTCGGCGAGCTGCTGGGCGAAGGCCCGGGTCACCGCGAGGGTGCCGTGGAAGTGGGTGTCCATCTCCAGCCGGACGTCGGCCAGGTCCCCGGTGAGCAGCGAGGCTCCGGTGCCCGAGCCGGCGTTGTTGATGAGGATCGCGACGTCGCGGGTGGCGGCGGCCGCGGCGGCCACCGACACGGGGTCGGTCACGTCCAGCGCGATCGGCGTGACGCCGGGCAGGTCCACCGCCGCCGGGTTGCGCGCGGCGGCGTACACGGTGGCGCCCCGGTCGCGCAGCTGCGCGGCCAGTTGCCGCCCGAAGCCGCGATTGGCCCCGGTTACCAGCGCTGTCTTTCCGGAAATCTCCATCGGGCTCGTCCCTTCCATCGGGCTAGCCCTTTCTTTCAGGGCCGCCTCTCCTGAGTAGGTTTTTCCAACCTAGCATGCTGAATCCAGAAAACCAACTCAGCGAGGTATGCTGGCATACATGGCGAAGAACCCGGAGGAGGCGTGCTCGATCGCGCGCACCCTGGGCGTGGTCGGGGAGCGCTGGACCTTCCTGATCCTGCGGGAGGCCTTCCTGGGCGCGACCAGGTTTGCCGAGTTTCGCGACCGGCTGGGCGTGGCCCCGGACATCCTGTCCGACCGGCTAGCCACGCTGGTCGAGTACGGCGTCATGGCGCGCGAGCCCTACCGCGAGCCCGGCGCCAGGTCCCGCTTCGCGTACCGGCTCACCCCGGCCGGCCAGGAACTTCAGGTGGTCCTCAGCGCGCTGCAGCAATGGGGTGACGAGCACCTGCCCCGCCCCGAAGGCCCCAGCATGCTCCGCCGGGTGCGCGGCACCGACTGCCCGGTCCACGTCGGCTACCTAGACGACGAAGGCCGCGAAGTCCCCCCCGCCGACGTAGCCATCATCCCGGCCGGCGAGCCCGCGCCCTAAACACTCCACAACCGTGAATTAGCGTGAAGGAAAGGCGCATGGCGATGTCCGTGGTGCCAGGGGGCCTGTGGTGCGCTGCCGGGGCTCCTGATACCGGGCTTGCGGCTGGCTCATACTGCATGGATGCCTCGTTCATGCTGTCCTGACGCAATGCCACTTAGCCTAAGTTGATCTTGGTTTGCGGGTTCTGTTCTGCTTGCGGAGAACGCGGGGATCGGGACGGGGGCGGTGATGGTTATGCGGCCATGACGCAGGCTGGTGTGGCGGGTGGGAGTAGTGTCCTGGCGGACTGGATCTCGCTGGGGGTGCTGGCGTCGTCGGTGCCGCGGGATGTGGTCGATGAGGCGGTGGCGGCGACGGGGAAGGGCGCGCGGCGGGCTGGGGGCAAGCTGCCGCCGCACGTGGTGGTGTACCTGGTGATGGCGCTGGCGCTGTTTGCCGATGAGGATTATGAGGAGGTCGGCGCCCGGCTGACGCAGGCCTTGCGGGGGTGGGGAAGCTGGGAGCAGGACTGGGAGGTGCCGACGTCGGGCGGGATCACCCAGGCCCGGCAGCGGCTGGGCCCGGAGCCCATGGCTGAGGTGTTTGCGCGGGTCGCGGTGCCGGTGGCGGGTCTGGATACGGCCGGGGCGTTCCTGGGGGGCTGGCGGCTGATGTCGGTGGACGGGATGGAGTGGGATGTCCCGGACACGGCGGCGAACCGGGCCGCGTTCGGGTCGAAGGCGGGCCCGGCGGGGCCGGCGGCGTTCCCCGGGGTGCGGGTGGTGACAATCAGCGAGTGCGGCTCGCACGCGGCGGTGGCGGCCGCGCTGGGCCCGGTGGCGGGCGGGAAGGGCAGCGGGGAGCAGGCGCTGGCCCGCAAGCTGTACCCGGATCTGGAGGAGGACTGGCTGCTGATCGCGGACCGGAACTTCTACTCCTGGGCCGGCTGGCGTGCCGCCGCGGGTACCGGGGCGGCGCTTTTGTGGCGGGTCCGGTCCAATGTGTCGCTGCCGGTGCTGGAGCCGCTGCCGGACGGGTCGTGGCGGTCGGTGCTGATCCGCCCGCGGATCGATCCGCGGGCGGCGGCGCGGGCGGACCTGCTGGCCGCGGCCGGGCGCGGCGAGGACCTGGATGAGGACCAGGCCCGCTACGTCCGGGCGATTGAGTACCAGGTGCCGGACCGGGACGGGAACGGCACCGGCGAGCGGATCATCTTGATCACCACCATCACCGACTGGCGGGCGGCCCCGGCGGCCGGCCTGGCGCGGGCCTATCACCAGCGGTGGGAGCATGAAGGCGGGAACGCCCAGCTCAAGACGTATCTGCGCGGCCCGGGCCGGGTGCTGCGCTCGCAGTCCCCGGCCATGGCCGGGCAGGAGATCTGGGGCTACCTGCTGACCCACTACGCGATCAGCGCGCTGGCCTGCGCCGCGGCCACCGCGGCCGGGATCGACCCGGACCGGGTCAAGTTCAAGCGCACCGTGCGCATCATCCGCCGGGCCGTCGGCCCGGCTTTCCCCCCCTGACCGCGCAGCCGTGCTGCTGACCCGGGTCATGGCCGACATCACCAGGAAAAAGAACCTCAACCCGCCCCGCCGTCACCGCACCTACCCCCGCGTCATCAAACGCGCCCGGCATAACGCCTACCGGGTCAAGAAACCCGCCGACCACGGCACCCGGTACCACGGGCCGCCCACGATCCGGCTCACAAGCCCCGTGAAAGCCCAGCTCACAGTCGCAGCATGATCAACTTAGGCTAAGTGGCATTGTGTTCTGACGACATGGCTGGGGCATTCATGCAGTATGGTCCGGTGCCGGAGTGGCGGGTGCGACGGAAGCCCTTGTCCGGTGCGCGCCGCGGCCGGCAGCCCGGGCGCGA